>Ga0247771_1000027_pt1 | contig 76042 bp, 96 predicted proteins | sample UWRJL197509C6_FD_179948 | JGI IMG/M metagenome (GOLD analysis project Ga0247771, IMG submission 179948) | Plant litter microbial communities from Arlington Agricultural Research Station in Wisconsin, United States - UWRJ-L197-509C-6 | ecosystem: Environmental > Terrestrial > Plant litter >... | reverse complement strand
TAAAACCCCCCCCCCCCCCATTTTCCAGTCCGTAAAATAAAATAATTTAAAATAGTTGTGGACAACTTAGACCACACTCTGATAGATTCTGATTATGAAAGCGACCATCGAATACAATTCAAAAGGCGGATTCAGGTTCAACCAAAGCGAGCCGCTGCCGATTGGAAAATACTTCATGCACTTGGGCCAGCGCGTGAAGCTGGTTGGCGCAGGCATGGCCGGAATGCCGGAAGTCGAAAGCATCGACGGCCACACAAATCTGGCGATGCCGCATGAATTAACCCCCTGCGAATAATGACCTGCAAACGCTGCAACGGAACCGGAAAAGAGCCGAACCAGAAATCAATCGGAGCGCACATGCGAAAACACCGAGAACAAGCTGGCATCGGACTGCGCGAGATGGCGGCTAAAATGAAAACAGATTTCGGATTCCTGAGCCGCCTCGAACTCGGCAAACGCACATGGAGTCCTGAAATCAAGAAATCCTTTTTGGAGAATTTAAAATGAAGAATCCAACCAAGTCCTTAATGGAAGATTTGCTCTATATAGCCGACAGGCTTAACTGGAACAGCGATGTTGGCAGGAAGCAGGCGCAGGAGCGCATGGACGAAATCCACGCTGGAAAATATAAAGATAAATCAGGCTGGTATGTCCAGTGCAAGGCCGCCATTGAAAAACTTTAACCCACCAAACCAAAACACCATGAACATTATTGAAATTGGAAAACTGAAACGTGAAGTATATATCATTGGAGGCGTTCAACTGGCGTATAGAGAAATCGACGAACGCCACGGACAAAAGCCTTTGTTCGCCTGCCACAACCACGCTGGCGACGTTGAAATCTTAGACAAAGACAGCAACGTGATTGCGACAATCCCCAAAAACCTCCGCGCGCAATTCGCGGCCATGCTGTTGATGGAGGTTGAGCCGGAGCAAAAACCAAAATGGTGCGTGGCTAATCCAGAGCCGGACGACGCAGTTAGCACGGAAGGAGTTCGCGCATGAAATACACAGCACCACAACAAATTCAGCGGGCCATCATGTTGTCCAAGAAGCCCGACCTTGAAATCACACCCAAAAACGTGGATGCGTTATGGGAACAGGAAAACGAAGATTGGGGATTGCAAGACGAGTCCGAGGAATACCGCTGCGGCGGCGTTGAAAGCAACGTGACGCCGGAATACAGTCGCAACTACGAGGCTAAGTCAAGAGCCGCTAAAATGGATGACGGCTCTTGGGTTGGATGGACTTATTGGTATGGCGGCGGAAAGCATGGAAATCCAGAAGAAATTGAATGGATTTGTGACGCCTACTATCTCGACTGCAAGGAGAATGAGAAAACCATCATTGAGCGCACGTTCACCAAGATTCCATGAAACTCTCCTCCCAAAAACTAATCGCCGCGTTGAACACGTTGAAACAGGTGGCGACGGGGAATCATAATGTGATTCAATGCGATGTTGAATGTGGATTAGCAACCCTTCGAGCATCCAACAGTTTTGAATCAATGGAGCTAACATTTGAGGCTAAAGGCGAGGATTCGTTAAGTGCCAACATCTCCATCAATCAAATCCTCGGCACACTCTGGAACTCCGATGAAACCGTGGAGCTAAAACTGGACGGCTCGTTTCTGATATTCAAACCAAGAGCTGATTCAACCTGCCGAATCCCCGTGATGCCCGAAAACATAATGCAGCCAATGCTATCCAGTGATGGCATGGTTAAACAGGGCGTGGATTGCTTGGGACTTAGCGTGGCAATGGCGACGGTTAGCTTCTGCGCCTCGAATGACAAAGAACGCCCAATCCTTAACTCGGTTCACGTCACCGCGTCGGAGAAACTGCTGTCGGTCGAATCCACCAACGGACGCGACGGGGCATTTCTGGATTACCCGCTTATCTGCGCGGGCTTTGAAATCCTTGTGCCCAAAGAATGCCAGAAGAATCTTTCAGATTTTCTGGCCGAAGATGGAGCCGTGTTTTCATCAAACGCGCGAATGGTATCTGTTGAGTGTGGTTCTGGAAAATACACCTGCAAGCAAATTGATGGAAAATTCCCGTCAACCAAGTTCATCAAGGACATGGTAAAGAAACCTGTTGGTGACATTTCGGCTGACGATTTTCTGGTCAGACTTAAAACCGCGCATGTGATGAATCCAGCAACCCAAACCGAAATGCCGGTTCTGGCGTCGTTCACAAATGATTCACTGGATTTGGACACCGATTCATACACGGGCAAAATCGCCGGTGCATTTAAAGAGTTCCAGTTGAAGATTAACGGAATGGCCATCCAGAAATGCCTTGGCGCATTTAAAGGCCAGACCGTTAAGATTTCAACCGATGACGACAGAAACAAAATCATCATGCAATCCGGCAATCTAACGGTGGTCAGCATGGGGTTGTTGAAATGAATCCAGAAGATTTTAAAATTGATTCAAGCACACGCAGGTTTCTCCTTTCAAAATTAAAGCAGAATACCAAATGGCTGCGCGAGAATGACCCAAGCAAAAATAGCGATAGGATGCAGGGTGCCAAATACGCATTACATCCAATGCGCAAAATTTATTAAAAAACTAAAAACAAACAAAACACTATGACCCTAAACGAACTGGCTAAAACAGTCCATGAAGCGAACACTAAGTGGTGGATTTCAATCGAAGATGGAACTCCATTGAAACGAAACAAAGGCGAGTTGATTGCCTTGATGCACTCAGAATTGTCAGAGTGCGGCGACGGTGAGGCGCTGGATTTATTTGATGATAAGTTGCCCGACCGTAAAATGGGCGAAGTGGAAATCATTGACTTCATCATCAGGACGCTCGACTACGCCGCTGGCTTTGGTTACAGTCTTGGCGACGAGGGGTTTGAAAACCTGAACTCGTTCGCATTCGATGTAATGCACCTAGCGCGCTGGTCGGGCGAACAGATTGCGGTTTCAAATCGCGGAATCGAATACCTCCACTCCAAAACCAGCGAGCTTCTGGAGGCCGAGCGTAAATCCAAAGGCGATGATGTGATTCAGATGCGCATTATCACCATGCTCGTCACAGCGGCTCAATACGCGCGCCTAAAGCGTTACGACTTGCAGGGAGCCTTCGACGCCAAACAAGCGTATAATAGCGTCAGAATCGACCACACCCACGAGGCCCGAAAGATTGCGGGAGGGAAACAGTTTTAAATTGACGGACGGAAGGGATTGGGTAGAGTTAAGACGTTGGTGAGAGCCAACCGGAATTAGAACCTCCGAAAATTGAAATAATGCTCCGAAAATTAACATCGCCGTCTTGCACCACCTGTGCCATTGGGTTTCACAAGTCGCCTCGCGGCTTGGATTTTCCCGGTTCTACGCAGGCGCAGGGCGGCGAAATTAGTGTTTGGAGGACTCCATGACAACCGAAGAAGCAATCGCCCGTTCAAAAAAAGTGGACGCAGCACGAATCGAATTTAAAACGTGCTGGGACAACACAATAATCCCAAGACTGACAACATTTTCAGCGGACTTGGATGGAAGGCAATTAAAGCGGGTTTACGACCTGTGCTGGCTCGCATTCAAGGACGGAAAGGGGCTTGGATTATGAATAACGCAAGATATTGGCAAACTCGAAGCATGGGGGCGGAAGAAATCTGGGTTCTTGAGTGGAGCTTCAAACAAAAAATGTTCCACATCGACACGATGATGGAAATGGTTTTAAGAAACCATGAAGCATTTGAGGAGAATCGAGAGGATGAATACCTTCCCATAGCGTTTTTCAGAAAACATGAGGAAGCCAGCAAATACGCAGATGAATTACTAAAGCAGGAGCTTGAATCTGCCAAGGGCATCGTTAAAAAATCAGACGCCTTGTGGTCGGGTGACTTCGAGAACCTTTAACCCGCCTAAAAATGAAGCGATTTACAGAAACGCAAAAATGGGCAGACCCTTGGTATAGAAAACTGTCCCCACCCGCAAAGCTGCTTTGGCAATGGCTTACCGATAACTGCGACAACGCCGGAGTCATTGACCCTGACTTTGAATTAGCTCAGTTCCAGATAGGGTTACCAATGGGTATAGATACCCTATCTGAATTAGGGGAGCGCGTTGAAAAACTAGAGTGTGGAAAATACTTCATTCCGAAGTTCATTGGATTCCAGTATGGTGAGCTTTCTTCCGAATGTAAGGCCCACAACCCAGTCTTTGCCAGCTTGGAAAAGCATGGTCTTAATGGGTATCCAAAGGGTATCCATAGACACCAAGAAAAGGAAAAGGATAAAGACAAGGTAAAGGAAACGGAAAAGCCTCGCCCAACACTGGACGATGTTAAGGCCCATTGCGCAAAAAACGATGTGCCTGAATCAGACGCGGTTTGGTTCTGGAACAAATGTGAGGCGAATGGATGGACGAATGGTGGTCGCAAAATAAAAAGCTGGACTCACACTATTGCGTCTTGGAAGTCCGCAAACTATCTACCAAGCCAAAAAAACGGGGCTGTGAAAATGGTGCCTGCAAAAAAGACCGATGCTGAACTTCTTTCTGAATCCCTATGAGTGACCAGCTTCCACCAAACAATCCAGAGGCAGAGATGGCGGTTTTGTCCTGCGTTCTGAAATCTCCGGTCGATGCAATGATTCGATTGTCCCATGTGCTTAATAAAAACCACTTTTACACTGTAAAGCATCAAGTCTTGTGGATGTGCTTCATGGAGAAATACGCCGCCAACGAGCCGATTGACACAATAACAGTTTTAAACCTGCTTCGTGAGCAGGGGAATTTGGCTGGCGTCGGTGGACTTGATTGGCTTAATGAGGTTGAGGATTTTGCGCCAAGCTACGCAAACCTTGAATCACACATCGACGAACTGATTGAGGATTATTCTCGCCGCAAGCTTCTTGTGGCTTGCCAGCACATAACAAAAGGCTCAATGGAGCGCAGGCCGGTTAAAGAGTTGTTGTCTGAATCAGAGTCTATGATTCAACATGGTAGGATTGAAATTGATAAATCAATCACAGCCTTGCAGGGCGCGGACAGGATGTTGGACGACTTACAGAGAAGGTTTGACCTAAAAGGAAAGCTTGCTGGATTGGACACAGGATTCTGGCGATTTAACAGCATGACAGAAGGCTTGCAGTTCGGAGAACAGTCGCTAATCGCCGCAAGGCCATCAATGGGAAAGACCGCAATCGGTTTGAACATTTTTCAAAATGTTGCCATGAGCGAAAAAATTCCATCGCTTTTTATATCACTTGAGATGTCGGTTCCGGCATTGATGCGACGGCTGCTTTCCAGCTACCACTCGATGCCTATGGGCGTTATACGAAAAGGCTCTTACAGTGAATACGATTTTTCAAAGTTCGCAACATTCAGGGAGTTTGTTTCAAAGTGCCCACTTCACATAATTGACGGAGCCGCAGGATTAACAATATCTGAAATCGCAGGTCAGGTCAGGGCGCATGTAAAAAAATACGGAACAAGATTTGTGGTTATTGATTATCTTCAAAAAATAAAACCATCATCCAAGCAAGAGAAGCGCACTTATGAAGTCGGTGAAGTTTCAGGACAACTCAAATCATTGGCGGTGGAGACAAACGCCGCATTCCTGACTCTAGCGCAGTTAAATCGTGAATCTGAAAAGGACAAAGGCCGCGCGCCGAAACTTTCAGACTTGGCTGACAGCGGCCAGATTGAGCGTGACGCGGACATGGTGGCATTGATTCACAGAAAGCGTGATGATGCCACAGGGGAGACAAAGCTCATAATCGCAAAGCAGCGCGACGGAGAAGTTGGGATGGTCGATTTAATTTTCAACGGTAAATTCTGCCGGTTTGAAAATCCTCCAATACCGAATACGGAAAACAACTAAAACCAAACAACATTGAAGAATAAAAAACTATGATTATAAAACTCAAGCTCAACCTCGACAAAATGGACAAATCAAAACTGTTCAAAGGCAAAGGCGGCACCTATCTCGACGTGACGCTCCTCGAAAACCGTGATGGCGAGGATTCCTACGGCAACCATTTTATGGCCGTCCAAGACCTCCCCAAAGCCGACCGTGAAGCCGGTCTTAAAGGCGCAATCCTCGGCAACGCTAAAAAGTGGGAAAAAGGTTCCGCCCAGCGTCCAGAAAGTCGGCCCAAGAGCGCGCCTGCGAGTCAGTCGGACGACTCAGACCCGCCGTTTTGATTTTATGAAACACACTGACAAACAAATATCTGACTGGAACGCGTGGCACGACCTTGGGCTTTCATTGACCGATGCCCGTTGCGCTTTCGATGATGCCGCAACGCTCAAGCCGGAATCCAGCGACCAAAGATTTAAATGCTCATGTGGATTTTTTGGAACATCTAGAAACATTAGAAATCACAGAATCCAATGCGATGCGTGGCTGGCCCAATTCAGGCCGTTAGAAAATTCAAAATTATGAAACCCATCCTAATTTTAGGCGACTGCTTGGATAAAATGGCTGAAATAAAAACCAATTCAATCGACATGGTTCTTGCCGACCTCCCTTACGGAACCACGAGAAATTCTTGGGACAGCGTGATGCCGATGGATAAACTTTGGGTGGAATATAAAAGGATAATAAAACCATCTGGCGTCATCTGCCTTACATCGCAAGGGATTTTTACGGCCCATTTGATTATGAGTAACGTAACTCTGTTCAAATATAAAATCGTGTGGGAAAAGTCCAAGGCCACAAACTTTCTTAATGCCAAGAAACAGCCATTGCGAAAACACGAGGACATCTGTGTTTTTTATAAAAAAAACTCCACATACAATCCTCAGTTTTCAACCGGAGCGGCTTACTCAAAGGGTGTGAGAAAGGCGCAGCAGACCGGAAGCTATAATGACTTTAATCCAGTCTTGGTAAAGAGTGAAGGCGGACGTTACCCTACGGATGTCGTGTATTTCAAAACCGCCGAGTCCGAGGGTGTGGTTCTTCACCCAAATCAAAAGCCGGTCGCCTTGATGGAATACCTTGTAAAAACTTTTTCAAACGATGGCGACACTGTGCTTGATAATGCGATGGGTGCCGGAACGACTGGGGTTGCATGTAAAAACACCGGTAGAAATTTTATTGGAATCGAAAAAGATGAAGTGTTTTTTAACATATCAAAAACAAGAATAAATAAACCATGAAACCAACACTCGAAGAACTGATGGGGAAGATAACGCAGTTGCTTCCATTAAAACACCAAAACGTCCGGTGTCCGCTTGGAGACACTGGAGAATACGACGACCGGACAGATGTTGAATCAGCATCGGGCCACGTCATTTTATCCGACTGGAACAGTGACGACGATAATCAGGATGCGATTAAATATCTGGTTCACGCCGCAAATCATTTTCCAAAGTTGCTGGCTGCGTTGGATGAGGCTGAAAAAGCATTGAACATTTGCTGGGCTGATTCGATGGCTATTAAGCCTGAAATTCTACGAAGCGAAGGTTTTGTTCAAACAGCATTGGCAATCGAAAACATTCGTAAGTGGGGCGAGAAATTCCATGATGCGAAATCCGCCCTAACCGCCGCCCGAAATATCGAAATTGAATAAAAATTATGAGTGAATCAAATTGCAAATGCCTGACTTGGGCGCGCTGTTTAGACATCAACACAAAGCATCGAGACACGCATGGAAATCCATTGTTTCCACTGCACCACGAAAATTGTGAACATTTCAACGACAGTCTGATGGACGTTTGGAAAGTTGAGCTTGATGGTTGCGCCTGCTATGTCGAGCGAGAGCAAGATGCTAAAGACACCGCTGGAGAACCAGAGGACAACGGCGAAACTTTGCCAGTCATAACTAAAACCAAAATGCACCGAGAGATTTTTGAAAACTTGCGTGAGTTTGATGGTTTTTAATATCGAAATTGAATGAGGTCATGAGCCGGATGCTTCAACAACAGGGGCATCCGGTTGCTCAACAATCTTTTCCTTCTTCTCACCCAAATGAATATGCGTCTCGTTCTTGTAAAAATTCGGAGTCTGAGCGGAATCATCGCCCGGTGGCAGCGCAATCTTTCCATATTTCCCGCTGCCCTGACTGCGCGCACCTGAAATCCTCACAATACTTTCTGATATTTCATTGAAAGCCGAGGCCACTTTTGAAACAACCTCGATGGTTTTAACCTCCTCCTCGCAAAGCGTTCTTTTTTCTTTGACAGTGCGGTTGAAAATCTCGTCCACGATGTCCTGAACTTTGGTCAGGTTGTTCAGCCCTGATGTGACCAGATAGCGTCTGGTGGTTTCAGAATCCATCAAGTAGCCCGCCATCATCTTTTCCATGAATCCATTCTTGTTGAATCCATTCTTCATCCCCAGTTCCGCGATGAGCAGGAACCTTTCTATGTCGGTCTGCGGTATCTTGACCAGCTTCCCGTCCTCGTTGACGTAATCGAACTTCTTTAAATCTACGATGAGTGCTTTCTTTGAACGCTTCGGCATATTTCAGACAGTGCCACTTTTGGCGGCTTCCCGCCAGCCATTTTTAGAATCGTCACCCATTTTGTCATCCATCCAGCAGGTTGAATCTTTAATCCGCGCTTTTAAATTTAATGCACACCAACAACCAAGACCCTCTAATTCTTTATCCAGCGGCGACCCACAGGTTTCCAACCGCTTGTAAAAGACGGGGCAGGCACGGCAGGCCGACATGCGTTGCTCGAATAATTTCTTGCTCGCGCGCTTATCCTTAAAAAACACGTATTGAAACATCTGGCGGAAGAATCCAGCGATGCGTCCCCAAGCCTTTTTGGTGCGCTTGTCAGAAAACCAGAATGCAACCAGCAGTCCTTTGATAATTTTCATAATGAAATGGCGATAAGACCGCTCTCCGATTGCTTGGGTCGGAACAGGCCGGTTGCCGAACGCTCCATCTCCTCCGCGCATTCCGTCGCCACGCAGTAGGTGATGGCGTCGAATATGTGCTTGTGCTTTGAATCCTTCTGCACCGTCCCGTATTGCCCCTTGCCGCGACGCAGCGACTTGCACATCTCAATCGAGGCCGGTGTTTTATCAGCGGAAAAGAAAATTCGATTCTGGAATAGCAGCTTGCGGAACAAGTCGATGCGCTGTCTCACGGTTTCATTTGTGCGCTTGCCCTCCATCGCCGCCATGAGTTCAATCTTGCCACCGGAAACATTCGCCACCTCAAGGTGGTCGTATCGGTTTGAGAACTTGTCAGAGAAATCAAATGCGCTGCGGTCGCTCCAGTGCTGCCACTCAATAGGCTTTCCGATGTAATCCTCCCAATACTTCATTTTCTCCATGACGGCCTCCACGAAGTCGCACATGAAAAAGTCCTGACCAACCCAGACGACTTCATCCAAGACATTGAAATGTGGAACCGGCTTGCCATTCAACGGGTGCATTACTTTTTCAATCAGGGCAAATGCGCTGTTGACCACGCCCATGTCCCAGCCTCCGAAAAGTTTTCCGCAATCATTCTGTGGTAAAAGAATCGAAGGGCTTGGATTGGTTCTCGTGGCGATGTCTCCAATGATATGAACCTGCTCCTTGAACACGGCGCGGAATAAAGCATTCTCGCTCGCAGTGACCCACATGCCCTTGATGTAGCGGTTATACAAATCGGCAGAGTCGGCATACTGTGACTTCACCATTTCAATTTCCTCCTTGGACGAGTAGGTGTTGTCATCCAGACAGAACTCCATCAATCCAAGCTGGTCGCGCAAAGCCCGAAGCTCCGGCTTGCAATCAGGGTCAACGCGAAGCTCGTAGAACATCTTGTAAATCCAGTGTGCGGTTCCCTCGTCAGCGGGGTTGCAGTCGGCAAGCAGAAGGTGGTCATTGATTCCAATGTGAGGCATCCGCAGCGTCAACGCCCATGTGTGGAAGGTTTTAACATTCTTGAAAATATCCAACTCAGTCACGAAAATCATGGAGTAGGATTTGTTCTTGAATCGCTCCTCAACCTCGTTTTCATCTTTGAGAGATTCGAGCAAGATTTTGGTCGAGCCGCCGTGCTTGTTAAAAACCTCACAGCAGGGTTTCTTGGACGCGCCTTGATTGAACGGTTCTCTCTTAAACTTCAATCCAAAGGCAGGAATTACCATCGTCGTCAACTGTTCCCAGACACCGCTGTTGATGCCTGCGCTCTGACTGATTGTTATCAACACAATGTTGCCAAGTTTGGTGTTCCAAGCATGGTCGCAGACGGCGTGGAGGCAGGCGAGAGTCTTGCCGCTCAACCGAGTTCCTGTCGCCAGCACCAGCCTTTTTGTCTTGCACAGTGCCAGCAATGACATGCCCTTTGGGTTTAGTGGTTTCAGTAGGTATTCAGAGCTTGCCATAAATCGCAGTTGACGTTCTTGCAAATCAAGTGTTACAGTCGAAACGAAGTTAATTCAATTCAAAAACACTTTTTATGATGACATTAAACCGCAAGCTCCTCTATCCCGGCTCCGTCGAGAACACCGCCAATAGTGGCGGTGGTGGTGGCCGCGAACCCGGTTCCGTTGAAAACCGGTTGTCGCTCGACCCATCGGATGAGAAGTGGTCGGACAAGGTGGACGCATGGGAAGATGGCGAAAAATACACCATCACCGTGGAAGCAACTCAGATTTCCGCTGGCGAGTTTGAGGTTGAAAAGGTGACATCGGCAAAACCGTCTGCCGGTGAGGAGCCTGACGACGATTCAGACGACATGGAAGATGATTCCGAGGAAGAAATGCCGCGCAAGAAAAAGTCCAATCCCGCCATTGACCGTCTGATGGAAGAATAATTCGATGAGTTGCAGCCCCAAAGTCCTGAAAGAGCACGGGATTTCCAGCGGTGACTATCGAAAGATTTTCACCCTCAAGGAAAAGCCGAAGCGCGTTCAAAAACTCATTGACCTGATTTCAAGCCGGATTAAAGACGGCTACTTTCGTAATCTTTCCGAGTGGCGCACCTTTGCCGCCATCGACCTTGCAGACGACGTGGTGTTTGAGCAGAACACCGCCACCTTCGTCCGGCACTTGCTCGACAAGAAATATGAAAAGCCGGAGGACATGCTGGCGGAATTGGGCAAGTTGGGACTCAAGGAAAGCGACCTTTTTCTCGATGTCAGGAACAAGACTGGTGAATTGGTAAAGATGGTTAACCCTCCAGTATTCTTCAAATTCCTGATTCCAATCGTCCGCTCCTATTGCCGCGCGCGCACCGCCTCCCTGTTCAACCAGCGCAACACGTCGCCCCTGCTTCAATACAAACCGTTGAAAAAAACAGCGCGAAACCGTGTATTGACGGAAGTTATCACCGACATCATCAACCGGATTTCAACGAACTACGGTTACGCCGCCTATCTCGACCAAGCCATCAAGCAGGTGGTGAAATACGGCACCATGATTTCGTTCCCGATGGAAGAATGGGATTGTCAGGAGCAGCTTGAGGAGGCTGATGATTCCACCAAGCAAGACCCAAAGTTTAAGAAGGTCACGGTCAAGGAGGGTTTGCGCTACAAGTTTCCGCACCCCAGCCGGTCATTCGCAGATTTGTATAATCCGATGACCACGATGAACACCGACAGCGGGTGTGAGTTCGCCGCGTTCTGGGAAGCGATTCCATACAGCCGTATTCTGGATAACCGCGAGTATTGGAACCGCACCACGATTGCCTATGGAACCAACTGGTTCAACAATCCTCTGGCTGGAAACTATTTCAGCGAGTTCTATCCCTGCCGGTTGCAATTCCCGACCATCTCCCCCGAAGGTTCAGCGGATGAAAAAGCGGCTTTTTACAGTTCAGCCGAGCGCGACAAGGCTGTGTTCCTAACGGTGATGTATATGAAAATCATCCCGCGCGACTGGGACTTGGGAAAATACGTCGATGGAAAGTTGGTTAAAACCTACAACTATCCGGTGTGGCACCGATTCTACATGGCGGGTGATTCAACGGTTATCTGGGCCGAGCCTTGCGTTTACAATCCGCTCTGGTTCATGGGCTATGATTACAACGCCTTGAGTGCGCGCCAGACCAGCCTTGGGTTGGAGACGATTCCGTGGCAAGACCACCTCGGAAACATCGTGAGCCAGATGATGCTGACTGCAAAGCAGAATCTCGCAAACTTCATTTTCTACGACACCAACATCGTCAACAAGACGGACGTAGATGCCCTACTAAATCTTGGCGAAAATCGCTACCGCAGCATGAACCTGCTGCCGTTTGACTCCCAGAAGTCGAGCCGTGCCGGATTGAACATGAAGGACGCCTTCGTGCCCGTCCAGCTTACCTACCGCACGATTCAAGACATGATGCAGATGATGGGCACCGTGCTTGACCTGATGGAGCGCGTGTTGCAATTCACCGCGCAGGAAGTCGGGGCGACTGCCAAGCATTATCAGTCGGCGGAAGAAATCAAGACAGTCAGCCAGTATTCCGACCAGCAGTTGAACTACATCGGCTCCTCCATTGACGCCGGAACCGACGCTTGGAAGATTCAGATTTTCACCGCCGCGCTTGCCTACATGGACGCCGGTTTTGAGGCCGAAGTTTCCGAGGACATCCCCGATGTCGAAAAAGTCTTGAAAGAATTAGGATTCGAGATTTCCGGCAAGTCAGGCGGCAAGATTCAAATCAAGGGCGACAAGGGCAAGATTGACTTGCAGGACTTCGCGCGCATTGGTGGCGACGACGAGCCGGACACCGACCAGCAGACCGCGCAGATGATGTTCACCGCGATTGGCGTCATCTCCTCGCATCCAGAGTTGTCTGCCCGCATTGGAGCCGACAAAATCATCAAGCTTATCGAGCAGGCGGCAAAGATTGGCGGAGCCGACAGGGATTTCAAACTTGGCACGGAGCTACAGAAGCCCGCAGGCGATGGCGAGGTTCACCCCGACACCGGACAGCCAATGCCGCAACAAGAGGCTCCGGCGGCCCAGCCAGCACCGCAGGTCGCGCCTCCAGCACAGCCAGACACCCAGAGTCAGGTTGCTCCAATGATTCAAGAATTGACCAAGGGCATCATGGCGATGGTTGAGGAAAAAGTCGCCAAGCCGGTCGCCGCCGAACTTGTGAAGCAAGAGCAGCAAATTCAGCAGCTTGGTCAGCTTGTGGTTCAGATTGAAACCATGCTCAAGGGCGCGATGCCACAGCCGGTTCAGCCCGTTGCACAGCCCCCTGCACAACCGTTGCCACAATGATTACCGTCACGGAGACACCCTACGAGGTCGGCAATGTAAAAGCCGTCCACCAGATTTTCAAAGAATCCGGCTTCAAGCTGTTGGAAGAAGCCATCCTCGGAAAGCAGACCAAGCACTCCGTTGAGGCTATAAAACTAGCACTGGAGGCCAAGACTTTTGAGGCAAAGAAAGAATCATCCGAGGCCGAATTAAAACAGGCTTTGCGATACCAGACCACGCTTGAGGTGTTGCGTGAGATGAAGGAATCCAAGTCGTTTGATTTTGTAGTGACCAAAACAGTAACCCCCAACAACACATGAAAACCGAAGCCGAAAACGCACCGCCAGCAGATGAAAAGGCTATTGAATCGTTCACAAACGAATTTCTTGGCCGCGAAACCGAACCCAAGCCCCAAAAGAAACCTGACGCCGTTGCACCTGAAAACGGCGAGATTGAAAATCAAGAGGCTGAAAAAACTGAACCCAAGAAGCCAGCAAAGCAGGCCAAGAAAAAAACCGCACCCACACCGGCTCCGTTGACCGCTGAACAAATCACCGAGGCGGCTGCGCGTGGATTTTCCAAGGCGGTTGAAAAAACTGAACCCGAACCGGCCAAGCCTGCTGAATCAAAACTGCCTGCCGACGAGCAGAAGCGCATCAACACGCTTAAACGCATGGAGCAGTTGAACCCGAACAAATATGGCGGGCTGGCGGAAAAGTATGAGAAGTCCCTGACCAAGCTCGCTGAATACGCCGAGAGCTGGGAAAAGGAAAATCCCGGCAAGAACTTCGATGAGGACGCCGAAGAACACGCCGACTTCAAAAAGGGCATTGAGGCCGGTCTGGATTGGGATGACGAGCATTACACCGACGCCGTGGCCGACATCCGCGCTGATGAGAAAATCAACAAGTTCAAGTCGGAGACGAACGAGAAATTTGAACGCCTTGACCAGCACGAGAAGTTGCGCCAGAGCGCGGGCGCCATCGAAGCCATCCGCACGGAAGGCGCAAAGGAGTTCTTCTCCAATCTTTCAGAAGATGGGTTTGAGAACCTGCTGAAAGCCGATGGCTCAATCGACGCCGAGGTTGGCAAGAAGCTGATGGCAACCGAACCCGTGGTGGCGAAAATCGTCATTGATTCCGCCGACCTCGCCGAACGTCTGGTGGAAGAAAACTTCAAACTGTTCAACAACCTGACTCCGTATGACGATACTAACCCGCTGCATCAAACGGTGAGCAACTTTGTTTTCGCACAACAACGGAAGATGCTTGCTAAGCCGATTGACGAACAGCGTGATGCCGATGGCCGACCGTTTATGGCGGCAGACAAGTATTCACGCTTGAAGCCGGATGAGCGTGAGAAATACTGGACGTTCGAGGCTGGAGACATCCAGCGATTGCTTGTGCACCGCGCGCTGGTCACAGCCAAGCAGCAAATCAAGCAGGAGCGCGAGAAGTTTGAGGCGCAGGCCAAGGCGCGTGGATTGAGCTTTGAGCGCAAGCCTGTCCAGCAGGACGAGCCGGAAGAAATCGAGGAGGAGACATTCAAACCGCGCACCCCTGCCGCCGCCGCACCCGTGCTGACACCGCCCGCAAAGGGTGGAAATGGCGTCGAAAAACCGGAAGATAAATTCCTGAACGACTTCATTAACGGCTAAAAACACCTGTTTTTTTCAAGGCTATTCCTCAAATATGGGGAATAGCCATTTTTGTTTTAGTGAACAATCACATTTTAAATCCATGTAATGCCGTGGATTTAACACTCTTACAAGAGTGCCATTTCTGGCGTTGTCGAAAATATATTGAAAAACCCAAGATTTTATTTGACAGGATATGCCATGATTTACGCCACATAGTAATAACTAAAAACTTATGGCACTTAATGCAACGTCCTTCTCGAAATGCGCTCCGTCCATTTCGACCAACATCAAGCAATGCGGCACGGTAACTCTTTGCCAAGCCGTCCCGCTGCAAACCGGCGACCTCACCGCCACCTACCAGACTGGTGGCAATTACAAGGTGATGAACGCACTGCTCCATCACGACATGGAAATCAAGATGTGCGAAGCGCAGCAGAACGGCATGTATGACTTTTTCATGGCGAACAAGGTAAACATGCAGAAGCGTGTGCAAACCCGCAATTCCGGTGGCGGCACCATCGAAATCATGCCTTTCGTCCTCGCCCGCCAATACAGCCCCATCAACAACGAATACTGGCTGGTCGGCAATGGCCGCTCATCCGGCTCAAACTGGGTGGTTGAAATTGTTTCCAGCGCGAACATCCCGATGGATGTTCGCCTGTTCCCAGTTGGCCGTCGTGTTTATATCGACAGCAAGACCAACGCGGGCACCAAGTCTGTTACCGCATGGTCGGTGGTTTCCGCCGTGGATAACGGCGACGGCACCGGCGACCTGACGCTCTCCTCGCAGAACACCGGCTCGTTCCTGCCTGCTGACAAATTGACCAGCCCCGTGAACGGCATTATGACGGTCGGCACGAACAACGTGAACGACTACGAGAAGTTCTGCGCGGAAGGCCCAGCCTACATCAACTGGAAAAACACCGAGTTCTGGTTTGAAACCACGCGCAATTCGTTGTGCAAATCCTCGAACTACGACAAGTGGCGCAAGCTGCTCCTCGAAAACAACCCGCTCTACGCGGAGTTCGGCGACCTCGACGACATCCAGCGCAACAAACAGTTGGGCCGCGACTTCCAGAAACAGGTCGTCCACAACATGTTTTTCTCCAAGCCGCTGCCGAATCAGACGTTGGCCGCATATAACAGCTTGGAAGAAATCGACGCCTACGATGGCTCCGCGTTCGGCCTCGGTGTCGATGGTGGAACCTGCCAAGGCCGTCGCGCCAACGTGGTTGGCATCTACGAGCAGTTGGCCCAATGCGACCGCGTGGTTGACTTGCAGGGCGGTGGATTGAACCTGCCCGCGCTGTTCCGCGCGCTGTATGACATCATGCGCGTCCGTCAGGGAAACAACGGCAAATTCGGTGTCATCGACATCTTCACGGATTCCGTGACCGCCGAGGCCATCAACCAAGCCATGATTCTGTATTATCAGGGCAAGACGAACAACACTCTGCGCATGACGCTGGACATCAACAATCCGGTGCGTGAATACAACACACCGACTGCGTTGCAGACGAAGGAAGCGGAATTCGGTTTCGCCTACCGCAGCTATCCGCTGCAATGGCCGAATATCAAGATGAACATCGTCACGCATTATTTCTTTGACGATTACGTTTCGGCTGCGAACCAGAAGCAACAGGGCGACATCGCCCGCGTGTTGTGGGTGCTGGACTTCGCCGGTATCTATCCGGGCATCATCGCCACCAATCGCGTGGTGCAGAACACGGGCGACTTGAAAACGCTTGCCGCTGCGAATCCTGATTTCGCGTGTGTGATGAAAGTTCCGACGCGCCAACAGACGTTGAACTCGATGACTTACACGGTGGTTGTTGAGTGTCCAAAAAGTTCACTAATTTTGGAAAACTGGACTTCGGATGAAATCTCGATAGTGGACAATGGCGCTCAGTATGGCGGTTCTGGAACCACGACCACCACGACCTACCACTAAGTTTTCGGTGTTGGGGTTAAACAGCGCACTCTTAGTTGGGTGCGCTGTTTTTCATTGCAAACAAAACTGAATGGATTTAATGTCACAGCAAATGAGTAAAGTTCGCTATTTTCAAAAAGAATTAGTTTCAAATCCCTTCTTCTTCAAGAACGCGCCGGTTCCATTTGAGGCGAACTCCTCCAACCAAGGCGTCATCCGTCTTGAAGAAGGAAGGGATGATGAACTCATTGCCGTCTTGAAATCCGCGATTGAGAAGCGTCGTGGAGGAATCATTGAAGTGGGCGAGGAAGAATACAATGCCATAAAAAAAAACGAGAACGGGAAAACCTACGCGCCTTTATCGCAACCAGAGAGGCTTCGAGTCCTCCCGTCACTCGGCCACAAAAAGCCAGCGGTTGCGGTTGCCACTGAAAATCAAGTTCAGTCCGCAAGTCCAGTTCAGCCTGCCGCTAACACGCTTGCAGAAATCTCCCCATTTCGCCCCCCAGCCGGTCAACCCACTAAGAAAGCGACTGTAACGTAATGGCGACCACGTGGGGAAATCTTAAAAGCGAGGCGCGGAAGATTATTTTTCCAACTGGCGAAGCATCTTCGCTTGTGTTGGCTCACGACGCCGCGTTTCTCGCCGCCATCATCGACATTCAATCCTACGTGGACTGCGCGCGCCAAGACAACACCTCCATCTTCCCCCAGTGCGCCACGTTCTACAACTGCGGCATAACGACTTTCGACGCACCTCGCGGGCACATCAAAAAAGTTTCCGTAATCAATGCGACTCCCGCGCCACCTCCCACTGGAACAATCGTCCTGACAACCGCAATCGCCGCTGACATTCTCGACGCCGCCATTCTGCCTGTTTCAATCGGCGCGATTCCGAGTTCAGATTTATACGTGGTCGAAATCACCGGCCAAGGTTCAAAATGCGGCACTCCGGTCAAACAGTATTTCAAGGTGGATGTCACCTATACTGACGCCGAGTCCAAGATTAAAACCTTCTCGCGCAACGTCTATCTTTCCGATTGTGAAACCAGCCAGATTCAGCAAATCAACACGCTGATTGGCACCAATGTTTTTGTTGCTGTCACGCCCTTCAACATTCCCGAAGTGGAATCAGGTGGTGCAACCATCGGCGTCAACGTGCGTCAGTTCAATCCGCTGGATGTCACGACGCAAACCGATGATTGGTGTTCAGAAATCCAGTATCGCCAGACGGAACCCGCTTACGTCCAAAAGTATTGGAAGCGCTCGCTTGAAATCAGGGGGTGCCTCAACTGGTGGAGCTTCTTTGATTTAAAGCCGCCGACTCCGACTGATGCCAACGTGCCTGCGGGACTGCCAATTTTGCCATTGGGTTATCATTATCCACAGGCTGACACAGACAAGAGGTTTCGCTCACAATATGGATTGTGGGCAACGGAACGCGGCAAGATTTACATCGCTCCATTCATCCAAAGCACCGAAACAGTTATTGTGAAGTGGGATGGCATCAAGCGCACATGGGCTGATGCCGACCCGATTGATGATGACCCGAATCTAGCTAAGGCCATCCGCGCCTTTGTTCGCCGCGACCATTTTCAATATTTCGACAAAGACCCTGAATCAGCGGCAGGCGCGCAGGCGGAATACGCCGACACTCTGGCGACCATGATTCACGAATGCCGCGAGGAAACGCGAATCCGCGACAACAACGAACCCAGCTTCGCCCGTCAGTCCAATCCGGCTGCTTCCGGCGCGCTGTATTACAACTCGAAGCAGACATTCACGGCTAATTGTCCTGCTGGTCAGACTGGAAATTCTGTCACCATCACGATTCAAGACGGACTGGTGGCCAGTTCGACATCGCAATCAGACGCGGACGCCCGCGCATTACAGCAGGCGCAGCAGCAAGCCTTGGCGCAGTTGAATTGCTCCGGTGGCCAGACAACCTATCTCAACACGCCACAGAGCTTCACGGCGGTCTGCCAAGGCTCTCCGACGCCGGATGGAATCCCGCAAACGGTCAACATCCCTGCCGGTCAGTTCACCTCTGTAATCTCGCAGGCTGACGCCGACGCGCAGGCTTTGGCATCTGCGCAGGCCCAAGCCCAAGCCCTGCTTGTCTGCACGTTCTGGAACGCCGAACAATCTTACACCGCAAGCTGCCCGTCCGGTCAAACTGGAACGCCGGTCACTAAAACCGTGTCGCAACACACGTTTAGCTCTGATTTGTCGCAGTCCGATGCCAATTCAAAGGCTCTCAACTCGGCCAAGACGCAGGCTCAAACCGAACTCGTGTGCAACGGCCAGACCATATTCTTTGAGAACACGCCGCAAATCGCAATCCGCTCGTATGTTTTTGGCTCGCTTGGAAATCAATGCCTGTCCACGGTGACGGTCAATGTCGCGGCGGGAAGCGTCACCTCGCTTACATCCGTGAGCGATGCCAATAATCAAGCCCTCAACTACGCTAATTCGCTCGCCCAAGGCACGGCCCAGAATCGCGCGCGCACGGGCTTCTGTGGCCCATATACAATCAACGTATGAACTTTGGAAGAATAACCAGTGCGAATTGCGCGAATACGCCGCCGCCAGTTGACGCACGCTGTGATGACCCAGCCTTTGCCCTGCTGAATCCCGGCATCTGTGGGATTTCCTCCCAGCTTATCATCAAGCCGGAGTCCGCGCTGTCTTGCTTGCTTGGCAGCATCCAGTTCAAGGCCTACGTCGTCAGCAATGGCCGTGAGCGCGATGTGACATCGAGCGCGGTGTTCACCACTTCCAACTCCAATGTCGCCGTGGTGGGGGCTTCCAGCGGCAATGCGACGGCTTTAGATGATGGTGTCACCACGATTACCGCCACCTATGGCATTATGACAGCCAACGCGAGCCTTTCCGTGCTGGGTGGCGTCAACTGCTGTGACCAAGTAAAGGTCGGCTTCATGGTTTTGGTGGACATCAGCAAGTCCATGACGCAGGCGTTTAGCGGTGCCTATCCGCAACGCATTGACTTTGCCAAAGCTGCGGCCCGACGGTTTATCAGTCAGGTCAACGCGACCAAGGATGTGGTTGGCCTGTCAATGTTCGATGATTCGGCATACACCCCTCTTGCCGCCATCACCTCCAATGTTAATTCAGTGGTTACAGCGGTGGACTCAATCGCCAGCGCAGCGCAGTTGACCGGCTACAAAGTTGCCGTCAATGCGGCCATCGCCTCATTGGACGCAGCCGGACTCGACCAGAAAGTTTTGGTCATCATCAGCGACGGCGAGGACACCTCCAATATCGCCACGGATGCCACTGATACCTTGAACGCATTGAGTGTGTTCAAGTCCTCTGGCGGCGTCGTCATCTGCTTGGGCGTTCGCGCTGCCGGAACTCCATTCTCGCTGTTGGAGGCTTTCTCATCCGGTGGATTCTTCTTAAACTCCTACAACGCTGTTGCCGCCGAAGCCATTGAGATTTTCAACGGCATGAAGGGCTATCTCTGCGCGGGCAACTGCACCCCTGCCGGTGATACCTACGTCGCCACAGGCCAGCTTGATTACTGCGCTTTCAAAAACTGGAATGTTTACGGCGGAAACGTGGATTTGATTGGTAATGGATTATTGGATTTCCTGCCAAACAACAGCCTCTACGTTGACCTCGCTGGCTCCTCCTCGCCGCACAATGGTCAGTTCGAGTCCAAAAACTCATTTGCGTTGCAGTCCGGCCACAACTATCGCCTGTCTTTGAATCTGGCTGGAAACCAAAGATACAATGGTTCTCCAAACACGGTGAATATGCGGATTTTTGGCCGCAACAACGATGGCCTCACCAATCCATCAATCGCTCCCGCGCTGACCGTGAATGAATCCGGCGCGCCGTTGGGCGACACACCCACGTATAAATACGTTTACACCTACACCAATGCGTATGGTGAAACCATTGGAAGCCCTGTTTCATCGGCGACACCGACCGGCGACACCGCCACCATTTCAGTCCAGACCACGGCGAATCCATCTGCGACGGCAATCAACATCTATCGCACCACCGGCCAGTCGCCGGACAGCCCATACTACCTGATTGCCACCATTGCGAACACCGCGCCAGTCTATGTTGACCACATGAACATGGCCGACATGCAGGCGGCGATTCTGCTCAACACGATTTCAGCCTGCGCGATTGTTCCCACGCAGAACACCACTGGCTCACAAGTAGATTATCTGAATCAGTCATTCACGATTAACAACTATCAGCAGGGATTCACACCGCAGTCGTTCTCATTCGTCGCACCAGATAACGTCAATGTCTGGATTCGGTTTCAGCAGACCGCAACTCCCGCTGCTGCTCCCGCCGCAGGATTGTTGCTCGACTCGGTTTCATTCGATGACGCCACCAACATTGAAACTCTGCTGTTTGACGACTTTTCAACCGAGAACGAAACCTACATCCCGCCTGCCTGCGGCATTGGTTCAGCCTATGTGCCAATCGGAACCGGAGTGGTTGCGCTGATACCGCCGATGACGAGCGACACCACGCCGTCTGGAGTGGCCTCTGCAAGCTCGCATGTACCCTCGCATGATGGTGACCCAAATCTTTCAATGGAGCCTTGGAAAGCCTTCTGCGGCATTCCTAACGCTGGCCCGTTTGACCCACACCAAAGCTATTGGGAAAGCGCGGTGATGCCTGCATGGTTACAGTATAAATTTGAAACCCCGCAGCTTGTCACCGCCTATGAGTTTGTGGGCGTGGATTATGACGCAAGCCCGACCAGTTGCAGTCTTGGGCCTAAAACTTGGACGTTCCAAGGCTCAAATGACGGCGTTAATTTTGTTACACTGGACACCCAGACGAATTATCCTTGGCCTGACGCAACTTGCATCCAGCCGCCGACGCGGTTTCAAATCAACAACACGCAGGCATTCTCGTATTACCGCCTGAATGTTTCACTGGCGACCAGTGGATTCAACGTCTTTATCTCTGGATTCCAGATGTTCGGCGGAAGTCCGGCAACATATGGTTATGCCGCTGGTTACAACTGCTATGGCTCTGGTTGCCTCGACACGCCCCCCGGCGTCCAGTTGCCTGACCCAAGCCCGCTGCCAAGTATTGAGGCCGGTGGCTACACGCCGCCAACGAACTACAGCAGCAGCCAGACGGCTTGTGCGACATGCCCAAGTGGTGGAACTCAAGTCACGGCTGACAACGATGCTGTTGGCCCGAATGTGAAAGTTGAGGTTTCTGATGGCACCTACTTTGATTTCACCACGCCACCTATTCTGAACATCATCTGCTTCACGTTCACGATGATTGCGACTCCGAACCAGTTTGCGCTTTCGCTCTATGGTTCAAATGATGCCGTCAACTGGACGAAGATTTACTTCACATCCAATCGCGGATTCGCAGCAGATGTGAACGGCGACATCACAAGGCCGTCACAGATTCAAATCGCGTCCTGTGGAACGTTTGACCCGATTAACTACAAGTATTTCAAACTGGTTTATGACAAGTCGACGACCACGCTGACAGCTTACAGCTTTGGTGGACTGGCATTCGCAGCCACGCCAGAACTGTGCAAATCAGCCACGGCAACCAGTTTAATCTCTCAGGCCGACGCTGACACCAAGGCTTACAACTCCGCGCTTGCCGCCGCCCAAGCTGCGATTCAGTGCATCAACGCCTACACCGCGACGGAATCCTACACCGCGAATTGCCCCATTGGTAAAACCGGCCAGTCTGTGACTAAGACAGCGAACTATACGAGCTTGGTGAGCCTGCTGGACGCCCAGACGCAAGCATTAGCAGCGGCCAAAGCTGCGGCAGACGCCGCGATTAGTTGCACCTGCGTTGACATCAGCGCGAATGGAATCACGATTAACGACATTGGCAAGGCAACGCCTTATCCGAGCGTTGCCTGCGTCAGTGGGCTAACTGGCCTGATTACGAAGGTCACGCTGGCAATCAATGGCTATCAGCACCAGCGACCTAACGACGTTTCGATAATTTTGATGGCTCCCGATGGAACACTGGTAAACGTGTTACGCAACGTGGGCGGCAACGTGCCTGTGACTGGAATCAATCTGGTTCTGGACGACGCGTCTGGTAGCTCAATATCTGGCTCCACAATGGTCAGCGGAACTTTCAAACCGTCGCAACTCGGAGTGTTTTCAGCCTTCCCGCTGCCATGTCCGTCTGGAACTCCGAATCTCACATTGGCTGCATTCATCGGGAAAAATCCGAATGGTGTCTGGCTTCTGTGGGTTCAAGATGTTTCTTCGTCTGACACGGGGGCCATTGGTTCTTGGTCGCTGAATATCTCGTCCTCTTGAGATAAATTATCTGGACTAGACACCGCCAAATGTGGCATGGTCTGTGGACGAGCATGAATCCATTCATAACCGCAGCCTGCGTCACTTTTGGGAGAGTTAAATTCCTCGAACAAGCCATCGCCTGTTTCCTAAACCAGAAATACGATGGCAAGTCGCAGCTTTTAATCCTGAATACCTGCCCACAGCAAACGCTTTACGGCGACTTTCAGAACGTCAAAATAATCAATCTGAAAGAGCGGCCAATCTCGCTTGGAGCCGCGCGCAATATCGCTGTTGAGCACGCGGATGGAACGCATATCGTGACTTATGACGATGACGATATTTTTGGCGAAAACCACCTGCGCAACTTTGCCGCAGGATTTGAAGGTGGTCATAACTGGGTCCATCTCGACAAGCAATTTTTTTGCGAGCAGTTCAAAATATCCAAGATTGTCGGTGGTCAGATGCCGTGTTTCGCATTCACGAAAAAAGCGTGGGAAAAAGTTGGAAAATATTCCGATAAGTTCACCGTTGGCGAGGACAGGAATTTTGTCGGCAGGCTGACATCGCAACTATCTGGCCGCGTTTTCAATCTGGTGGATAATGAAATCTCATTCTTCTATTCTTGGGGAAACGGTTCGCACCACGTCTCCGGCATGGGCGAGGACAAAAAAGGATTTCAAACCGCGCATGACCGCATTGCCGAAGATTTGCGCCGCAGGATTCGCGTTGGTTCGGAGAAAACTGGCGACATTATTTTGAAGCCGTTTCTGGAACACGACCCGAAGAAGATGATGCAGGATTTTATGGATGCGTATAACCAGAAGAAGAATCATAAATGGCCGGTGTGCATCGTCGAGTTGGGCCGCTTTGGAGACATCGTGAACATCCTTCCAATTTGCAAGCACATCGCTGAAAACTACGCCAAGCCTCACCTGATGGTGTCCCGTGAGTTCGCATCCGTCCTTGAAGGCGTCAGCTACGTCATTCCTGAAATCGTGGACATTGATTACAGCCGCGTATTGACCGCGATGGATATTGCTCGTCCAAAGTTCCCCATAGTGTTGCAGGCTCAAATCTACGGAAAGAATTATACGCCAGAGAAAACATGCGCGAGCTATAATGTCCAGTCGTGGAAAATGCTCGGATTTGAACACCGCTTCAAAGACCCGTCGCTGGATTTGGTTTTTGACCGGCGAGATGCCCACCGCGAGGCGCAGCTTGTCACCAAGTTATCCACAGACAAACCAATGCTATTGGTTCAAGTCACGTCTGGAGTCAGTTCGCCGTTTTCAGGTGGAGTTGCCCTGCTTGAAGAAATCAAGAAGGCGTTCGGCGAATCTTTAAACGTGGTTGATTTAGACAAGGTTCGCGCTGAAAAGATTTATGACATCATTGGGCTGATGGATAACGCCATCGGACTTGTGAGTATCGACACCGCACTATTACACCTTGCCGCTGCGTCTAGCGTGCCCGTGGTGGCGTTGGTGAATCCCCAGCCTTGGGCTGGCAGCATGTTGCGTTGCAACTGCTTTGAGCGAATTACCTACGCGGAAGCCACGAAGCAGCGAGTTTTTGAAGGCATTGGTAAAATAATTGCAGCGGATAAGTGGCACAAAAGTCTTGGGGATGGCGCGGCAAACCCGATTGGGAAAACACCAATCAAGCCCGCCCCATCCGTGCGCCTGTTCCACATCACCGAACGCCACGAGGAAACCAACATCGACACCGCGAACAGGAAGAGGGCTTGCAACGACTCTTGGGATGCCATCTACGCCACGGGAAAAGTGTTGCCGGTTCACATGTGGAAATATCCGCGTGACGCACGGGAGATTGGTGAGCCGCGCGCATTGCCATATTTGAAAGATTTGCTCAAGATGGCGATGGAGCAGGCTGACGACAACGATTTAATTTTTTTTACGAATGACGACAATATCCTACACCTCGACTTACCTGAAATGATTCGTTTTTACGGGTCGGTTTATGATGCCTGTTCGAGCCAAAGGGTTGAGATTAAACATGCAGTCGCAACCCGCGCATTGAATCCGGTCGAGATGGCAAAAAACGCGCAACCCCACTTTGGTCGCGACCTTTTTGTTTTCAAAAAGTCATGGCTGGTGAAACATTGGGATGAGTTGGGGGAGCCAATTCTAGCCGCCGCAAACTGGGACGTTATGATGACTGCGCTAATCCGGCTTTACCACGGAATAAAGTCAGACAGGGCCAGTTTCTTGAAACATATTTTCCCAGCGGAGTGTCCCAAGGGTTATATTTTTCACATCTCTCACGAGTCAGCTTGGGCCAAGAGCGGGTATGTCCACACATCGCCAGCGAATTTGCACAACGGCAAGATTTTCAAGGATTGGGCTGCTAAAAACCTGCCTGATTTACACTTTACAGAAAACAACTGCATTTAAATTATGAAAACAACTGTCATTTACCACTCCGCTGACTTCGATGGAATCTTCTGCCGCGAAGTCTCAAAGCATTTTCTTGGCACAAGCGATGTTGAATACATTGGGTGGGATTACAAAGACAAGCCCCTAAAATTTCCAGAATCAGGCATGGTTTATGTCCTCGACTTGCCAGTTGACCGTGTTTTTGGATTTGATGATTTTTCAAAAAACAAAGTTTACGGAACAGGATTTTTGCTTAATCGAGTTATCTGGATTGACCACCACAAAACTAGCATAGAAACGCATCCCACTGACATCTTGGGCTATCGTATCGACGGGGTGGCGGCGTGCCGCTTGGCTTGGCAATACTTTTCCATTGACCAGCACAATGCTCAGAACGCTCGCAATGAACAATTTTTTCTGACACTGCCAACAAAAGAGCAATTCATAAACCGAGATGTTTTGGAGCCATACGCCGTGCGTCTCGCTGGTGAATACGACATCTGGGACAAACGCGACCACAATGCCGAAACATTCCAGTTTGGGCTGCGAAGTCGTGAGCTAAACGCTGAAACTTGGCGGTGTATGCTTCAATATAATCAAGTCAAAGAAGGAGACTTGCTATCCTTTCCGAAGGACGGGGGTTCCATCCCAAGCACTGTTGCGGCCATGCTTGACGATGGCGCATTGCTGCAAGAATACCAGCGCAGTATTGACAGGGGCGCAATGGAGCGAAGCTTTTTAGTTGAATGGGAAGGATTGAAATTTCTATGCCTAAATTCAATCAGGTTCAACAGCTTGACGTTTAGCTCAAAAGATGTGCCAAAGACAGGCCACGATGCTTTAATGGGTTTTTATTACGATGGCGCGCGCTACATTTTTTCACTCTATCATGCGCGACATAACACCGGCATAGACCTTTCTGCCATAGCTAAAAAACATGGCGGTGGAGGACACAGAGGGGCTTGCGGTTTCATTCTGGAATCCATTCCCTTTTTATGAACCGGCTCACTTTAACTTTTCCGTTTTACGATAATCCACTGATGCTCGAGCATCAGCTAAAGGTCATAATCGGCTATCCAGAGGACATCCGCTCAAAGCTTGAACTCATTGTGACCGACGATTGTTCGCCGAAGCATCCGCTTGTCGTCCCCAGTCTAAATCTGAAATCGCGTTTTTTCAGAACCGGAATCGACGCGCTTTGGAACTGGCAATTCTGCCGAAACCTCGCTGCTGCCAAGGCTTCTGGAGACTGGCTTTTAATGACGGACATCGACCATGTTGTTCCCGTGGAAACAATGGAGTATCTGGTTTATGGAAACTTCGACCCAAAGGCGGTTTATACTTTCAGCCGAATGCAATACCCCGACATGAAACCGAATCCTCCGCACAAAAATTCTTGGTTCCTGACCAAAAAAGCGTTCTGGGAAATCGGTGGTCACGATGAAAGATTCGTCGGCACTTACGGAAACGACGGCGAGTTTGAAAAGCGCATCCAGCCTGCCGGATTTATGAAGCGGAATCTGGCCGCGAACATCATCCGTTTTGCCGGTGTGGTTCCCGACGCGCGCTGTAATCTTCCGCGTCAATCTCCTGAAAATACGCGCATGGTTGAGGCGATTATGAAAATGCGAAACGAGGTTCCAGACTGGAAGCCTTGGGTTTTAACTTTTCCATACGCGGAGATTTTTCATAAAGTTGGTTGACAAGACAACGCCACTTTTGGCACTCTCTGAATTATGAAAATTCAATTCGGCTCTGGAGGCAATCAGCTTGAAGGCTGGAATAACCACGACGCTGAGGTTGACATAACAAAGCCGCTGCCATACGAATCTGAATCAGTGCAAGAGGTTCTTCTTGAACACTGCGGGGAACACTGTGCGCCCCAAGACTTTTTCAGGTTTCTTATTGAGGCAAGGAGAATCCTTAAATCTGGAGGATTGCTGCATATTTCCTGCCCTGTTGTTGACCGACTGGAGCCAGACCATGCCAGAGATATTTTATTGGGTCATGGGCATTTAAGTTTTTGGACAGAACAATCTCTCGCCTCGTTTCTTTCCTTGGCCGGATTCCGAGACATCGCGCGCGACATTGATGGTGATGGAAAACGACCCGCCATTTATGGCCATTGGCGCGTAATCGGAGAAGCCAAAGATGAACTGGAATCTGCCAGATTCCGCCTGACAAAATGAATCAAAACACCCTAACGCTCGCCATCATCGGCCACCTTGTCGGCGACTACCTGCTTCAAAATGATTGGCAAGCCCTTAACAAAAAGAAAAGCTCATTTCATTGTTGTGTTCATGCATTGATATGGTCAATCACTGTTTGCCTGTTTGCTGGATGGGATAATTGGTTGACTCCATTATGGACTGGCAACGCGGCATGGACTTGGCAAATTCTTTTCTGGACTCACTTTATCCAAGACCGCACCAACATCATTTCTTGGTGGATGGATTTAATCGGACAACACAAATTTCGCACCGGCCCATGTGCGCCGTGGAGCATGATTGTGGTCGATAACGTCTGGCATATCGTAACCATCTGGGCAGTCTGGAGGTTTATTGTATGAAAAACTCCTCCGGCAAATTTCCAGAAGTCCTTGGTTATTTAACCGAGGGTGAACGTCAGGCCATCCAACGCTGCGTTCTAGCCACGGCGCACCTTGACGGCCACGCGCTTGAAATCGGTTCGCTGAACGGTTTAAGCGCATTGGTAATCTGCTCCGTCCTGCGGTCTGACAAGCGGCTTATCTGCATCGAGCAAGGTCAGTGCGATACGCTGTTCGCCAATCTCGTGCGACACGGACACGCTGGACAGGTTGATATTCTGAACGAGGATTTCAACAAGACGGAGTTGAAACAGGAGACGGGGCTGAGTTTTATTTTTGTTGACCATTCTCACACCTACGATGACACGATTGCCGTGTTTGATAAATTCTTTCCAGCTTTGGTTAATGGTGGTATTTTCAGCTTTCACGACAATGGAAACCCTATGTTTGAAGGTGGGACGAAAGCGATTAAGGAATTGCAGGCCGATGGAATTAGAAACCTAATGCCCAAATTCGACTCTGCCGACAGCTTCATCGCGTTTCAAAAGTTATGATTCAAAAATTCAAGACGCGGATTGAAATGATTGCGAGTTTGCCCAAAGGCTCCAGCATCGCAGAAGTCGGAGTTTGGCGCGGATATTTCTCAAACGAGATTTTAAGCCTGCCAAACTTGAATCATGTCTGGCTCGTAGATAGCTGGAGAAAGCGCGATGATTACAATGACCCGCTTGCCGACCCGTCAGTTGACCACGAGGCGAACTATCTTGAAACACTGGAAAATATCCAAGGCCACAGGCATGGCGGCAGATATGCCATAATGAGAATGGATTCGCTTGGGGCCGCTGAAATGGCTTTTGAAAACAGGGTGACGTTTGACGGTGTTTTTTTAGATGCCGCGCACGATTACGATTCCGTTCTAGCCGACCTTCGGGCGTGGTCAAGAGTTATGTCCCCCTCGGCGTCAATAATGGGCCACGACTTCTGCGATGACCATCCGACGGCTGTTAAATACGGTTGGGGAGTCCAAAAAGCAGTCGCCCAATTCTGCAAAGAAACTGACTGGAAACTCGTGGCCGTCAGCGAAGAGGAGTTCCCGTCGTTCTGCCTGCGTAAAATCTAATGATTCCAAAAAACCTACATTTTGTGCATTTCGGTTCGCTCGATGCCCCCTCTGAACGATGTCGCAAAACCGCGCTCAAGCATCATCAAGATTGGGAGATTTTCTACTGGAATGAAAACAACATCGCCGACCTTGGGCTGGATTACAACGCGCTGATGTCCGACTGTCAGAATTTTGCCAGCCTTTCAAACATTGTCAGGCTTCACGCTCTGGATAAATTTGGGGGCGTGTATCTCGATTCTGATGTGGAGGTTTTAAAACCATTCGACACGCTTCTGGACTTGAGTGCGTTCTGCGCATTGCAGGACAAAATCATGTTTGAGAAAGATGTTGGCCGCGTCTGTAATGCAATCCTAGGGGCGTCAGCAGGCCATCCTTGGATTCGTTGGCAGATTGAGAATGAAGATGCGCTAAAGACTCAAGACGCGGCATTTGGAGTCTATATCGCTACGCGCGCGCCACGAGAAGGCGTTACGATTCTGCCGACAGAGTTCTTTTACCCGTTCCTGCATGACTCGCCAGCACATGAACGATTGGCGCATCAGGATAGTTACGCGATTCACCATTGGTCAGGAAGTTGGCTACCAAAAAAATGATTGCAACCCCCGAAAATACCTCCGTGGTCAGCATTCTTGCATACGAACGCAAGCAAGACGTTCCATCCACCGCTGGATTCATGCAACAATCGGCCAAGACGCAGGGCATCAACCTGATTTCCTTCATGCGTGGTGAGCGCTACGAATACAACACCATCGAAATCGACAACAGTTTCGAGATGAAGCTGACTCGGTTGAAGCCCAAGATTGATTCCCTGCCGGAATCGGTGAAATTCATCCTCTACGTCGATGCGCGCGACTGCATATTTGTTAGGTCGCTGCAATCCATCTGCGACGAGTTCAACGCGATTGGCTGGCCGATGCTGATTTCAGGCTCGTCGATGTGCGCCCACCACATCGACCCAGCTTGGGCGGCACGATTCGGAAAACATGCCTCTGGATTCGATTACATCAATGCTGGCGCATGGATGGCAAACCGTGAATCGTTTAACGTGGCTTACGCGCGCATGGTGGCGTTGTCCAAGCTCGTAAAAGAGGACAGGATTGCCAGCAGTCATCCACCTTTATACAGCAACGACCAGCACATGTGGCAGGTTGCCTACGTCGAACACGCATTTCCATTGCGCGTGGACTTTGAGCAGCGGGTTTTCAACCATTTCTCGAACACGCCGTTTAACGAATACGATTTCACCAAGAGTCGCGATGATGCGCCTGTGGTTTTAAAGAGCGGTTCACGCCCGTGTGTGATTCACTTCCCCGGCAGAATGACGCAGGCGATGCCGTTTGTTGCGTGGCTGGTTGGTGCAGTTAAAGCACCGGAAACGCCGGAGATTGATTGGGAATAAAATTATGAATCACGATAACCAGTATGTCATCGGCTCTGGCTTCTTCTACAAGCCCGCTGGCGAAGTCCAAGCACAGTGGTTTTTTAACACTTGGCTGAGAAACACATTGCAGTATTCAAACCCTGCTGCAATCCATGTTTTGGGTGTTGGAGGATGCACGCTAAATCCTTCGCAGCCGATGGTTAATTTGATTCCAATCAAAGGCAATCTTGGTCACGTTCATGGTCTGATTGGTATCGAGCCACCTTTTAAAAACCATGAGATATGCGGCTGGTCGGCTTCCATACTGATTTTGGCAATGATTGCCTACAATGAGGAAAAAGACTTTATTTTCAAAGAGCAGGATTGCCTTTGGTTCGGCCCATGTCTTGACAAAATGTATGAAGAAATCGGTGACGCCGGTTGCATCTTTGGGAAGTTGAAAGTGATGCCAGCCGCGCAATCATTGTTCCTTGTTAAACATTCCTTCATCCTTGAATTTTGCAGGCTTTATCTATCGTGCGGCAAGGAGACGCATCAGAATTTGCCGGAAGCTAAATACGTTCGGTTGATGGCCGCATATCCAAACAAGTTCAAACAGTTCTCATTTGGCTACGACCGTCAGAGGCCGGTTAATTTTGATGACGAATGCTTTTATTTGCAGAAAATCACTGACGACGAGATGGCTGAATTAAAATCCAGAGGAATGATTTGAAAGTTGTATTTTACACTCTGGCATTGGATTCCATGCCATACATAAAAATGCAGCTTCCCATATTTGAGGAATCTGGATTGGATTTTTTTTGGTATGTTTCACATGGGGCCGCTGCCAACACTGGCTCGACAAAATGGTGTCAAAAACAAGAACCTCGCCTGAGCAAAGACGGAACAACAGAATTTTTAAACTCCATCTCCAACCACCCTCGCGTTAAAGTTTTTAATCGTCAGTGGTGGTCTGGTGGTAAAGACGAAATGTGTCAGATAGCCATAAACAACATTCAGCAGCCCTGCTTGCTTGGTCAGATTGACTCCGACGAGATTTACACCGCCAAACAGCTTCGCAAAATCCATGACATATTTTTGGAGCAGTCCATTGCGCGCATGTATCTCAAGTGCCGTTATTTCTACGGCAAGGATATTTACGTTGACCCTGAATCAGACCGCAATAATTCTTGGCTGCGCTTCTGGAGATTTAGGCCGGGTATGGTCGGAGTAGTTCACGAACCTCCAAGCTTAAATGGTAACAAGGGTTCATTTATGTCTGCTGACGAATCAGCTAGATTGGGCCTTGTGTTTGACCATTTTTCTTACGCCACCAAGGAGCAGTTAATTTACAAAGAGAATTTTTATGGATATAAAGGCTTGGTGGATTCATGGTTAAAGCTCCAACGTCACGAGAAATTTCCGTGCATGGCGACCGAGTTCTTTCCGTTCGCAAGCCCGACTGCGGTTTTGAAAAAGTTATGATTAAAATCTCCGTTGTATTCCCGTCCGTAAACCAACAGGTCGAAGCTGTTGCCACCGCCATGTCAATTCGGGGGACTGCTGGCGAAGAAGTGGAGATTGTCGCGGTCGATGATTGCAGCGCGGCGACGCTGATATTCCCACCGCACTTAAACGTCAAGGTTCATCGCAACCTTTACCGTATCGGCAGCGGTGCGTCCCGCCACATTGGGGCGCAAATCGCAACCGGCGACTACATGGTTATGTGTGACAGTCATTGCCGGTTCACCCACGGCTGGCTGGAGCATGTAATGGCTGGAATTGAGAAGTTCCCAGACTCATTGCTATGTGGTGTCTGCAAGGGTTTTGCACCCACCATAAAACCTTTCGGAAATCCGTCCGGTGTCTATTACGGCGCAGACTTACAGTTCATCGGAAAAGACCCAAATCATAACCGGATGCAGGTTCTCGAAGCTGTCTGGGCCAAAGAGCAGGATGACGGCGTTGAGTTGTCGTCGCCTATGGGAGCCTGCTACGTTTCGCCGCGTGAAAGATTTCCAGTAATCGTTGGAATGAATCACCTTAAAACTTGGGGTGTTGAGGAGCAGTTGATGGCCCTCAAGTTTTACCTCACTGGCTCGGATGTCCGCCTGATTAAAAACTTTGTAGTCTGGCATCGCTTCCGTGACGGCGAAAAGCTGCCCTTCCACAACGGCCTACAAACCCTGCTGTATAATAAATTATTTCTCATAAACACCATCTTTCCAGAGGACATGCAAACGCGCATGATTGCCGCCATGCCGCGCTGCTCTGAGATGAACCTTGCCCAAGAGGACATCCGCAAAGACTGGCGGTTGGTTGAGTCAGAAAAGCTAAAAAACAAGGGCATGTTCACGCGCGATGTCGCTTGGCTCCAGCAGAAGTTCAACATTCCGATGCAGTAATGGGGTTGAATAAATGAGAATGTCCCGCTATTGTAGCGGAAATGGCCTCTAAATCACGTTTTCAAGTGGTAAGTTTAAGTCCGCTTACCGGCCCGCTCGACGCCCGCCCGCGCGCCACCGAGCTTCCTGATGGCGGTTTCCGCGAGAAACAAAACTGGCCGGTCAACGAAAATGGCCGACTCACTAACGAGGCTGGGTTTGAACGGTTTCTTGCCAGCTACGAGGTGGTAACGCACACCGCACCAACGCGCGACCAACTAATTTGTGAAGATGGGGGCCGCGTGGTTGAGTCTGGGGGTCAATGGCTTTGCCTTTTTTACACAAATTTCGATTACCATTATCGCGGTGTCCCCGTCCGCAAGCCAGTCAGCTTCATGCTTCAAGTCACGGATAACGACAACAAGCGCACCCTGTTTGCCTGCACGGAATCAGAAATATCCTACCTGAACGAAGTCACCGGATTGTGGACTGACGTGCTTACCGGAATTGCTGGTGGCTCTAAATTCCACGGTGATTTTCTCAATAACACCGTCATTTTCTCCAACAACAAGGATGGCGTTTATTCCTACGATTTAGGCGCGGGTTCAGCCATTCCGATTCCAGACTTGGTGAACACCGTTCATCTGACCAAGGCAAAGGTGGTCATCCAGTTCGGCGGATTGATGATTTTGATGAACACCGTGGAGTCAGGAGAAGCTCATCCCAGCCGTGTGCGTTATTCCGATTTAGCGTTGCCGAAAAGCTGGGCACCCGCGCCTGACTCCGTGGCTAACTTTCAAGACCTTGGAGGCGGCGAGCAAATATTAGCCGCGATTGAGTTGACGCAATACCTCTATATCTTCACGCAGAAATCCATCTGGCGAAGCACAGTGTCAGTGGATGCCGTGGCTAATACCGCGCTGTCTTTCGCGCGCGTCTATACCGAGCCGGAGAACTTCAAGGGTTGTCTGGTTTATCCTGACTCTCTTGTATCTGATGGCGAAAATCTTTATTACGGAGCGCGAGAATCGTTTTACACCTACAACCAGTATGCGCCAAAACCAGAGCCATCAGAATGGCTGCGACAGGCCAGCGGGCTTATCTACGCGGATAAAACGCGCAAAGTGAATGCGAACTGCTGTAATTCAATGGTCGCCACATTCAAACCGATAACGAATGAAATCTTTGTAAGCTGGCCTTCGACGGGAACCTGCACAAATAATCAGACGATGGTTTTCAACACCAAGTTTTTGACCGGATATTATCTGGATTCAGGATTTAGCTCGCTGTGCTGCTATATCCCGAATCCGACCGGCACCGCTGACTGCAACACGCTTCAACTATTGGTCGCGGCTTCAAACGTGGATTACGCGCTGAAACAGTTGAACGGAGTTCTATTCCGTGAATTTGTAACGCAGAAAACAACGCAGCCGGTTGAGGATAACATCACGAATCCGGTGTGGGAAAAACGTGGCTTTGCTCGCATCCTTCGCCTAATCCTTCCCGTTGGATTGTTCGATGTCTCCAAGATTTTGCGCAAGGTGATTATCGGCCAATATACCGCACCTCAAGACAACCCCTGCATCGCGCGCTTGAGGGTTGGAACTTCGGAGCAATTAACCGACCCTAACGATGGGGATTACTGCTCCGTGGTGTGGCACACAATTAAGCCTGATGTAGTCCTTAAATGTCCAGAGGCGTTGACTGCTGCGCAGATGGAGGCTCAGAATTTGATTCCGTCTTTAAACATGCATTGGGACACTTGGGAAGTGGGGAATTATTTGTATCTGGAAATCGCTATTTTGAATGCAGACGGAACTCCGGCGATTGGGGGCGAAACGCAATGGTATAAGCTGGACGCGGAGGTTGCGGCACTACCCGCGTGAATCAACAAAGCCGAACAGCTAGGAATTTGGTTAAAAACCCATCAATTTTAATAGATTCTTTTTTGGCCTGAGCGCAAAAAGATTTCCAGACCCATGCCATTGGGTATGCGTTCTTGCATCCATCGAAATCAAATGCTGTCGGAAGGTTGATTAAATCCTCAACCCACATTTTTATAGTCAGGTTTAAAAACTCCTTGGCCTGTTTTATTCCTTCACAATCCGATATTCTTGGCTGCTCCAATTCAAATCCTCCAGAAAATCCATGCGTGTCCCACATTAAATACCACTCCTCGCAGGTTTTTGGCTTATAGACCATTTTAGTCTTTGAGCAAAAATGATTCGGATGACATTTTTCAGAACTGGCTTTAAGCAAGTAAAAATCAAAGTCGCGCTGCTGGTTTTTGGAAAGCTCTTTAAATCCTCTGCCAATTTCAAACGCTTTATATTGACGCTGAAATACAATATTTGGGGCTTGCTCTCTTAGGCTTTTCCAAGCCTCAACTTCGAGCTTGTTTAGAACATCATCAAAGCTTTTCATTTTACGTCCCCATTCTTCTCCCTGAACTTCCTGATGCAATCCTCAAACCCCTTGCGACGGAGCTTGGAAAGGTGCGAGAAAGCGTTTCCAGAGCGGGCGGTTTTGCGCATGAAATCAGTCTGCTTGCGGGCGTCTTGAAAATTGCAACCACGCAGGAAATCGTCAATCACCTTGGACTTCACGTTGTCCCAAGTCAGCTTCTTTGATATGCGGTTAATCGTGCGCTGGGGTATGCCAGAGCGTTGCGAGATTTCAGGAATGGTTAGGCCGCGACCACGCTCATCGCGTGCTAGTGCGAAGCACAAAAATGGTGGGAATTTGCGCGGCTCGAAGTTAGTTGCCATTGGCGTCCTTGCCGTTAAATTTTTCAAGCGCGATGTCGATTGTTGGCCCTTCAACAGCCACAATCTGACCTCGCATTTCTTCACATAGTCCAACTGGAAACTTAACAAAAACGCGCCTTGCAACTTTGTTGAATCCAAATTGCCGCTCAACCAGAAGCGACCAGCCATCATCGAATTTTGATTTACAATCAGGACACGGAGCTTGTTCCGGCAGAACATCAGCCTTGATAAGCGCGAAGTCGAAAAGCTTGCCGCAGCCCGTGCAACATTTCCGAGCCTGAGTCGTCTGCTCCTCCTTGAGCTTATGCCGACGCTGAACCGGCATTCTTCCATTGCCATGCTGCTTGATGAAATCTTTCATCTGGCCGAACATGGCCTTGAGGCTGTCGCGTGTCGGGGCTGTATCGTCTTGGTTCATTGACGAACCAACAATGCCACAAATGGCGCGGTCAAGACAAGGCTTAATTTGTATTACGACGCAACCGCAACCGTGAAGTTCTGGCCCGCGAGCTACGCAGACGCAATCTGCGGGGGCGGCTGACCCGCGCACGGCGAAGTTTCTTGATGCTGATTCTCGGTGTCGAAGTCGTGCGACGGCCCAATGACAACCGGCTGCGGCGCGGGGCTGTCACACTTGCTGGACTTGCCCTTGGTGCTGCCGGAACGGTATCAATGCCAAGCTCGGATAAAGCCTGCGCGTTCGCCTGACGGTAAGCCGCAGATGCCTGCTCCTTGGTGGCTCCAGCGGGTAACGCCGCCAGCGCAGTTTTCAGGTATTGCCCGCGAAGCTCGGTGTATTTAGACAACTCACTGTTGTTCAAAGTGCGAACAACCCCATTGACCTCGTAGCTCTTGTTCGGACTGATGGACGGCGGTCGATAGCCAGTCTCGAGAAGCTGACCATAAGCCGCCTGTGATTTGATGTCGTTTGGATTAACCAATGCCGGATAGCTTCCACCGCTCAACGTCTGGACGATGCGCTGAATATCGTTGTCGTTGCCAACAGGGTCGCCAAGCATGTTCTTGGCCGCTGCCGGACTGGTAGGCAATGGAACCAAGAAATCGAAGAATCCAGCCATTTTGGGGTCTAGCTGGACGCCCATCATGCGGGCTATTTCCTGATAGGCCGGTAAAGGCGGTAGAATAGGGCTTAAAGCCGCCGCCGCTGCCTTGGACGGGTTCGGTATGCCATAATCCGTCACGGAGCCTACAAGCCCCTGCGCCGTGCGTCCGCCAATCAGGGTTGACCACGCGGTTTGAGCCGCGACTGAAAGCAAGTCGGCCAAACCAATCGGGGCAATCTTGGTTCTGGGCAAACCTTGCCGGTCTGCATCGGCATCCAGCTTGGCCTGCTGCTTAGCCCGCTGCTCCTCAATCGTAGCCACCGCGCCCGCGCCCACCAGATAGGGTGCCAAGGGCCGCAATGGGCCTACGGTGAGACTGACGGGTATAAACGAGCCGTCCGGCTGCATAAACTCAACGGTGCCCGCCTTGTGGCCCTGCTTGAGCCATAATTCGCGCTCCTCCTTGTCTTGAGGTGCCTTCCACTGGACTTTAGCCAGACCGGACGCAACCAAGGCAATGGCAGCACCACCCAACGTGGTGCCTATAAGGGCTTCCACCTTGCGCTGGCGGCGGTCGGCAGCGGTTCGATACCACGCGGAACCGCTGGATGCGTCACCATTTTTTACGTTCTTCTTGGCTCCCTCGGTGTGAACTCCAAAGGCGTCGGGAAAGAATCCAAGCGGGGTGAAGGATGCCGCTCGGTTTGCGCTGATGGCGATGGCGTTCGAGAACCGTCCAAACGGCACACTGAACACGGCGGCAGGCGGAAAGCCTTCACCCAATTCAACCAGCTTGCGCATCGGCGCAGCGACTAATCCACCGACGCCGCCATCTTCTTGGATGTTCCAGCCGGTCAACTCACGCAAGTCATTGATTTTTTCCGCGAAGGCGTCAGCGGGCAATCCGGCATCCTTGATTCGCTGCATCGCACGGGCTTTAGCGATGTTCAGCCCGTTTAATTCCAACTCGGTTTTGGTTGGCTGATAATCTGACTGGTCGGCAAGCTGTTTGGCGCGCGCGATACCAAGTTGCCATTCGGTGTTGATGTCACCAATCAGGTCATCAGCCTTGACCTTGGCCTCGGCGCGGGTCATTCCGTTCTCGCGCAACCATGTTTCAACCAGTTGACGGCGTTCCTGCATCTCGACCGGAACACCGCTTAAATTATCAAAGGCAGCGGCAATCTGACGCCCCCAGCGCACTTGGGTAAAAAGTGTCAGCAGAGCGGCCTTAACATTCTCGCCTTTTTTCGAGTATTCAGCAGCGGCTTGCGTCGCGCGCTCAAACAAGGCGATGCGTGAAATCAAGTTGTCGATGTTACGCGCTTGAGAAACTCCAGTCAGGTTGGCCTTGGCCGCTACCAAGCTGGATTTAACCGCGTCCATCTGGGTCTTGAGCGAGGCTGACAGCGCGTTGTGAAACTCACCCCATGCCTCAGCGGGTTTTCCATCGGCGATATTCTGCTCGATGCGCTTCCATGCTTCCGCGATTGCGCGCGTTGGATTGTGAATCAAAGCCTGCGTCGTAACGTCAACCATCTGGCGGGTCGGGAATCCAAGTTTTAACAACAAGGCCGCGCTCGCAAATTCACCAGCGGCAGAAGCGGCCTGACTGTAATTCTGCGCGTTCTTGAGATTGAGCGGCAGAGTCAACCTAGAAAACATCGTTTCAATCTGCTTCTTGAGAGCGAGTCGGCGTTCAAGTGTTTCAGCCTCGCGGTCAACTAGTGCGCGCTGAATATCCACGGGATTATCACCAACAGCCTCCTTTTGTTTCGGAGTCAGTTCGCGCAACTTTTGAATCTCATCCGACCAGCCCTTGAACTTGGCTATGATTTCCGGCGTCAGAGTTTTCCAACCGTTGTTTTCAGCGACGACACTCAACATCGCATCGGTGTCCAATCCGCCTGCATTATTCAGCTTTTCCAGCTTGCTCCAGAACGAAGTGTTTTTCTTCAACGGAGCGATGACCTTTTTCTGCGCCGGACTCATGGACTTCACGGCGTCATCCAAAGCCTTCTTGCGAGCCTCCTCAAAGTTCTTCTTGTAGATTTCGTCCAGAGCGGCAGCAACGCGCTGCGCCTGCTCCGGCGACATCATGTTTTCATCCGCAAGTTTTTGGATGAACTGCTCTCGTATTTCAGGTTGATTAAATTTGGGTGTGTCGAGAATCTCCTTGGCAAGATGTGTAACCGTTGGCACAACCTTGGTCGCCAGCTTTTCAGAAACAGGTGAATATCCAAGCAGGTTATCGCGCAGCACCTTCCAGTGTGCGTATTCTGGCAACTGCAAGCCTTTCTCAACCTGTTCGGGAGTTGGAAACTCTCCAGCATTAAATCGCGCCTCAGCACCAGCGCGTTCGGCTTCCGGCAATTCAGCCAGTGCCGCCTTTATACCAGCGTTGCGCTCGGCTTCACGCACGGATTCAATGATTAACTCATTGACGCGGTTGGAGTTCTTTTCCTCTACGAGATGAAGCAACTGCTCAACGGGCGTCAGCGACCTTTTGCCCGGTGGCTTGACCGGCTCAATGCCTTTGTTTTTAGCCTGCTCAAGAATGTCGCTAACCGCTTCTTGAATGCGGGCATCGTTCTCCATAGCGGAAACCTTCTTGGCATTCTTGGGCTTCAGAAGGCTTTGAACCGTGCGATAAACGCGACCACCTTCATCCTTGCGGGCGTCGTTTAAAATCTGCGTGATTAGCTCGCGCTGTTTTGGATGCGCGTCGGCAATCTCATTCAGTTTGTTTTCATCAAGCTCTTTACCCAACTCGGTCACAACTTTGGTAACGAACGACTCATATTGCTCGCCGCCAAAGCGTTTGTATTTCTCTTGCAACAGGAAAAGCTGCGGGTCATGCGCGATATTCTCCAGTTCTACGGAGTGACCAGCCAAAGCTCCGAGGGCCGCGCCGCGACGACTGGTTTCAGAGGTTGCTAACTGGTCAAGACGACGGGCAATGTCGATGTCCATCACGCGCTGACCATTAACCATCTTGGCGAGATTGCCGTTCTCGATATTCCACTGGATGCTGCGGATAAGATTCGCATTCAGGTCAACCGGACGGTCATTCGCGGTTTCCAAATCTTTCTCAAGTATGGAAATCAGCTTGCGGCCTTCTGCATTGAGATTAAAATCAGTGTTAAATTTCCACAGCTTCACCGGCATGTCGCCACGACGCTTATCCAAGATGGTGACTGGTTCGGCGTCAATGCCAGCGTCTTTAAAAGCCTGACCAGCGTAATCCACGGAAGCTTGACGTGAATCGGGAGTCAGTGTGGGACGACCGGCAATCTCCTTCTCGCTGCCCATGACTTGCGTGGTGACTTTTGGAGCTTCTTGCTGCTCAAGCTCGGAAGCCAGCTTTGAATTAAACTCATTCTCATCAAATTTCGCATCGGCATGATTAGTCCGCACCCATTCCAGAGCAGCTTGAACCGCTTTAACCACGCTGTTGGTCGCCCTTAACGTCGCGCGGGCAATCGTCAACGCGCCATCCAGAATCGCAGGCTCCAAGCCTGTAATTCCGGTGAACGTCTTGCCACGGAGCTTGCCCTGCAACTCGGCCAGTTTCGCCTCAGCACGTTCCAACGCGCTCTTTTTAGACTTCGCATCAGGAAAAACAGACGGGTCTAATTTTACCGCGCGCAAACGGTCATCCAGACTGGGAGCCTTAACCTTTTCACCAGTCCGCTCTTTGACCGGAGTTAAATCCGCTGACTCCACGGTTTGAACCGCGCCTGTGTTATCGTTCTTAACCTCGAAATAACGCTCGGCTGGCAAGTCGCCCTGTGCTCTTGGAAGCTCGCGGACGATGGTGTGAAGCTGCGGGCTGGAGCCTACGCGGACTTTTGAGATTTCTCGCAATCCTGTGGATTCAGAAATTGGTTTTGCTGCCGCCACCAACAACCTCTGTTTTTCCGCATCCGTAAGTGAATCCTCAAGGCCAATTATTTTACTGGTTCTTGTCGATGGCTCTCCAGACGCGAGTTTGCGAAGCCTTTCTTCCTCGCTTCTCAGCCTTGCCTCACGCGAGCCTGATTCCAGTTCGGACGCAAACTTTTCTCCTTCCGCCACCCCCTTTATAGCAGCGTCCAGCCGCTGTTCCAGCGGAAGCAGTTTTCTGGCTGTGCCACCCGGCTCAATCTCCCATTCAGCGAGCTTGAAATCTTTTGAAAATCCATTGTTTCTGATTTTAACGCCGTATTCGCGCAACAAGCTGCCAATGTTTTTTTCAGCCTCAATCGGGAATTGCAATGTCACAGTGCCAATTGGATTTGTTTTAGCCTTTAAGGACGGTGTTATGGTTTTAAGGTCGGAAATAAAACGACCTTGCTCACTGCCGTCAATTTTAGCTAACGGCGCACTGGTGGTTTCGGGTAGAGTGGTTTTAGTTTGGGGTTCATTTTGGATTTGGGACTTTTGAATCGCGGGCACTTCTTGGGTAGATGGAATGGCAGGTTCATCCACCTTCTGCACCTCAACTGGAAACGGCGGCTTGTAGCTGGGGTCTTTTGCAAGAGCTAATCCCGCGCTTCCGGTTCCGGTAGCGGCCTCGTAAGCCTCACGAAAAAACTGGCCGCGATTCGCCTCAATCATGCCCTTGTCGAAGTCGCCAGCCTTTTGATAAGCCTGCGAATCTTGCGCCGACTTTTCCTGCGCTGATTTAAGCGCGGTCAATTCTTCGGGCGTTTTGATTGCCTGTCCAACGCGGTAAGCCTCGCCAGTTAAGCCACCTTCCGTGTTTCGTGCGAATTTAAAGAACTCATCCAGCGGCATTTTGGCGACGGACTGGACGCGGGTTGGAATTATTTCAGGTTCGGGTTGAACTTGTAAGGATTCCTTACCAGTTGGTTCTGGAGTTACTTTTTCAACCGGCGCAACGACAGGCGGGATTTCTTCACTCGCTTTGGCAATTTCCCGCTGTTGTCGAAGTGGTGGAGTTTGACCCACTGGTGTCCGAATTTCTGGTTCAGGAATGCTCTTTGAGATTGGGATTTCGCTGGCATCTGTGTTTTCAGGTTGAGTTTTAACCGGCTCGAAAGTTTTATCCAGCTCGACGGGCTTTCCCGTGTCTGGATTGATGATTGGTTCGGGTGCGATTTCTGCGGGTGTGGCAACATCAGCTTGTTTTGGTTTTGCCCCCTTTATGGCATGAGCACCACCAGCAGCCATCAATCCACCCATGAGAATGTTTCCGACATTCATCACGTTTTGAGCCGGAGTGTTTTCTTTCGCGTTCTTGACTAAATCAAGTGCGCTCTCGTAAGTCATGTGCGCGCCTTGGGCACCAAAAACAATGCCCAACGCCTTTTTGACGAGCATTGGCGTGGCTGGCCCACCCATCGGAAGCGTGGCAATACCACCGGGGGACGCAACTGAATTGACCACATTCGCCGCCCAAGCATGAAGCCCTTCCATCGCCGTTTTTGGATTCTCTGGAACATCAAGCAGGGGCTTGGTGGATTCAAAAATCCCCATGACGCCACTCTTGGTTGTAGGGGGTGCTGATTCGAGTGGTGGATTGGCCGCAAGCTCGTCCTCAGTCTGTCCCATGATGGCCTCTACTGGGCCTGACGTGCGTAGAGAGTGAAGCGTGTCGGAAATCCGCTGACCAAAAGTGGGATGATACTCCCGCATTTGAGGAATTGGTCTTTCTGCCTCCGCTGGCTTCGGCGGTTCAACATCCTCAACACCATCCAAGAAGTTTGCAGCCGACCGTTTTTTTGTTGTGGTAAGGCTTGGTGCCACGCTCAAGGCTTGGCTTGTGCCTGCATCGTTATTTGAATCAAGAAAATCAGACGCCTTCATAGCGGGTTTTTACTCGAACCCGAATTTCTGCTTTAGAATCATTTCAGCCATCTTGCGGTCAAGTCTGCCATTGAGAGCAGCAGCTTTCACATCTTCTGCTGACTTGAATTGGTTTGCCCGCTGTTCTGGCGTCACTTTTACCACAATGTTTCCAGATTTATCAAATTGATTTCCAATCTCATCCACAACCAGCCCACCTTGGATGGGGGTAAGGACTCCAATGGGTTTGGCGGTTTCCTGCGAACGCAACCAAGGCGGCGTGGAAGTGGGCTTATAGCGTCCAGTGGTTGAATCCAGAATGACGCCGTTTTGGTCAAGCCCTTGTTTCTCAATCGGGGCCAAAGTTGTATCCAGCTTGGATTTTCTTTTTTGCAAGGCGTCAAACCAGCTTGTATTTGGTGTTGGCTCTAATTGGAATGGAACGGCGTCAGCCAATTTCCCACCGCTAAAATAGTCGTATGCCGCAGTAAGTGGATTTATACGCGGCAACATTCTAAGAACTTTATTTTCGACTTGGTTATACCAAGGCGGAGCTTCGTATTTTGGAGGAGTTTCAGTCAAATTGCCCAAAACAGATTTTTGATTCTCATCTTTCGCCAAGTTGGAGGTGAAATTGTATTGCTGACCAATCTGCTCACGGGCTTGACGGTTCTTTTCCCAGATGGCGGCTTTTACAATCGGATTGGTATTTGGCAACGCCTGATTCAACTCATCTAGAGAATTGAAATGGCCTTCTGCGGCCAGAGCATCAGCGGCAATCTCGCTATCGCGGGCATCATTCAGGGCAATCTTGCGATTATCCTCGGCGGCTTTGAAAGCATTGTTGGCACCAATGCGCTGGCGGTCGATGTTTTGCTGTTCGCGGTCAAGTCCGGCTCCGACATCAAATTGATAACGACGGAAATTCAAAGCCTGCTGCTGCGCCTGCTCATCAGCCTGACGCTGGGCATCGGCGCGACGCATCGCCGCGATGGTGGTAAAGTAATTATTGCGCTCCTCGTTGGCCCGCTCAAATGAGTTAAGATTCTGACGCTGGACATTAGCATTCTGATTGGCGTAACCAGCACGTTGCTGCGCTAATCCGTCGAACGAACTGGAAATTATGGGTTCAAAAGGCATAAATTATCCTCGGTAAGAAAGGCTCGCAGGGTCGTTCTCGTTTTGATTGTCCTGACTCGCGGGGTCAACAACTTGGGCGTCCACGTTGTTCACTTGCTGATAACCGCTGTTGTTAGTGCGCGAACTCACGTTGTAGGGATAAATCTTCCCATTCTCGACGCGATAGAGACTTCCTGTTTTCGGGTCGCGGTAAAGATTTCCACCAGCCGGTTGCAACGTCTGTGCCCACGCGCCTTGCGGGAGTTGTGATTCAGGAGCAGCAGGAGCCGGTGCAGCCGTGGATGTCGGATTATTCAACGCGGCATATCGAGAATTTCCACCAGTGGTTCCAGTCGGATAGCTGCCTGCGTTAAACGTGGTGACAGACGGGGCGGTGGTATTCACACCAAACGTGTCTTGCAAGCCCTGATAGCGACTTCCGCTGTATAGATTGTTAAGCGCAGACAGGTTGGAAATATCACCGGATTGCAACGCCTGATTAGACGCAAGAATCTGCTGCTGAATCTGAATCGGAACCGCCATCGCCTGCAAGTATTTGATTGCCGCCGAAATATCCATTCCCGCCGTTTGCAGCTTCAAATTCTGGATGGTCTGCGCAGTAGTCGCCGCGTTGGTGTAATCCTGCTGCGCTTGAGGCGCGGTGAAATTAGTCAACTGCTGCACCTGCGCGTTGCCCTGCTGGGTGGCAAGCGGGAGCGCGATGTTCTGCAACAAGTTTTGCTGCGCGGAATTGAGTCCGGCCTGCGTGTTGTAGTTGCGTTGTGAAATCTGGTCAGCCAGCGGCAACTCAACATCACGCAACAGGCTTGCGCGGTCGCGGGACTGCTGCTGTTCCAGTGGCAACTCCATGTTACGAAGGATGTCATTCTGCGCGGAATTAAGCTGCGCGCGCGTATTGTAATTACGGTCGGCGATATTGGACGCCAGTGGCAATGAGAAATTCTGAAGTTGGCCGATGCCAGCCTGCTCCTGCTGTTGCGCGATAGGCAACTCAAGATTCTGCAACAGTGAATAACGCTGGTTAATTTTGTCGCGTTCGAGCGGCAGACGGATATTCGCCACGCCGTCAGCCAGCAACTTCTCCTCGCCACCGCCCAAACCCATCGGAGTTCCACCAGAAAGTTTGTAGCGAGAAACCCCCTGAACCAGAGACTTTGTTTGAGCATCACCGATGTTGTTCGCCGCTTGGTCGTAGTTACCAAGCAAATCATTGGCGCGTTTGATGATGTCATCCTGCCGCGTGTTAGCGGTGTTAATAAGTCCAGAATAACGGTCGTTCAACGCACCGCCGGTCGCGGCGAAATTATCATTGATGCTCTGCAAGGCATTGTATTGTTCCGGCAACATGCCATAGGCGCGGGCAACCAAGGCGTTCTGGTCGGCCTCGGTGCGGCCAAGGTTGTCACGCAAACCGCTGGTGATGTTTCCAGTGGTGTCCGCGTATTGGTTGTTGATTTGACGCAGAGAGTCGTATTGCTGCGGGAGCAAATCAGTGGCGGTTCGCAGGACGTTATTTTGATTGGACGCGGTATCACGCAGGATGTCGGAATAACGGCTGTTAAGATTAGCACCAGCACGGGCATAATTGGTGTTAAGCGAATTGAGCGTGTCAGCGAATGGCTGGATGTCATAAGCATTACGGTCTTTGTTATAGGCGGCGTCAATCGCACCAGAGGCTTTGCGTGTGGAGTCAAGCAAGGATGAAAAATCCGTGATGCCGACAGACGGCTTGAAGCCGTTCAGCAATGTATCAGTGATATTCGCCACCGGCTCATTCTTGGTGACGCTCAACGCGGCATAACGACTGGGGCTGTTGGCAAGCTGCTGTTGTGACTGGCCGTTGGTGTAAGTCTGACCGCCGTAAGTGCCAGTGAAGGCTTGTCCCATTTCATTCACGAATTTAGAGCCGTCCCAGCGCGGAGTTCCCGTGCTTGGAATCTCGTAGCGATTGCGCGTCGGGTCATAAACGGGAGGCAGCGGCGAAACAGTGGTGCCACTGCCTGGTTGTTTCACTGGATTAGTGTAGCCGGTAATAATCCCACGATTGCCCACGATTGGTCGGCTGGAATACATCTCACGCACGGGCGTCTCACCCGCCAGATTTTGATATGGCGCGAAATAGGATTTAGGGATGACTGCTGCCATAATTTTATGAAGGTGTCGGAATTGAGCCAAGGACGGCGATGGATGTTTTCTTGCGCCACTCCTCGTTGGATTCCTCGGTTTGCTTCTGCCAGTTTTTCATGTCGGGGAAGGCCGAAACCACCTTGGCGGGCAACGGCACGGTTGGAATCTTTGGAATCACGGACTGGGGCGCACTGGAATGAGTGTTGGTCAGTTGGGCCTGCTTTTCTTGTCGGGTTGCCATTGGCGTGAACGGTTAAAGAGTTGATACCCCCAAACTTTTGTCTTGTCAACGCTTTAAGACTGTGCGACCAATGGACTGTCTTTCGCAAAGCGAGGATGATTATGGCATTTGACCAATACGGAAATTACGTGGCTGGACTCACCGATGACACGGGTTACGTGACTCCACAGAACGGCAATGGCGTCCAGATTGGCGTGGGGGTGCCAGATGAAAATACGCCAATTTCAATTCTCTACGTTGTTGAGTCAACGGGAGCGACTTATTCCAACCCAAGTCAAACGCCTGATGGATGGATTTTGATTTCTGGCGGCGGCGGAACCTCCATCGCGCAAGTCATCATCAGCAACGCGGACAATCCCAACGATGCCTCCATCGTCCCTGATGACCCGTCCTTGGGCGCAATTTTCTATCAAGACCCTGACGCTGCTCCATACAACCTTTGGTATTGGTCGGTGGCTCAAGGGGCTTGGGTGCAACTGATTTCTCCAGCCTAACTATTGAACTAAAAACACAAACCCACAGCCCGCTCTTACGATGTGCTGCGAACAAACCTACTCCCTAAACGTAACAAACCCAAACGATGCCGGATTACTCCCCGACAATCAAAACCTAGCCGCCTTCTTTTACCAAGACCCAGCGGTGGAGCTTTACAACGAATGGCGTTGGAGCGTGTCGCAGAAACAGTGGTATCAAACTGTCGCCCCAGCCTAATTTTTATGAAGAAATTTTCAATCATCTCAACACTTCTTTTGTGTGTGGTTTCTGCGTTTGGGCAGCTAAAGCCATCGCCTTGGACGACCACATCTGACCCGATTGTAGCCCGCGCCGGACTCCAGATAGCCACCAACTACAACGTGCTTGGCGGTCAGGCAAATTTTGACAATGGTGGAATCACCAGTGATGGGTTTGGTGATTTGCTGCTGAACCAGTTGAATGCCACGATGATTTTTGGAAGTTTTTTTGGGAATGGGAGCGGGATTACTGGAATCAGTGGAAGTCAAGTGGTTGGCCCTGTTCAAAGCGCGATAATTGCTTCTCGTGCCACCAATGCAATTTTTGCATCCAATCCAAACGGACTTACCCCACAGTTGGTTTCCTCCCTGATTCAACCGGGCGGGAACGTGGTGTTGGGCGACTCGTTGGATGTCTGGTTTGTAACGAATTTTCCCGGCTTCTTTGGAAACGGGATTTTAACCAATGGCGCGGTTGTTTGCGGCGGAACTACGAATGCACAGGTGAATGGCGTTGGCTGGTTCACAAACGGATATACGCTTTTGCCCGGTGAGGCTCAAGCCTTTATGAATCAAAGCTGGCTGATGCTTGAGACGAATTATATCGCGCAAAAAACCGGCTGGAATGTGCCGCTGGATAACGCGCTTTGCGTCAGCGGAGCGGGCTACATGAACTATGGCGACGCTGACATTGCGGGCAGCGAATTTGAAGGCTATCAGGCGTTCGCCAATGGAAATACCTACAACGCCAACGGAACCAACTCGGTGTTTTTTGTCGGTGGCATGACGAACCGGCTTGTTTTCTGGGGCACAAACAACTGGGGCACGACCAACGATTATTATGTGGTGCAAGGCGGTGTGACATACGCTAATCCGAATCGTGGAAATGATTGGCAGACCAACATTTTCATCAGCGGCACTTACGGCGGGAATGTTGCGGCCAGCATTGTTGGCGCGCCGAACAAGTTGATTTCCGTCCGAAATTATCCAGCAAAATTCGCAGGCTCTTGGGGTGCTGGCAGCACAAGCCGCGTTTATTACCCTCCATTTTATCAGAATACTTTCGCCAACGACCCTTTGATTTATTTGACGAACATCAGCCCGTCGGTCACCGGCATTCGCAAAAGCCTTTTTCTGCCGGGTTCGCAGAACGACCGCACTTTTACCTATGTCCACCGTGGGACGAACGGCGCACCAACATTTGTAACCAACATTTTCAACTTCGTGCTGCAAAACCAGCTAGTTAAGTTGACTCAAATTGGGCGTAATCTTGGATTCCAATATATCCACGGTGCAACCATACCGCTTTCTCCAAGCTCCATTTCATTACCGGATTTGATTAACCTGAACTCGGCCTATTCATCCAATAGCGTCCGCACGAATTTTGATTCTTTTTACGACTGGCAGGCTTCCAACTCTGTATATCAAGGCAACAACGCCTATTATGCGGACACCACACATCCAAACGCTTTGCTGGCGGGTATTGAAGCGACTAATCGCGCACAGTTTTATGAAGTCACAAAGTCGGCGGTCAATCCGAGCGTAAACTGCATTGGTTATCGCGTGGGCTATTTCTCAACCCCAAGTTTTAGCTGGGGAACCAACATTTTAACGAATGTTCCCGGCTGCATCATTCAAGGACTGGCTGCAAATTCAAAATATCAGATTCAAATCAGCGGCTATGCGACAGCCAGCGGCAACGGCATCGGTTGGGCGGTAAGCAACTCCGTGGCTGTTACCAATGCCAACATTGTTGACTCCTACAATATCAACAATGGGAATGGCTCTCACGACACGCAGGTAACTTTTGGAACAACTGTCATTGGTTTCAGCGGGACTCCAAGCGCAAATTATATGTATGGCAAGCTGAACAACGGCGGGGCGACTTCTTTGCAGGTAATGCTTAATGGCACATTTACAACTGGAAACGCATTGACGGATGTGGCCTTCCAACTTTGCACTGGAGGCGCAACACCCGGCTCGACTATCACTGTGATTCCGAGTGGCATGACAATGACCATAACGCCACTAAGGTAAATTGAAACTCGCCGCCGCCATCGCATTAGCCGCCTGCCTTACCTCACAGGCTGACAGCCTGTTCACTTGGCCGGATGCCACGAACAAGGTTCCCGGCTCGGCTACGACTGTTTGGCAGGGTAACGCGGCAACTGGAAACTATGCTACGCCCTATCTTTCGATGTCCAACAGCCTTGCGTTCAGCGATGGCTGGCTCAAGGACGGTGTCAACTATTTCGCTTTCACCCAGATTTGCACCAACAAGCAGGGAAAGCAGGTCATCACGCCGTTTAGTGGCGAGGTTCAGGTTTGGAAGATTCCATCTGCGACGCTCAATGTTTTGACAAGCTCCGACCTCGGCGTTAACTGGTCGATTCAATCTTCGGTGACATTTCCGACGACGGAAGCCCAAAGATTCTGGAAGTTGCAGATGATAAAAATCAACGCGGTCAAATACTCTGCGTCGCCTTGAAAATATGGCCGAACAATTCCTGCCGGAAATCGAAAGTCAGATGTTTATAAAGCCAGTTGAAGCCGTTCCTCAGAACATCGAGGGAGTTTTGACGCAGAGCCAGCTTGAAGAATTTGACGAGCGCGACAGGCCGGTGCTGCTTGCAATCAGCAAGCTTGAATACATCATCCGGTGGCAAAACGCACAGTTTGTAATTTTCGTCGGCCAGTCGCGGCAGTCCGAGGCGGCTTTGATTAAAAAAACGAACGCTGGCAAACGAGCCTGCCTCTGGCTGGGAGGCGTGGTTATTGCTGCAATCATAGTGGCGGTTGTGAACAGGATGTTTGGAACATGACTCAAATCACTTTAGAACTGTGCGAAGGCTTGCGGAACCTAACGGGTGCAATCCCGCGAACGCTGCCGCGTCGTGTTCTGGTGGTGGATGATGACAAACAGGACGCCACGATTCTTAAACGCGCATTAGACGACATCGGTTGCTCGGCGGAAATCGCCACATCCGGCGACATGGCGATTGAACTGGTAAAAAGTGCCCGACCATTCACCAGAATTTTCCTCGACCTCGCATTTCCAGTCGGCAGAAACGGCGTGGAAACCCTGTCCGAAGTGCGCCAGCTTGCTCCCTTAACGCCAGTAACCATTGTCACCGGACATTTCAGCGAAGAGCTTTTGAGCGCGGCCAAGGCTTTGCAATACGATGTCATTGATAAATTCGTTGATACCGAGAAGTTGAAACAGGCGGTGGTCAAGGCGATGGGGTGAAAATAGTCCTTGAAAGCCAGAATAAGAGGCGTAGCATTTATTTTATGAGACTGATTACTGGATTCGTCACCGCAACCATCCTACTTTTTGGAGCCATCCTTTTCTGCCACGCGCAGCCAATCGTTTACAACGAATTTACCACCAACGCGGTTCCGCCTGCTTCTGGCCAACTGGCCCAGCTTGAAAGCGGAATCACCAAGCTCATTGAGGCCATTGGCAGTCTTGGTGCGGCCATCCTTATTCTCGCCCGCGTTCTTCGCAAACTGGTGCCTGATGGGTGGCAGACCGGAATCTTTGGCCGATTGCTCGCACACACAGCCCTCGAAGTGAATCCGCAGCTTACGCCGACGCCGCCTAACGTGGCGAAGCCAAGTGTTGAATTGAAAGATGTTTCCACCGGAGCCACGGTTGAGCCGGTGGAAGTTCCACAAACGAAGCCACCTGCGGTCTGAAAATTATGCAATCAATCCATACCATCCTCCCTGTAATCGCCCTAATCCTTGCCGTGGTCGGCATCGCCAAACCCGCTTGGCCGCTGATTCCAGTGGCGGTTATCCTGCTTGCGGTGAATGCGCTGGTTAAATCCTGAAACACCATGAAAAAACTAACCCAACTTCTTTTAATCACAGCCTTTGTAACCACGTTCCTGTGTGGTGCAAGTTGCAAGGTCGAAACAGTGGCTTACAAAACCACGGATGCAGTCGGCAATGCGGTCGATAAAGCAATGCAAGGACTCGCTTCCTACGAGGTTGCGCGCGCCAAGAATGCCCTAGGAGCGACCGCAACCCAGTCCCAGTTGTCCGCGTGGGTGGCATCTGACAAAACGTGGCAGGAGGCCAGCCAGAAGCACGGGCAATACCTTCAAGCCTACAATGCTTGGTGCGCGGCCAATGCCGCTGTGATAGCTGCTGGAACCAATGGCTCGGCAATCGGCTCCCCGGACTTCCAGACGCGCGCAATCAGTGCGGCAACCGACCTGACCTTGTTCATCGCTCAATTCGTCCCGTCAACCCCAATCGTCCGATAAAATCTTATGATACCTCCCCAGCTTTGGTCTATCCTAATCCAAGCCGCCATTCCGCTTGGAGCCGAACTTGTGACCGACATCGTTTTGCTCATCAAGAAAGAGGCGACCGCCCCGCTGACTGCCGCTGACTGGGATGCGCTGTCAGAAAAGTGGGGAAAGAAAACTGCTGCTGGCTATCTGGCCGACGCTCTGGCAAAGTCTGGAGCCGCTTAATCTACCATCCACCAAAACACCAAGGCTCAGGTCGAAAGGCTTGGGCCTTGAATTGTTTTAGGCTCAAATTTATTTGGGTCTTGCGGCTCCGAAACCTTTGCCACCGGAGGCCCGCTGTAATCATTCACGGTTTCGGAGTAAAGAGCCTGCAATTCAAGTTCGCCCAGCAGCTCGCAGCGATGTTCTGAAATACCTTGCTTCAAAGCCACATCAACTATCTTTGATGCCTCCACTTCACCTAACAGGAAATCGTAAAGCGAATGACCGGCTGGCGCACCACATTTCGTGATGTCAATCCGGCCAATGGCTCGTTTTAACTGTCGATTCCTGCGACCCTCTGGCAACCGGCGATTTCTTGGTTTGCGGGGTTTCATTGGCTTTTTATGGCTTCGTCAATGGCGTGGCGACCTTGTTTCTTTTCTTGTTCTGGGAATCCACCATGCGCTCGTGTCTCCATTAGTTTAAGAAATTTATTGGGATAAAGTATAGCAAAGTCGAGCCATTCCCTATCTTTCCTCGCCTCTGCCAACTCTTCCAGTAGCTGCTGACCGGAAGTGGTGGAGAGGGCGTGAGTGTAATGGCAGTTATCAAAGTTTTCACCCATTTCACCACAAGAACAGAGCGGGCAGTTTTCTGTATTATGAATCAGCAACAATAAGTCTTTCGCTGCCACACAATCAGCCTGCAACTTTTCCAGTTCCTTACGCAGGTCATGTTCATGCTCGTGACACAGGCCGATATATTCTTTCAACTTTTCCAGTTCGGATGTTCTTAATTCATTCGTAGTTTGAATATGTAGATATTCTTGCTGCTTTTTAAGCCAGCAAGGTAGTGAAACTCTTTCCAGTTCGGGGGATGGTTGGCGGGTGTTCCATTGATTTACCTGCGATGGCCTAATGAACTCGATATGAAATTGCAACGGGCAAATATCTGAATGAATGATGTCATAAACTTTAAAATCATCATTCCAGTTGGGTTTCGCTTTGCACCAAGGACACGGCAGCAATTTAGTTTCGGGTGGGGTCATAGGGTTATTCTTATCACAGAACGCTGTTGGACAGTCTGAATATGTACATTCATCTGGATTTTCACATTGTTTCATTAGTTGTGGCTGTAAGGCCAATTATATTTTGATGTCTTCATATCATTTTCCTTTCGGGTTGGGTCATAGGTTATTTGTTCCTCTTTTTGTATTTCGGTAATGCCATGTAAAAAGGCTGATTGGGTTTACCATCATCTTTAACAGCGCAAAGTTCTTTGGTAATTGCTTCCAAAACATCTTTGGTAAGCTCTGGAGTTCTTTCTCTTTCAATAACAAAACAATGATTTGTCGTGCTTTCAGCCAACAAGACAGCGAGCCTTTCGGCTCTGGAATCACATAACATTATTTTCATATAAACCTTTCCGGCCAAAATGTGCGGCAGAAGTGTTTCATTTTATGTGTTTCCACCAAATTCCTTTAGCTATTGCCACTACTTGGCTTTGGCTAACTCCAATCTTTTTAGCAAAAATCACTTTCTCGCCATATTTCCATTTATGGGTTTTAATATAGCGAACCACCTCTTCGCTTAGTTTACTGACTGGGTGTTTAACTCCTCTTGCGGTACCTCCCTTGGCGCGTCCTTTATTTGAGCAATCTTTTGCGTTTTCGGCATATGTTCCAGCGAAAAGATGGTCGGGATTAACGCAAGATGGGTTGTCACAACGATGGCAAATTAGATTTCCATCTGGAATCTTGCCGTTGAGAATTAAAAACGAAAATCTGTGGGCACCAATTACCTTGCCGGAGCCTTTAGAGAATTGTCCGTAACCTTTTTTAATTTTGCATCCAGTCCAGTTCCAGCACTTTCCCAATTCAGGAACATGGCTTGGAACCGGCCCGTTTTTATCAACCTTAGACCAGAATCTTTCCAGAGCAGTTTTCATTGTCGCATTTTGAGGAATCCCCGTGCGCCGGTATGCGACAACTGCGGCAGGGCCGCGAAGTAGCCTTTCGGCCTTCGGCGCACGGGAAGATGAATTTAAATTGTCGCATGCAAGGAGCATAAATTAGGATTCCACAAAGTCAATAAATTCTTGAATGCTGCGGACTACTTTATATCGCTGATTCAACGCATTCAACAAATGCCCCACACCTAACTGTTCACTCGAAAGCTTTCCAGTCTTGGTCTTGGCCTCGATAAAGAACACGCGGCCATCATTGGCGGCGATTGTGAAATCTGGCTCCCCAAGAGTTCGCATTGCCCTGTGTGCCATAGACCCGTGGAATGCCAGCCAGCACCTACGTTTACATTCACCCTTTATTTGCTCGTGCAGCTTGCTCTCGACGGTGGATTGCTCTCCAGCTTCACGGCTGTCAGCCAGCGCATTCCTACCACCCTGCAACTTTCGTTGCATCATTAAATAGTCCGCGTGTGAGATTGTTGGCATGGTTATTTGGAGAAAAGGTTTTTGGCATAATAACAAATGGCCAGCTCAAGTGTTTCCGCTTCTTCATAATCAGTCCGATGGCTTTGGGAAACTCTCCACACACCGCTGCGCTCCCATATTTGAATCGGGTTCGCATGATGTTTCGCAATAGCCTTCAACACTTTAAAAGCACAAGCGGCATCAGCAGACGGTTGCCACTCCCACGCTTCTTTGTCTGACTGGTGGCTTGCGCTATACCAAGCCCAACCATCATTTGTGGCCGCGTCAGCATATTCTTCCGGCGTTTTTGCCAGCTTTCCGGTTTCGTAATTACGCAGCTTCCAACCCATGACATTTTCAGCCAAGAATCGGTTCAGTTCGATTGTTTCAGAGTTTTTCATAAATTTCAAGTCTCCAAATCCCGCCCATCATCCTCATGGCTCGCGCGTTCGGATTCAATTTCTTCATTGGTCATTTCAACCTCGCCATAACCTTTGCATGCGGGACACTCATCCCACGTCTCAATAAACAGACCCTTAATCATCTCCCATAGCGTCAGCTTGCGAATATCGTCGGCAGGTATTTCACCGCTTCCAAAACACGCCTCGCAAGTTTTCATGTAAGGCGGAAAGAAATTTGATTCGCGTCCAGTCATGCCATCGGGGAGGTTGAAGTTGGAGGTCATTTGGTATCCAATTGCCTAGCCTCCATCATTGCGTCGGCGATTTCGTAGGCCATTGCGCAGATTAAAAATTTGTCGCAACCATCCATTCCGATGCGTTGAATTTCAGCGGAAGCGAACCTTGCCGCGAAATAATCACGTGCTTCAAGTCCCACATGGATAACCTGATTTTTACTAAGGTCATCGCAAACCATCGGAAACGCTGGAACAAACTCTTTTCTTAATTCGTTAGCTGTTTTCATAAATTTCACTCCTGCGCCAGAATCGGCTTGCTGGTTTTGGTCATGGAATCACGTCGTTGGTTTCGGCTTTGGGCTGCTCGCTAGGAATCACGATTTCATCCATGCCTTCGACGATTTGTTTTAGCATCCAAGGTTCTGGATTGGCGACGTATGCCGAATTGCCAATCTTCATCCGTGAACCAAGCGGGTAGCTCGGCCATATGCCGGTTTTTAAGCACTGGCAATAGAGTTTCAGCGCGCGCATAACCTTGGCCTCGCCGGTCTGCATGAACTCGCCTCCTTCGTAAATGGCCGGATGACGGTCAGGCGTCTCAAATGGTGCGCTGTTCTCTTGGATGATGAACTGCCAGCCGTCGCGGCGTTCACCTGTCGCTGCGTTATAGAGCGTCAAGGACAGCCATGCTTGGGCATCGTAGTTGTAGGTGTAAATCGACTTCTCAAATGCCCTTGGAGCTGCGCTTTCCGTGGTTTTTAAGTCACCCAGATAGCGGGCAAATGGCGATGGCTTTAAATCAAAGCCGTCAACGATTTCTTTCACTGGCTCAAAGTCGAGCAACGCTTTCAATGGGACAACAATTCCAGTGGCCTCGTCGTGATATTCGCCGACCAGCATCGTTTGCTTGCCTGAACTTTTAAGCAGTTCAACAGCAAAATCGTTTTCCTCCATCGCTTTGACCGCCGCGTTAGCCTCTGCCATGTCGGATGATTTAATGACTGAAAAACCCTCGCTCTCACGGTCAGACCGCCATCCTTTGCAATAGGTGGCGTTAAAGTTCCAAGGCTTCTCCTCACCCTTGGCCGCTGGATAGGTTTCAGGAGCCACCACAAAACGCCGCTGGAATGATTCAGGAGTCAGCAATGCGCAGTCAATCACGTTGCCCCAGCGGAGTGATTCCGAGTCGTCCTGAACCGATTTAAGCCACTTGTGGGGGCAGGCCAAGAACTTCATCAGCGATGACCGGCCCATGACCATCTTTGGATTACCAGCCACGACATCAGGCTCTTGGCGCAGATAGACCTCCGGCGAGATGTTGGAGCCTACCACCTTGCAGTTTTTGAAGGGAGATTTCACTTCTTGATTTCTCCATTCTCCACAACGAATACGCCGACATCTTCCGGCGTATTGGCAGGCTTCTCACCAACCACGGTCGCAAGAATCGTTTTCTTCTCCGAGTTGGCACGTTCGACGAACAGGAAGATGGACTTGCCAAGGGATTCGCCACGGTCAAGCAATTCTAGCCCAAATCCATCGGGATAAAGCGCGGATAGCTCGCTGGACAATTTCATAATCTGGCTGGTGGAAAGCATTCCCGCTTGTGTGCCTTCGTATTCAAAGGAGCCATCTTCGCCGAACTTCAACCCAGCGATTTTGCAGGACTCGTTGATTGAGGTCAGGCGGGCAATTTTCTCCTTGCGCTTGTCTCGAATGGTGCCCTCCTTGGCTTCAAGGTCGGCTTGCTTGGCCTTGCGCTGCTTGTCGCGCTCAAGATTCTTCTGATACTGCTCGGCCCGCACGTTCTGGGCAGAGGCATCAGAAAGATGCTTGTCGATTGCCGCCGTGTCAGGTGAATGCAGGGCCAGAATGTCAGCCTTGAGCTTGGTGGTATCAGGTGCGGCGGGCTTGGCAGGCGTAAGCTGCTTTGGATTGGCATCCAGCCATTTCTTTGTGGCGTCCTGCTTGGCCTTGAGTTCGACAAGTTTTGCCTCAAGCTCCTTGATTTCACCAGCCACGCGCTCAAACGACTCCTCACCGCGCTGAACGGTTGCATTCTTGCCGCTGATTTCATCCACGGTTTTGCGCCATGCCTCGGTATCGGCGTCGAATTTTGAGTTGATTGCCGTGAGTTCGGATTCAAGTTTCTCGCGGTCGGCCTTGGCCTTGTTCAAGATTTCAGTCCGAGCCGTGTTCAGCGCGGTGACATCAGCGGTTTCAAACTTCGTCAGGTCGATGTCGCCAAAGCCTTTGATTTCAGAGCGTAGTCCGCTGGCTGCTGATTCCAGATTGAAAAGCTCTTTATCCAAGTCGGTGGTGTCCACGCCAAACAGGTCGGTGAAATAGCGTTTGCGTTCGAGTTCGCTCATTTGAGCCAAGTAATCCTGATTCAGCAGAAAAGGGTTCAGCATTCGTTTGATTTCGGTGACAGGGCTGGCAACGGGCTTTCCGTCCTTCACAAAAACAACTGGACGCGCCTTCGTCTCGCCGCCTTTAGCAGAGCGATAAAACGAACGACTGATGACACCGCTATCGAACTCAATTTCGATTGAGCCTTCGTCTTTTCCGTGGCTGATTATGTCAGATGGAAATTCACCACCACAAACCCATCTGACACAATTAAGGATGGTGGTCTTTCCTTGTTTTATCTGGCCGTAGAACACCAGCAATGGAAGATTCAACTCAATGATTTCGTCGGCAATCATGCCGATGTTTTTGATTTTTAGTATTTTAGCTTTCATTTAATTATTCATCCCGATTTTTATATTAAGTTTGTGCCTTGGTGTTAATTTAACTCCTGTTTTTGCGCGTGATATTTTATTTCGAGTCGCCCTCGAAAGGTGCTTTCCAATCTTTGCTAGACTCAATTTGAGCCGAGTTTTATTTGAAACCAATCTTCCGGTTAGCCTTAGCGAAATTATTTTTCTTTGGGCCTCAGTTCGCTTCTTGCCAGAGTTGGCTAGGCTGATTTTATCTCGGTGGGCTTGCGAGATTGGAATTCCTTTCCGTGCTGCGCTCATCCTCATTCTTGATTCCAGCGAGCGAACCATGCCCCTAAGTGCTAAGCTTTTTTTGCGGCGGGATTCATCACTTTGAATATTTCCAACAGAACCCTCGCCGCCGATTGTTAAGTTGGTTAATCTCGCACCCGCATTTTTAAATGCGGCTATCCAAATACACTCCTCTATATGGGCAAGCCCAACTACTACTTGAATCACTATAATTTTAGGAGACAGACCCCGCCCAAGCATACTTAAAATCCATCTCGATTTATAGGTTTTAGACAGGCTTCTTGCCTCCCAAAGGTGAGAGGCAAGCCTAGTTTGTGGTCGAGCTACAGTTCGGCCCACATATCTAGGCATTCCAAATTCATCAACCAAAATGTAAATGTTTGTTTTCAATTTTAACTTTTATTTTCAATTTCAGCCAGACGAGCCTCGGCCATTTTGGTGGCTTGTTTCAGTTCTCCGACAGACATGGCTGAAAGCTGCATGTCGGGGTCGATTACGCGCTCATCTACAAGCCATTGTTGTAGCGCGACGACATCTTTGCATTTGGACTTGAGCAGGTTCCAGAGCGCACCCTTCGCGGCATCGAGTTCAGATTTGGTGGCAGAAGTCGCCGCCTTGGGGGTTCCTGCGCTCTTGCACCATTCCGCCAGCCTTTTTCCGTTCTCAATCGTGACTGGAGTTGAATTGTCGTCTGGAAAGCATTTGCGCAAGTCTGGGTGCGATGACTTGGTTGTGACGATGTTGTGATTTTGCAAAATCTCGAAATGGTAGGACATTTCGTAGATGAAATCCTCACTCTGAATTGGCGAAGTCACCTCATCCTTCACAATGACCGTCTTGCCGTTCTCTTTTTTCTGGCGGGTTTTATACTTCGCCCGCAAACAGACGATGATTGGAAGTGTGGATTGCAGCATCTTGAGCATAAACTTTTGATGCTCCATCTTTGGAACTTTCCAGTTATGAAGCCCAGCCTTCCCGCTGCGAACCTCGTTCTCGGTTGCCATGTCCAAGATGCCGCCAATGCCTTCGTGCTCATGGCTGGCTGAATCAATCACTAGAACATCAGCCTTGGCATCCTCCACCGCCTTGATGGCCTCAATGTAGCGTGCCGGACTGAACGGTTCACGCAACTCAATCACGTCATAACCACCCTCAATCACGTCGGCATACATGGAGCCTCGACCAGACTCGCTATCAATGAGAATGATTTTACCATTTGGGCCAGCCATGCCGCGAGCCAGCAAAAGCGCGGTCATTGTTTTGCCACATCCAGATTCGCCATAGACACCGATTAACGGTTTGATGCCCTGACGGGTTGCTTTTTTGATTTCCATATTTTTATTTCAATTTTTAACCGGCAGATTTTTAATTCAGGGCTTAAAAGTCCCCTTGTTAGCGATGATGTTGCGCATGATGGCGATGATGCGTTTGGTATTGGAGCGATACTTTAAACCAAAAGCGTAAGAACGATTTACTGCATCCTTTCCGAGAATGTGGTTGTTTTCGTGACCATCATATCCGTCAAAATCCCATTGCTCGAAAGCGCATTCAATCATGTCGCCCATGCGCTTCCCAAAATTGCGGCGCAAAACATTCTCCACACTAGGCTCTAGGGCAGCGATACTGTCGCTGAATTTGTTGAATAGGCGAATTGTTGAGCAGACCATTGCGCCCTTTGCACAGACGACGCATGGCTTACGCTTGCGGGCGTTAAAAAACGCTTTGTCAGCGGTGGTTTCATAGTCACCCATGCCAGCCTCGGGCTTGGCTAGAGATACATAAATTCCACCCTTGGGCCTAAAGTTACGAGCCGCGATTTGCTTGATAACATCCTTGGCAATCGCAACACGCTTTTGAGCCTTGGTCATTTTTGAGAACTTTTTCATAATTTCAATTTAAATGGTTGGTGGTTTGGTTATTTATCGAACTGCTTTTTAAGCAATTCTTCCTTATACCATTCAGGCAATCCGTGATTCAAGCGGCGGCGTAATTGAGGCCAAGCCCAAGCAAAAAGCTCCTGCATGATGTCCCACTCGCATTCTTTTTTGACATCCTCCGGCACTTCCTTCATTAGCTCGCCGATGTCCTGTGGGGCATTTTGCAGCACCCCACGTTCTTTCAAGTGAATGACAGCTTTCTGCCAGCGGGCACAAGTCGCATACTTGGCCGAAAGGATGTCCAGTATGTCGCCGCTGGATTTAGTCTTGTGTTCGTCGTCCCAAGTTTTGGAGTGAACTTCACGGAAAGCCTCGGATACAAATTTACCAAACAGGCATTTCTTATCACCTCCAAACAAGTCGTAATTTTTCGGCTTGATGACGACACCTTCGATTTTCTGACCGCCAAGCACGGATTCATTATCCAGCAAGGCCCGAAACTGTTGCACATCGTCAATCTTGCCGCAAAAAATCTGCTTCACCAATTCCAGCCCAAGCTCATCGGCACACACCTTTTTTTCTTCGGGAGTTAGATAGGATTCAATGCCTGAATTGACATCAAACAAGATGATGTGCTTGGCGGGGACGCGGTCATGCGCCAGCGCATTGTGTTTGGGTTTTTGCAGGTATTCACCTCGATAGGTGTAACCAGCCCGCATTTTGTCAGCCAATGATTTGACGGTTTCAATAGCTTTTTCAAACATGCCCTCCGGTGCCAGCATGTTAATCTGCGCACCTTTTGACCGGCATTGAAGCTCTCCAGCCTCGTTTTTGTAGAAGCTGAATTGAGAGCCGTCGATTTTTTCCTCAACTATGACCTCGCCTTTGAGCAAATCGGCGATTGCGGCATGACCAAGGTTGTAGATGGATGGATAAGAGCTAATCATTTGAATTAATCTGGTTGTTGGTTATTTAAAAAACTCCGCAATCTCGTGCAACGCCTTCAAAACCTGCTGGTCAATCTTGGGCGTCCATTGTTTCCTGCCGTTCTCAAGGTGGGTTATCCTTGCGCCCTTGTTCTCGCCCCAGCCCATTCGCTTGGCGAGCGCGTTGGATTTGACACCCAATGACAGCCGGTATTTGCGCGCCTTCTTGCCGGTCTTTGAGTGGCTTAATTTACCGGATGGCAGATAGACCAAAAGTGTTTTGAGTTGCATGACTGATTTATTAGACCAAAAGTGTAAAAATTGGTCAAGGTTTTTGTTAAGATTTATTTTACACGGATTTGGAGCGTTTAATCATCGCGTCAGCCAGCATGAATGAAATTTCAGCGACCTGTGGAACTATGTTCGGATGCTTTGGGTCATATCCGCTTGAGTTGTAGGACGCCATGACTCCAATCAGGGCTTGCGCCGCGAAATAATCACGCAGGGACATGCCGGGTTGCATGGATTCGACCGGATTTCCATCTGCTGTGCAAACTGCTTGAATTGGAAACGCTGGCCCGCCGTCATTTGGTTTGGTCATAAATTGTGTTGGTTGATTTCGTTGTAGATTTCCTCGTGTTCAAAACTTCCTGCAATGTGTTTTGGCTTTGGAATCATCTTCTTCCGCCAAGACCAGCCTTTTAATCTGGGATTGGCCCGCAGTTGTTTCAAATCAGCCATGACGCCGCGAACGTCATAACCAGTTGGCTCTTCGCCAGCCGCGCGACGGCCTGTTTTGGTGGGATTGTGTTGGGAGGTTTTCATAAAGTTATTCAAGCTGGTTCAACCTTAAAGCTGAACGATTTCATTTGAGTGCTTTCTACAACAATGGTGTGCGAGCCGTAGACCCTAAAAGTGTTTCCAACACCGAGCATTTTAGTTGGCTTCTGTTTAGGGTTGCCACCTGTCGCCCTTAAAAACGCCTGCCACATTGGTTTTGTAATCACAGTGACAACGCCCTGCTCATTACCACCGTTCGCGGCGGTCAACACCTGCTTGATTAAAGCGTGCATTATTTCCTCATCTTTTATTTTCTTCATAAAATCATCTTCCCGCAGTCTTGGCGGATTTAATTGTTTGTTTGAGACGTAGTGAAAACTTCATCGCGTCAACCATCGTCCGCAAGTTTGGCCGCGTGTCCGAGGCAACCAAGTCAACGAAATGGGCAAGCTGTTTAAGCTCTGTGGCTGTCAGGCCGATGAAGTTTAGGGGTTGAGGCTTTTTCATAAATTATTCAATGATGCGAACCGTTGTCGTGCGCTCAACTTTGACGATTTTGGCGGTCGAAAGCTCTTGGATATAAGGGCTGTTTCTGTAAGTGACATCGGTTGGCTTGTTGCAATATCTTGGGTCGCTGATTGGTGCCGATTCAGGCTCCATCCATCCGTAGCTGGTGGAATGCCCGTCCTCGTGGGTTATGCCCCAAGCCTTGCCGTTTTTCATCACCATCACTCCGGTTTCAATTTTCATAAATCACTTCTTTCTCATGCTTACCGACGCCATGTTCCTTGAATCAACCACAATGGTTTTAGAGCCATAGACGCGGTAGGTCGCACCGATGCCCAACCACTCGGTTGCGCCTTTTTCAAAATCAGTGCCACCACAAGCCCGCAGGAATGCCCTCCACATGGGTTTGGTGATTATTGTGACCACGTTAAGCTCGCTGTCACCTTTTGCCGCCAGTGTGACCTGTTTAATCAGGGCTGACATGATTTCTTTGTCGGTGGGCTTCTTCATAAATCATTCAATCTCAACCTTCGTGCAGGTCTTGTTTTTGAAGTCTAGAATTGAAGCCTTGATAACACTTTTATCCCACCGCGATTTCAGCTTCCAATCCCATATTATCATGGGCAGGCACAAGACTCCAATGGCGCATGCAATGACCGTGGCCACCGGCAATCCAACCGCGATAAAAAGTGGGGTGGATATAAACGCCTTTCCAATCAAGCTGCAAAGCGATGTCTGAGCCGGAATATCAATCGGGCTTTTCATAATCCGCTCCGGCAGATAGGCCAGATAAACCAGCCAGTGTTTTTTAGCCAGTCTCATAAAATTATTTATCAGAGTCTATTTTACCTCCAATGAAGGCAAAAAATGCGACCAGCCCACAAATCACAAAAATCCCATAGGGAACTCTCCAAGTGTATTCCGCGCCTTCTGGGGTTGGTGGAATCTTCTGGTGAATGGTGGTCAGCCCATACATGGTCAGCAACAGTGTTGGCAGGCATGCGTATATCAGTGTTTGCAGTTTTATTTTCATAAATTATTAATGCCCAAATGTGGGGTTAGGATTTAATTTCAAAGCCTTATCGACTTGCAGTGTTTGATGATGTCGATACATTGAGAGCAGGTGATTTTCTCTCTGGTGGTTTTCCAGTCTCCACAAGTTGCACTGTCGCCATCCAATGTTAAACCGCATAGCGTGTAGTCCTGAATCGCTCCATCGGCGTGAACCAAGTCGGAATCATGGGCTAGTCCGCCTTTGTAGTCTCGTCCGTCACCGTTAAATTTGATATTCATAAGCTGGTAGTCTTTTTTAAGCTTGATAGCCCTTCGCAAGCAGGGCCATTAGTTTTGGCGAGCTTTTCCACTCTTTGCGGCAAACATCTTCACCAACCGATATTTTGTGTAAAATGGCCAAGTGGATTTTCCATTCTTGGCGCATGCTTTGGGTCACTCTGGGGATTGAAATTCCAAGGTGGTCACGCAGTTTTTGTTCCATCCCACAGAAGCATGTTCCACCACCAGTTCTAGCGATTAGGATTCTAACTCCGCGTTCATTACATAGGTTTTTCTTTCTTGAATCGCGCTGTCTTTGGGCGTATCCATCAGCCCGTGTTTTGTGAAACTTGGGAGTAAATTTATAGTGCTGTTTACCTTGAACCTCAACCGCCATGTTTAAATCAGGGAAGTAAAAATCCAACTCCATGCCGAACAGCCAGTCGGGACGGTAATTTTCAAACCTGCGCTGATTTGGCAACCAGTGGCTTAACGCCTGCCCCATTAAATCTTGGAATCGGCTCATATTATACCCTGCATTGGATTGATTGTTTCTTCGGTTCCGCTCGTTGGCACGACAGTAAACCCAAGTCGGATTTACTGTTCGCCTTGAAATTTGTTTCTTTCGGACACACTTCGTAGCTTTCGAGGAGTCTTTCGGTTTCACTGGCTACCAGCCACACACCTTAGGCGATTTGCTCCGCCGTGACTCACAGTTGCCGCCATAGTTACGCAATTAGAGCGTGGCGACGTTGGCAGGGCTGTTCCCTGCTGCCTGCCGGTTTGTTTATTTATCCACAGGCCGTGATTTTTGCCCGTGGTCATAGCATTAACGCCAGTGGCAAAGAGGCTCAAATGGAACAAAAAGGTTCCGGTCATGCTAGCGCGGGCGAGACTTCGGGGGAAATTGCCCCATGACCGGAACCACCGTAAACTTTTTAGAACTTCATCGTCTCGCGCTAGCAAGCCTTTGAGTGCCGCAACCCTACCCCCGTTGTTTTTCTCCGTCAACATAAAACTCACTTTTGATGGTTGAAATTTTTTAGATAGCCGCCGTGAAACTGGCCGCCATAGGTTTCTTTAGGCAGCGACTTGGTGATGTCGAGCCTGACCGAATCAGCCTCTAAAGCAGTGTTGTAGGCCTCTAGAAGGGCCAAGGCTGCGTTTTCGTCCCCGCATGTCGCTCTAGACACTCCAGAGGCGTCCCGAAGCTCGAAAAGCCCAAAACGAACGGGTTGAATGGATAATCTGCCGTTGATTGGGTTCATTTGCCCTGCTCCATAGCTGTTAAAAACGCATGGACAGCCTCAACTGTCTTTGCGTTGTAGAGAAACTTGCTGTTTTTGATGATGGAAATAAGCTCCGAGGTAATGTCCCACCAGACTGTTGCTGGCTTTTAAAGTAATTTGTGAACATTGTGTCAGCAATAAATGATTGCGCCCGCCAACAGACGGCAGATGATGTGGGCCTATGAATAACTATCAAGTGTTCCTTAACGTCGAGGGATTTAAAGTCATCCACATCAAATCAGAAACATTTAAAATCCAAGATGGCTGGTTAATGTTTATAACAAAAGAGAAGGTTGTTGCCATCTTCGTGATGTCTCAAATCCTTGGCTTTTCTAACTCTGATGGTGTCGGAAAATAATCCTTGATTGGCAAGCCGTGGGAAAATGTTACGCAGCGTGACAAAGCAGAGTTACACCAGTGTAACATTTTGCCCCCAGTCTTGATTAACTTTTAATCAAGACTGAAAAAGCGGATGCTGCATGGACTTATCTGCAATTGATATTGCAGTAAGTCGATAATCCAGAATACGTGATTGAAAGAAGATTGGACACCATGTTTTGAGGAGCCTTAAAGTGTTTCGCAATTTCCAAGTTATCCTTTCCCCTGGTGAACATTTCTGTAACCACACCCCTGTGTTTCCATGGCAAAATCATCTCCATCGCGGACATCACCGCCAGCTTCTCAGAAAGAAACGCTTCTTCTGACTGGTCAGCGTCTCGTTTTATCGCCCAAATTGGGACTGACTGAATGAGTTGGCCCATTAGATTCGTTGGCTTGGTTGTATACTGATTTGGCTCGTCTATCAAAAGGTGAGACAACTCCTTCAGGGCGATAAACCTTTGCCAGCACACCGTTTCCTTTTCCGAAATCCAGATTTTTGCCGACCCAGTGCTTCTTACTAATGTCCCCTTGATAATGTCACCTTGGGGCTTGAACCACTCAAATGTGATTGGATACGATTTGGTGGTTGATAAACTTTTTTCTACGGCAGATTTCCAGTCGTCGGGAACAACGGGGACGGGATGCCCATGAAAAGAGGCGTAAGATTTTTGAACTTTCCCGCAAATTTGAATAAATCGCGGGACAACCGACATCGGTTGCGGGGACATTAGAACCCCTTAGGCGAAACGGTGGTTTTTTTACTGCGGATTATTGCCAGAGCTTCTTTGGCGAAATCCTCAACGGTGGTGCCTGCCAAATTCTCTTTTGTGTAGAATTTGATATCTACCAAGCCGTTTTTCTTTTCGGCTTCATACCATTGGTCAAATTCTTTTGCGGATGTCATGTTTTGTTTGGTTTTTATGGGTTAGAAATCGGAAGACCAGTGAACTACTTTAGAAAAAACTAGTTCAAAGCAACAAATCCCACCCACAACGGAGTGAATGTATATCACATGCAGACAAATTGCCAAGAACTTTTAATAAAAATTGTTGACAGTTTTTTAAATCACGCATTGCATCGAGCTTTAATGATAAATACTGCATTTTAAGCGTATTTTTCAAATTCATGATTTCAAAAATATTAGCAATTATGACCACAAATTGCAAATAGTTCACACAGTTGACCGCGCCAAAATTGGCGCTGTCTGGCTTGACCAGCGGCCTGATTTCACTTTCAATCATGGCTCAAATTTAGCGTTAGGGTAAGGGCAACCAGAAATTGCAACATTTCGTTATTGAAGCCTCTTGCCACGTTCACGCGCCTGCTCAGGCGTGTGGCTGTGTGCATTCTTCAATAGGGTGTTGCAACCCTCTGGTTGGTGCTATGGCTGCACGCCTTTCCTTTCGCCAATGAAGGGAAAATGAAAAAGACAATCCAATGGTTTGCCGCTTTTTGCGCCGCGTTCTTTCTCTATGGCTGCATCACGACGATTATTCAGATTAACCAGCCCAATGTTCACCCGACAGATTTTCAGATGGTTGCCTATCCGATTCTAAACGGCTTCATCCAGATTATTACGAACTTAATAACCCCGATATGGTTAATCATAATGGCAATCACCCTGAGCTTTGTTTATTCATCCGAAGCCAAAAAGCAGGCGAAAATTGACGCGGATAACAACGCTGAAAAGGTTTTCCCATGCAACGCCTGCAATGCACCCATTAGCTTTGCCGCCATGCGCAGGGGTGAAACCATTGAATGTCCAGTTTGCCAGCAGCCAACGGTTTTGGGGGTTGATATGGTTGCGCTTGAAACCTGCCCAGAGCCAGAACCGCAGCGGGTTAAAATTGATCCGCGAGAAACCGTGAATGAAAATTTTCTAACTGATGAAAGCATGCGTGAAAAAATAGAGGCTCGTAAAAAAGAAATCACCAATTTCAGGCTTTGGATGGAGTTGTTAAAATCTCTTACCGTTGGCGGCCTAGGCTGCTCTCTTTTGGCGGCTTGGTGGTTGTTTGTTTTTGGGGTGTTCTGCATTGTCTCCATAAAGTTTGTTGGATGGATTTTGCATAGCACTGGATGGTCAAACTGACGTGTGCGCCAGCATCTCCGCAATCGTCCAAGGCCGGTTTGTGAGATTCGCGGCCATCGCCGGTGTCCTGCCGTGTGCGCTGTGCTTGCGGGCAAAGTTGTAGTGCCAAGCAAAGAGTGACACGGCAAGCTTGTGGTTTTCCAGCTTCTTTGAGAAGCAAATGGTCTTGCGCGTGAATCGCTTTGAGAACGTGCGGACGCTTAGGTTTAAACGTTCGGCATGGGTGGTGGTAGCCAAGTCCATGTCTGGATTCCCTATGCGCTGGATACGCTTTATGGCGACAACGTAGGGCGTCTGGTAGGTGGGTTTAAGCGACGGGTCTTGCTTGTTGAAAACCTTTGTCTCCGTGGCGTAGTCAACATCGTGGCCGAACACACGGCGAACCGCACCACCACCGCGAAAATATCCGTGCCAAGCATCGGTTGATAACTGAAAGCGCATGCCCATGCGATGCTTTAAATCAGTCAGGAACGCATCGGCATTCGCTGAGGTGCGCTTGCCCACCAGCGAATTGATAATCATCTTGCTGGAGCTATCAATGCTTAGGAATGTGAAGAACTCACCTTGCTCTGGTGTCTCGGCATCATTGATTTTCTTGAACACGAACGAATGAATCTCGTCCACTTCCACCCATGAGGCTTTCACGTCACGAATCTTTTCATCCATGAAGCGTTGCGCCTTTTCTCCGGCCTCGGCAAGAATCGCCAGCACGGTGTCGCGGTGAAGTCCGGTGAATCGTTCAATCGCGCGGATGCCCATTGATTCACAGGCAAGATGGACGGCTTGGCAGGCGGTCTTGAAGTCCACCCTAAGACCGTTAAGTGGTTGTGACTCGCTAAATGTCTTGCCGCAGCGGAGACATTGATAACGCTGGACTAGGCGGTTTTTGTTCTGGAAACGACCTTGTTTCTTGATTTCATCGGATGCACAGCAATGACAGTTCACTTGACCTTTTCCGGCCAGCAACCTAGAGTGTGCCCGTATCTTCCAAGATACACACCAAGGGTTGTGGCCTTTGGTTTTGTCCCGCCAGTGCTAGTAACACTGACGGGACTTGATTTGGTTTGTTTTGCCCCACACTCGGCTGGCTTTTGCCAGCCGTTTTTCTTTCAGCGCATTGGCTTGGGGGTTCGTCCGATGCGCTGTTTTATTATCTTCATCTCCATGCGCCATTGATACCACGGACACGGCGCAGACCATCAAGAGAGTAAAAACTATTTCCGCTTCCGTTTCTCTGGAACAATGTGAATCCCAATTTTCTTACATTGTGCCCGCAAGGCAGAGAATCCTTCCGCTGTATAATACAGAACCATTTCCTTTGAATAAACCTGCTCCGCAATCTGGCGCATGGTGAAGCGGCTTGGAAACATTCGTGGCTGGCTTTTTATTTTCAGCAGTTTGTGCCAAACAGGGTTGTCAGCTTCAAAATCAACACCAGCCACCCCGATTTTTCCCTTAAAAAACTTGGCCGCTTCCGCCAGTTCTTTAATCGTGTCGCTGTCATGCGCCAAGACCGCGTTAATAAAAACTTCTGAAACCAAAGCCTTCCAATGATTGAAGTTTTTTTCCTCGTTGCTGATTTCAACTGGAAAATAGGAGCGTTTCCTTTTCATACTAAACCTCCGGCTTGAATTAAGGAAACGTTCGATAAAAAGTTGATTGCTGGATAGCTTTTTCCCGTAGAGAGCGATTTGCTTGGCCTCCAGAAAAAAGTCGTCGTCAGCCAGATTTGCCGCTTCAACGATTTTTCCCGCTGGCTTGGTTGGCTTGTGGATGGTTTTGATGTTTTCATGTTAATTTTATTTGGATTTGTCAGCAACAATGCATTGGGACATTACCAGCTCCGAGCCGTTGGATTGAAGCCTGACACCAAGCTTGTCAGCCAATTCCTCGCAGCGTTGCCATTGCCAGATTAAGAATGAGTCGTTCATATGGGTAAAATTTGCCTAGTTATCCCTTTCGGATGGTTTCGAGTTTGGCGAGTGATTCATTAAGTTTTTGCACACGCTCAAATCTCACGCGATGACTCCCTTTCTTGGCATCGCCCATCGCAACAACTAATTCTTTAGCCGCCTCGGCCACTTCTTTCAGCGCGGAGAATTGATTAACTGCTTCGACAATTAGATTGGCGTTGGCCTCCGTCTCAACAATAAAATCGTGACTTTTGTAATTTGGATATGGCATTACGCACTTTCCAGTGCTTGTCCATATCGCAGTATCGCCCGCAACCCAAGGACGCGGTGTTGTCTTATCATTTTCAGGTTTCATGGTTATTCCATCTCCTTTTTCAGCTTGGCGAGATTGGCGAGGGCTGTATCCAGTTTTTCAGCAGCTTCTTCGTAACGACCAAGCCTGTCATTGTGGGGGTTTATTGCGGATAAGTTTTCAGCCGATTCAACCACTGTCTCATGTGCCTCCAACAAATTTACGGCGCGGACAATCAAGGCGGCGAGAGCTTTGTTTGATTCAGTGTTGCCCTCAATTTCAAACAAAATTACTCCCCCTGAATCAACAATGTCTATCCCAAATGAATAGCTTTCAACTCTCCAAGGCAGCGGCGTTGCTTTATCGGTTGATGTGTTGTTGGTCATAGGGTTATTTGGTTTTTGGGGTTTTGAGCGCGTTCAAACAATTTGATGGAATGTGAATCAATCACTGGGAAAAGACTCATAAGGTCGGCGTCCGTCCAGCCAATGTTTGCAATGCTGAATTGTTTTTCACAGACATCATCCAAGGTTTTAAGAATGGCATCACGGATTTCCTCCTTAAAAATCTCGCGGCGTTCGTCAAATGTCGGCTGTCCGTCTTTGGCTGGCAATCCTACAGAACGCAAGAATGCCGCGTCTTTATCCATTGCCTGCCCAACCGTTAAGCCATCAGCCCGTTTAGTTTCTCTAGTTATGTTCATAATTTTCTCATTTCTCCGACACATACCACAGAACCGCCATGACTAGGAACAGCAGGACGATTAGTGTTTTGCCGATTAGGGTTAGGATTTTCATTTTAAATTTCGCTCCCGATTTGGGATTGGGGGTTATTTTTTAACCTTGTTTTCCGTCACCCATTTCTCACCAGAGCCTTTGACGGGTTTAATCAAAAGCTCCTCGCGTCCGTATGCGCGACGTGTTTTAACGACTTTGACTGGGAATGTTAAGATTTCATCGTCAGAGTATCTGGCTTTGTATGGTTTGACTTTTTTGTTCATATTTTTAATTTACTAACCGATTTGTTATTCTCGCTGAAAGACTAGCGGCAACTGTCACGCTCGCCGCCAGTGTTTTAGTTAGAATTTCATAATAATTTCCTTTAACTCTGGGGGCGGCTTTAGGCGGCTTCCCAAATCACTTTGCCGATACGCATTGCGCCGGTCTTATAATTGCGCGAGCCTTCAAATTTAACATCTTCCGTGCCGTCTGGATAAACCTGATACAGTTTCCCGGCTGCAATTTGTTCTGTGCGGGGTTTCATTTTACAGGTTCGCTGCAATCAGGTTCTGATTCTTCCGCGATGTTTCCCGCCGCACACCAGATAAGCCGAATAAAGTTTTCCTCATCGTTTTTAAGCTCCTCATCATCCCACGCACCGTATTCTGAAAGCTCATCACGAATCTTGTCAGGCGTCGGCTTGTTAGGAAAGTTGTCGCTCTCGATTTGCGCCCGCACACGGTCAACCCATGCTTTGCAATCAGCCTCGCAATCGCCCTGATGATGGCAGGCGTTAACGCATTCGCCAGACAAACGCATTTCAAAGTTGTTGAATAACGCCCAATAAAGTTTTTCCGGTTCAAGTTGAGTTTTCATAATTTTGGGGTGTCGATTTGTTTAGCGGGTTAAATGAAGTGCTTCTTTGTGGTTGTAGCAATCCGTGGTTACATGGACAAATGTTTCAGAAACACCCGCGCAAGCTAATAGCTGATTTGCAGCTTCAAAAGCCAGTTCCTCATCATCCGTGCCAGACATTGTCTTGCCGCGCATTTTCTTTTCAAGTGGGATTTTCATGCCCCAAAAGTTGTAGGAATGACAAGTGCCGGTGCATCGCTCGTAAACATATCCAACGCTATAAAATGGCCTTTGCGGAGTTGCTTCAATCTGCTTCATAAATTTTTATTGTTTAAGGTTGCGGGGTGGGGTGGTTAGGCATGAAGGGATTTGCGCACCGTCAAGAAAACACCACCAGCATTCGCGTAAATTTCATTGTTTGTTTTGGCGATGCTTTTGCGGAGCCGCTTGGCCTGATTAACTGAGCCGGTGAACTCGAATTTAGCCAGCAAGTGATTTGTGCCGTCAAGAAACATTGACCAAGCGTAGGTATGATTGACTTTCATGCCCACACTCTACCAGCCTGCCAAACAATGTAAAGAATTATTTTACATTATTTTGTTGCGTGTGAAATTGATTGGTGTAGTCTATGGGTGTCAGGAGCAATCAAGCCCTGATTAACAAAAGCGAATCAAATGAAAACCACCATTGAAATGTTTAAAGAGTCCATTGAGTCCATTCCATCCGATGTTTCCCATTACGATGTATTTTCATCGTGCGCCAAAGCCACAATGTCAAATCCCGACGCCAATGCGCGGCATGCTGGATACCGTCGCGCTTGGGCCTCAATGGAAGCGGCCAAAATGGCAAAGTTTAATCCTCAGTTTCGCGGAGAAATGCGCCAACGCTTTAATCTGTTTTATGCAGCCGCAAGACAGCGTTTTGCGGCTTTGCCGGTTCGGTGATTCGCTCCGGCGTTCGCGGGGAGGAGACTAACCTGCGAGCAAATTTAAACCAAAACATTAAAACGAGAATATGAACCCCAGCACGTTATTTGAAAACGAAACTTTGATTGTCCGGCACGATTGCTTTGCGGCGAACCTTATTGCTGATTGCGCCTTTGGTATCGCCCGCCTGCCTTGGAATGCCCGCAACATGCTTGCGAAGATTCAAACCAGCAGTTTCAGCGCGTTTGAATTGTCCGTTCAAATGTTGGGCGGAAAAGTTACCACGGGGAGGCCGTTATGAAGTGGGTTGTCTGGTGGTTTGAAACCGATTCTTTCAGCGGGAAAGTCACCCGCCATTACTGCGACTTCAAAGACGCCAAATCAGCCCGCAGGTTTGAGAAGTTAACAGCCTCACTAAGGGGCGTTCCACTTAACCGAAAACGAATTAAAGATTGCCCTTGGCATCATTCATTCGCCTAAATCCCTCACAATCCAACTCCCCGCCCTGCTGAAAAGTGGGGTGGGGAGGATTTGTTTACTCCTCAAATGATTTGCCGTTTAGCCAGTGCTTGCCTTTGTAGGCTGAGCCGGTGGAATTGCCGTTTGTTTTCTTCTCATACATGCCGGGCGTGAATGGCTGGGAATAGTTGTGGTTATGGGCATAGACCGGCGATGGATAAAGCGCGGACAACTTCAAAAACTCCTGCCGCGTTATCTGGTGGTTTGTCCGCGCCAGTTGCAAGGTTCGCCAGTCAACTATTTCAACGTGAGGCTTGGCAGGCCGGACAGGCTTAACCCTTGCGGCCTTGTTCCACTTTGGGGCGCGCTTAAACTTCTTACGCCGCTTGCTAATGCCATGCTCCCGCTCATGGCAGGCGCGGCAAAGCGTTATCAGGTCACTATGCTTGGCATCCTCAAAGCGCGTCTCATATCGCAGGTGATGGACTTGCAGACGCTTGCGACACGGACAGCGGGTGCATTGATAGCCGTCACGTTCAAGGACGGCGGTTCGCAGCTTGAACCAATGCGACGTGAGGAGATAGGCGCGGTAGAGACGCTGGCGGGGTGTCATTTTGCTTGGGTGATTCTGCAAATGGTTTTAAGCCTGCCATCTTGAATCAGGATGGCATAACCAAAGTCCATCGCCACGATGACGGCAAGCCGTTCGCCCTTGGTTAGCTCGCGTTCAAGCAAGCGTCTAAGGCGGTTAAAGACTCGGTGATGCGCCGTGGCGGTCATCGGCTTACCATAGCTAGTGACCTGCATCCTGACAAGGGTTTAAGTTTCAGTGTTTTAGGCTAAAAACGATAAACTACCTGATTAGTAGTTATTTGAACGCAAATGGCATTAAATCAGCCACTTACAAACTAGTAAAAGATTTTAATTGACCACCTAGCCGGATAACCCCCTTAATAAGCCCCGCTATCCATTGCCGCTAGGTTCACGCCAAAAAGCAATATCTCCGCAAGGCGTAAAGCGTCTATCTGTGGCCTGATTTAAACCGTTTTCTTTATGACTTGCGAGCCGGTTAACAACTGGATAAACAAACGCTCTGTGAGGCGGTTTAACGAGCAAGGCTTACCCAGTTTTTAACATTTCTTCAACCTTGGCTTTTTGAGAACAAGGGGATTTGCGGTCAGATTTTGAGTTAAGGCGACTTTTGGGCCACTCATTCAGTCGCAACTGGCACACTACAGGTTGTGGCTTGTGGTGTCGAAAACAGGCTCACTAAATGATAACATGGGCTAAATACCACAAGTGATGCAAAAGCCCAATGAATCGCTATCAGAGCAACTAAGTATAATTACACATTGTCAGTCTATTATTACCCCAAAACAGACAAGGCGGGGAGGCTGTTCCGGCCCCACCCGCCAGTGTCCGCCCATGAGCATTATGGCGGTTATCTCGATTCCTGTTTAATTTTATGATTTAATACATGCGCCACGTCTAAATCATGGTTCTGCGCTGATGGTGGTTAATTAACTGATGGGTGACGGCCTAATTTTAACACCCCTTGGCCTCCAGAACTCGATTTTGGGCATCCAAAAATAAAAAATAAGGTGTGGTTGCTCCCGCTTTTGTTTGGGTCTTAAATCGAATCCTAGAGAGTAATTATTAAGTTGACCATAGGGGCGTTGTTTTGTTTAATTTTTAAACATGAAGAAATGCACCACCTGTTTGATTCTCAAGCCGCTTGAAGAGTTCTATAAAAATCCAGAAGGCAGAGATGGAACCTATGCAAGGTGCAAGCCCTGTTTTCAGGCTTCGGTAAACGGAAGACATAAATCCAGAAGAGAGCTGGCTCTTAAAAAATTCAACAATCCAGACTCAACCGGCTTCTGTAAGAAGTGCAAAATTAAAAAACCAATTTCAGAGTTTAGGTTGAATGTTTCGGCTAAATCAGGCCACAGCAAACACTGCAAGTTGTGCCAGAAAGTTTCTTGGTCTGTTGGTCTTTTTGGAACTCCAATTCACGCAACCCAGCCAAGGATTAAAAAAAGAAAAATGTCCCGCGAGGACAAGGCTTATCTTGAGCGAGTCCGGCAAGAATACGGGGATGCAGTTTATGAGATTTATAAATCGGACAAGCGAGACAAGTCCACAAACTCCAAAGGTAGGCGCGAGCGGGTGTTTGCCAGATACTTTCTGGAGAATCACAACGCCAAAGTTAACAGCTTGGTGATTGGTCGAATCTTTCTGCTTAACAAGGTGTTTGGGTTTAATCTGCTTAACTTTGGGTGGCATTGCATGTCGTGTCGCATTGAAAGCAAAATCCCGCATTTTTTTGAACTAGACCATATTGAGCCGTTTTCAAGGGGTGGTTCTCATAATCTTGAAAATCTCCAGTGCTTGTGCCCAAACTGCCACAAAAGAAAAACATTAGGCATTGACGGAATTTCAACAAACCATAGATTCAAAATCGTAAACTCAGCCATGGAGCGTTGGTTTCAAGTCAAACACAAATCCAGCAGGCGGAAGCTAAAAAATAAAAATTTAGGCGATGTTCAAACACAAACCATACCAATGCAGCCTGACGCTGTGCGACCTGATTCGGGGCCGGTTGTATAACTGGCGGCGCGGCATCGACATAAACCCCGATTTCTATGTGTGCCTTCGGCATCCGATTCACTCCAACCATGCGCCGAAGAAAAAAGTCAGCAGGATGAAAAAACTTACGGCGAAATTCTGATTTAACGGCAGGTGGATGGCGGTGTCATTTTTAAACATGCCAAACCATATGCGATTCGCTTGCTCGTGCGAAACATGCCGGGATAACCGCCACCGGCCAATTAATAAAATTCTAACACGGCGGAAGCTTAAATCCTTTAAGCGAAAGTCCGAACTGCTTGCGAGGCTTGGGCGCGATGATGAGATTCCTGCCGTGGTTTCAAATTTGCCATACACAGATTAAAATTCTAATTGACACCACCGCGCCACATCTGGCACTCTCTTGGTGTTGATTGAGTGCGCTGGTCATTCAAGGCCTGTTGCAAAATGACATCTGGCCCCGCAATTAAATACGCCTGACGAAGCGAAAGCAGAAACTCGAAAGAGTCGCGTGGAGTTGCCCCAGCGGGGGAATAAATGGCGACCTAGACAGGCCATCGCAATCAATCAATTTTCGCCCCGTGTGAACAACGGGGTAAGCGAGGGGTCGGATGGAAAGCCACGGCCCTATTTATTTTACCAGCCATAGGCAGAAGCAATATTTCCGTCGGTGATTGCGAGCATCGTTAAGCCCGATGCACAGCGGTTGCGAATCTGCTGGCTGGACTCCGCTAATCGGGCTGGCTCGCAAACTTGATTTCGGGATAGACAGAAATGCGGTTTGAGTCGCACTCTTTACGCGCTGGAACGAATCGTGAAATCCCCGTCCAATTTTAACGACCGGCAGCAGGATGGCTGACACGGAATCCAGCGCGACACAATCAACAGCCAGCGCGCTGGTAAACGTGACTTTTGCTGGCTATTCATGGCCGGTCGTTTTTGAATTTATGATTGCCCAAGCCATTAAAGTTGAAACCCTGCGATTCTGCATGGAGCCGATGATTCCACCTGACTGGGTTGAAGTCTCCGAGCCTGAAATGGAAAAAGCTTTCAAGACTTTAGACCACCGGCAGAACTGTTTTGGGTTCTACTACGAGCGGCACAACTGCAAACAGTTCGCCATCCAGAAAGGTGGAAAGTGGCTTGGAAGCCCAAAGTATTTTAATCCGGCGTAAATTATGAATCCCAAACAACAACTCACAACCAAAGTCGTGACCCTTAAACGCGCCAAAGTCGAATCCAAAGGCCATCGCCAAGTGAAGGCCGCAGTCGCCAAGCATGGCTACAACGCGCTGTATGAAATGTTCAAGAATCTTGCGATTGAAACCATGAACAAGGGATTCAAATGAAACCCTACTCCCTAATCCTTTTCTACATCGCCTGCCTGCATTATCTGTTCAAGGCTTACAGCAGCCCGGCGATGACGCCGGAGGATGCGAACAAGATGATTATATCGGTGTGGGTTTTGGCCGGTGTCGTCACGCTGTTTGAAACTGTTGTGGCGTTCTGGAAATATCTGGAATATAAGCTTCTTGGTGATGAGAAAGGGAATGGGAATCCGTGAGAAAGATTCGGCTGCGTGGCAGGAAAATTCCAAGGGTTCTATTTCACTGGTCACCCCGTCGAAGGCTCGCCTCAATCCGCAGGGCCGGTCTTAAAATAAACCGCCTGTCGCTCCCGCGTGAATGGCGACCGCCGCATATCTGCCTTGCCGACTCTCCCGCGCGGGCATTGATGCTGTGCCCGCATATTCCAGTCGGAACGGTGATGGATTTGTACGAGGTGTTCCCGCGTCTGGATTATCGCGTGTATCGCTTCCACCAGCCACGCGGGTCAAATCTCATCCGTGAATACCGAATTTATAACAACATTCCCAAGAGTCGAATTTACCGCATCGCATCCCGACGACAGACAAAACAGCGCATCCCAACTGTGTAAATCCCCCCCCCCCCCCTCTTCCCCTCCCAAAAAAAAACAAAATTAAAATAATTC
>Ga0247771_1000026_pt1 | contig 76203 bp, 61 predicted proteins | sample UWRJL197509C6_FD_179948 | JGI IMG/M metagenome (GOLD analysis project Ga0247771, IMG submission 179948) | Plant litter microbial communities from Arlington Agricultural Research Station in Wisconsin, United States - UWRJ-L197-509C-6 | ecosystem: Environmental > Terrestrial > Plant litter >... | reverse complement strand
CGCCGTAGCGGGGGTGGCTCTTGTCGACGATGCCGTAGAGCGGGATGTCCTTCGCCATGATCGGCGGCGGCAGCGCCTTGGAGATGCGGTCGGCGATGCCGAAGCCCGGCTGGCCGAAGTGCACGCGCGCCGAGTCCTTCAGGGCGGCCTTCGTCTTGATCGTGCCGAAGGTGATCACCTGGGCGACCCGGTCGTTGCCGTACTTGTCCGACGCGTACCTGATCATCTCGCCTCGACGGCGGTCGTCGAAGTCGATGTCGATGTCGGGCATGGCGGTGCGCTCGGGGTTCAGGAACCGCTCGAACAGCAGACCGTGGGGGATCGGGTCGATGTTCGTGATGCCCATCGCGTACGCGACCAGCGCGCCCGCGGCGGAACCACGGCCGGGGCCGACCCGGATGCCGATGTCGCGCGCGTGGCGGATGAGGTCGCCGACGATGAGGAAGTACGCCGGGAAGCCCTTGTCGATGATGACCTTGAGCTCGAACTCCGCGCGCTCGACGTAGCCGTCCGGGATGCCGTTCGGGAACCGGCGCTCCAGACCCGCCATCACCTCGTGGCGGAACCACGACTCCTGCGTCTCGCCCTCGGGGACGTCGAAGTTCGGGATGCGGTCGTGGTGGGCCCACACGTCGGCGTACGACTCGACGCGCTCGGCGATCACCAGCGTGGAGTCGGTCGCGCCCGGCACCTCGGCGTCCCACAGTTCGCGCATGTCCTGGGCCGACTTGAGGTAGTAGCCGTCGCCGTCGAACTTGAACCGCGCGGGGTCGGACAGCATCTTGCCGGACTGCACGCAGAGCAGCGCCTCGTGCGTGCTCGCCTGCTCCTTGGTCACGTAGTGGCTGTCGTTCGTCGCCAGCGGCGGGATGCCGAGCTTCTTGCCGATCATGAGCAGGCCCTCGCGGACCCGCCGCTCGATGCTCAGGCCGTGGTCCATGAGCTCGAGGTAGAAGTTCTCGGCCCCGAAGATGTCGCGGTAGTCCGACGCCGCCTGGATCGCCTCGGCCTCGTGACCCAGCCGCAGGCGGGTCTGCACCTCGCCGGACGGGCAGCCGGTCGTGGCGATGATGCCCTCGGCGTGCTCGGCGATCAGCTCGCGGTCCATCCGGGGCTTGCGGTAGTAGCCCTCCATGCTCGCACGGGTGTGCAGCTTGAACAGGTTCCGCAGGCCCGTCGCGTTGCCGGCGAGCATGGTCATGTGGGTGTACGCGCCCGCACCGGCGAGGTCGTCGCTGCGCTGACCGGGGTCGCCCCAGAAGACCGGCTTCTTGTGCAGCCGGTTGTGCGGGGCGACGTAGGCCTCGATGCCGATGATCGGCTTGATGCCGAACTTGGTGGCCGTCTGGTAGAACTCGTCGGCCCCGTACATGTTGCCGTGGTCCGTCATGCCGACCGCGGGCATGCCCAGCCGCTGGGCCTCTTCGAACAGCGGGGCGACCTTGGCCGCGCCATCGAGCATCGAGTACTCGGTGTGGACGTGCAGGTGGACGAACGACTTGCCGGACAAGGTGGGGGCCTCCCGAGTTCTGGGTCGTCCGATGCGCGGACCCGCTCACCCTAGTAGCCCAATGCCCGGTCGAACGAGTCGGTTCGATCCTCTCGCGGAGGGTGGTCCACGGCCCGCAGAAATGCCGAGGAGACCCGGAATTCCGCTCGCGGTGGCGCACCGTGACCGGCGTTTCGCCCACCGTGCCGGCTCGGCGGCGGTTGGTCCGATCGGCCCAATCGGCCCTGTCCTCGGGCCTGCCGGAGGACGCCGTGAGATGCTTTCGCCCACGTGAGGACCGGTCAGGGCGAGAGGCGACAAACACGGTGACCACCTGGACCGAAGTGATCAACTTTGTTCGGCTGCGGTACGAGGTCCTGGAGGAGACGGACGCCTGGCTGCGCTTCCGCCTCACCCTGGCGGACGACCGCACCCAGCAGGTGTCGGTGCACCACGTGCCCGACGCCGACGGCGCGGCCTGGCTGGAGATCTCCTCCCCGGTCGGCCGAGCCGACAAGATCGACCTGCGCCGCCTCCTCGACCTGTCCGGCGAGGCCCTCGTGGGCGGCGCGGCCGTGGTCGACGGGGTAGCGCTGCTCAAGCACACCGTGCCCTTGGAAGACCTCAGCGTCCTCGAGGAGTTCGACCGGCCGTTGCAACTGGTCGTGGCGAAAGCCGACGCCTTCGAACGCGAACTGACCGAGGCCGACCACTTCTGACGGGTGTTCCGGGCCGCCATGACCGACGTCGGTCATGGCGGCCTTTGCCATGCCCCAGCCGCCCGTCCTGACGTCGTCCGCACCCGGCGGGCCACCCATGGCACGGGTGGCCCGCCGGTTCGGCGCGCTGGTGTCAGGTGGTGACGACCTCCAGCCAGGCGTGGTGGGCGGCGGCTCGGGTGAATTCTCGGACGTGGAGGCCTGCTCGTAGCCAGGCGAACGGGAAGGCGTCGCCCGCGTCCCTGATCACCCTGCCGAAGGCGTCCCGGTCGCGGTCGCGGGAGGTGGTGGCCAGGTCGGCCAGCAGGGTTGCCGTGGTGGTGAGGCCGGTGCGGGTCAGGAGGGTGACGTCGCGGTTCGCCGAGGCGATGGCGGCGACCGCCCTGCCGCCCAGGGTGACGCGGTGCAGGACGTTCGCCAGCGGGCGGACGGGGTGGGGGAGTTTGTCGGTCTGCTGTGGGCGTTCGGGGAGTTCTCGGGTGCCGTCGCCCGCCACGTGGGAGCGTTGGACGCTGTCCAAGCCCAGGTCCACGTGGTGGCGGAGGTCCGCTGGGAGGGCGAGGTCGTCGCCGGAGATCGCCAGGGCCACGGCCGTGCCCGGTCGGTCCGGGAGGAGACGGGCGACGATCCTGAGCTGGAGGCCGCCCGCGCCCGCCAGGACGCGCAGGTTCTCCCGTGCGCGGCTGCCCTCGCCGACCAGGTCGAGGTGGGCGTTGTCGGTCGCGATCCGCAGCGCGCCGCCCGCCGCGCCCTGCACGACGCCGTCCAGGAACACCAGGTCGGCGCCAGCTGGGCGGTGGGTGGCGGGTCTGGTGTCGGCGTGGAACGCGCGGGCGATCTGGTCCGCGAGTGGCACGGCCCACAGGCCCGCCAGTGGTGGGCTGGTCCACGGGGTGCCGGACGCGGCCACCGCTCGCACGGCCTTGCCCGCGCCCAGGCGGTGGTCCGGTGACGCCGTGCCGCCGGACAGCAGGAGCCCGCCCCGGCCCAGGTCGCGCTGGGTGAGGCCGGACTCGCCGATCGCGACCGCCCCGCTCGCGGCCGCGGCGATGCGTTCCGCGCCGCCCGGCATGATCGCCGGGACGGTCCACAGCACGCCCGAGTCGTCCACGAGGTGCGTGACCACGCCGCTGTAGCCGGACGTGGTCAAGACGGTCTCGGTGCACAGGCCGTACAGCCGCAGCGCGCCGATGGGCGAGTACTCGCGGCGGGCCGTGCCGCGCAGCTCGGACGGGTCCGCCGTGCCGGTGCCCGCGCGCAGGTCGTGGCACAGCAGCAGGAGGTCGACGAGTTCGGCCGTGAGGACCTCCCGGTCGAACGAGGAGTCGCCCGTGCGGGCCGCGGCGAGCGCGGCGGCGATGCGCAGCCCGCCCGCCGAGGCCCGGTACAGGCCCGCGACGCGGGCGATGTGCACGGCCCGGAGCAGCTCCGCCCGCACGACCGCGCCGCTGCCGGTCGCGCCGGAGCGCAGCACGGTCGAGCACGCGTCCCACAGCGCGGTCGCGGCGGCGCGTTCGTCCGCGCGGACCTCCACCACGGCCTCGGCGGTCGTCGGAACGACCTCCTCGACCGCCGGGGCCGCCTCCTCGACCGGGCCGTCGGCGATCTCGGCCGCCGCCACGGCGATGCCGCGGTGCAGGCACTTCGGCGCGAGCAGGCAGCTGCACACCAGGTCGGCCGCGGCGGTGAGGACACCGCCGTGCAGCGTCCACGTGAGGGTGGTGTCGGCGTCCAGGACGGCGGTGGCCGTGTCGCCGTCGACGGCGACCTCCCACTCCGCCGCGCGGTCCAGTGAGGTGTCCACCCGTTTGCGCAGGCGGGGCGGCAGCGCGTCGAGCACGTCCGCCACGACCGCGGGAGCGACGGGGATCATCCGCGCACCTTCTCGCCGACCCAGCGGGCCAGCGCCTGCGGGCTGAGCGCCGCCACCGGCATCCCGGCCGCCACCAGCGCGCCCGCGACCGCCGTCGAGTAGCGGGCCTGCCCGGTGTCGTCGAGGCTGGCGCACCCGAGCACGGTCACCCCGGAGGTGACCAGCTCCTTGACCTGCCCGACGAGCGACGCCAGCGGGCCGCCCTCCTCGAAGTCGCTGACCAGCACCACCATCGTCCTTTCCGGGACGGTCACGAGGGAACGGGCGTGCCGCAGCGCGCCCGCGATGTGCGTGCCGCCGCCGACCCGCACCTCCAGCAGCAGCGACAACGGGTCGGACACCCGGTCGGTCAGGTCGACGACCTCGGTGGAGAACGCGAGGAAGTGCGTCGACAGCGACGGCACCCCGGCGAACACCGCCGCGGTGAGCGCCGACCACACCGTGGACGCCTCCATCGAGCCGGACACGTCCACCACCAGCACCAACCGCCAGTCGCTCGACTTGCGGCCGCGGGTGCGGAACACCGGCCGCTCCGGCACCACCAGCACCCGGCCGGTCGAGTCGCGCCGCGCGGTGGCGAGGTTCGCCCGCAGCGTGCGGGGGAGGTCGAGCTTGCCGCCCGGTCTGCGGGTCGGCACCGGCAGCTGCATCCCGGTCAGCGCCGGGCGGACCCGGTTCGCCAGCTGGGCGGTCAGCTCCTTGACCAGCCGTTCCACCAGCGGGCGCAGCTTGGCCAGCGAGGCCTCCGACAGGCCGCCCGCCAGGGACAGCACGCTGCGGAGCAGGTCCACGGACGGTCGCACCGAGCCGGGGTCGATCTCCAGCGCGGCCTCCAGCCTGCCGCCTTCCGCCGCCGCGGCCAGCACCTCCTCACGGACGTGGTCGCCGAACAGCTCGCGCAGCTCCTCCGACCACTCGCGCACGTCCGGGAACGGGTCCGAGCGGTCCGCCCCCGCGTCACCGCGCAGCGCGCCCTCGCCCCGGTCCTGTCCGTACAGCTCGTCCAGCGCGGCCGCGTACCGGGCCCCGCCCTGCGGACGGTCGCCGCGCGCGCCGAGCACGAGCCGCCACCGGATGGCGGCGGGCAGCTCGCCTGGCGTCGCGGCTGGTGTGTCCACAGTGGAGGGTTCTTCGAGTGGCGCCGCGGCTCCGCTGTGCTCCAAGCCGTGCGAGCGCAGGACTTCCAGCGCGGCGTGCTCGGCGTTCAGCCACAGCGCCAGCAGCTCCGGGTCCGGCGCGTCGGTCGCGTCGACCCGGTCGCCGGTCCGCGCCTCGACCACCGCGAGCACACGGGCGCGCGCCGCGGGCCCGATCGAGGTGAACGCCCCGCGCAACGCGGGCAGCCGGTCGAGGAAGTCGCGGTCCGCCAACCCCTCCACGCGGTCCAGCAGCGGTTCCAGGGTCTCCGGCGTCTCCAGCAACGCCGACGCGGCCGCCAGCACGCCGGTCAGGCCCTGCCGCAGGACCCCGCGCCGCTCGGGCGTCGTGGCGCTGTCGATCCACGACGCCACCCGCTCGCCGAGCGCTTCGGGCGGGGTGAGGCCGAGCAGGACCCGCGTGGCCCCGGCGGCCCCGGCGATCAGCGGTGACGCGTCGTCCGACAGCCGCCGCAGGGTCGACGCGAGGCGCAGACCGGTGCCGTGGCCGTCGTGGCGCTGGCCCAGTTCGACCAGCGCGTGCGCGTCCGCCGGGTCCTCGGACCCCGCCAAGCCGTCGAGCTGGGCGACCGCCGCGGTCTCCAGGTCGCGCGCCAGCAGCGGATGCGCGTCCAGCACGTCGCCGGGCGTGCCGGGCAGGTGGCCCGCGCGCAGCCGGTCGACGAGGTCGAGCGCGGCCAGCAGGTCCGGCAGGGTCCCCGCCGACGGCAGGACCGTCGCCGCGTCGCCCAGCAGGTCGTGCACCAGTTCGGGCAGGCCGCACGCCGCCGCCGCGGTCAGGTCGGCCAGCACGTCGTCCGGCGTGTGGCCGCCCTTCTGCTCCCGGTCGGCGCGGCGGGCGCGCAGCCTGCCGGACGCCGCCAGCGGCAGGGTCGCGCCCCACAGGCCCGCGACCGGCAGGGTCGCCGCGGTCGACGGCGTCCACGTCGCGGTCCAGCGGGTGGTGAGCGCGTCACCGCCGCCGACCCCGGTGGTCGCGGTCGACTCGGCGTAGCTCACGCCGAGTACGGCGAGCTGCCGCAGCGCGACCTCCCGGCGCGCGTCCAGCGCGGACCGCAGCGGGTCCAACCGCAGGACCGCCGGTTCCCGGCTGCCGGGGCCGGGCAGGCGCAGTTCCGCCAGCAGCGACTCCACGGCCGGTGCCAGACCGGACCGGGGCGTGCCGGGCGCGAGGACGCCCGTGCGGTGACCCACCAGCACGTCACCCGCCGCGCGGGCCACGATCCTGCCGCGGCCGAGCGGTTCGGCGTGGGTGAGGACGGTCTGCACCGCCTCCACGACCTCACCGCGCCCCGGCGCGGGCAGCCCGCGCAGCCGGGCCAGGTCGACGGCCAGCCGCAGCGTCTCGCGCGCCTCGCCGGGACCGGCCGGATGACCGAGTTCCCGCACCCGTGAGCAGATCCGCACGATCACGGACGCCGCGGCGGCCTCCACGGACTCCGGGTCGCCCTCGGCCTCCAGGACCGCCTGCTGCCACTCGGGGTCGCGGATGCCCGCCGGGTACCCGGACCGCTCGTCCAGCAGCGAGAAACCGTAGGGCACCAACGAGGTCACGATGTCATCGCTCTTCGGATCGGGCTCGACCGTGTCGCCCTCGGGCCCGTGCAGCAGGGCCGCGGCGTGGAACGAGCCGACCACGGCGGCACAACGCCGCCCCTCGGCGAGCCCCACGGCCCGCCGCATCCACGCCTCGCGGCGCAGGTCGAACGGGTCGACGCCGGTGCCGGCGGAGTCCTCCCGCATCGCCCAGCCGACCAGCAGCGCGGCCCGCCGGATCGCCTCGGCCGTCTGACCGGGCGCGGCGGCCTCCACCAGCCGGTCCCACAGGTCGTCACCGTCGCGGCCGGTGATGGTCCGGCGCAACGCGTCGGTCAACGGCGACGGCCCCCGCTCACCCCGCGAGTGCCCGCCAGCGCGCAACGCCAGCGGCAGGTCGCAAGGCCGGACCTCGACACCGTTGGCGTGCGCCCAGCGCACCGCCGCCAGCTCGGGGGAGAAGTCGGCGAACGGGTAGAACGCCAGACTGCCCCCGTCACGCGCCGCGCCGGACAACGCGACCGGCGCGGTGAGACCGGGATCGGCCAGGTGCGGCAACCACCGGCCCAACTCCTCGGGCAGCTCGACCAGCAGCACCTCGGGATCGGCCGCCTCCAGCATGGCGGGCATGACCGCCGCGAGCGCGGGCGAGTGGTGCCGAACACCGATCAGGTACGGCACGCGGTGCCCCGCGAGCCGCTCGACCACCGTGGGGTCGACATCGGCCGGAATCGTGGAGGTCACGCGAACACCTCCGGTCGAGGGGAGGGAGCGGGCGAAGGCACGGGGAAGTGCTTGCCAGCCAAGGTGTCTTGGGTGAATCGGGGGTGGCGGGCAGGCTTCGCGGCGTGTGGTCCCTTGGGGGACTGGGTCAGGCTGAAGTCGCGGTCGGGCCGGGTGGCGCGAGGGGCAAACAGTGATGAGGGGAAGTGATTGCTCGCCAGGGTGTCCTGAGAGGCGCGAGTGGGGTGAGGTCCGCCGCGACGGGCGGACTTCGAGATGGGGGGAGTCGACTGTGCCGCAGATGCACGTTGTGAGGCGTGTGGCGGCAGGTCGCGGACTTGCGGGGGCGCGACAGGAGTGCGCCTGGTATCGGTCGTGCGGGGCGAATGTCCTCGACGTGCGTCGGTGAGTCGTGTCGGGGCGAATGCGTTGTGGCACAAAGAAATACAGAGGGTGGACAGCGAGAGTCCACGGTGGAGGGTAAGGGGTGGGGGAGTCATGCGGTGCCTCGGGCGCGCTGGGGTGGGGGTGGGGGGCCCGTGGTGGGCGGCGCGGGGGCCGCCCACCACGGTGGTGTTGTCAGGCGTCGAGGACGTCACGGAGTTCCCACATGCGGCGCCAGGTGCGGGAGCCGGACTCGGCTCGGCGCCGCACCGCGCCGTCCCAGTAGCCGAGGAGCCTGGCCGCGTCGCCGGGGTCGTCCTTGCGGACCACGCCGAGCAGGTGGCCGGGCAGCAGGGACAGCGGGTCGCGGTCGCCGGGGAAGTACGTGCCCGCCAGACCGAGGGCGGTGGCGACCGAGACGGCTTCCGCGGTGCTCATCACCGTGGACGGGCGTTCGACCGCCCACCCCTCCTCCGAGACGCCGTTGCGGAGGTCGCGGAAGGCCGTGACCAGCGCTTCCAGCACCACGTCGTCGACCGCGAACGGGGCCTTGACGCGGTCCAGCGCCGAGGTGGCCTGCCTGCGGACCAGCGCGATCTCGGCGGCCAGGTCGCCGATGGGGCCGACGGCCTCGAAGTTGAACCGGCGCTTGAGGGCGGCGGACATCTCCGAGACGCCACGGTCGCGGAGGTTGGCGGTCGCGATCACCGTGAAGCCCGGCGCGGCGTGGACCGTCGCGCCGTCCGTGCCGGACAGCTCCGGCACGGCGATGCGGCGGTCCGACAGGATCGACACCAGCGCGTCCTGCACCTCGGGCAGGCAGCGGGTGACCTCCTCGACCCGCACCACGGCCCCGTCGCGCATCGCGGTCAGCACCGGCGACGGGACCAGGGCCCGCGGGCTCGGCCCCTCCGCCAGCAGCAGCGCGTAGTTCCAGCCGTAGCGCAGCTGGTCCTCCGTGGTGCCCGCCGTGCCCTGCACGACCAGCTGGCTGGTGCCGCACACGGCGGCGGCCAGCAGCTCGGACAGCATCGACTTGGCCGTGCCGGGCTCGCCGACGAGCAGCAGCCCGCGTTCGCCCGCGAGCGTGACGACGGCCCGTTCGACCAGCGCGCGTTCGCCGACGAACTTCGCGCTGATCACCATCCGCGACGGCACGCCGTCGACCGACACGCCCTTCGGCAACGCCAGCGCGTCGCCGCCGCTGCCGACGATGTACGTGACGACGGCCCGCGGGGTGAGCCGCCAGCCGGGCGGCCGGAGGCCGTCGTCGTAGGCCGCGAGGAACGCCAGTTCGTCGCGATGGGCGTCCTCGGCGGGATCAACCTGCCTGGGGGCGGCGGCGGTCACCTGCGTCCTCCGGTCTTGAGCTCTTCGTAGGCGGGGGCGTCGCCGTCGAGCACGCGCTGCCAAGCGCGCGCGAACAGGTCGGCGGCGGGTTCACGGGGCGCGATGACCCCCGTGGGAGAGGTCGTGAAGCCGAACATCGGGCCCTTCCAGGACTCCACGGGCAGGTGCGGAGCGCCGAGCGGCAGCCAGCCGCCGGGCAGGAACAGGGACCGGCCCGCCCGCGCGCGCTTCGCCGTGAGGACCAGGTCGGTCGCCCCCAGCGCGGCGCGCGCCTTCTTCAGCCGGGCGGGCTTCCACCCGGTCCACCGCGCCACGTTCGCGTCGGTGGGGTCGGGCATGGCCAGCAGTTGCAGGTAGAGGGCGGCGGCGTCCTCGTCCAGGTCGAACTTGGCCGCCACCTCCGCCACCAGGTGGGGGACCGACACCGTCGGGTCCTGGTGGTAGGCCGCCGGGTCGACGCCCTCGGGCGCGGGCTGGGAGCACGCGGCGGCGAGGCCCTCCTCGGCCAGCAGGTCCAGTGCCTGGAACGTGCCGTGCGAGTACGTCATCTCCACCAGCGCGGTCAGCAGGTCGCGGTCCTGCGGGCCGAGCAGGCCCGGCCGGACGATCAGCCTGCAGTAGTTGTCGTTCACCCCGACCACGCTGAGCCACGGCCGGTGGTCGACGACCTCGCCCGACGTGGGCAGTTCCACGCCCAGCAGCCCGCTCACGTCCTCCCGCGACAGCCAGCTGCCGATCTCCAGGGCGAAACCGGGGTGCGCGACGCGCTGCCGGGCCAACTCCAGCGCCTCCGGCAGCCGGGCCCGCAGCGGCGAGCCGACCGGTAGCCGGTGGGCCAGCCACTGGAGCACCTGCGGCACGGCCACCAGCGTGGTGCCGAGGAACGCGTTGCGGTTCTTGTTCCGCAGCGACGACCCGTCGAAGCTCATGTCGGCGTCGGTCGTGAGCCACGAGGTGATGCTCGGGTTGACCACGCCCGTCACGTACTCCGCCGTCTCCGACAGCGTCAGCCGCTTCGCGGCGTCGACCAGCACGTCGTCCGGCACCGGCACGCGCAGCCCGTGCTCGGCGGTCCACACCTCGGCGACGGCCTCCACGGCCGGGCCGGTCGTCCACAGGCCGTCCGCGGCCTCCGGCACGATCGCGCCGATCAGCCGGTAGCGGTAGGAGCTGCCCAGCCGCCGGAGCCGTTCCTTGGCGGCCTTCGCGCCCGCCGCGGACAGGTCGAGCCTGCGCCGCTCCTCGGTGCTGAGGTAGTTCGAGTCCCACCGGTCGACGCCGGGCATGCCCGCCAGCAGCACCGTCGCCTCGGCGCTGCCCAGACCGGTCCGCTCCACCAGCGCGGGCACCGCCTCGGTGAACCACGGCGCCGGTCCGCGCTCCGCGAGCACGTCCAGGAACCGGGTGATCCGCTCGCCCCCGAACGTCGGCGGCACCTCCTCGGACGTCTCCAGCAGCCAGCCGGTCGGCAGCGGGAACGAGCCGGGCGTGCGGGTGTACTGGACGCCCGCGAACAGGTTCGCCTCGTTGTGCCGCCACTTCTCCTCGAAGGTGGCGATGAACCCGTCGCCGACCGGCGTGACGCCGTGCAGCGGCTTCGGGGACTTGTTCGGCACGACCACGCCCACGGTGCGCCAGTGCCCCGTGCCGTCGGCCATGCCGCTCTCGGCGATCGACCGGAGCAGCAGCACGAGCGCGGCCCGGTGCTCCTCGGAGGTCAGCGGCGACGCGGCCCGGTGGGCGAGCGCGCCGAGCCTCGGCAGGTGCTCGTACCAGTCCTGGACGTCCGCCTGGGGCAGCGTCCGGAGCGCGGGCTTCGGTTCCGCCGCGACGGCCGCCAGCGTGGCGATCAGCTCCGGCAGGACGGTCGCCTTGACGTCGTTCGAGCTGCTGGAGCGGTAGCCGCCGAACCAGCCGAGCGCGCCGCTCATCTCCTGCTGGGTGACCAGCGGTCCGCTCGGGGTCAGCGCGGACAGGTCGACGGTCCGCGCCCCCTCGGCGACCTCGCCGAAGGCGCGGAACACGCGGAGCTGCCGCGCGGCCCGGCGGACCACGTCCAGGACGCCTGCCAGCAGACCGGGGTGGGTGAGGCCGGGCAGCGCCTTCGTGACGGCGCGGGGGAGGTCGACGCCGCCACCGCTGCCGCCGACCAGCGCGGAGAGCCGGTCGCGCAGCGTGCGCTCCTTCTGCTCCTCCTGCTCCGCCAGCGCAGCGGCGAGCATCGCCTCCACGGCGGCGCGGGTGACCGACCGCAGCGCGGCCGACCCGGCCTCGTCGCGGGGCTTGAACGCGTGCCACCAGTGCGTCGGCACCACGTACGGCGTGCCCGCCGCGTACTGCGGGTTCGACTGCTCGACGGACACGCTGCCCAGCGCGGTGCCGGTCTCGTCCAGCAGTTCCACCGTGTTGTACGACTCGGCCAGCACGAGTTGCGCGCCGCCGGGCAGGGCGAGCAGGCCCTCGGGGCGGCGGGTGCCCTTCGGCAGCCGGATCCGCCTGCCGTCGATCGTCTCGCCGAGCCAGGAGCCGTCCGCCTCGACGCGCACCCGCCAGCCGTGCAGACCGTCGGCCGCGCCCAGCGGGCTGGACGCCGTCCCGGCGACCGCCGGGCGCAGGTCGCAGTGCGGCAGGGCGAGCGACGTGCCGTCCTCGGTGAAGTCCTCCAGGAAGCGCGGCAGGCTCGCCCGGCCCAGGTCGCCGGTGGCCGGGTCGACCTCGTGCCACCACCACTTCTGGTTCTCGCGGGCCCCGGTCCACACCGTGGTCCCGTCGCCGAACGCCCGTGCCGGGTCCGGGATCCGGGTGTCGCCGGGGTGCACGGCCCGCCGTCCGGAGAACCGGGCGCCGTCGGCCAGCAGGATCGAGGGCTCCTGGTCGTTGTGGTAGTAGCTGCGGTAGTCGGCGCTGGGCGAGAAGATCCGGTCGGGGGCGTCGCTCCAGTACGCGTGCTCGCCCTCGTGGGTGCGCCAGCGCACCAGGAACACGCCGTCGAACCAGGACACGACCGGCGTGGACGTCCAACCGTTGCCGGGGGTCGGGGGGATCCGGGCGACGTGCTCGGCGAGCACCCCGTCCGGGCCGACGGCGAGGAAGGTCCAGCCCCGGCCGACCACGATCGCGGGCCAGCCCTCGCCGGACAGGACCACGCCGCCGTCCTTGGGCGTGCCGGACGTGACCAGCCTGGCCAGGGCCTCCTCCAGCGCGGGCCAGCCCAGCTCGTCGACCAGACCGGTGCGCAGCGTCTTGAGCAGCGCGGCGGCGACGTCCGTGGAGGCGATCGTCTCGGCCGCCTCCGGCACGTCGGCGAACGCCTCGGGCAGTCGCACCACGGCCAGGTTCTCCAGCGTGGCCGCGAGCCCCGGCAGGCCGGTCGTGGCGATGGAGGAGGCGTTGCGGGTGATCCACTGCCGCAGCGCGGTGCGCAGACCGGGCACGGCGAGCGCGGCCAGCAGCACGTCCGTGTCCGCGACGCCGTCGCGGGCCGTCGAACGGGCGTGCGCCACGACCCCGGAGCCCAGGCCGACCGAGAGCGACTCGGACGCGGCGAGCGCGGCGAGGTCGCGGCGGCCCGCGCCGTCGTCGGCGAGCCAGCCCGACACGTCGTACTGCTGGTCGTCGCGGTCCGGCTTGGCGAGCGGCACGTCGTGCGCCGCCAGCAGGTCGAGCAGGTCCAGTTCGCTCTGCCGCCAGCCGCGCAGGGCCTGGACGGGCACGGCGTCGGCGGCGAGCCTGCCCGCCATCGCCTCCACGAGGGTGAGCAGCACCTCGGACCGGCCGACGCCGCGCCAGCCGCCGGAGCGGACGGCGAGGACGGACGACAGCCACTCGGCGGGCACGGTCGGCGCCTCGCTCGTCAGTTCGGTGAGCTCACGGGTGGCGCCGCACGCCTCCAGGACGCCGATCCACGTGTCGAGCGAGGCGGTGGCGGCGGGCACGAACGTCAGCAGCAGGTGGCGGATCTCGGTGTCGCGGGTGGCCAGCGAGATCAACGCGTCGCGGTAGGACTTCCAGAACGAGACCCCGGCGCGGCTCACCGACGGGCTGTCGAGGATGGCGCGCAGCAGGCGCTCGTCCTCGGCGGCGACGTCGAGCTTCGCGACCTTCGCCAGCCGCCGCAGGTCCTCCGGCATCCCGGTGTACGGCGGCAGGCCGCCGCGGGTGCGCTCGACGCACAGGGTCAGGAACAGCTCGTACGCGGAACCGCCGTCGTGCTTGCGCGCCAACCCCTTGGCGTGCGCCGACAGGGCCTTCGCGGTCAGCGCCCCGGCGAAGGCGAACTCCAGGAACACGTCGCGCGTGCGCTCGGGGTCGACCTTGAGGTCGTGCACCTCCTCCGCCTCGCGGGCCTTGCCGAACATGCTCGCCGCGTACGTGGGGTTGCCGTGCTCCAGGAAGATCCGGCCCGCCTGCTCGTAGAACGTCGGCAGGAAGTGCGGCGCGGAGCGGCCCAGCATGTCGCCGAGCGCGGTGAAGCCGTCCTTCGCCGCGCCCGCGCGGGACCGGGCGGTGCGGGCGAGGCGCTCCACGTCCTTCACCAGGTTGAGCGCGTGGTGGGAGTTCGCCGGGTCGTTCACCAGCGCCCACGCCGGGAAGCCGAGCGCGCTGCGCTTGCCGGTGCCGACCTCGGCGACCTTCACCGGCTCGGAGAACCCGAGGTACTCGCCCGTCAGGTCCTCGGCGCGGCCGAGCACGGCGGGCACCAGCCGCACGACCACGCGGTCGTCGAGACCGGGGTGCGTGTAGTGGCGGGCGGTGATGGTGTCGCGGTCCTCGCCCGCCTCCTGCGTGCCGGGCAGGACGGCTCCGGCGGCGATCAGTGCCTTGCTCATGGTGCTACCACCGCTTCCTCGACGACGCGACCGGCGTGGATCGCCGAGGCCATGCGCATTCCCTCGGACCACGCGACCGGTCCGACGTCGGCCAGCGGCACGGTGGTTCCGTTCTCCTGGGACCAGTGCAGGTCACCGGTCCAGGTCTCGCCCTCGGGGTAGTCCGAGCCGATCCAGTACCGCGCCTCCACGACCCGGCCGTCCTCGAACGCCGAGTACACCGCGTCGCCGCCGCGCACCGGGTAGCCGAGCGTGCGGCACCGGCCGAGCGCGTGGTTGAGCTGCTCGAACTTGCCGCCGGAGAAGTCGCTCACCGAGTGGCCGGTCGGCAGCTTCTCCGGGCGCGCGAACGTCTGCCGGAACAGCTGCTGCGCCTTCTGCTCCACGCCCAGCTCCGCGCCGAACTCGCGCAGCTCCTCCAGGTCCTCCAGCAGCACCGGGTGCGGGATGGACACGACCTCGGGCCGCATCCGCACGGTGTCGCCGTCCAGCGTCACGACGCCGAGGCCCTTCTCCGCGTCGACGTCCCGCAGGAACCCGGTCTGGAGCCCGCTCCCGTCATCGGCGGTGACCACCAGGTCGCGCAGCGCGCTCGCCCACGCGGAGTCCGCCCACACCTCGGTGAGCAACACCGCGGGCACGGGCAGTGAGCGGACCATCCAGCCGTCCACGGCGGACAGGCACTCGGTCTCGTGGCGTGCCAGCCACTCGGCGAGTTGGCGCAGCTGCACCACCTGCGGATCGTCCTTGATGGACGCGGGCGTCGAGGAGAGCAGCTTTCCCTTGCCGTTGCGGCACTGGACCTTGCCGTTCTCCGCGAGCCGCACCTGGTACCCGGACGCGGCGTCGAGCCAGCCCACGGTTCCTCCTGCGAATCGACTTCTTGATGACGAGCGGGAGGGTAACCACGGGCACCGACAATTTTCGCCGCTCGTCCTCTTCGCAACCTCCGCGTGATCCCCCGAACGGCTCCGAAGCGCTCGTCCGGGACCGTGTATCTGCGGCCCGTGGATCCTCTCATAGCTGTTCGGAGGTCTTCCGGATCTCCGTCCACAGTGGACTTACGGACGGTGTGGCGAATGGCGGTGCTCGTGCTCGGCCGACCCGCGGTCCGCGCGGGCGACGCCGTGCTGCGGCCCGCGAGGCGGATGGCCCGCGTCCTGCTGGGCATGTTCGCGCTGCGGCCCAACCGGCGGCTGAGCCTGGAGTGGATCGTGGACGGGCTGTGGCCCGAGCGCCCGCCCGCGTCCGCCGCCGCGAACGTCCGCTCGCACATCGCGGCCCTGCGCGGGCTGCTGACCGCCGACGACGGGACGGCGATCGAGACGCTGGACGACGGCTACGCCCTGGTCACCGGCCGCACGGGCGTGGACGCGCTGTGGTTCGAGCACCTCGTGCACGAGGGCCGCCACCGCCGCAGCACCGGTGAGGACGCGGAGGCGGCGCGGGTGCTAGCCGAGGCGCTGGGGCTGTGGCGCGGCGACCTGCTGGAGGGCGTGCCCATCCCGGCGGCCGTCCAGTCGCGCGCGGTCGTGCTCGACGACCTGCGGATGTCCACCACGGAGGAGCTGGTGGACGTCCGGCTCGCGCTCGGCCACCAGCGGGACCTCGTCCCGGTGCTCAAGGGGCTCGTCGTCGAGCACCCGCTGCGCGAGCGGCTGTGGCACCAGCTGCTGCTCGCGCTCGTGGCGACCGGCAGGCGAGGCGAGGCGATGGACGCCTACCGGCGGCTGTCGGTGCTGCTGGACGTCGAACTCGGCGTCCGGCCGAACCCGGCGACGACGGCGCTGCTCGACCTCATTCGGCACACCGGTCTCGACGGCTGACGTGTATGCGCCCGTGTATGCGGGCCGTGCCTAACGTGCCGTCTCCCACGACGAAGGGAGAACCATGACCACCATGGCACTGCTCGACGCGGAGGAGACCGTGGCCCGCTGGCGGGCCGGGCTCGACGACAGCCCGGCGGGCCCGGTCTTCGCGAGCGGCGAGTTCGCCGAGGGCGACATCGTCGCCTGCAACCCGCCCGGCAGCCGCTGCTCGGCGTGCACCGCGTCGCGCCCGGTCTTCTGCTGCTGATCACGGCCGATGACATCCGACGGGGTCGGCGCGCTCGACCCCACCCTGGAGTGGCTCGTAGGCCCGGCTCTGGACCGACTGGCCGACCACCTGGCCGAGATCGCCGACCTCGCCGCCGTCGAGGCGGAGGCGCTGGTCGACGCCACCCGCGCGGTGCTGCTGGACGCCGTGCGCCGGAAGGTGAACCGGCTGCTGGTGCTGGAGCTCAACGGCGCCCGCGTCACCGGACGGCTCACCGCCCCCGACCCGGAGGGCCGCTGGGACGAGTTCGTCCGCGCTGCCTCCGACCCCGCGTTCTGGCACGACCTGACCCGGCACTACCCGGCGTTGCTCGACCGGCTCCGGGTCGTCGTCGACAACCGGTGCGCGGCGGCGCGCGCCATGGCCGAGCGGTTCGCCGCCGACCGTCCCGCGTTGCGCGACCTGCTGGGCGCGGACGCGGGGGAGCTGCTCGCCGTCGAGATCGGCGCGGGCGACAGCCACCGCGGCGGCCACACGGTCGCGCTGCTGCGCTGCGCGGGCGGGACCGTCGTCTACAAGCCGCGGCCGATGGAGGTCGACGCCGCACTGGCAGGCCTGCTCGCCCTGCTGACCGACGGGCGGGAGAACGCGATCAGGGTGCCGAAGGCACTGGTCCGCGACTCCTACGGGTGGGCGGAGCACGTCGGCCACCGCTACTGCGCCGACGACTGCGAGCTGGCCGCGTTCTACCGGAACCTCGGGCACTGGCTGGCCGTGATGAGGCTGGTGTCCGGCACCGACCTGCACGCCGAGAACATCATCGCGTGCGGTCCCGTCCCGGTCGTCGTGGACTGCGAGAGCGTGTTCACGCCGCTGCCTCCGCACCCGCCGACCGGCGCGGGCGAGGCCACCGACCGGGTCGCCGCGATGCTGAACGGCACCGTCCTGCGCACCGGCCTGCTGCCCGGCCGCGGCGCGGGCCTGGGGTGGCGCGGGGTGGACGGGTCGGCGATGGGGATGCTGCCCGACCAGCAGCCGGACGTCGGCCTGCCGGAACTGGTGGGCGCGGGCACCGACCAGGCCCGGATCGCGATCGTGCCCCAGCAGCTGCGGCCGACCGAGAACCTGCCCGCCCCGAGCCCGCAGCTCGGCAGGCACTGGGGCGGTGTGCTCGCCGGGTTCGACGAGATGGCCGCCCGGATCACCGACCTCGACCGCGCCGGTGAGCTGGAGCCCGCGCTCGCGGCGTTCGCGGACTGCGTGGTGCGGGTCGTCGTCCGGGACTCCGAGGCGTACACGGAGCTGGCGCGGATGCTGTGGCACCCGGTCGGCCTGCACGACCAGCCCACCGCCGAGCGGAAGGCCACCGCGCTGCTCGCCCGGCACTCGCTGAACACCAGGGGCCCTGCCGAAGGAGTCGTGCACACCGCCGAGGTGGCCGAGCTGCTCGTCGGCGACATCCCCGTCTTCACCACGACCCCGGCCGAGGGCTGGCTGCACACGCCCGCGGGCACGGTGTGCGGGCCGCGCGTCGACCAGGTCGCCGCCGTCCTGGCCCGGTGGCGGGCGGCGGACCTCGGCCTGGAACGCCGGGTCACCCGCGCCGCGCTGGTCAGCGCCTACCTCAACCAGGGCACCGAGCCGGACCTGCGGCGGATGACCGCGCCCCGGCCCGACCTCGCGAACCTGGACAAGCGGCGACGCGGGCTGGCCGCCGACCTCGTGCGCGAGGTGCTGGCCGAGTCGGTGCGCGGCGGCGACGGCACGGTCACCTGGTTCGCGCCGGTCCTGGACCGGTCCGGCTGGCAGACCACGCCCCTCACCCCGGACCTCTACGGCGGCACGCTCGGCGTCGCGGTGCTGCTGGCCGGCTACCTGCACGAGGTGGCGGCCGGGCGCGCGGACCGGGTCGACGGCGTCGCCGAGGCGCTCGACGGCACGCTGCGCACGGCCCGCCTCACCCAGCGGTGGTGGGCCGAGCAGGCGATCCACACCCGGCGCAGGCCCGACCCGGCGGGCGGGTACATCGGCCTCGGCTCGCAGGTGTGGTGCTGGCTGGCGCTGGACCGGCTCGGCCACGACGCCGCGGCCGACGCGGTGTTCCTGGCCGAGCAGCTGCCCGCGGCGATCGACGCGAGCGAGGGCCCTGACCTCGTCGTCGGCACGGCGGGCGCGATCGTGCCGTTGCTGCTGCTGGCCGACCGCACGCGGGACGACCGGTGGACCGACCTCGCCGTGCGCACCGGCGACCGGCTGGTCGCGGACGCGCTGCGGCCCGCGCCCGGCCAGGCCTGCTGGTCGGTGCCGAACTGGCCGGGCGGCATCGGCGGTTTCGCGCACGGCGCGACCGGCGTCGGCTGGGCGCTCGCCCGGCTGGCCGCCGTCACCGGCGAGACCCGGTTCGCCGCGCTGTCCGACGCCGCGGCCGCCTACGAGGAGACCTGGTTCGACCCCGGACGCCAGGGCTGGCGGGACCCGCGCGAGCCGTCGTCGCTGGTGGCCGCGTGGTGCCACGGCGCGGTCGGGGTCGGGCTGGCGGCCGCCGACCTGCTGGCCAGGGACCGGCGGTCGGTCGCCGACCGGCACGCCGACGTCCTGCGCCGGGCCGCCGCGTCCGCCGTGCGCGACGGGCTCGGCTGGACGCACACCCTGTGCCACGGCGACCTGGGCGTGTGGGAGCTGCTGGTGGCGGCCGGGCACGACCGGGCGGAGCTGGACGCCTTGGTGCTCGGTGGCGTCGAGGAGCACGGGACGACGACCGGGCTCGCCCGCGAGGTGTACTCGCCGAGCCTGCTGTCGGGTTCGGGCGGGGTGGCCTACCAGCTGCTGCGGATGCACCCGGACAGCGACCTGCCGTCCGTGCTGCTGCTGGGCGAGGGCCCGTGACCGATCCGCGCGACGGGGCGCTCAACACCCCGCACTGGCAGCTCGACGAGTCCGCGCCCGGTGCGCCCCGACGGGTCCTCCGCGGCCTGCCCGCCGTCACGTGGCCGGTGCTGCGGATGATCCGCGACGCCGCGCCCCGGCCCGCGGCGCTGATCGCGGTGATGCAGGTGTGCTCCGGGCTCGCGGCGGCGTTCGGGCTGTTCGCGACGGCCGGGGTGCTCACGGAGTTGCTGGCGGCGGGGCCGACGGCGGACCGCGTGGTCGCCGCGCTGCCGTCGTTGCTGCTGGTCGGCGGGGCCTACGGCGTTCGAGGGGCCTTGGACGTCGGGGTCGCGCACGCCCACGCCCGGATCACGCCCGCCGTGCGCAGGCTGGCGGAGGAACGGCTGTACGCGGCCAGCCTCGGCGCGGACCTGGCCTCGTTCGACGACGCCGGCTTCCACGACCGGATGCACCGGGCCCGCGACCGGGGGCTGTTCTACCTGGAGCGGTCCACGGACAACCTGGTCGAGCTGGTGGGATCGGTGTTCGGCATCGCCGCCGCCGCGGGCAGCCTCGGCGTGCTGCACCCGATCCTGCTGCCGGTTCTGCTGTTGGCGGTCTTGCCGGACGGGTGGGCGGTGCAGCGGTCGGCGCTGCTCGCGTACGCCAGCATGGGCAGGCTCGTCGCGCTGGACCGGCGGGTGCAGATGGTGTCGCAGCTCGCGACCGAACGCGAGTCCGCCGCCGAGATCCGGGCCTGCCAGGCCGAGCCGTTCGTGCTGCGGGAGTACCGGATCGTCGCGGACCCGTTGCGGGACGAGGACATCCGGCGCGGGGTGGCGCAGGCGCGGGTGCGCGGGATCGGCCGGGCGCTGGCGGGACTGGGCCTCGCGGCCACCTACGTCGTGCTCGGGCTCCTGGTGCGCGCGGAGTGGGTGCCGCTCGCCGTCGCGGGCACGGCGGTGATCTCCATCCGGGCCGCCACCACGGCGTTGAACCGGTTCGTGCTGGCGGCGAACCAGTTGGTGGAGCAGGGGTTGTACGTCGGCGACTACCTGGCGTTCCTCACCGCCGCCGCGGTGCCGCCGCGACCCGCGGGCGTGGTCGCCGACCCACGCCGGGTGCGGCTGGACCACGTCGTGTTCTCCTACCCGGAGAGCCCCGACACCCGACCGGCGGTCCGCGGCGTGTCGATGACCGTCGAACGCGGCCAGACCATCGCGCTGGTGGGGGAGAACGGGTCCGGCAAGACCACCCTCGCGAAGCTCATCGCCGGGCTCTACGCGCCCACGTCCGGGAAGGTCTGCTGGGACGGCCGGGACGTGCGCGGACTGGACCGGGCCGGGGTCGCCGCGCGGGTGATGATGGTGTTCCAGGAGCCGATCCGGTGGCCGCACACCGCCCGCGCGAACGTCCGCGTCGGCAGGCACGACCGGGTCGACCCGGCGGACGCGGCGCTGGGCGGGGCCGCGCTCCAGGCGGGCGCGGACGAGGTCGTGGACCGGCTGCCCGAGGGGTGGGAGACGTTGCTGTCCAAGCAGTTCCGCGGCGGGCTGGAGCTGTCCGGCGGCCAGTGGCAGCGGCTGGCCGTCGCCCGCGGCCTGTTCCGGGACGCGCCGCTGCTGATCTGGGACGAGCCCACCGCGCCGCTGGACGCGAAGGCGGAGTTCGCGGTCTACGAGTCGCTGCGGACGCTGGCCGCCGACCGGACGGTCGTGCTGATCACCCACCGGCTCGCGAGCGTCCGCCACGCCGACCGCATCTACCTGATGCACCAGGGGGAACTGGCCGAGCAGGGCACGCACGCCGAGCTGATGGCGCTGGGCGGCCGGTACACCGAGCTGCACGACCTCCAGGCCAGGATGCACGCCGATGCTTGACCTCGTGGAGCCGGGCGACCCCCGGTACTCGTTGTCCCGCAACCAGTTCATCGGCCGACCGGTCGAGGTGCTGCCCAAGGCCGTCGCCCGCTGCCGGGGCGCGTCGGACGTGGTCGAGGCGCTGACCGCGGCCCGCCGCCACGGCTGGGCGTTCGCGGTCCGCGGCGGCGGCCACAGCAACGCCTGCCACTCCAGCACCGAGGGCTTGGTGCTCGACCTGTCGCCGGACGACTCGATCACCGTGGACGGCAGCCGGGTCACGGTCGGCGGGGGCGTGCGGACCGGGCGGCTGGCCGCGCGGCTCGCGGCGACGGAACGCCTGGTGCCCGGCGGGTCCTGCCCGTCGGTCGGGGTGATCGGAGCCGCGCTCGGCGGCGGGTTCGGCAGCCACGGCAGGCTGCACGGCCTGACCTGCGACCGGCTCCTCGCGGCCGAGGTCGTGCTCGCCGACGGCCGGGTCGTCGTCGTGGACGCCGACCACGAGCCGGACCTGTTCTGGGCGCTGCGCGGCGCGGGTGGCGGGAACTTCGGCGTCGTCACCAGCGCCACCTTCGAGACCGCGCGGGCCGTCCCGCGCACCCACGTCCGGCTGGCGTGGCCGGTGGTCCACGCGCCCGAGCTGATCGCCCGCTGGCTGGCGTGGGCGCCGGTCGCGCCCGACGACGTGGCGCTGGAACTGGTGCTCCTCGCGCCCGACTACCTGGAGGACGAGCCGACCGTCCTGCTGATCGGCGCGGCCTCCCCGGACGCGCTCGCGGAGTTCCTGGCCGGTGTCGACGCCGAGCCGGTCCTGACGCAGGTCGAGCACCTGACCGCGGCCGAAGCCGTGCTGCTGCAAGCGACTCCGGCCTCCGCCGTCGCGCACGACCCGGTCGGTCTCCCGCTCGTGCACGACCGCCCCGGCATGTGCGCGGCCAAGACCGAGTTCTTCGTCCGCCCGCTGCCGGAGCAGGCCGTGCTGGGGCTGCTCGCGTGGTTCACGGCGGGCCGCGTGCACGGCGAACTGCGGGAGGTCGCCTTCACGCCGTGGCGCGGCGCGTACGGCCGGGTCCCGGCGCACGCCACCGCGTTCGCCCACCGGGACGCCGCCTACCTGGTGAAGCACACCGTCCTCGTCGGGCCGGTGGGTGCGGCCCGACGAGGACGGGAGGCCGTCGAGTGGCTGCGCCGGAGCTGGGCCGAGGTGCACCCGTGGGGCACCGGCGGCGCCTACGCCAACTTCCCCGACCCCGCGCTCGCCGACTGGTTCGCCGCCTACTACGCGGACAACACCGGTCGGCTGCGCGAGGTCAAGGCCGCCTACGACCCGGAGGGCTTCTTCCGGTTCGCCCAGTCCGTGCCGGTGGCCTGACCGGCCTGCGTGAACAGGACCAGCGCGGCGCACACCAGCACCAGGTTCTTCAGCACGAACTCGCCGTTCCCGTTGAGCAGCAACGGGTTGCCGTCGCTGAGCACCATCGACGGCGCCTGCACGAACACGAGGAACGTGCCCACCAGGTGCGCCGCCACCGCGATCAGCGCCAGCTTCGCCGGACGCCCGACGAGCACGGCGACCCCGAGCGCGATCTCGACCCAGCCGAGCGCGGGCACCAGGAAACCCTGGGCCACCCACGGCAGCGTGGCCTTGATCAGCTCGGCGACCGGCGAGTCGCCGACCACCTTCAGCACGCCGAACCACACGAACACCACGCCGAGGGAGATCCTCAGCGCGGGCCCCGCGGCGCGGCCCAGCAGCCGCTCGGCCCGGACCCGCAGGTCGGACCGCTCCGCCGTGGCCACCTCACTCGCCCAACGGGTTGAGCAGGTCGGCCTTGCCCTCGAAGGCGAACAGCAGCAGGTCGGTCATCCGGAACGTCGTCGAGTCCGGCCCCAGCGTCGGCCGCCACGACGGCGTGCGCACGATCGACGTGCGGCTGCCCTCCACGGCCCGGTGGAACACCTCGGCGGTGATCCGCCCGCCGACCGGCCCGAGCAGGCCGCCGTTGAGCTCCGCCTCGCGCAGCACGTAGAACCACAGCGGCGTGGTGGTGGCGACCTCCTGCCGCTGCTCCTCGGTGAGCGAGTCGAGCGACGCGCCGCCGTCGCCGTCGCCGACCAGGATCTGGTCCGCGGTCAGCGGTTCGACGCCCAGCAGGTCCGCCATCTGCTGGCCGCTGGCCAGCCGGACCATGCTCGCCCTGGTGAGGTTGCGGAACGCGAGGTTGCGCTGGATGTCCGGGATCGTGGTGCCCCGGCCGCCGAACGTGCCCGCGGGCAGCTGCTTCAACGGGTCGACGAGCAGCGAGTCGATCCGCTTCGTCACGTTGCCGCCGCCCGCCGGTGGCACGAGGTCCGGCCGGTCCGCCTCGGTGAAGTCGTACAGGCGGCGGAAGTCCGCGATCCAGTTGGTCGGCAGCGTGTCGACCGTGCCGGAGTTCGGGTCGTCCAGGTCCGGGATCCGCGACCCCGGCTGGAAGTTGCCCGACACACCGGTGAAGGTGAACAACGCCAGCAGCGTCGCGATCCCGCCCGGACCGCCGTTGGAGTTGAACACCCGGTTCCACTGGTACGCGCCCCGGATCATGCTGTGCCCCAACCGGTACGTCGCCACCGAGAACTCGATCGGCATCGTCGGGTGGTTGCCGTGGTGCGCGTGCCCGCGGCCAGGGGCCTCGAAGAACCTGCGCCCGTTGGTGAAGACGTCCTCCACGATCGCCGGGTCGACGACCCGCGGCAGGAAGTCCGTGCGCAGCAACCACTGGTAGTGCCGGACCACGGTCTCGCGCGCCGCGGCGAACAGCCGCCGCCCGGTCAGCCCGGTGAGCGCCAACTCCTCGACCACGCGGTTGTGGAAGCGGATGAACGCCAGGTGCGTCTGCGCCACCACGAGGTTCTCGTCGTTGCGCGCGTCCGGGATGAGCGGCAGCCGCCGATCCGCGGCGGTGCCGCCGACGCCGCCCCGGCGCGGCAGGTCGAAACCGTCCAGTTCGACGTTGACCCGCTCGTCCGGGAAGCTCGTCGGCGACGTCTTGCCCACCTTGAGCTTCACGCCGTCCTCGGCGTAGAAGTCCCGGTCGTGCTTGTCGTCCGGACCCCGCCCGTAGACGGAGTCCAGGTCCAGCGCCGGTGACCTGCCCTGGAGCAGTTCCCCGAGGGTGACGTCGTCGCCCAGCAGGGCGTCCGTGCGGTCCATCGTCAGGTCGTGGTCCACGAACTGGCCGAGGTAGGTGAAACCGGCCGGTACGGTCGAATCGGCCTGCGGGACCTCCGCCGTCACGGCCTCGGCCAGCGCGGTCCGGAGCGCCTCGTCCGTCCGCGTCCCCTTCGGCCCGAGGCGGGAGAAGCGGAACCGCCGCAACTCCTCGACCGTGGACGGCTGTCGTGTGGTCGGATCCCCGTGACCGTCGAACTCGAGCACCCCTTCGCCGACCACGAAGAAGCTGTCACGTGCGTGTTTCTTCATCTGGAAGACCCCCCGGTCCGTGCCGGACGTGAGACTCCGGCAGTGGCGGGCGCACCCCCTGTGCGCCGCCTACACCGGTCAAGAGGGGCGTGGGGTCGGAGTGGATACGCCGAACGTCGTAGTTTCGCCGTTGGTGAAACTCCTCCGGGCGTGGGCGAGGAGTTCCCGCAGGGCGGGGGCGGTGCCGCCGCGCCAGACCAGGCACAGCAGGGCGGGGTCGGTGACGTCGTGCAGCGGCACGGCGGTGAGGCGGTCGCGGTAGTGGGCGGCCATCGACTCGCTGAGGACGCCCACGCCGAGGCCGCGGGCGGCGAGGTCCGCGATGGCGTCCGCGGCGCTGGCCTGGAAGCCGATGGTGGGCCGGACGTCCCGCGCGGCGCAGGCCCGGTCGAACACCGTGCGCAGACCGGTGCCGGGCGGCATGCACACCAGCGGGTGGGCGCACAGGTCGCGCAGGCCGACGCGGCGGGGGACCGTCAACGGGTGGCCCGGCGGGACGACGGCCACCAGCGGCTCGCTGACGATCGTCCACGCCTCCAGCCCGTCCGGCACCGCCGCCGTGCCGACCAGCGCCAGGTCGGTGGTCCCGTCGCGCACGCCCTCGACGAGCCGGTCGGAGTTGTCCTCCAGCAGGGCGACCTCCACGCCGGGGTGCGCGCGGTGGAACGAGGCGAGCGCGTCGAACAGCGGCGTGACGGTGCAGCCGATCACCATGCCGACGGCGAGCCTGCCGCGGATCAGGTCGGTCACCTCGCCGACCGCCTGGCCCACGGCGGCCGCGGCCGCCAGCGCGGCGCGGGCGTGGTCGAGCGCGGCCTTGCCCGCGACGGTGAGCGTGGCGACGCGGGTCGAGCGGTCGAACAGCTCCGCGCCGAGTTCCCGTTCCAGCTGCCGGATCTGGGCGCTCACCCCGGACTGGCTGATGTGCACGCGCTCGGCCGCCCTGGTGAAGTTCCGCTCATCGGCGACCGCGACGAAGTACTCCAGCTGCCTCAGATCCATGACTGGCGATTCTAGCTTCCAGAAGAACCAGCTGTTGGACTTCTGATCGAGTCAGGACCAGGCTGGAGGCATGACCGAGAAAGCACTGACACCCGAGGACATCACCAGGCTGTTCGTCGACCGGTCCAACGCGGGAGACGCGGCGGGCGTCGCGGCCCTCTACGAGGAGGACGCCGTCCTGGCCTACCCGCCCGGCGGCACGACCGTCGGCCGCGAGGCGATCCGCGAACTGTGGGAGAAGGTGCTGGCCAACCGCCCGCACTTCGAGCACGAGGAACCGTTGCCGACGCTCGTGAACGGCGACCTCGCGCTCACGTCGACCCCGCCCAAGGACGGCTCCGGCGCTCGCGCGCAGGTCGTTCGCCGTCAGCCCGACGGCAGTTGGCTGCGGGTGCTGGACCAGCCGGAGTTCAGGCCCCCGGCGAAGTAGGGACCTCCTCGGAGGGCGCGCGCAGTTCCAGTCGCCACGCGCCGAACACGGCCGTCATCACCAGCACCCACGCCGCGCCGAGCGTGTACCCGGCGAGCACGTCGGACACGTAGTGCACCGACAGGGCCACCCGCGACAGGCCGATGCCCAGCACCATGACGAGCGACGCCGTCACCGCCACCCACCGCCGGACCGGGCCGAGCACGGACCAGAACAGCAGGAGCAGCACCGAGTACGACACCACGGCGGCCTGCGAGTGGCCGCTGGGGAAGCTCAACCCGGAGGCGTGCGCGATGGGGTCGGCGACGACCGGGCGGGTGCGGTCCACGAGCGTCTTGACCAGCTCGTTCAGGACCGCCCCGCCGAGTTCGGTGACCGCGACGAACGCGGCCAGGCGACGTGACCCGGCGCGCGCCAGCCAGAGCGTGATCGCGGTGAACACCACGGTGTACACCGGCGCGGACCCGACGAAGCTCAAGACCTTCATCGTCGTGGCGAACCCGCCGTGGTGGAGCGCGACGCGGTGCAGCGCGTCGCGCGCGCCGTCGTCCAGGCGTTGCAGCGGCGGCCACTGGTCCTGCACGAAGAACAGCAGCAGGCCGAACGGCACGGCCAGCAGCGCCAGCGCCACCAGGGCCAGCACCGACCGGACGCCGAACCTGGTGTCGGGGGGAGCGGGGTGCGTCACCGGCACTGGATAACCCGTTCCGCCGTTCGGCACACCTCGGGGTCACCCGAACGGGGTCCTCGCGGCGGGGTCCTCGCGCTGGGGTCACCGCACCGGGGTTGCTGAAGCGGGGTCACTGGAGCGGCAGGTCCGGCTCTCCCTCGGTGCGCGGGCCGAAGATGCGCCGCTCGGACTCCGCGATCACCACGTCGTTGATGCTCGCCTCCCGCCGGGTCATCAGGCCGTGCTCGTCGAACTCCCAGTTCTCGTTGCCGTAGCTGCGGTACCAGGTGCCCGCCGCGTCGCGGGACTCGTACTGGAAGCGCACGGCGATCCGGTTGCCCGCGAACGTCCACAGGGACTTGCGCAGCGCGTAGTCCAGTTCGCGCTCCCACTTCGCGGTCAGCAGCGCCACGATCTCCGCCCGGCCGCGCACGAACGTGTCGCGGTTGCGCCACACCGAGTCCTCGCTGTAGGCGAGCGAGACCTTCTCCGGGTCGCGGGTGTTCCACGCGTCCTCGGCGGCCCGCACCTTGCGCAGCGCGGTGTCCAGGGTGAACGGGGGCAGGGGTGGGCGGTCGCTCATGGCGGGCCTCTCGATTCGGAGAACGTGCGTTCTCCGGGTAGCGTAGAGAACGCACGTTCTCTACCGCAACCCCTAGGGACGCCCCATGCCACTCGACGCCGACACGGCGCGCACCCGACTGCTCGACGCGGCCGAGGACCTCTTCTACGCCCGCGGCATCCAGGCCGTCGGGATGGACGACCTGCGCGGCGGCTCCGGCCTCTCGCTCAAGCGGCTCTACGCGCTGTACCCGGCGAAGGAGCAGCTCGTCGAGGCGTACCTGCGCAGGCGGGACGTCCGGTGGCGGGGCGCGCTCGCGGCGTTCGTGAGCGAGGTCGACCATCCGCGCGCCCGGCTCCTCGCGGTGTTCGACTGGCTCGGGACCTGGTTCCGCGAACCGGGTTTCCGCGGCTGCGCGTGGATCAACGGCCACGGTGAGCTGGGAGCGACGTCGGAGGCCGTCGCACGGGCCGCGCGCGACCACAAGCAGGCGTTCGCGGCGTACCTCGCGGACCTGGTGGCCGCCGCCGGACTCCCGGAAACCCTGGCGCCGCAACTCTTCCTGCTCGCCGAGGGCGCGATGGTCAGCGCGGGCATCCTCGGCGACCCGGCGCAGGCCGACCACGCCCGCGCGGCCGCCGCCGCGTTGACTCGCGGGGCGTGACGCTCGCCCCGGAATGTAGTATCCCTTCATTGTGAAGCACGTACATAAATCCGCGGCGAGCACGGCCAGCGATGACCAGGGCTTTCTCTACGATCCGGGCGTCAGGGCGGCGATGGGCGCGTTCGCGCTGGAGGGCTACACCCTGGCGCTGGAGGCGGCGGCGGCCGTGCGCTCGGCCGCTCAGGCCGTGGACCGGCTGCGGGGGCACGGAGCGGGCGGTCGGGGGCTCAGCGCGGGCGCGCTCGACATCCTCGTCCGGCTGAACACCGGCCCCGAGGAGGGCGTGAGCATCGGCGACCTCGCCCGCGCGGCCGGGGTGAGTTCCCGCAACGTCACCGGCCTCGTCGACACGCTGGCCCAGGACGAGCTGGTGGAGCGCGTCCAGGACCGGCGCGACCGCCGGTCGGTCCGGGTCTGCCTCACCGCTGCGGGCCGCGAGTGGCTGACCACCTTCCGCGTGCCGACGAACCGCGCCATGGACGCGCTGTTCGCCGGGTTCACCCCGGACGACCTGTCCCGGTTCCGGCACCTGTGCCTGCGCCTCGCGGAGAACCAGCGCGGCATCGACCTCACCCAGGAGACGACATGACCACCACCAGGACCACGGTCAGGACCTACCACGAAGCCCGCTTCCGGGGCGACGTCGCGACGGCCGCCGCCCAGATCGGCGACGGGTTCCGGTTCCGCAGCCCGTTCGTCACCTCCGACAGCGCGACCGGCCACCTCGACGGCCTGGACGGGCTGCTCTCCATCGTCACCGGCGTCGACCTGATCAGCGAGCTGTACGGCGAGGAGGAGGCGACCCTGGTCTACGACGTGCGCACCGCCTCGCCCGTCGGCGTCCAGCGCACGGCCGAGCACTTCCGGTTGGAGGACGGCCGGATCACGTCGATCCTGCTGATCTTCGACGGCGCGCCCTGGCAGAGCCTCATGGCCGCGGCGGGCCCGTCCGGCGCGGGGGCCCAGCCGTCCACTGCGGACTAGTCGCCGAGTTCCGCGCGCACCGCGGGGAGAACCTCGGTGCCCAGCAGTTCGATCGCCGTCATGATCGTGGCGTGCGGCACGCCCGCCCAGTCCATCTGCATCGCGTACCGGTCCGCCCCGACGAGCCTGCCGACGGAGATCAGCCGCTCGGCGATCTCGTCCGGGCTGCCGGTGAACAGCGCCCGCGCACCGCGGGTGTACTCGTCGTACTCGCCGCGGGTCGGCACGGCCCAGCCGCGGGCCTTCGCTCCGTACTTCATCGTCTCCAGCCAGTACGGGTAGAAGGACTCCTTGGCGTCCTGGGAGTTCTTCGCCACGAGCCCGATCGCGCTCATCGTCACGTGCAGGTCCTCGGGCTTGTGCTCGCCCGCCGCGCCCGCCCGCCGGTACAGGTCCACCAGCGGAGCGAACCGCTCGGGCTCGCCGCCGATGATCGCGTAGACCACCGGCAGACCGAGCACGCCCGCGCGCGCCGACGACTGGGGGTTGCCGCCCGTGCCGACGGAGATCCGCAGCCGGTCGCCGTACGGCCGGGGCAGGACGTGCGCGTTCTCCAGCGGCGCGCGGAACCGGCCGGACCACGTGATCGGGTCCTCGCGGTCCAGGCGCAGCAGCAGGTCCAGCTTCTCCTCGTACAGCTCGTCGTAGTCGCCGAGGTCCGCGCCGAACAGCGGGAACGACTCGGTGAACGACCCGCGCCCGGCCAGCAGCTCCGCGCGGCCCTCGCTGAGCTGGTCGAGCGTCGTGAACTGCTGGTACAGCCGGACGGGGTCCTCGGTGCTGAGCACGGTCACCGCGCTGCTCAACGTGATCCGCTCGGTCACGCTCGCCGCCGCCGCGAGCACGGTGCCGGGGTTGGAGCTGGCGTAGTTGTCCAGGTGGTGCTCGCCGACGCCGTAGAAGCCGATGCCCAGCTCGTCCGCGAGCTTGATCCGCTCGACGGTGTTCTTCAGCGCGCGGGACACGGAGATCTGCTCGCCGGTCGCCGGATCCGGGTGCCGGTCCGCGAAGCTGTAGATCCCGAGTTCCATGGTTCCTCCGTGCTCGTGCCGACTCGCCGCCGACCGTACGCTTCGAAGGTTGAAGCATCAACTCAACTGTGTCGAGCGTCGCGGCGGCCCCGCGCGGGGCCGCCGCCGCGACCTGCTATTGAGCCGCGAGCCACTCCGCGAAGGTGGTCTCGGCCGTGAGCCCACCGTCGCCCGCCACCAGGCTGCGCTCGGCCAACTCGGTGCCGAAGTAGCGGGCGTGCGGGTCCGTGACGACCTCACGGGTGTCGCCGCGAGCCTTGAGGCTGCGGCGGATGAGGTCGTCCATGCCGATCAGCTCGGGACCGCCGACCTCGACCACACCGTCGACGGGCGCGCCGACCGTGACGCGGCCGACGGTCGAGGCGACGTCCTCGGCGGCGATGGGCTGCATCAGCGCCGACGGCGCGTGGACGACGCCGTCCACCGTGGCGGCGTCGCCGATGGCCTTGGCGAACTCGAAGAACTGCGTGGCCCGCACGATCGAGTGCGGCAGGCCGGACTTCGTGATCAACTGCTCCTGCGCCACCTTCGCGCGCAGGTACCCGCTGTCGGGCAGGCGGTCCGCGCCGACCACCGACAGCGCCACGTAGTGGCCCACGCCCGCCTCGGCCGCCGCCGCGAGCAAGTTCGTGGTGGCCGTCTCGAAGAACTCCAGCACGTCCGCGTCCGCGAACGACGGGGAGTTCGACACGTCCACGACCACGTCGGCCCCGGTCAACACCTCCGCCACACCCTCGCCGGTGAGGGTGTTCACGCCCGACGCTGGCGACGCGGGCACCGCCTCGTGGCCGTGGTCGCCGAGCTTCGCCACGAGCTTCGACCCGATGAGCCCGCTGCCCCCGATAACGACGATCTTCATGCCGCACCTTCCCCTGGTCCGCTTGCCGGTCACCAGTCATGACCGGACGGCCCGCGGATCTGTGACAGGTCAGGTCGAGGAGATCCCGACGAGCTTGTCGGGGTTCATCACCCACAGCACCTGGTCGATGTTCTCCTCACTCGCGCTCACCGCGACCAGCACGAACGGCACGCCGTCCCGCGAGGCGAGCACGGCGGGACGGCCGTTGGCCTCGACCCAGGTGACGGTGGCGCCGGTCCAGAACCGTGACGCGAACGCCGCGACGTACTTCGCGACGGTCTCCCGGCCGAACACCGGGATCCGCGACGCGCGCACGACACCGCCGCCGTCGGAGTAGCTGACGACGTCCGCGGCGAGCAGGCCCTCCAGCGCGCCGAGGTCACCCGTCTGGGCGGCCAGCAGGAACGCGGCCAGCAGCCGCCGCTGCTCGGTCGGGTCCACCGGCGCGCGGCGCTCGTCGGCCACGTGCTTGCGGGCCCGGCTGACGAGCTGGCGGACGTTGGCCCCCGTCGTGTCGAGGATCTCCGCGATCTGCGCGTACGGGTAGTCGAACGCCTCCCGCAGCACGTAGGCGGCGCGCTCGGTCGGCGTGAGCTTCTCCAGCAGCAGCAGGACCGCCATCTCCAGCGCCTCGCCGCGTTCGGCTCCCAGCGCGGGATCGGCGCTGGTGTCGACGGGTTCGGGCAGCCACGGGCCGACGTAGGTCTCGTGCCGCGACCGGGCCGACTGCGCGGAGTTGATCGCGAGCCGGGTCGTCACGGTGGTGAGGAACGCGGCGGCGTCGCGGACCGTCTCGCGGTCGTAGGCCTGCCAGCGCAGCCAGGCGTCCTGGACGACGTCCTCGGCCTCCGCCGCGCTGCCGAGCATCCGGTACGCGATGCCGAACAGCCGGGAGCGCTGGTCGTCGAAGACCGAGGCGGCGAGATCGAGGTCGGTGGACACGGAAGCACGGTATCGTCGTGGTGTTGTCAGGCGCTGCCTGACGGAAAGGTGGGGACCATGTGCTCCTTCTGCGGCAAGGCGGCCGTCGACGTGCGCAAGCTGATCGCGGGACCGGGGGTCTACATCTGCGACGGGTGCGTCGACCTGTGCGTGGGCATCCTGCAGGCCGACGGCCCGGCGGAGGCGCGGGTGCCGGAGTGGTCGGGCATGACCGACGAGCAACTGCTGGACCACCTGCCGCGCGTGGCGTCGACGGCGGCGCAGGTGGAGACCGGGCTGCGCGAACGCGTGCTCGACCTGCGCGCCCGCGACGTCACGTGGGTGCGGATCGGTGAGGCGCTGGGGATGACCCGGCAGTCGGCGTGGGAGAGGTTCCACGACTGAGCTGACGGTCTACTGTGGACGGATGCTCGGCCGGCCGCTCGCGGTCAGCCGAGCAGGGTCGAGCGGTCCACGTGCAGCGCCCCGTCCACCCACCGCAGCCCGCTGAGGTCGCGCACCACGAGGTCCGCCCCCGCGGTCACCGCCCGCTCGCCGACCCCGACCACCACGGCGACCCCGGCCGCCCGCCCCGCCGCGATGCCCGCGGCGCTGTCCTCCAGCACGACCGCCCGCCCCGGCGCGACCCCGAGGGCCGTCGCCGCGGCCAGGTACCCGTCCGGCGCGGGCTTCCCGCGCACCACGTCGTCGGCCGCGACCAGCACCGGCGGCGTCGGCAACCCGGCCGCGGCCAACCGCGCCGACGCCAACGTCGTCACCCCGGACGTCACCACGGCCCACACCTCGCGCGGCAACGACTCCACCAACGCCCGCGCCCCACCGATCGCCGTGGTGCCCGCGGCCTCCTCGACCTCCCACCGGGTGATGTCGGCCAACGCCCCCACCCGCCCCGACTCGGGCACCAGCAGCGCCACGGTGTCCACCGCCCGCCGCCCGTGCACGGCCTCGGTCACCTCGTCCACCGGCAAGCCGAACGCCACGGCCCACCGGCTCCAGGCCGCGTGCACCCCCGCGTCCGAATCCACCAGCACGCCGTCGTTGTCGAACAGCACGGCGTCGCACTCGGCAACCAGCACGGGTCTCCTCCAGGGTGTCTCGGTTCCCCCAGTCGAGCACACGCCCACCCCACCGACCTGCCGAAAGTGGTCAACGCCTCGCTCGGACGGGGGCCGTGACCCGGTCGAAGGATCCTCGATCGTGGTGTTCGGTGACCTCCTACGGTCCGTCACGCCCGTGCCCGACTCCGGAGGTCTGCCGTCGTGACCGACACCCCGTCCGCGCTCACCCACCGGGCTCTCGCGGTGCGTGGCGCCGACCCCGCCGCCGCTCGCGAACTGCTCGGGCAGGCCCTCGCGCGGAAGATCGACTACGAGCCCGCGTGGCGGTGGCTGGCCGAGGTGGTGACCGACGACGCGGAGCGGCGGTTCTGCCTGGACCGGGCGTTCGCGATCGAGGCGGACCCGGCCACCGGGCAGGCGCGCAAGGCCCTCGACGTGGAGCCGCGCCCGCCCGCGGAGGTGGCGGACCTGGTGGACCCGCCCCGGCCGGAGGCGCCCGTCAGGACCCGGCGGCGGGGAGCGCGGACCTGGATCGCGGTCGGGGTGGTGGCGGTCGCGTTGCTGGCGGTGCTCGGCGTGTACACCGCGTCCGGCGGGCAGAGCGGTGACCCGGTCTTCGTGGCACTGGTCGCGGGGATGGACGGGGCCGGTGGGAAGGCGATGGAACGCGGGGTGCGGATGCACCTCGACACCGTGAACGCGGCGGGCGGGGTCGGCGGGCACCCGGTCGAGCTGCTCGTCTACGACGACGCGGATCGGGCCGACCGGGCTCGGGAGGTCGCCGAGCGGATCGTCCGGGAGGACAAGGTGCTGTTCGTCGTGGGCCACGGGTCCAGTGACGCGGCGCTCGCGGCCGCGCCGGTCTACCAGCGGGCGCACCTCCCCGCGATCACGCCGTCGGCCGGGTCCGCGCGGATCACCGACGGCAGCGACTGGTACTTCCGCAGCATGTTCGGCAACCGCACGCAGTCGGACTTCCTCGCGGTCTACCTCGCCGACGTGCTCAAGGCGACGAAGGCCGTCGTCGTGCACGACGCCGACGAGGCCGGGCGGTCGGTGCGCGACGCGTTCGCCGAGTCGTTCCGGGAGTTCGGCACGGTCGAGCGGGTGGTGGAGCTGGGCCCGGAAGCCCCCGACGACCTGGATCCCGCCACACCGATCGTGCTGGCCACCGAACGCGGTGTCGACGTGATCCGGAAGCTGCGGACCTCGGGTGTCACCGCCCCCATCCTCGGCACGGCTTCCCTGAGCACGCAACCGTTCCACGACGCCCTCCTCGCGGCCGAACGCGAACTCGACCGGCCGGGGCTGCTCACCTCGAACCTCTACGTCGGCACGCCGCTGGCCAACGACTCGCTGTCCGGTCCGGCGCTGGCGTGGGCGCGGGAGTTCGAGCAGCGCTACGGCGAGCGGCCCCTGTGGCAGGCGGCCACGGCGCGGCAGGCGGTCAACGTCGGCCTGCACGTGATGAACGGCCTGAGCCTCGCCGACACCGACCGGGCGGCGGACCGGCAACGGCTGCGCGACGGCTGGGCGGCGTTGAAGGACCGGAAGAACTCGTTCCCGGCCCTGCTGGGCCCGCTGTACTTCTCGCCCACGGGGTCCGCGCAGATGTCGGTGTCCGTGGTGACCAGCGACGGGACCCGGTTCGTGTCGGCGCCCGTGCAGCTGACGATCTTCGACCCGCCAACACCGGAGGCCTTGCGCGACGGGCTGGCGGCCGGGACGGTGATCGCCATCGGGGACCGGTACCTGACCCGCCGCCAGGTCGTGGCGACCGGCGTCAACCTCAACGAGGTGCGCGACCTCGACACCAGGGACGGCACGTACTTCGTCGACTTCTTCCTGTGGCTCAAGTACACCGGCGACCCGGTGGCCGCCGACGTGCAGTTCGTCAACGCCGTCAAACCCGACCTGAAGCTCGGCACGCCGCTGCGGGACGTCACCGAGAACGGCGCCACCTACCGGCTCTACCGGGTGGGGGAGCGGTTCAAGAACGGCTTCGAGTTCCGCGGGTTCCCGTTCGACCACCAGCGGCTGACCGTGACGCTGCAGAACCGGACGCGCACCGCCGACCAGGTGGTGTACGTGACGGACAAGGAGATCCTGGACCAGGACCCGAGCGCCTACCTGCGCAGCGGGGCCGACGCGAACGCCGACATCAACCAGATCCCCAACTGGGTGGCCACGTCCGCGCGGTTCTTCCAGCGCACGGTCGGCAGCAGCGACGCGCTGGGCGACAGCGAGGGCGCGGGGTCGGGCATCTACTACAGCCAGTACGCGGCCGAGGTGGAGATCGCCCGCGACACGGCCCCGTTCCTGGTGAAGAACCTGCTGCCGCTGATCCTGCTGATCTGCGTGACCTACCTGTCGCTGTTCTTCTCGGCCTCCGACGGCGGTGCGCCGGTGTCGATGGGCGTCACGGCGATCCTCAGCACCGCCGTGCTGCTGAACAACGTCACCTCGCAGCTCCCGTCGGTCAGCTACACGGTGGCGCTGGAGTGGGGCTACTACGCGTTCATCCTGCTCGCGGCGACGTGCGTGCTGATCGCCATGCTGCGCAAGCGCTTGGTGTCCACCCGGCGCGAGGGCGCGGAGCGGATCCTGACCAGGACGGCCCGCGTCGGCTACCCGCTGTACCTGCTGGGCGTGGTGGTGACGTACGTCGTGCTGTTCGGCTGAGGCCGTCCACTGCCCGAAAAGGCGGAAAGCCTTGCGCCGCATGCGAGAAGTTGGCCCACCACGGCTCCGGTGAGCGCTGCCAGGATGAGGTGGTGCTGGTGACGGTCCTGGCTTTCGACGGGGTGACGGCGATCGACGTCGCCGGGCCCGTCGACGTGCTCCGGCACGCCAACCGCTTCGGCGCGGACTACCGCGTGCAGGTCGTCTCGTCCGACGGCGTGGACGTCCGCACGGCCACCGGGGTCCGCGTGCGCTCCGACGGCGCCGCGCGCTACGCCCAGCCGGGCGGCACCCTGCTCGTCCCCGGCACGTACGGCGAGGTCGACGCGCACCTCGACCACGACCTGCTGGAGGCCGCGGGGCTGCTGGCCGTGGGGGCGGACCGGGTCACGTCGGTGTGCACGGGGTCGTTCCTGCTGGCCGAACTCGGGCTGCTCGACGGGCGCGCGGCCACCACGCACTGGCGCCAGGTGGCGTCGTTCGCCCAGCGCTACCCCCGCGTCGCCCTGCGGCCGGACGACCTCTGCGTGCGCGACGGCGAGTTCGTCACGGCGGCGGGCGTCAGCTCGGGCATCGACCTGGCGCTCGCGCTGGTGGAGGAGGACCACGGCCCCGAGGTCGCGGCCGAGGCGGCACGGGCGATGGTCGTGTTCCTGCGTCGCCCCGCCCGCCAGTCGCAGTTCGCCGTGCCGTCGCGGGCACAGGTGCCGCGGCACAGCCCGTTGCGCGCGGTGCTCGACGCGATCGCGGCCGATCCGGCCGCCGACCACGGCGTCGCCTCGCTGGCGGCGCGGGCGTCGATCAGCGGCAGGCAGCTGTCCCGGCTGTTCCACGACGAGATCGGCACGACCCCGGCCCGGTACGTCGAACTGGTGCGGCTGGAGCACGCGCGGGAACTCCTCCAGCTGGGGCACACGGTCGCCGTGGCGGCGGCGCGCAGCGGGTTCGGCGGCGACGACGGGCTGCGGCGGGTGTTCACCAGCAGACTGGGCCTGTCGCCGACCGCGTACCGCGAGCGGCACCGGAACTGAGGAAGGCCCGCCCATGTCGCACTACCCTCCCTCGATCGTGCCCGTGGACCACGTGGCGCCCGTCCCGCGGCACGTCCGCGGCGTGCTGGCGGGCGAGGTCGTCGTCGACAGCACCCGCGCCCTCTACGTGTGGGAGCACTCGCACTACCCGCAGTACTACTTCCCGCGCGCCGACGTGCGGGAGGGCCTCCTGGTGGACGAGCACTCCACCCGCGAGACCAGCCGGGGCGTCGCGCGACTGCACCGGGTCGGGGACCGGCCGTCGAGCGCCCTGCACTACCCCGACTTCCACGACTCCGTGCGGTTCGACTGGGCCGCCGTGGACCTGTGGTTCGAGGAGGACGAGCAGGTCTTCGTGCACCCGCGCGACCCGTACACGCGGGTGGACGCGCTGCGGTCGTCGCGCACGGTCCGGATCGAGCTCGACGGCGTGGTGGCCGCCGAGTCGTCGTCGCCGGTGCTGGTGTTCGAGACCGGCTTGCCGACCCGCCACTACCTGAGCCGGACCGACGTCGACTTCTCCGTGCTGACCCGCACCGACACCGTGTCCTCCTGCCCGTACAAGGGGACGACCACCGACTACTGGTCGATCACCACCCCGCGCGGCGTCTTCCCGGACCTGGCGTGGAGCTACTCCTTCCCCACCAAGGACCTGCTGCCGATCGCGGGACTGGTCGCGTTCTACGACGAGAAGGTCGACGTCTTCCTCGACGGCGTGCGGCAGGAACGCCCGGTGACCCACTTCTAGGGCAGCAGGCGCGGCAGGGCGGTGTTCAGGCGCAGCAGCAGGTGCAGGTCCAGCGCCCGGTCCGACTCCCGCCAGTTCTCGCCGAGCAGCCGGTCGATCACGGCGAGCCGCTGGTAGAGCGTGTTGACGTGGACGCCGAGTTCGGTCGCGGTCGCGGCGGGCCGCCTGCCGTGGTCCAGGAACGCGTGCAGGGTGCGGACCAGCGGCACCGACCGCTGCCGCTCCTCCGCCAGCACCGCGCCGAGTTCGCGTTCGACCATGCCTCGCACGTCCTGCCGTCCCTGCGTGCTGAGCAGGACCTGGTACACGCCAAGGCCCTCGGCGGTCGTGACCTGCCCGGTCCGGTCCAGCGCGACCAGCGTGTCCAACGCCCGTTCGGCGTCCCGGCGGCAGCGGACCAGGTCGCCCGCCCCGGCGGCGGGACCGGCCGCGCCCGCCGTGAGGTCGTCCGGCCACTCGGCGCCCAGCGCGTTCGGGTCGTCCACCGGCACGACCGCGAGCAGCCGTCCACCCTCGGTGGCCAGCGCGGACCCGTCCGGCAGCGCCGTCGCCAACCGGGTGCGCGCGGCCGCGGTGCTCGGCCGGGCCACCAGCACGCTGTACGTCCTCGCCGGGTCGAGCCCGGCCCCGCGCAACTGCCGCGCGGCGTCCACGACCGGTCGGGACAGCAGGTCGAGCAGGTGGGCGTCGCGGGTCAGCCGGGCCGCCCGCTCGACGGCCTCCTGCCCCACGAGGATCAGCGCCAGCGGGGGAGCGGCGCGTTCCAGCAGCAGCCGGTCGTCGGCGCTCGGCTCGGCGGGACCGGCCAGCACCAGAGCGCCCAGCACCCGCCCGCCCGCGATCACCGGTTGCACCAGCAGACGGCCGTCCGGGCAGGTCAGGTCCGTCGCCGCGCCGGTCGCGTCGAGCGACGCGAGCACCGGGTCGAGCACGTCGGGGTGCAGAGGAGCGGGTTCGCCCGCGTAGGCGAACACGACCCGGTCGCCCGCCGCCGCCACGACCTCGCCGAGCAGGTCGTCCACCCCGCCGCCGTCGAGCACCACGCGGGTGAGCCGCCGGTCCCAGCGCAACGTCCGTTCGAGCCGGTCCACGGTCGCCCGCGACTCCTGCGCCGACCGGGCGTTGTCGATCGCCACGGCCGCGTGCGCGGCGAGCGCCGACAGCAGCGCGATCTCGTCCTCGCCGAAGCTCCGCTCCTGCCGCTTGCCCGCCAGCAGCGCGCCGAGCACCCGCCCGTGCACGCTCAGCGGCACGCCCAGCAGCCCCCGCATGTTCTCCGCGGCCGCCGCCCGGTCCGCCTCGGCGTCGTGCCGCACACCCGGCTCGGTGCGGTAGTCGGCCGTCCACACCGGCTCGCCGCGCGTGACCACGGCCGCCGCGATGCCGGTGTCGAGCGGGATGCTCAGCCCCAGCAGGAGCGGGGTCAGCGCGCCGTCGGCGACGTCGATGCGCAGGTGGTCGTCCTCGACCAGCGCGAGGTAGGTCAGGTCGACGCCCAGCAGCCGCCTCGCCTGGCCGACGACCTCGCGCACCAGGTCGTCCGGGTCGCGCAGCGTGGACAGGCCGCGGGCGATGTCGTTGAGCGCGGACAGCTCGGTGGCCCGCTGCCGCCGTTGCGCCAGCAGGGAGCTGAGCCGCAGGGCCGAGTGCGCGTCGCGGTCGACGTCCGGGCCGCCCCCGGTCTCCCGCAGGGCGTCGTGGTGCCGGGCGAGCGCGTCGGCCGACGCGTCGTCGAGCAGCAGGTCCAGCCACGAGGTCACAGCGCCTCCTCGTCGATGGACGAAAGGTCCACTCGATCGGGTCAAGCATGGAGAGTACACACATTGCCGCCTCCGGAACCCGTGACTAGCGTCGAGGAATGGACCTGAGCGCGCTCCTCCCTCCCGGTCGGGTGCTCGACGACCCGGACGTGCTGCGTTCCTACAGCCACGACGAGGCGGAGTGGGCCCCGTGGGAGCTGCCCGCCGCCGTCGTCCGCCCCCGGACCGCCGCCGAGGTCCAGACCGTCGTGCGGCACTGCGTGGAGCACCGGATCCCGGTGGTCGCGCGCGGCGCGGGCACGGGCCTGTCCGGCGGTGCCAACGCGACCGCGGGCTGCGTCGTGCTCGCGTTGGACGGGATGCGGGCGATCAAGGAGATCAACCCGCTGGAGAAGCTCGCGGTGGTCGAGCCGGGCGTCGTCAACGACGACCTCCGGGCGGCGTGCGCCGAGCACGGCCTTTGGTACCCGCCGGACCCGGCGAGTTCGCCGTGGTCGACCATCGGCGGCAACGTGGCCACCAACGCGGGCGGCGTGTGCTGCGTGAAGTACGGCGTGACCGGCGACTACGTGCTGGGCCTCCAGGTCGTGACCGGCACCGGCGAGCTGGTCCGCCTCGGCCGCCGCACCGCGAAGGGCGTGGCGGGCTACGACCTGACGTCGCTGCTGGTCGGCTCCGAGGGCACGCTCGGCGTCATCACCGAGATCACCGTCCGCCTGCGCCCCCGCCGTCCCGTCGAGCACACCATCGCGGGCTACTTCTCCTCCGTCGTGGCGGCGGGCGTGGCGGTGGAGCGGATCGCGGCGGCGGGCCTGATCCCGTCGGCGCTGGAACTGGTGGACCGCCAGTGCCTCATCGCGGTCGACGAGTGGAAGAACATGGGCCTGTCCGCCGACGCGGACACCGTGCTGCTCGGCCGCACCGACGCTCCGGGCCAGGCGGGCGAGGCCGAGGCCGACGCCCTGCTCGCGTGCTTCGACGACGCGGGGGCGACGTGGAGCGCCCGCTCGACCAGTCAGCAGGAGGCGGACGCGTTGTTCGACGCCCGCAGGCTCGCCTACCCGGCGCTGGAACGCCTCGGCCCGGTGCTCACCGAGGACATCTGCGTGCCCGTCGGCCGCGTCGCGGAGATGCTGGGCCGCATCCAGGCGATCGGCCAGCGCCACGACACCCGGATCGCCAACATCGCCCACGCGGGCGACGGCAACCTGCACCCGCTGCTGCTCACGGCGGCGGGCGACGAGGACGGCGAGGTACGCGCGCAGGCCGCGTTCGCCGACATCATCGCCGAGGCCCTCGACCTCGGCGGCACGGTCACCGGCGAGCACGGCGTCGGCCTGCTCAAGCGCGACGGCCTGCGCCGCGAACTCGACCCGGCGGTCCTGGCCCTGCACCGAGCGGTGCGCGCGGCCCTCGACCCGCACCACGTCCTCAACCCCGGCAAGGTGTTCGAACAGGAGACGTCATGACCACGGAACCACTGGTGCGCCTGGGCGACGCCACCTTGCGCGGTGCCCACGCCGACGGCGTGTTCTCGTTCAAGGACATCCCGTACGCCCGCGCGGAGCGCTTCGGCCTGCCGGAACGCTTTGTGCTGCAAGGGGAACGTGACGCCCGGTCGTCCGGCCCGACCGCCCCGCAGGCGAGCGCCCGCTTCCCCGGCGTCGACATGGAAGGCCTCGTCGGACCGGGGTGGATCCGGGGCGACGACTACCTGACGGCGAACGTGTGGACGCCGACCCTGGCCGACGAGGGCTTGCCGGTGATGGTGTTCGTGCACGGCGGCTCGTTCACCGCGGGCACCGGCAGCACCCTCGGCTACGACGGGACGGCGTTCGCCCGCGACGGCGTGGTGCTGGTGACCGTGAACTACCGCCTGGGCGTGCTCGGGTTCGGTTCGGTGCCGGGGAAGCCGGAGAACCGGGGCCTGCGCGACCAGATCGCGGCACTGGAGTGGGTGCGGGACAACGCCTCCGCGTTCGGCGGCGACCCCGGCGACATCACCGTGTTCGGCCAGTCAGCCGGGGCGATCAGCGTCTGCGACCTGCTGGCGGTGCTGCCGCCGAGCCTGGTCCGCCGGGCGATCAGCCAGAGCGGGGGAGGGTCGCACCTGCTGACCCCCGCGCAGGCCGCCGTGACCACCCGAGCGGTGACCGAGGCGCTCGGCCGCCCGATCCTGGAAGCCGACGACGAGGCGTTGGTGGACGCGCTGACCCTGGTGGCCTCGCAGCGGCCCGACCTGGCGGTCGACGGCCTCCGCGATCCGCTGATGGGCCTGTCACCCATCGGTCCCGTGCTCGACGGCGACCTGTTCCACGAGCAGCCGGTCGACGCCGTCGCGGCGGGCGCGAGCGCCGCCGTGGACCTGCTGGTGGGGCACAACTCCGACGAGATGAACCTCTACCTCGTCGGCCTCGGCGACGCCATGCCCCCGGTCACGCCGGAGGTGCTGGAGTTCGCCGTGGCCCGCCTGCACCCGGACCCCGCGCGAGTGGTCGACGCGTACCGCGAGGCCGGAAGGGGCGACACCCCTGGAGAACTGCTGGCGGCCATCGGCACCGACTACATGTTCGGCGTCCCCTCGGCACGTCTGGCCGACGCCCACGCCCCGCACGCCGCCGGGACGTGGCGCTACGAGTTCACCTGGCGCTCGCCCGCGTTCGACGGCCGCCTGGGCGCCTGCCACGGCGTGGAACTGCCGTTCGTGTTCGAGACCCTCGACCGCGTCGACTTCGGCATCCTCGGTGTGACCGCCACGGACGAGAACCGCGCCTTCGCCCGTGAGGTGCACGACGTCTGGGTCCGCTTCGCCCGCGACGGCGACCCCGGCTGGCCCCGGCACACCCCGGAGCGGCAGTCGTTGCGCCGCATCGGCACGGAGTCGACCACCGATCACCTCGACGGCAAGGAACTCGCGGTCTGGGAGGGTGTTCGCTGACCTCAGCCGGTGCGGTGGCTCGGCGCGCGACCGTCCACAGTGGCCTCTCGCGCGCTGAGGCTGCCCAGCAGTGCCAGGGCTTCCGCTGTCGTCGCGGTCGCGGGGTGGAACACCTTGAGCGTCACCCCGGCGTCCGCGTTGACGGTGAACGACTCGTAGTGCAGGGCCAGTTCGCCGACCTGAGGGTGCCGGAGGGACATCGACCCGCGGGTCTTGATCCGCACCTGGGCCTTGCCCCACAACCGGCGGAACTCGTCGTTGCGCAACGACAGCTCGCCGACCAGCGCGATCAGCCGGGGATCGTCCGGGTCCGCGCCACCCGCGGCCCGCAGCGCCGCCACGGTGAGGGCGGCGACCTCGTCCCAGTCTCCGTAGAAGGACTTGGCCCCCTCGTTGAGGAACACCAGCCGCGCCAGGCACGAGTGGTGCTCCTGCCCGGCGTACAGGGCCCGGCCCAGCTGGTTGGCCCCGACCACGGTCGTCAGGGGGTCCAGCGCGATCGCGGGCGTGGACGGCCACAGCTCCACCAGCGCCGACAGCCGCGGGTCCAGCCGGGACCGCGCGGGTTCGCGCTTGCGCTTGCGCGGGGCGTGGTCGGCGACCGACCGCAGGTACCGCAACGCCATGTCGTCGAACAGCATCGCCGCCGCCAGCGCGTCCAGCACCGACCGGGAGGGGTGTCGTTCCCGGCCCTGCTCCAGCCGCGTGTAGTAGTCGGTCGACAGGCCCGCGAGATCCGCCACCTCCTCGCGGCGCAGCCCGCTCACCCGCCGCCTGCCCTCGTCCGGCAGCCCCACGGCCGCCGGGGTCAGCTGGGTCCGCCGCGCCCGCAGGAACTCGCCGAGGTGGTTGTTCGCTCTCACCCCGCGAAGATAACCCGGCCGCGGCACGGTCGTCGTGGGTGCGCCGCACCCCCTCAGGTCTATTCCGCCGTTGCGTGGGTGCGTCACACCCTTCTCGACCTTCCCGAGCTCGCCTAGCTTTTCGACCAGCGGCCGAGATTCGCCGCTGTCCCAACGAAAAGCGATGGAGAACCATGTCCAAGCGCGGCGCGCTCGCCACGGTGCTGGCACTGTCGGCCACCCTGGTGGCGACCCTCCCGGCGTCGGCCACCCACGACCCGTCCCTGTCCTCGCCGAAGGTCCTCGCCCGACTGGACCTGGCCGGTCGGCAGCAGGCGGAGAACATCACCCTCGAACCGGACGGCTCCGCGGACGTCACGTTCGCGAACATCCGCCAGATCGCCCGGATCTCGCCGCGCGGCGAGATCCGCGTCCTCGCGACCCTCCCGGCCCCGCCCGAGGGCTCGAAGACCCCGGCGTTCACCGGGGAGCCGTTCCTCGGCGGCATCGTCCGCGACCACGACGGCACGCTGTACTTCAACTACGTGACCGGCACGGCGGAGCTGACGGGCATCTGGAAGCTCCGACCGGGCGGGACCCCGACCCGTGTCGTGGCGCTCCCGCCGACCGGCTTCGCCAACGGCCTGGACCTGGACGGCGGTTACCTCTACGCCGCCGACTCGATCCTCGGCACGATCTGGCGGGCGTCGGTCCACGGTGGCCCCGCGGTCGCGTGGAGCACCGCGCCCGAACTGGCGATGACCTCGCTGGCGGGCGTGAACGGCCTGGCCGTGCACAACGGCGCGGTGTGGGCGACCAACACCGACGCGGGCTCCGTCGTCCGCGTCCCGATCCGGTACGACCGGTCCGCCGGTCCGGCTCGGGTCGTGACCTCGGGGCTGGGCCTGATCGACGACCTCGAGTTCACCGGGAGCGGCGACAGCGTGCTCGTCGCCGGGTTCGCCGCGAACGAGGTGGTCCTGGTGCGCCCGGACGGCTCGCACACCGTCGTCCTGGCCAACACCGACGGCCTGCTGCAGAACCCGACCTCGCTGGCCCGCCGGGGCGACACGGTCTACGTCGCCAACGCGGCCTACTTCACCGGGGGCGACCCCGTGGTGTTCACGGCGCGCCTGCGCCGCTAGCCACCGGACCTCACCACCCGCAGCAGCCGGTCGGCGTTGCGGGTGGTGAGGTCGCGCCACTCCGGCCCGGCCGCGTCGATCGACGCCAACTGCCGTCCCACGGCCTCCGGCGGGGTGAAGCAGAAGTCGCTGCCGTAGAGAAGCCGCCCGGTGCCGACGACGCTCGCCAGCGCCGGGACCTGGGTCGGGAACGGCGTCCCGGCCAGGTCGAACCACAGGCCCGCGAGCTGGTCGCGGGTCGACGCGCCCGAGCCGGGGGTGAACGTCGTGCGGAACAGCTCCACCCGGTCGGCCAGCAGCGCCAGCGTCCCGCCGCAGTGCGGGATGACGAACCGGATGCCGTCGAAGCGCTCCAGCGCCCCGCTGAACAGCAGGTCGGTGACGGTCCTGGTGGTGTCGAACGGGAACTCCAGCATCGGCCGCGGCCGGTCCGGCGACACGGCCTCCCAGTTCGGGGGCGACGTCGGGTGCACGAACACCACGGCCTCCCTGCGGTGCAGCTCCTCCAGCAGCGGCCGGAACAGCGGGTCGCCGAGGTAGCGGCCGTCCACGTTGGACTCCAGCGCGACGCCCGATGCCCCCAGGTCGTCCAACGCCCGCGCCAGTTCCGCCAAGGCCGCGTCGACGTCCGGCAGCGGCAGGGACGCGAAGCCGCCGAACCGGTCGGGGTGCCGGGCGACGACCGCGGCGGCGTGGTCGTTGACGTGCCGCGCCAGCGCGACCGCGTCGGAGCCGAAGTGCACGCCGGGCGACGACACGGACAGCACCGACCGCGCGATGCCGTGCTCGTCCATCAGCCGCAGGTGCCGGTCCTCGCTCCACGACGGCCACGCGGGCATCCCGTCCGGCCGCGCGTGCCCGGCGCGGACGGCCTCGGCGACGTACCGGTCGGTGAGGAAGTGCGCGTGCACGTCCACCAGTCCCGCTGGGGTCTCCATCACGCGATCATCCTGCCGCACCTCCCGGCGACCCCGAGGGGCCGCCGGGAGGTCCTGGAGCTACTTGGCCGCGGCCTCGTCGCGCTTGGACTTCACCAGGCTGGCCACCGTCGTGACCACCAGGATGCCGATGATCACCGGCAGGGAGACCTCGATGCCGATCGTCGGCACCGACAGCGGCTCACCGCCGTTGAGGAACGGCAGCGAGTTGGTGTGCAGCGCCTCGAGGATCAGCTTCACGCCGATGAACGCGAGGATCAGCGAGAGGCCGATCGACAGGTACACCAGCTTGTTCAGCAGGCCGCCGAGCAGGAAGTACAGCTGGCGCAGGCCCATCAGGGCGAACGCGTTGGCCGTGAAGACGAGGAACGGCTCCTTGGTGAGGCCGAAGATCGCCGGGATCGAGTCGAGCGCGAACAGCAGGTCGGTCGTGCCGATCGCGACCATGACGATGAACATCGGGGTGACGAACCGCTTGCCGTCGATCCGGATGAACGACTTGGCGTCGTGGTAGCTGTCGGCCACCGGGAAGATCCGGCGGACGAACCTCAGCAGCGCGTTCTCCTTGAACTCCTCGTCCTCGTCGTGGCTCGTCCGCGCCAGCTTGTAGCCGGTGTAGATCAGGAACGCCCCGAAGAGGTAGAAGACCCAGCTGAACTGGGCGATCACCGCCGCGCCCACCGCGATGAAGATGCCGCGCATGACCAGCGCGATCAGGATGCCGATCAGCAGCACCCGGCCCTGGTGGACGGCGGGCACCTTGAACGTGTTCATGATGATCAGGAAGATGAACAGGTTGTCGATGCTCAGCGAGTACTCGGTGATGTACCCGGCGAAGAACTCACCGGCGTAGACCCCGCCCGAGAAGTACCAGATGCCGATCCCGAACAGGACGGCGACGCTGACGTAGAACGTCACCCACCGGCCCGCTTCGCCCAGCGAGACCTCGTGCGGCTTGCGGCCCACGAGCACCAGGTCCACGGCCAGCAGGAGCAGCAGACCCGCGATCGTCGCGAGCCACAACCACAGTGGAACAGACATCAGGACACCCTCCGGTTTCGGCGCGCACACCTATGACCGGAGGTCTCCTCCGCCGGCTGCGACCGACCGGCGACACCGGGAGCCAAACGGAACTCCGTGCTGACGGCGTCGCCGCGTTGGGAGTACTCCCCTCCGCGAACTGGGACAGTGTCCCTTATGTCCCGTCCCGAGCGCCACACGGGGGCTCGCTCGCTCCCTGATCGTGTACTTCTCGCGTCGCACATTTCATGAGCTTCACGAAGAGTATTCGTGGGCGCGGCCGACTAATCCGCGCGTCTGCCGGGTGTCCACGTCAACCGGCTTTGACGTGCGGCCTTGTCGGGTTCGTCGCCGAACGACCGGGAAAAACAGCGGACGTGAAAATAAATCGCGGATCGCCGCGTTCCCGCTGTTCCGGCGGTCGCGCGGAGTGGTCGGATCGATACTGTCCGATATTAGGCCATTCGTGTTCAAAGTGAGTGATCGTCGGAAATCGTGCTACTCACAGTTGATCGACGGGGGCGGGAATCGGCGGTTCTAGGGGTGCTCGGTGAATCGGTTCCGTAATCCGGTTACCGTCACTCGGTGCCCTGTCGGCTACCAGGGGTAGTCGAAATTGCCGCGATTATCTCGAGTGGATTACGGCCCCAGATGTTCGCTGGTGAATCGTCCGACAGGGGGTTACGAATTGAGACCTCGCCGCCGAGTGCCCGCTGATCGCGCGTCTCCCGCGCCGCGCACGCCGTCGGCGACTTCAGCCCGCCCCCAGTCCAAGGACCGGTGTTCTTTGTGAACCACGATTCGATGCAGCACTTCTCCTCGGGGCTGTGGACCCCGCTGCTGGCGTACGCCATCTCGGTGATCGGGTCGTTGATCGGCCTGTCCTGCATGTCCAGGGCGCGGGCCGAGGTCGAACGCCGGTCCAAGCTCCTCTGGACGCTGTTCGGCGCGCTCGCCATCGGCGGCGTGGCGATCTGGCTGATGCACTTCATCGCCATGCTCGGCTTCGACGTCACCTCCGGCGTCGTCAAGTACTCCGCGCCGCTCACGGCCCTGTCCGCGCTGATCGCGGTGGTCGTGGTGGGTGTCGGCCTCTCGATCGTGACCCTGTTCCGGGTGACCCCGGTCCGCCTCGTCGGCGCGGGCGTGCTCGCGGGCCTCGGCGTCGCGGGCATGCACTACATGGGCATGTCGGCGATCCGGTTCCAGGGCCAGCTGACCTACGACCTGGCGCTCGTCGGGGTGTCCTGCCTGATCGCCGTCGTCGCCGCCATCGCGGCCTTCTGGTTCACCCTGGTCGTCAAGACGACCCTCGCCCGCGTCGCGGCGGGCCTGGTGATGGGCGTCGCCGTGACCGGCATGCACTACACCGGCATGGCCGCCGTGAGCGTCGAGATGGACGCGACGATCCCGTCACCGGTCGGCACCGACGTGTTCGACCTCGTGTTCCCGGTGTTCGTGATCGGCGGGCTCATCGTCGCCGTTCTGCTGTGGACGCTGTTCACCTCCGAGAACGACCCGCTCGGGGAAACCGCCGACAACGTCGGCTGAATTGGGATTCGAAACGCCGGCGCGATTACCTGAATAGCCGATCGCGCCGGGAACGACGTCAGACGAATTCGATTTCCTTCGTCCGGCGCGGCATCAGCAGAACGGCCAGGGTGCTGCACGCGGCGACCGCGACCATGGCGAGGAACACGTTGTGAGTCGCGTCGTCCAGCGCGCTCCGCACGAACGCCACGACCGGTGAGGCCGGGTCGGCGTGGCCGCCCAGCACGATGCTCGTGGCGTCGACGCTGGGCGGCAGGTGACCCGCCACGGCGGCGGGCGGCTCGGCGAACCGGTTCGCCAGGGTCGCGTTCGCGATCGCCCCGAACACCGCCACCCCGACGGCGCTGCCCAGCGAGCGGCTGAACATGTTCGTGGCGGTCACCACACCCCGCCGGTCCCAGCCGACGGTCGACTGCACGGCGATGACCGTGGGGCTCGACACGAGCCCGAGGCCGACGCCCATCACGAACGACCCGGCGGCGGCCTCCCACACGGCCGACTCCTGCGACAGCAGGGCGATCAGGACCGCGCCGACGACCACGAAGCCGCTGCCGATCAGCGAGGTGTCCCGGAACCCGATCCGCATGTAGACGCGCCCGGACATCGCCGCCGAGATCGGCCACCCGAACGTCAGCGCGGCCAGCGCGAACCCCGCGACCAGCGCCCCCGTGCCGAGCACGCCCTCGACGAACGTCGGCAGGTACGAGGTCAGGCCCATCAGCAGCGCGCCGACCACCAGCGACGTCAGGTTCCCGCCGTTGAGCGTCCGGTGCGCGAACACCCACATCGGCAGGATCGGCTCGGCCACCCGGCGCTCCACCAGCACGAACACCACCAGCACCGCGCCGCCCGCGCCGAACACCAGCAGGCTCTGCCACGACCCCCACGCCCAGGCGACCCCGCCTTCGAGCAGGCCGAGCAGCACCAGCGGCAGGCCGACGGTGAGCAGCGTCGCGCCGAGGTAGTCGACCTTGTGCACCTGCTTGACGACGTTCTCCTTGAACCGCAGCGCCAGGAACACCACCGCGATCGCGCCGAGCGGCACGTTGACGAAGAAGATCCACCGCCACGACAGGTAGTCGGAGAACACGCCGCCCAGCGCGGGCCCGATCAGCGACGCCACGGCCCACACGCTGGTCACGTAGCCCTGGACCTTCGCGCGCTCCTCCACGGTGTACAGGTCGCCGAGCATCGTGATGCTCATCGGCTGCACCGCGCCCGCGCCGATGCCCTGGAGGGCTCGGGCGGCGATCAGCACCGGCATGCTCCACGCCGCGCCGGACAGCACCGAACCCAGGATGAACACGCCGATGCCGAAGAACATCACCGGCTTGCGGCCCACGATGTCCGCGAACTTCCCGTACAGCGGCACCGTGACGGCCTGGGTGAGCAGGTAGATCGAGAACAGCCACGGGAACTGGGAGAACCCGCCGAGGTCCTCCACGATGGACGGCACCGCCGTGGCGATGATCGTGCTGTCCAGCGCCACCAGCCCGGTGGTCAGCATCACCGCCAGCAGGACGGGACCGCGGTCCGAGCGGAGGCCCAGCTGCCTCCGGGTGAGCGGTGCCGTCATGCGCGTGTGCTCCCAACGTCCGGTGGGGGTGGCGGAGACCACCCGACAACTCCCAACACCGCGCTCGCCCCCGCCCATTCCGCCTCGGGGCGAACGTGGCGGAGGTCGCCTTGGTGCGCCGGACCGTCATTTGGCGATGTGATCGATAACATGACCTGGTGGACAAGGTGACGCGCGAGCCTGCGATGACCGACGTGGCACGCCTGGCGGGCGTGTCGCACCAGACCGTGTCGAGGGTGCTCAACGGGCACCCGAACGTGCGGGAGCAGACGCGCAACCGCGTGCGCGCGGCCATCTCCGAGCTGGGCTACCGGCCGAACCGGGCGGCGAAAGCCCTGGTCACGGGCCGTACGCAGGTGCTCGGCGTGGTGGCGCAGAACTCGACGCTCTACGGGCCCGCGTCGTTGCTGGTGGCGTTCGAGCACGCCGCCGCGGAGGCCGGTTTCACCGTGAGCGTGGGCAACGTCAGCGTGCTGGACCGGCACTCCATCGGCCGCGCGGTGGAGCAGCACCTCGACCAGCGGGTGGCCGGGATAGTGGTGATCGCGCCCGTGGCGTCGGCGAACGAGGCGCTCGACCACCTGCCCGCGGACGTACCGCTGGTCACGATCGACGGCGACCCGGCCCGTCCGGCGGCGCTGGTCACGGTGGACCAGGCGGCGGGGGCGCGGGACGCGACGAGGTTCCTGCTCGGGGCGGGGCACTCGACGGTGTGGCACGTGTCCGGGCCGTCGGACTGGTTCGACGCCATCGGCCGCATCGAGGGCTGGCGGGCCGCGCTCGCCGAGGCGGGCGCGGAGGTGCCGCCCGTGATGGCGGCGGACTGGACCGCGGCCTCGGGGTACCGGGCGGGGCAGATGCTCGCGCGGATGCCCGACGTGACGGCCGTGTTCGCGGCCAACGACCACCTGGCGCTCGGCATCCTGCGCGCGATGAGCGAGCGCGGCAGGCGGGTGCCGGAGGACGTGAGCGTGGTCGGGTTCGACGACGTGCCGGAGGCGGCGTACTTCATCCCGCCGCTGACCACCATCCGGCCGGACTTCGAGGCCGTGGCCAGGGCGACGCTGGGGATGCTGCTCGGGCAGATCGAGTCCGGCACGCCGACCACGACGCGGCACACGATCGCGCCGGAGCTGGTGGTGCGCGACAGCGTTGCGGCTCCCGGCGACCGTTGAGAACGCTCATTCCACGCAACCGCTGAGCGGAACTCCTTCGCGGGCAACGTGTCCGGCGAGTTACCGAAACGTTGCCCCGTTCTGTTGACGGGCGGAATGTTAGCGATAACACTGCGTCGGACACGCTGTCGGACGAAGGTGTCTCACCATGGCGATCGATCCCCAGGACGCACTCGTGGTCGGAGTCGACTTCGGCACGCTGTCCGGCCGAGCCGTCGTGGTCCGGGTCCACGACGGGGCCGAACTCGGCAGCGCGGTGCACGAGTACCGGCACGGCGTCGTCGACCGCGCGCTGCCGTCCACCGGCCGGGCGCTGCCGCCCGAGTGGGCGTTGCAGGTGCCGTCCGACTACGTCGACGTGCTGCGCGAGGCGATCCCCGGCGCGCTGGCCGCCGCGGGCGTCGACCCGGCCCACGTCGTCGGCGTCGGCACCGACTTCACCGCGTGCACGATGGTGCCCACCACGGCCGACGGCACGCCGCTCTCGGAGCTGCCGGAGTTCGCCGGGACCCCGCACGCCTACGTGAAGCTGTGGAAGCACCACGCCGCGCAGGGCCAGGCGGACCGGATCAACGAGCTGGCCCGCGACCGCAAGGAGCCGTGGCTGCCGCGCTACGGCGGCCTGATCTCCTCGGAGTGGGAGTTCGCCAAGGGCCTGCAACTGCTGGAGGAGGCCCCCGAGGTCTACGCGGCGATGGACCGCTGGGTCGAGGCCGCCGACTGGATCGTCTGGCGGCTCACCGGGACCTACGTCCGCAACGCGTGTTCCGCCGGGTACAAGGGGATCCGCCAGGACGGCGCCTACCCGACGCCGGAGTTCCTGCGCGAGCTGCACCCCGGCTTCGAGGGGTTCGTCACCGACAAGCTGGACCACGAGATCGGCGCGCTCGGCGACCGCGCGGGCGGCCTGTCCGCCGAGGCCGCCGCGTGGACCGGTCTCCCCGAGGGGATCGCGGTCGCCGTCGGCAACGTCGACGCCCACGTCACCGCGCCCGCCGCGAACGCCGTCGAGCCCGGTCGGATGGTCGCGATCATGGGCACCTCCACCTGCCACGTGCTGTCCGGCGCGGACCTGCGCGAGGTGCCGGGGATGTGCGGCGTCGTGGACGGCGGGATCGTGCCGGGCCTGTGGGGCTACGAGGCCGGGCAGTCCGGCGTCGGCGACATCTTCGCCTGGTTCGTCGACCACAACGTGCCCGCCGAGTACCACGAGCGCGCGGCCGAGCGCGGCATCTCCGTGCACGACCTGCTCACGGAGTTGGCCGCGCGGCAGGAGATCGGCGAGCACGGCCTGATCGCCCTGGACTGGCACAGCGGCAACCGCTCGGTGCTGGTCGACCACGAGCTGAGCGGCCTGGTCGTGGGGCAGACGCTGGCCACCCGCGCCGAGGACACCTACCGCGCCCTGTTCGAGGCGACCGCGTTCGGCACCAAGGCGATCGTGGACGCGTTCGTCGCGTCCGGCGTCCCGGTGACCGAGCTGATCGTCGCGGGAGGCCTGCTGCGCAACGAACTCCTGATGCGGATCTACGCCGATGTCACGGGCCTGCCGCTGTCGGTGATCGGCTCCGAGCAGGGGCCCGCGCTGGGGTCGGCGATCCACGCCGCCGTGGCCGCGGGCGCGTACCCGGACATCCGCGCGGCCGCCGCCGCCATGGGTTCGGTCCGCCGGGGCGTGTACCAGCCGATCCCGGCGAACGTCGAGGCCTACCAGGCGCTCTACGCCGACTACGTCGAGCTGCACGACCACTTCGGCCGCGGCCGCAACGACGTCATGCACCGGCTGAAGGCGCGCAAGCGCGCCGCGACCGAGGGGAAGAGCTGATGTCGGTTCGACAGGCCGTCGAGGACCTGCGCCGGACCGTCGCCGACCTGCACGGGGAGCTCACCAGGTACGGCCTGGTGATGTGGACCGCGGGCAACGTGTCGGCGCGGGTGCCGGGCGAGGACCTGATGGTGATCAAGCCGTCGGGCGTGTCCTACGACGAGCTGACGGCGGCGGCGATCGTCGTCACCGACCTGCACGGCGAACTGGTGGAGGGCGACTTCGCGCCCTCGTCGGACACCGCGGCGCACGGGTACGTGTACCGGCACCTGCCCGAGGTCGGCGGCGTCGTGCACACCCACTCGCCCTACGCCACGGCGTGGGCCGCGCGCGGCGAGCCGATCCCGTGCGTGCTGACGATGATGGCCGACGAGTTCGGCGGCGAGATCCCGGTCGGGCCGTTCGCGATGATCGGCGACGACTCCATCGGCCGCGGCATCGTGGACACGTTGCGGGGCAGTCGGTCCCCGGCCGTGCTGATGCGCAACCACGGCCCGTTCACCGTCGGCGTCGACGCCCGCGCCGCCGTGAAGGCCGCCGTGATGGTCGAGGACGTCGCCCGCACCGTCCACCTCGCCCACCAGCTCGGGAAGCCGGGCGACCTGGCGCAGGACGACATCGACCGCCTGCACGTCCGCTACCAGACCGTCTACGGCCAGGCCTGAGCCCGTGGAGCCACGAGGAGAACGCCCGATGTCGAAACCCCAGCTGTGGTTCCTCACCGGCAGCCAGCACCTGTACGGGCCGGAGACGCTCGACCAGGTGGCGAGCCAGTCGCAGCAGATCCAGCGCACGCTGACCGCGTCGGGGCGGATCTCCGCGGAGATCGTCTGGAAGCCGGTGCTGACCGACTCGACCGCCATCCGCGACGTCATGCTGGCGGCCAACGCGGACCCGTCCTGCGTCGGCGTGCTGGCCTGGATGCACACGTTCTCGCCCGCCAAGATGTGGATCACCGGGCTGGACGTGCTGCGCAAACCCCTGCTGCACCTGCACACCCAGCTCAACTCGGCGCTGCCGTGGCAGTCCATCGACATGGACTTCATGAACCTCAACCAGGCCGCGCACGGCGACCGCGAGTTCGGGTTCATCCAGACCCGGCTCGGGGTGGCGCGCAAGACCGTGGCGGGGCACGCGTCCGATCCCGCGCTGGCGAGCAGGATCGACGGCTGGGCGCGGGCCGCGACCGGCCAGAACCACCTGCGGGGCCTCAAGCTGGCGCGGTTCGGCGACAACATGCGGGACGTCGCCGTGACCGAGGGCGACAAGGTCGAGGCCGAGCTGCGGTTCGGCGTCTCGGTGAACACCTACGGCGTCAACGACCTGGTGGCCGTGGTCGACGAGGTGTCGGACGAGGCGATCTCCGTGCTGGTCGCGGAGTACGCCGACGCCTACGCCCTCGCGCCGGAGCTGGCCAGGGGAGCGGAGCGGCACGAGTCGCTGCGCTACGCCGCGCGGATCGAGCTGGGCATGCGGCAGTTCCTCACCGACGGCGGGTTCGGCGCGTTCACCACGAACTTCGAGGACCTCGGCGGCCTGCGCCAGCTGCCGGGCCTGGCCGTGCAGCGGCTGATGGCCGACGGCTACGGCTTCGGCGGCGAGGGCGACTGGAAGACCTCGGCGCTGCTGGCCGCGGTGAAGGCGATGGGCGCGGGCACCGGCCGCGGCACGTCGTTCATGGAGGACTACACCTACCACTTCGGCCCCGGCGAGCCGAAGATCCTCGGCGCGCACATGCTCGAGGTGTGCCCGAGCATCGCGGCCGACCGGCCGTCGTGCGAGATCCACCCGCTCGGCATCGGCGGCCGCGAGGACCCCGTCCGCCTGGTGTTCGACGCGACGCCCGGCGACGGCGTCGTGGTCGGCCTGTCCGACCTGGGCGACCGGTTCCGCCTGGTGGCCAACGAGATCGAGGTCGTGCCGCCGGACGAGCCGCTGCCCAACCTGCCCGTGGCGCGCGCGGTGTGGAAGCCCGCGCCCGCGCTGTCCACCTCGGCCGAGTCGTGGCTCACGGCGGGCGGCCCGCACCACACCGTGCTGACCCAGGCCGTCGGCGCGGAGGTGCTGCGGGACTTCGCGCACATGGCGCACACCGAACTCGTGGTCATCGACGGGGCGACCACGACGGCGGACTTCGGGGACCGCCTCCGCTGGAACCAGGCCTACTACCGACTCGCCCAGGGCTTGCCCGGCTGGCGATAGCACGTACCGAACCCGACAGGAGAGAACAGTGAAGTTCACCCGTTTCGTCGCGGTAGGAGGCGCTTTCGCGCTCGCCGCCGCACTGAGCGCCTGCGGCTCGTCGACCAAGACGGTCGACCAGCAGGCGGAGGCCGGGTCCGGTGCGGGCTCGCTGGTCGGCGTGACCATGCCGACCAAGGCGTCCGAGCGCTGGATCCACGACGGCGACAACATCAAGGCGGCGCTGGAGAAGCAGGGCTACCAGGTCGACCTGCAGTACGCGGAGAACGACATCCCGACGCAGGTCAACCAGATCGAGAACCAGATCACCAAGGGCGCCAAGGCGTTGGTCATCGCGTCCATCGACGGCACGGCGATCACCACGCAGCTCCAGGAGGCGGCCGACAAGAAGATCCCGGTCATCGCCTACGACCGGCTGATCCGCAACAGCCCCAACGTCGACTACTACGCCACGTTCGACAACGCCAAGGTCGGCGTCGAGCAGGCCACGTCGCTGCTGGTCGGGCTGGGCCTGAAGAAGGCGGACGGCTCCGAGGGCGACGCCAAGGGCCCGTTCAACATCGAGCTGTTCGCCGGCTCGCCCGACGACAACAACGCCACGTTCTTCTTCAACGGCGCCATGTCCGTCCTCCAGCCGTACCTGGACAAGGGCACGCTGGTCGTGAAGAGCAACCAGAAGGACTTCAAGACCGTCGCGATCCTGCGCTGGGACCCGGCCACCGCGCAGAAGCGGATGGAGGACGTCCTCACGTCCAGCTACGGCGGCGGCGCGCTCGTGCAAGGCGTGCTCTCGCCGTACGACGGCCTGTCCATCGGCATCCTGTCGGCGTTGAAGAGCAACGGCTACGGCAGCGGCACCCAGCCCTACCCGATCGTCACCGGCCAGGACGCCGAGGTCGCCTCGGTGAAGTCGATCATCGCCGGCGAGCAGTACTCCACGGTGTACAAGGACACCCGCGAACTGGCCGCCGTCACGGTGAAGATGGCCGACGCGCTGCTCAAGGGCGGCAAGCCGGAGGTCAACAACACCAAGGACTACGACAACGGCAAGAAGGTCGTGCCGTCGTTCCTGCTCCAGCCGGTCACCGTCGACAAGGCCAACTACCAGAAGGTCCTCATCGACTCCGGCTACTACACCGCCGACCAGATCAAGTAGTCGTCACGCCGGGCTCCCCCGCGGGGGAGCCCGGCCCGTGGAGGGACCGATGGCAGACGACATCCTGCGCATGCGGGGGATCACCAAGACCTTTCCCGGCGTCAAGGCGCTCCAGGACGTCGCGCTGTCCGTGCGGCGCGGGGAGATCCACGCGATCTGCGGGGAGAACGGCGCGGGCAAGTCGACGCTGATGAAGGTGCTGTCCGGGGTGTACCCGCACGGGTCCTACGACGGCGAGATCACCTTCGACGGCGAGCCGTGCGCGTTCTCCGGCATCCACGACAGCGAGCGCCGCGGGATCGTGATCATCCACCAGGAGCTGGCGCTGTGCGGGCAGCTCTCGATCGCGGAGAACCTGTTCCTGGGCAACGAGCTGTCCCGCCGCGGCCTGATCGACTGGAACCGCACCAACCACGCGGCCGCCGCGCTCCTGGATCGGGTCGGCCTGCGCGAGAACCCGACCACCCCGGTGATCGACCTCGGCGTGGGCAAGCAGCAGCTCGTGGAGATCGCGAAGGCGCTGTCCAAGGAGGTGCGGCTGCTGATCCTGGACGAGCCGACCGCCGCGCTCAACGACGAGGACTCCGCGCACCTGCTGGACCTGCTGCGCGGCCTGCGCGAGCAGGGCATCACCTGCGTGATCATCTCGCACAAGCTCAACGAGATCGCCGCCATCGCCGACTCCATCACGATCCTGCGCGACGGCAGGACGATCGAGACGCTGGACATGGCGGCCGACGACGTGACCGAGGCGCGGATCATCTCCGGCATGGTCGGCCGCGACCTGTCCGACCGCTTCCCGCCGCACGAGCCGAACATCGGCGACGAGGTGCTGCGGATCGAGGACTGGACCGTGCACAGCCCGACCCAGCGCGGCCGGGTCGTGGTGAAGGACGCGAACCTCGTGCTGCGGCGCGGGGAGATCGTCGGGCTGGCCGGGCTGATGGGCGCGGGCCGCACGGAGCTGGCGATGAGCGTGTTCGGCCGGTCCTACGGCGTCGACATCTCCGGCCGGGTCCTGAAGGACGGCCGGGAGATCGACGTCCGCACGGTCCGCGACGCCATCCGCAACGGCATCGCCTACGTGACCGAGGACCGCAAGCGCTACGGCCTCAACCTCATCGAGGACGTCAAGCGCAACATCTCCGCCGTGGGGCTCGCGAAGCTCGCCAAGCGCGGGTGGGTGCACGAGAACGAGGAGCAGCGCGTCGCCGAGGAGTTCCGGCGGAGCATGAACATCAAGGCCCCCACCGTGGCCACGACGACGGGCACGCTCAGCGGCGGCAACCAGCAGAAGGTCGTCCTGTCGAAGTGGATCTTCACCGACCCGGACGTGCTGATCCTGGACGAGCCCACGCGCGGCATCGACGTCGGCGCCAAGTACGAGATCTACACGATCATCAACAAGCTCGCGGACGAGGGCAAGGCGGTGCTGGTGATCTCCTCGGAGCTGCCCGAGCTGCTCGGCCTGTGCGACCGCGTCTACGCCCTGTCGGCCGGGCGGATCACCGGCGAGGTCGACCGCGCCGACGCGACCCAGGAACGCCTCATGCACTTCATGACCAAGGGACAGGAGTAGCGCCATGACCAGCACCGCGCCCACGGACGCCGAAGTCCCGGTCGAGGTCTACAAGGGACCGGCGCGGCGCCGGTTCTCGATCAACCCCCGGCAGAGCGGCATCTACGTCGCGTTCGGGCTGATCGTCGTGCTGTTCACCATCCTCACGGACGGCGCGCTGCTCCAGCCGCAGAACATCTCCAACATCATCGTGCAGAACTCGTACGTGCTGATACTGGCCATCGGGATGATCCTGATCATCATCGCGGGCCACATCGACCTGTCCGCGGGGTCGGTGGTGGCGCTGACCGGCGCGATCTGCGCGGTGCTGACGGTGAACATGGGCGTCCCGTGGCCGCTCGCCGTGCTGATCACGCTGGTCGCGGGCGGTGTGATCGGGGCGTGGCAGGGCTACTGGGTCGCCTACTTCGGCATCCCGGCGTTCATCGTCACGCTGGCCGGGATGCTGGTGTTCCGCGCGCTGACGCTGACGGTGCTGGGCAACCAGGGCATCGGCCCGTTCCCGGACCAGATCCGCACGCTGTCCAACGGGTTCGTCGACGGCGTGCTCGGCAACGTCGGCCTCGGGCCGCTGGGCGGCGCGGACCTGCTGACCCTGGTGGTCGGGCTGGTCGTCGTCGCGGGGATCGCGTTCACCCAGTGGCGCTCGCGGCAGGGCCGGATCGGCTACGGCCAGACCGTGGACCCGTTCCCGGTGTTCGTGGCCCGGATCGTCGCCGCGGCGCTGGTCGTGCTCGCCGTCGTCGTGCAGCTCGCCCGGTTCAAGAACCTGCCGTGGGTGCTGGTGCTGCTGGCCCTGCTGGTGCTGGGCTACTCGCTGCTGGCCAACCGGGCGGTGTTCGGCCGCCGCATCTACGCCGTCGGCGGCAACCTCCAGGCGGCCACCCTGTCCGGCGTGAAGGTCAAGTCCGTCACGTTCTGGATCTTCGTCAACATGGGCGTGCTGGCCGCGCTCGCGGGCGTGATCTTCGCGGGCAGGCTCAACCAGGCGGGCCCCACCGCGGGCAACGCGTTCGAGCTGGACGCCATCGCGGCGGCGTTCATCGGCGGCGCGGCCGTGCAGGGCGGCGTCGGCAAGGTCGTCGGGGCCATCACCGGCGGTCTGATCATGGCGGTCATCAACAACGGGATGTCGCTGATCGGCGCGCCCAGCGAACGGGTGATGCTGGTGAAGGGCCTGGTGCTGCTGGCGGCCGTGGCCTACGACGTCTGGACGAAGCGGCGGTCCGGCGCGCGCTAGCCGTCGTGCGGGACGGCGGGCGCGCGCTTACGGTCGGGTGATGACCGATTTGTCGGCTCGACGCACGCACCCGATCGCCGGGCTCGCCGTCTTCGTGGTGGCCGTCGCCGCCGTCGCGGTGATCGGCTCGCTGTCCGCGGTCTCGGCCGCCTCGGACTACGCGGCCCTCCAACGGCCGTCGTGGGCCCCGCCGTCCTGGCTGTTCGGTCCGGTGTGGACGGTCCTCTACGTGATGATCGCCTTCTCGGGCTGGCTGGCGTGGCGGGCGGGGGCGCGGCGGTCGTTGGCGCTGTTCGGCCTCCAGCTGGTGCTGAACGCCCTCTGGACGCCGCTGTTCTTCGCCGGAGGGCGGTTCGGGCTCGCGCTCGTGGACATCGTGCTGCTGCTGGCGAGCATCGTCGCGCTGGTCGTCGTGTTCGCCCGCCGCAGCGGGCTCGCGGCCGGACTGCTGGTGCCGTACCTGCTGTGGGTCGGGTTCGCGACCGCCCTCAACGCGAGCATCTGGGCGGCGAACGGCTAGTACGGCAGGAGCCGGCCGTCCTCGTCGTAGGCGTTCAGGCGGAACGAGTCCTGCGCGCCGGGGACGAACTCGCCTGGACCGAACCAGAAGATCGTGATGTTGCCGTCCGCGCTCCACTTCTCGGTCCGGGCGGCGACGATCTCCCGGTCGTTCAGCTCCAGCAGGATCTTCCGCACCGGGCCCTCGTAGTACCCGTAGAGCTGGACCGGGCCCTCGTCGCGGGTCGTCAGCGAGTGGAAGCCCTCCCAGTGGCCCGCCGCCCCGGTCGTCTGCAACGGCGTGACCTGGCCCAGCCCCCTGGTGCCCAGGGTCAGGCCGTAGCCGGTGCCGTCGACCGCGACCTTCCGGTCCTGCGGGGCGACGGTGGTGTCCGCCCCCGAGGGGTAGACCGGCTGGCGGTAGCCCGCGACGAAGTAGAGGACCTGGTTGTCGAACCCGGTCATCACGACGCTGCCCGCCGGGACCGACGTCGGGTCCGGCTCGCTCGCCGCCGTGATGGTGATGGACGGCTGCTCCGGGACGGCCGCCGGGGCCAGCACCCGGGGCAGCACGAACACCGCGACCAGCAGGGCCGCCGTGCCGGTCACCACGCCGCCGCCGGTCAGGACCCTGCGCCGAGTGCGGATCTTCCGGCCGGTGGCCATGACCGCCGCGATGTCGATCGGGCCCGGCTCCTGCTCCGGGGACCCGTGCAGGGCCGAGCGCAACGCGTCCAGGTCTCTCATCGGTCCTCCCCGGTGGTCAGCGCCGCCGGCGCCATGCTGATCCTCAGCTTGGCCAGCGCGCGCGAGTTCGTGCTCTTCACGGTGCCCAGCGACACCTTCAGCTCCGCCGCCACCTCGGCCTCCGGCAGGTCGAGGTAGTGGCGCAGGACGATGATCGCGCGTTCCCGCGCGGTCAGCCGACCCAGCACCTCCATCAGCCACTCCTGCTGGGCGTGGTCGTCGGTGAAGTCGCCGACGGCCGGGCGGTCCGGGAAGACCTCCTGCACGTGCTCCTTGATGGGGCGGCGCCAGCGGTCGATGGTGAGGTTCGTCATGACCCGCCGGGTGTAGGCGTACGCGTCCTGCCCGCGCACCCGCGACCACGACGCGTAGGTCCGCGCCAGCGCCGTCTGCACGGCGTCCTCCGCCTGGTGCCGATCGCCGGTCAGCAGGTGCGCGGCGCGCATCAGCCTGGCGGAATTCGCCTCCACGAACTCGACGAACTGGCGGTCGCCCCTGCTCACATGCCTCCTCCACGCGTTCCCCACCGGCTACTACGAGTGCGGTCGGGGAAAGGTTGAGAGCCGCGGTCGCCAACTTTTCGATGGTCTCCCTCGTCATGTCCCAGTGCAAGCCGAACACGAGGAGGCACGGTGTCGCACCGGAAGACGTCGACGGTCCTGGTCGCGGGGGCGCTGGGGCTCCTGGCCGCGTGCGGCACGCCCCAGGCGGCCCCTCCCGCCGGAGCGGGCTCGCCGACCGCGACGTCCGGCGGCCAGGCCACCGGGGCCCCGGCCGACGGCAGCCAGGAGAGCAAGGCCTCGGCCGACTCGGTGAGGTTCGAGAACCTGATGGCCGACTGCATGAAGGCCAAGGGCTTCACCTACGTGCCGAGGCCGCTCACGTTCGAGAAGCCCTCGGACAACCAGCTGGGCAAGGACCCGTCGCTGGTGCCGTACGACGCGCTGAAGAAGTTCCGCTCGAAGTACGGGTTCGGGCACTTCGCCGCCGACGTGTACCCGAACGACCGGAACGTGGCGCCCGAGCCGCTCAAGCCGAACCCCAACACCGCGATCCGCGACGCGCTCGACGAGACCGGGAAGAAGGCCTACGACGAGGCGTTCGACGGCGGCTACGTCGCGATGAAGCAGGGCGGCTCGTTCGACCGGGCGAAGCACGACGCCAGCTGCTCGGGCAAGGTGTCGTTGGAGGTCTACGGCCCGGAGAAGCCCGCCGACCCGGCCGCGGCGGCCAAGGCGGCCCAGGTCCAGCAGGAGTACCAGAACGACCCCGACCTGCTCCAGGCCGCGCAGGGCTACGCGAACTGCCTGCGCGGACTCGGGTACGAGGTGGGGGCGGTGAAGCCCGGCGTCATCGACTGGGCCGTCGAGCAGGCCGCGCTCAACCTGTACTCCGCGGCGCAGGGCGCCAACCTCCAGCAGGGGCTCGACCACGAGATCAAGATGGCGCTGGACGACCTGGAGTGCGGCAAGGACTACCGGGTCGTCGCCGCGCCCAAGGTCGCCGAGGTGCTGGCCGAGGGCGGGGTCGGCTGACGTGGTGTCCCCACGCCGAGCGCTCGCGGTCGTGGTCGGTGTCGCGGTGGCCGCGGGCGTGGCGGGCTGGTGGGTCGGCCTGAGCGTCAAGTCACCCGCCGACGCGGCCGCCGAGCACCAGCCGCCGCCACCGTCGTTGATCACGGTCCCGGTGCAGAAGAAGGCCCTGACCAGCACGTCCGTCGCCCAGGGCAGCGTGGTGTACACCGGCGAGTCGACGGTGAACCTGACCGGCCTGGTCGGCGCGACGGGGGCGACGCAGCTCGTCACCAAGGCGCCCGTCGCGGGCACGACGCTGAACCCCGGCGACGTGCTGATGGAGGTCAGCGGCCGCCCGGTGTTCGTGCTGGCGGGTCCGGTGCCGATGTACCGGACGCTGGAGCTGACGGCCAAGGGCGACGACGTGAAGCAGCTCCAGGCCGGGCTGACGGCGCTGCGGCCCGGCGTCCGGCTGGCGAGCGGGCTGTTCGACGCGCCCACGGCCACCGCCGTCAAGGCGTGGTACGAGCGCGCCGGCTACCAGGTGGCGCCCGGCGACGACGTCACCATCCCGTCCGGCGAGATCCTCTTCCTGCCCGCGCTGCCCGCGCGGCTGGACACCGTGAGCCTGAAGGCGGGCGACCCGGCGACCGGCAAGGTCGGCACGGTCACTGACCCGACCGTGGTCGTCCGGGCGACCATGCCGTCCGCGGACGCGCAGCTCGTGCGCACCGGGCTCCCGGCGTCGCTGAAGATGCCGGACGGCACGGCGCTGCCCGCGACCGTCGACGCCCTCGGCAAGGACGCCGCCCCGCCCGTGACCGCGGCTCCGTCGGCGGAGAACGCCGCCCCGCCCACGTCGAACTCCACGAACCTCCGGCTGGTGGCGCAGGACCCCGCGGCGCTCGCCGGGTACGCGGGCCAGCCCGTGAAGATCGAGATCGAGGTCGGGTCCAGCGGCGGCGAGGTGCTCGTGGTGCCCGTCGCCGCCGTCACGACCAAGGCAGACGGCAAGGCCCGCGTCCAGGTCCAGGCGGCCGACGGCGCGCTGCGGGACGTGCCCGTGGCGCTCGGGCTGACCGTGCTCGGGCTGGTCGAGGTCGACCCCGCCGACGGCGGGCAGCTCCAGGCGGGCGACCGGGTCGTGGTGGGCACGTCGTGACCGTCATCCACCTCGACGGCGTCGGCCGCACCTTCCCCGCCGACCCGCCGGTCCACGCGCTGCGCGACGTCCACCTGCGCGTGGAGCCGGGCGACTACCTGTCGATCGTCGGCGCGTCCGGGTCCGGCAAGTCCACGCTGCTCAACACGCTGGGGCTGCTCGACCGGCCGAACACCGGCAGGTACGTGCTCGACGGCGTCGAGACCACGGCGTTGGACGACCGCGGCCGCACGGCGTTGCGCGGCAGCCGGATCGGGTTCGTCTTCCAGGCGTTCCACCTGCTGCCGCACCGCAGCACCGTCGACAACGTGGCGCTGGCCGAGGTCTACCGCCGCACCGACCGCGACCAGCGGGTCCGGCGGGCCGAGGCCGCGCTGGAACGGGTCGGGCTCGGGCACCGGTCCGCGTTCCGCCCGGACAAGTTGTCCGGCGGCGAACGCCAGCGCGTCGCCATCGCGCGGGCGCTGCTCGGCGACCCGGCGCTGCTGCTGTGCGACGAGCCGACCGGCAACCTGGACCGGGCGAACACCACCGCCGTGCTGGACCTGTTCGACGAGTTGAGGGAGCAGGGCGTGACGCTGGTCGTGATCACCCACGACGAGGAGGTCAGCGCCCGCGCCGCCCGCCGCGTGCGGATCGACGACGGCAGGCTCACCGAGGAGCGCCGGTGACCGTCGGACGCCCCCGGATGGGTCTGCGGGACCTGGCGGACGAGGCCGTCGCGGGCATCGCCGCCCGGCCCGTGCGGACCGCGTTGACGATGCTGGGCACGGTCATCGGCATCACGACCCTGGTGATCACGCTGGGCGTCGCGGCGACCGCGGCCAACCAGATCGCGGGCCGGTTCGACGCGGTCACGTCCACCGAGGTCACGGTGGACATCCCCGCGCAGCGCGACCCGGCGTTGCCGAGCCTGGTGGCGTGGACCGCGCTGCCGGACCTGGCTCGGCTCAACGGCGTCCGCGCCACCGCGGCGCTGGCCCGCCCGGACAGCGCGAGCAGCGCCCAGGTCCGGACCAACGACCTGCACGACCCCACGTCCGTCACCGACCGCACCCTGCCGGTCGTCGGCACGACCACCGGCGTCCCGGAGGTGCTGGGCGCGTCGATGGCGTCGGGCCGGTACTTCGACGAGGGCCACCTGGCCAGGCACGACCGCGTGGCCGTCCTCGGCGCGACCGCGGCGGCACTGCTCGGCGTCACCAGCGTCGCCGACAGCCCCGCGGTCTTCGTCAACGGCCAGGCGTTCACCGTCATCGGCGTCCTGGGCGGCCACGGCAGCGGCCTGGACCGCGGTCTCAGCGCGGCCGTCCTGCTCCCGCACACGGCCGCCGACGACCGCCTGCACCTCGGCCCGCCGACCACCGTGCTGATCCGCACCGACCTCGGCGCGGCCCCGCTCATCGCGAAGCAGGCCCCGATCGCGTTGAGCCCCAACGACCACGCGGCACTGCGCGTCATCGCCCCACCGGACCCGGCGACCCTGCGCGGTGGTGTCCAGCACGACGTCAACGGCCTGTTCGTGGTGCTGGGCCTCGTGTCGCTGGTGGTAGGCGCGATCGGCATCGCCAACGTGACCCTGGTGACGGTCATGGAGCGCACCGGCGAGATCGGCCTGCGCCGCGCGCTCGGCGCGGCCAGACGCCACGTGGCGGCCCAGTTCCTGGCCGAGTCCGTGGCGGTCGGGCTCATCGGCGGGGTCCTGGGCGCGAGCATCGGCGTGGTGTCCGTCGTGGCGATCTCCGTCGGCCGCCAGTGGACCCCGGTGCTCGACCTGCCGATCGTCGCGGGCGCCCCTATAGCGGGTGCTCTGGTCGGCCTGATCGCGGGCCTGTACCCCGCACTGCGAGCGGCGAGGATGCAGCCGGTCGACGCTTTGCGCTCGGGTACCTGACGGTTTCTGCTGTTATGGCTCTTCCGGCAGAGGGGGGCTGTTGTGGTGGAGATCGTGCCGTTGGACCCGGACTCGGCGGGGGAAGCCGAGTTCCGGGGGTTCCACGAGGTGCTGGCGGCCGCGCAGGAGGTGGACCTGCCCGCCGAGGACCCGGTGACGTACGAGGAGACGGTGGGCAGGCTGCGCCACCCGTTGCCCGGCATGGGCGAGGTGCGGCACTGGCTCGCCCGGCACGACGACGAGGTCGTGGCCGTGGCGACGCTGCTGTTGCCGGAGAACGAGAACGCCCACGTCGCGCTGCCCCTGCTCACCGTGCACCCGAGCCGGCGCAGGCGGGGGATCGGCACGGCCGTGCTGCGCGCGCTGACCCCCGAGATGACGTCCCGCGGCCGGACCGTGGTGGAGGGGATCCAGGTCGGTCCGGTCGGCGAGGCGTGGGCGACCGCGCTGGGCTTCCGGACCGCGAACGCGACGATCCTCCAACACCTGCGGTTCGCCGACGCGGACCGGTCGCTCTGGGACGTCCCGCCGCCCGCGGGGTACCGGGTGGAGCGGTGGATCGGGGCCGCGCCCGACGACCTCGTCGCCTCCTACGTCGAGGCCAAGAACGCGATCACCGACTCACCGCGGGGCGACGCCGCGTTCCAGGAACTCACGTGGACCGTCGACCGCGTCCGCGAGGCCGAGGCCGTGGCCGCGGAACGGGGCGTCGAACAGCGGGTGGTCGTGGCCGTGCACGAACGGACCGGCGACGTGGTCGGCGTGACCGAGGTGTGGGTCCAACCCCTCCGCAAACCGTGGGTCTTCCAACGCGACACGGCCGTCCTCGCGGCGCACCGCGGCCACGGCCTCGGCGTGGCGATCAAGGCGCGCATGCTGCGGTGGGTGACCGCGGACCGCCCGAACCTCGTCCTGGCGCAGACCGGCACCAACGCCGACAACGTCCACATGATCGCGGTCAACCACGCCCTGGGCTTCACCACGGTCCGGTCCATGCTCGAGGTGAACCAGCCCTTGGACGACCTGCGGCAGACGCTCGACCGACGGAGGGGGAAGTAGTGGACGTGGAGCCCCTGGACCCGCACTCGGCCGGGGAGGCCGACCTCCGCGGTTTCCACGCGGTGGTGCTCGCCGCGCAGCCCGTGGACCAGCCGGACGAGGACCCGGAGCCCTACGAGGACCTGGTCGCCCGGCTGCGCAACCCGTTCCCCGGTTTCGGCGAGATGGTGCGCAAGGTGGGGCGCCGGGACGGTGAGGTCGTGGCCGCCGTGACGCTGATCTTCCCCGAGGAGGAGAACGCGCACCTGGCGGTCATCGACATCACCGTGCACCCGGAGCGCCGCCGGCAGGGGATCGGACGACCTCGTCGCCTCCTACGCGGTGGCGAGTGGCGCGATCCACGACGCCCCGCGAGGCGACTCGGCGCTCCTCAGTCCGGAGTGGACGGTCGACCGCGTGCGCGCCGCCGAGACCGAGGCACTGGACGAGGACATCGAGGAACGGGTCGTCGTCGCCGTGCACGACGAGACCGGCGAGGTCGTCGGCCTGACCCAGCTGCAACTGCACCCCCGCCGTCCTGGCTGGGGCTACCAGCGCGACACGGTCGTGCTCGCGGCCCACCGCGGTCGCGCGCTGGGTCTGGCGATGAAGGCGGAGATGCTGCGGTGGCTGACGCCGCTGGACCTCGACCTGGTCTACACCGGCACCAACGCCGACAACGTCCACATGATCGCGGTCAACCACGCCCTGGGCTTCACCACGGTCCGGTCCCTGGTCGAGGTGGACCGGACCGCGGCGGGGCTCCTACAGGCGCTCGGGGGCGTCGATGCCGAGCAACGACAGGCCGAGCACGAGCACCCGTGACGTGAGCTGGGCCAGCACCAGCCTGGAGGCGCGGGCTTCCGGGCTGGTGGTGTCCTTGAGGATCGGGCACGTGTCGTAGAACGTGGTGAACGTGCTCGCCGTCTCGAACAGGTAGTTGCTCAGCTTGTGCGGCGCGTACGCGTCGATCGCCGCGTCGACGGCCGCCGGGAACCCGAGCAGCTTCACCACGAGCGCGCGTTCGGCGGGCTCGGTCAACGTCACGGGCGCGCCCGCCGAGGGCACGTCGCCCGCCTTCGCCAGGATCGAGCGGATGCGGGCGTTGGCGTACTGGAGGTACACCGAGGTGTTGCCCTCCTTGGCCAGCATCTTCTCCCACGTGAACACGTAGTCGCGTTCGCGGTCGTTGGACAGGTCCGCGTACTTCACCGCGCCGATGCCCACGACCTTCGCCAACCTCGCCTGCTCGGCGGAGTCGAAGTCGGTGCGCTCGGCGATCACGGCGGCGGCGTGGTCGACGGCCTCGGTGAGCAGGTCGACGAGCTTGAGCGTGCCGCCCGCGCGCGACCGGATGGTCTTGCCGTCCTCGCCCAGGATCGAGCCGAACCCGACGTGCTCCGCGTGCTGGTCGGTCAGCCACCCGGCCTGCCGCGCGGCGGCGAACACCATCGTGAAGTGCTGCGACTGCGGGGTTCCCACGACGTAGAGCAGGTCCGTCACCTCGCGCTCGCCGATCCAGTACCGGATCGTCGCGAGGTCAGTGCTGGCGTAGTTGTAGCCGCCGTCGCTCTTGCGGATGATCAGCGGCAGCCGGTCGCCCTCGCGGTTGCTGAAGCCGGGCGGGAACACGCACAGCGCGCCGTCGCTGACCTCGGTCAGCCCCTTGGCCTCCAGCTCCGCGACCGTGTCGGCGAGGAACGGGTTGTAGAAGCTCTCGCCGTAGACGTCCTCGGGGGTGAGCCCGATGCCGAGCAGCTCGTACACCTTCTCGAAGTGCCGCGTGGACTCCTCGACGAGCCCGCGCCACAGCGCCAGGGTCTCCTCGTCGCCGCCCTGCAACGCGACGACGCGCAGCCGAGCGCGTTCGACGAAGTCCGGGTCGGCGTCGAACTTCTTGCGCGCCGCCACGTAGAACCCGTTGAGGTCGCTGATCGAGTGCGCCTCCGAGCCCGCCTTCCAGCCCTCGTCGACCAGGTGCTCGATGAGCATCCCGAACGGCGTCCCCCAGTCGCCCAGGTGGTTGTGGGGGATCACCTCGTGGCCCGCGAACCGCAGCAGACGCATGATCGCGTCACCGATGATCGACGACCGCAGGTGCCCGACGTGCATCTCCTTGGCCACGTTCGGGCTGGACAGGTCGATCGCGACCCGACGCGGGGCCGCGGTCGTCGCCACCCCGAGCCGGTCGTCACCCAGCAGTCCGGCCGCCTGCTCCTCCAGCCACTCGCGCCGCAGCACGAGGTTCACGAAGCCCGGCCCGGCGATCTCCGGAGCCTCCACCAGATCGGCCGAGTCGAGGTGCTCGACCACGGCCTGCGCCACCTCGCGAGGAGCCTTCTTCAGCGTCTTCGCCAAGCTCATGGCCACGTTGCACTGGTAGTCCACACCCTCGCGGGTGGAGGGTCGCACGAGCGCCTCGGCCGGGGTGATCTCCACACCCAGGGCCGTGCGCAGCGCTACCGCCACTCGCCGACCCAGTTCCACTCCGACGTCACCCTGCAACACCGCTAGACCTCCAGGCTCGTACTTCCTTGAGCCCAGTATCCCGCCGGGTGGAAATCGGGTTCGTCAGCCCGCGACGCGGCGGATCGTGGCGACCGGTCCGATGGCGTCGATCGGCGACACCTTGACGGTCTCGCCGGACGTCGGCGCGTGCACGGCGTAGGTGCTGTCGATCGCCATGGCCACGTGGCCGAGGTCGGCGCGGTACAGGATCAGGTCGCCCGCCTTGACCTGGTCGCGCGGGACCGGGGTGCCGATCAGCGCCTGCTGGTAGGTGACGCGGGGGATCGTCACGCCCGCCGAGCGGTACGCGGTCTGCATGAGCCCGGAGCAGTCGTAGGTGTCCGGGCCGACCGCGCCCCACACGTACGGCTTGCCCAGTTCCTTGAGCGCGAACTTCAGCGCGTCACCGGCGGCGCCCGCCGGGATGTTCGGGTTGATCGACGGCCCGGTGCCGGACAGCCGCGCCAGGTCGGCCGGGGTCAGCGCGCCGAACGCCTGCTTGACCTCGCCCGCCTTGCCCTCCAGCCCCGCCTTGCGCTGGTCGGCGAGCGTCACGGCCGCGACCGCCTCGTCGGCGAGCTTCTGGGCGGTGACCCGGTCCTCTTCGGCCTTCTTGCTCGTGGCCTCGACCGCGACGCGGGCGTCCTCGGCCTTCTTCTGCGCGGCGGTCGCGTCATCCGCCGCCTTCTGCGCCGTGGCCACCATCTCGCCGTGCTGCTGAGCGTAGACGTCCATGATCATCGCCGCGTCGAGGTACTCCTCGGGCGTGTCGCTGCTGAACACGGCCGCGAGCCCGTTGAGGCGCAGACCCTTGAACGAGATCTCCACCAGGTGGTCGACCTCGGCCTGCAACGTCGTGGCCAGCGCCTTCGACTCCTGCTGGATCGTCTTCGCCTTGCCCTCGGCGACCACGGCGTCGTCGGCGGCCTTCTTGGACTTGGCCGCCTCGTCGGTCGCCTTCTGCGCGGCGGCGCGCTTGTCGACCAGGTCCTGCTGCGCGAGGAGCGCGTCCTGGTTGGCGACGGCGGCGGCCTGGCTGAGGTCCAGGTACTTGGTCATCTCCGCCGAGTTCGGCACGGCGGGCGCGGTCGGCGTGGTGCCCGGCGCTGTCGGCGTGGCTGAGGACGACGACGAGGACGACGGCGGGGTCGTGGTGGTCGTGCCCCCGGTGGTCGTCGTCGTGGTCGTGGTGGTCGTCGGCGGGACCGTGGTCGTGACCGGCGGCTTCGGCGTCGTGGTGGTGGTCGCCGGCGGCGGGGTAGTGGTGGTCGTCGTGACCGGTGGGGGCGTCGTCGTGGTGGTCGTGGGCGCGCTCGACGACGGGTCGGGTTGGGCGATGGACGCCGGGGCTCCGCTCGCGAGCACCACGCCTACCACTGCCACGACCACAAGACCACGCATGTACGCCACCCCTCCTAGCACACCGCGAACCGCCTCCACTGTGTCACGGTGAGTGGTCAATTCGGCGTAAGGCCGACCGATCTGTCCACAGCGAAGTGCGGAAACAGGCGACGGACCGACCAGTTCGCGTCACAGGACGCAACGGTGTCACCCGTTTGGTGGTGGTGCGGGCGGCCCAATACCACCGCGACCACGGACAGTCGGCCCACTAGCCTCGCGCGCATGACGCTCCTGCCCACCGACCCGCTGTCCCAGCGGGTGCTGGCCTTCGCCCGCGAGCACGAGGCCCCCTCCGTGCTCAACCACAGCGTGCGCACCTTCCTGCACGCCGCCGCCATCGCCGAGCGCGACGGGATCGAGCACGACCGGGTGATCTTGTTCCAGGCGTGCGCTCTGCACGACATCGGCACCGCCGACGCCTTCGACGGCCCGGTCCGGTTCGAGGTGGAGGGGGCCGACGCGGCGGCCGCGTTCCTCGCCGCCGAGGGCGTGCCCGCGGCGGCCGTGGACCAGGTGTGGGAGGCCATCGCGCTGCACACCTCCGCCCAGATCGCCGAACGCCGTGGCCCGATCACGCTGCTGACCCGCCTCGGCGTGCTCGCCGACTTCGGCGAGGGCAGCGCGGAGTTCGAGGAGTCGTACCCGCGGCTGGGCATCGAGTCCGAGCTGAAGCGGCTGGTGGTCGAGCAGGCCCGGCGCAACCCCGCCAAGGCCCCCAAGTCGTCCTGGGCCGGTTACCTGAGCAGGACCGCGATCAGCCCCGACGACTTCTAGATCGTTCTACAGAACCTTGACGATCGGGAGGTGACGTGTAGACACTGAGGGCGAACCCCGCGACGAGGAGGGCGTTCGCCATGGAGGTCGACTTCGATCGGCACCCGGACTCCTACCGGCACTGGACGCTGCGGGTCGACGGACCCGTGGCGTGGCTGGAGATGGACGTCGACGAGCAGGGCGGCCTGGTCCCCGGCTACGAGCTGAAGCTCAACTCCTACGACCTCGGCGTCGACATCGAGCTGCACGACGCGGTGCAGCGGCTGCGGTTCGAGCACCCCGGCGTCCGCACCGTCGTGCTGACCAGCGCGAAACCCGGCGTGTTCTGCGCGGGGGCGAACATCCGGATGCTCGCCGCGTCGTCGCACCCGTGGAAGGTGAACTTCTGCAAGTTCACCAACGAGACCCGCAACGGCATGGAGGACGCCACCGAGCACTCCGGCCAGACCTACCTGGCCGCGGTGAACGGGACCTGCGCGGGCGGCGGGTACGAGCTGGCGCTGGCGTGCGACCGGATCGTCCTGATCGACGACAACTCCTCCGCCGTGGCGCTGCCCGAGGTGCCGCTGCTGGGCGTCCTGCCCGGCACCGGCGGCCTGACCCGGCTGGTGGACAAGCGGAAGGTGCGCAAGGACCGCGCCGACGTGTTCGCCACCCGCCCCGACGGGCTCAAGGGCAAGACCGCCGTCGAGTGGCGGCTGGTGGACGAACTGGCCCCACGCCGGGGTTTCACCGAGGCCGTCACGGCTCGGGCGCTCCAGTTGGCCGAGGCGAGCCCACGGCCGCGCGACGCCGTCGGGATCGAGCTGACCCCGTTGCGCCGCGAGGTCACCGAGGACCGCGTCGAGTACCCGAACGTCACGGCGGTGCTCGACCGGGATGCGGGCACGGTGGAGATCACCGTCCGCGGTCCCTGTGACGCCGCCCCGGCGTCCGTCACCGCGTCGAACTGGCTGCTGGCCGTGTCGCGGGAGCTGGACGACCTGGTCCTCCGCCTGCGGCACAACGAGACCGAGCTGGGGACGTGGCTGATCCGCACGTCCGGCGACCCCGAACTGGTGCTCGCGCACGAGCGGGTCGTGCTGGAGGGCGCGGACTGGCTGGCCAACGAGATCCGGCACTTCTACAAGCGCGTGCTCAAGCGCCTCGACGTCACGAGCCGCAGCCTCGTGGCGTTGATCGAACCGGGCTCCTGCTTCGCCGGTGTGCTCCTCGAACTCGCCCTCGCCGCGGACCGGCAGTACATGTTGGACGGTCCACCGGTCGACGACGAGACCAGCGACGAGCGGGCCGCGATCACGCTGTCGCGGGCCAACTTCGGCCCGTTCCCGATGGGCAACGACCTGACCCGCCTGCGCTCCCGCTTCTACGGCGACGACGAGCACGTCGACCGGCTGGCGGCGGAGGTCGACCGGCCGCTGTCGGCGGCGGAGGCCGACGGGCTCGGCCTGGTGACCGAGGCGCCGGACGACCTCGACTGGGACGACGAGATCCGCATCGTCGTCGAGGGCCGGGCCGCGCTGAGCCCGGACTCGTTGACCGGGATGGAGGCGAACCACCGGTTCGTCGGCCCGGAAACCGTGGAGACCAAGATCTTCGGCAGGCTCGCGGCCTGGCAGAACTGGATCTTCACCCGCCCCAACGCCTCCGGTCCGGACGGCGCGCTGCGCCGCTACGGCACCGGGAGGAAGGCCGTCTTCGACAGGAACCGGGTGTAGCGCGATGCCGGAGAAGATCGACTACGACGCCAAGATCCCCAACAACGTCGACCTCGCGGGCGACCGCGGGCTCCAGCGCGCGCTGGAGGGCTGGCAGCCCAAGTTCCTGAACTGGTGGGGCGAGATGGGTCCCACGCTGCGCACGCGGGGCGTGTACCTGCGCACCGCCGTGGCGGTCGGCCGCGACGGGTGGGCGCACTTCGACCACGTGAACGTGCCCGACTACCGGTGGGGGATCTTCCTCGCCGAACGCGACGCCGACCGGCGCATCGGCTTCGGCGAGCACACGGGCGAACCCGTGTGGCAGCAGGTGCCGGGGGAGTACCGGGCCGACCTGCAACGGCTGATCGTCATCCAGGGCGACACCGAACCCGCGTCCGTCGAGCAGCAGAAGCTGCTGGGGCTCACCGCGCCCAGCCTCTACGACCTGCGGAACCTGTTCCAGGTCAACGTGGAGGAGGGGCGGCACCTGTGGGCGATGGTGTACCTGCTGCACGCGTACTTCGGCAAGGAGGGCCGTGACGAGGCGGAAGGCCTGCTGCTGCGCAACTCCGGCAGCCCGGACACCCCGCGCATCCTCGGCGCGTTCAACGAGGAGACCGCGGACTGGCTGGCGTTCTACATGTTCACCTACTTCACCGACCGGGACGGCAAGTACCAGCTCGGGACGTTGAAGGAGAGCGCGTTCGACCCGCTGTCGCGGACCTGCGAGTTCATGCTCAAGGAGGAAGCGCACCACATGTTCGTCGGCACCACCGGCGTCGACCGCGTGGTGACCCGCAGCGCCCAGCTGATCCGCGAGCACGACACCTCGGAGATCGGCGCGTGCGGCGGGATCCCGTTGGAGATCATCCAGAAGTACCTGAACTTCCACTTCACCGTCTCGCTCGACCTGTTCGGCGGCGAGACCTCCACGAACGCGGCGAACTACTACACCGCCGGGCTCAAGGGCCGGTGGCAGGAAGGCCGTCGCAAGGACGACCACAAGCTCACCGAGGGCGGCACGACCCTCGACCGGCCGTTGGCCGACGGCACGTGGAGCACCGAGGAGGTGCAGACGCTGCTGGCGCTCAACCTGGACCTGCGCGGCGAGTACATCGCCGACTGCCGCACGGGCGTGAAGCGGTGGAACAAGATCCTGGAGGAGCACGGCATCGGCTTCCGGTTCCTGCTGCCCCACCCCGGTTTCAACCGCGACGTCGGCCTCAACGCCGGCTTCCACATCACGCCCGAGGGCACGATCGTGGACGAGGCCACGTGGGCCGCGAACCGCCGCAAGTGGCTGCCCACGACCGAGGACCTCGCGTTCGTCCGGTCGCTCATGCACCCGGTGTACGAGCGCGGCAAGATCGCCAGCTGGGTCGCACCGCCGACGAACGGCATCAACGACAAACCGTTCGACTACGAGTACGTCTACCTCCCCTGAGGCGGATGCCATGCCGACTGCCGCGCCCACCACGTTCAACGCCGCAGACCACTTGGTCGCCCGCCACCTCCGCAACGGCGACGGCGGTCGCACGGCCGTCGTCACCCCCACCCGAACCCTGACCTACCAGCAGCTGCACGACGAGGTCGTGCGCGTCGCGGCCGGTCTGCGCGCCCTCGGCGTGCGGCCCGAGGAGCGCGTGCTGATGTGCATGGTCGACGAGGTGGAGCTGTTCACCGCGATCCTCGCCGCGATGCACGTCGGCGCGGTGGCCGTGCCGTGCTCCACGATGCTGACCGCCGCGGAACTCCGCGCCCTCGTCGTGGACTCGCGCGCCCGCGTGGTGATCGGCTCGACCGACTACGCGCACACCGTGCGCGCCGCGGTCCAGAACGCGCCGGACGTCCGCCACGTCGTCGCCGACCCCGGCCCGCTCCCCGCGGGCGTGGAAGGCGTGACCTGGACAGACTTCCTGCGCGACGGCCCGGCCGAGCCGTACCCGACGTGGCCGGACTCGCCCGCGCTGTGGCTCTACACCTCCGGCACGACCGGCGTCCCGAAAGCGGCCATGCACCGCCACGCCAACATCCTGGTCGTGGCGGGGAACTACGCCGGAGGAGTCCTCGGCATCACCCGCGACGACCGCTGCCTGTCCGTCGCGAAGCTCTTCTTCGCCTACGGCATCGGCAACTCCCTGTTCTTCCCGCTCTCGGTCGGCGCGACGGCCCTGCTCGAACCCGGCAGACCCACCCCGGCCCTGTTCGCCGCTCGCGCAGTCCGGGACCGGGCCACGCTCCTGTTCGGCACGCCCAGCTTCTGGGGCCCGCTCCTGGCCTCGGACGTCCTACCCGACGCGTTCGCCACGGTCCGCCAGGGCGTGTCGGCGGGCGAGGCGCTGCCCGCGCGGATGTACGAGGGCATGCGGTCCCGCTTCGACGTGGAGGTACTGGACGGCATCGGCTCCACGGAGATGCTGCACATCTTCATGTCCAACAGACCGGGCCGGGTCCGCCCGAAGTCCTCCGGCACCCCCGTCCCCGGCTACGACGTGGACCTGCGCGACACCGACGGCACCCCCGTCACGGCCATCGGCGAACCGGGGGAGTTGCACGTCCGCGGCCCGTCGACCGCCACGGGCTACTGGTGCCGCACCGACACGTCCCGCAGCGTGTTCCTCGGCCAGTGGATGCGCACCGGCGACACCTACGTCCGCAACGACGACGGCACCTACACCTGCCTGGGCCGGCTGAACGACATGCTGAAAGCGGGCGGCATCTGGGTCACGCCGAGCGAGGTCGAGGAACGCCTCCTGGAACACCCGGACGTCGCCGAAGCCGTCGTCGTGGGCATCCCCGACGCCGACGACCTCGACAAACCGGTCGCCTGCGTCGTGCCCCGGCCAGGCCACACCGTCGACCCGGACGAGATCATCCGCTGGTGCCGCGAAGGCCTGGCCGCCTTCAAACGTCCCAGGGCGGTCACGATCCTCACCGAACTACCGAAAACCGCCACCGGCAAGATCCGCCGCAACGTCCTCCGCGACCAGCTCCGCGCCACCTCACTCACCCGGTGACCGGCGCACACCTTCGCTCGAGTTCCTTGTCGCCGGCGGTTTCGGTTGCCCTCAGCCGTTCAGCGACTTGGTTCGGCATCTAGGCCATGACCTGTTCCCAGTGCCCCTGCGCGGCCGCCCGCCAGTCCTCGTGCTTGCCGTGGAACAGTTCCGCGGCCTTGGCCCCGCTCCAGTTCTCCGGCAGCAGAGCCGCGGGCAACCCCGGATCCAGGAACGGGAACCGCCGCCACTCGTGCACCAGGAGGGTTTGCGCGTGCAGCGCGTTCTGCCCGCTGACCGGCCGGATGCCGCTGAACTCGTCGATGAAGTCCTCGTACCGCTCTTCCAGGTCGCTCAGGTCCCACGCCCGCGTCACCAGGTCGCCGACCTCGCCGATCGCCCCGAACTCGGCCACGAACGACAGCACCGGAGCCTCGACCCCCAGGTCGGCGATGATCATCGCCGCTTCGGCCTGCCTGCTCGTGTTCGGACTGACCCACACCCCCGGCTGCGGCGACCCGAACCCCGCCCACGCGAGCCGCGTCCGCACCCGGTGCCGCAGGTCGCGCTTGGTCTCGGGCACCGACACGAAGAGCATCAGCCACCGCCCGTCCCACCCGCTCGGCACGCGCCCGAACTCGTAGATGCGGTGCGCTCCCTCGGTCAGCAGCCTGCGACCGGACGCCGTCAGCGACCACCGCACCCGCCGTCCGACCCGCTCCGACCGCAGCCACCCCTCGGCCGCCGTCCGCGACAACGCCTGCCGCGCGGACTTCTCCTCGATCCCGAACAACCGCAGCACGTCCACCAGCGTCGATGTCCAGACCGGGGTTTCGCGCGGCAGCACGAACTCGCCCAGCACGGTCGTCAGCACCGACCGCGCGCTCGCGTGGCTGACCTCGCGCCGTCTCGACACTCTCGGATGTGCGACGTCCGCCATCAACTCCACCAGCCTCGTGAGGACGCCCATTGTGATACGGCTCCACGGACGGGCACAAGGTCGATGTAGAACGTCCACTCAGGACTCGGGCCGCAACTTCCCCACCAGGTGCTCCAGCACCGTGGCGAACAGCTCCGCCTCCAACGGCGTCCACTCGGCCACGATCCCGTCCAACCGGTCGACCAGCTTGCGCCGCGCCGAGTCGCTGGCCACCCGCCCCGCGTCCGTCAGCAGCAGCAACGTCGACCGCGCGTCCCCCGGATCGGGTTCCCGCCTCACCAGTCCGGCCTTCTCCAGCCGGGCCGCGTACCGCGTGGTCGCGGTCCGATCGATCCCGATCTCGTCCGAGAGCCGGGTGGAACTCACCGGCTCCAACCGCGCGATCCCGCTCAGCACGGGGTAGGTCGTCTCGTCGACCCCGTGGACATCGGTCACGAGGTCGTCGTACAGGTGGGCCCTGGTGCTGCGCCGGAGCAGCAGCCCCAGAGCGGCCTCGACACGAGCGGCAGCGGATTGCACCCGATCAGTGTACGTGCCTGCGGCACGCACCTGCTGTACAGTTCAGGATGCGTGCAAGCGGCACGCACTCTGCCTACCTGGTTCGGAGCCACCTCATGTCCACCTACACCACCACCGGCAGCGCCATCCGGAAGGGCAACTCCGCCCACACCGTCTTCCCCCAGGTCCGCCGCGAGATCCCCCACCGCTCGGCGACCCGCTCCACCAACATCAGCCCACGCCCGCGGTACTTCCCCAACCGCGAGGTGCCGAGCACGGGAAGCAGGTCGGCTTCCCCGTCGTCGACCTCCACCCGCACCCCGAGGTGCTCGGGAAGCTCGGACACCCTCACCCGACAGGGTGGCGTCGCGTGGTCGTACACGTTCGACACGAGCTCGTTGACCAGCAGGACGGTGTCGTCGACACAGTCCTCGGACACGCCGACCAGCACTTCCGTGACCCAGAGCCGCACGGTCGACAACGGCGGGTGCGGGAACCGGCTCAGGTCAAGCGCGGCAGGCAACTGCAACAACGGTTTCACGAGCCTCCCCAACGAACACAGGGCCCCCAACCACCAAAGGGCGGAGCCGGACCCCACACGAGTACCCCCAACCACCCACCCCCACACGACAACCA
>Ga0247771_1000025_pt1 | contig 76735 bp, 77 predicted proteins | sample UWRJL197509C6_FD_179948 | JGI IMG/M metagenome (GOLD analysis project Ga0247771, IMG submission 179948) | Plant litter microbial communities from Arlington Agricultural Research Station in Wisconsin, United States - UWRJ-L197-509C-6 | ecosystem: Environmental > Terrestrial > Plant litter >... | reverse complement strand
GAGCTTGTTCAGCTTGCGCTCGATCCGGTTCGCGCAGGACGCGCACGTCATGCCGCCGATGGCCAGCTCGACGCGGTCCTGGGGCCTGGACTCCGTGGTCGTCATGGCCGGGTCAGCCGACCAGCTGGTAGCCGGCCTCGGTCACCGCGGCCCCCACCTCGTCCTGGCCCAGCTCGCGGTCGCTGGTCACGGTGACCGCGCCGCTGTCGAGGACGACGGAGACGTCGGTGACGCCGTTGAGCCCGGTGAGCTCCTCGGTGACCGAGCTGACGCAGTGCCCGCAGGTCATCCCGGAGACGGTGAAGGTGGCGGTGACGGACATGTGCCGTGGTCCTCTCGATCGTGAGACTCTGCGATCAGCATACCCCCAGGGGGTAACCGGGATGCAGGGTGCGCCTGGTCACGGGAGCACTCACCGTGTTCGGGGATGAACCGGGCGTGACCACTCCAGTCTACTGTGGAGGGTCGGTCTTGCCCTGGAGCTGGTCCATCTCGCCCTCGATGCGGGCGACGAGCTGGTCCAGCCCGTCCAGCATCTCGTCCAGCTGGCTCATCCGGTCGTTCATCAAGGCCTCGACGTCCGCCTCCATGTCCGTGATCGACAGGGCCGCGAAGATCGCCTGCGGGTCGAACTGCGCGGCCTGCGGGTCCTGCGGGGAAGAGTTCGACGCGGACTCGGGGTCCGGCTCCACCTCAGTCATACGTCCATCTTTCCCCTCCCGTTCACGGGCGGTCCCGCGTGGGCACCTACTGGGAGTGACACTGAGTCGCGGGGGAATCACTCTCCGGGGGGCTGCGGCGCCCGACCGAGGTCGCTTAGCCTCGCGCCAACCTCAAGTCGGGGAGGGTGTCATGAGCGGGTCCCTAGAAGTCCGCCAGTTCCTGTGGACGCAGGACGACGGTTTGTCCAGGCAGGCAGCGGGCGGCGTCCCCGCCCAACGATCAGGGGAGCCCTCGCGGATCTCCGACCAGCAGGTGCACCGAGCACGCTTGGCGGTGGCCCGAGGCGCGGTGGACGCCGAGGACTGCCGCCTCCTGCTGGACATGCTCGGCCTGTCGCCGGGCGAGGACGGGGGCCCCACACCCGTCCAGAGGTAGCCCAGCGGACCTCCGACGGGCGCGCACACGTCCGTCGGAGCCCATTTCCGCAGATCAGCCGATAAGTGGGACCCCGTTTTGGAGTAATGGGGACTTGTGTTCTATGCTTACGGAGCTTCCAACGGACAGCGGTTGGAGGGCCCGAGACAGAGGGTGGCCCACACAAGGGCTGCCGGAAGTTGCAAGGGTCCCCATCGTCTAGCGGCCTAGGACCCCGCCCTTTCAAGGCGGTAGCACGGGTTCGAATCCCGTTGGGGGCACGTGTTAGGCTAGAAAAGTGACAAGCTAGACTGCACGAAGAGATTTACAGCAAGGCCCAGTGGCGCAGTTGGTTAGCGCGTCGCCCTGTCACGGCGAAGGTCGCGGGTTCGAGTCCCGTCTGGGTCGCTATAGCGTTCGGTCAAATCCCGGCCGCTACATGGCCAGGTAGCTCAGTTGGTACGAGCGACCGCCTGAAAAGCGGTAGGTCGGCGGTTCGACCCCGCCCCTGGCCACTCGACATCGGGACAGCCCTGTCTGCGGAAATCGCAGACAGGGCTGTCTCGTTCTGTGCGCCTCTGGGGCTCCCGCCCCAGACCCCAAGGCAGGGCGGGCTCCGCCCCCCTGCACCCCCCGTCTGTGTGTCGCCTTCCAGCGGGGTTGGTTCAGGTCCTTGGGTTTTGGTCGTAGTTGTTTTTGGTAATGGTGAAGTTGATTCGGGCCAAGGCCTGGTCGTCGTGGGTTTTGGGTCTTGGCCAGCGGGTTTTGCTGGAATCGGCTTCTTCTGCCGTGCGGATTTGGTCGAGAACTGCTTCCGGGCCTGTTGTGGTGATGAGGTCCAGGACGGATTGCCAGTCTTTGAAAAGTTGGTAGTCGTCGACGCCGCAGGAGACGCCGTCGGTGGTCATGATCACATTTTCCACCTCGGACCTTGGGAAAGTGGCCTGTAGGGCCTGGTGGCCTGCCTCGGGGACCGCCTCGGCCACCCAGTAGCCGTCCTTGCGGTTGGTGAGTTCTGCCAAGGGGCGGGTGATGGGGCGCAGGTTTGCGAGGCGTGTGTCGGCGATCACCTTGGGTTCTGGGGTGAACACGATGACTGGGCTGTCTGCCAGGACCAGCACGTCGATGGTGTTCGTGGTCCAGCGGGTGATGGCGACTGTGCAAGCCGGGGAGTCGCCGGGGATCAAGGTGTGGCGCTTGGTGATGTTCGTGATTGCCGTTGCCAGTAGGTCGCCCAAAGTGCCTGGTTGGGCCAGTAGTGCGGTGAGTTCTGCTCCCAGGGTGTCCGCGTACCAGCCGCCGTTGCGGGTTGGGGGTCTGGTTGAGGTGACGCCGTCCAGGAGGACTACCGCGTTCGGGAGTACGAAGATTCGGTCCTCGCTCGGGCGGCCAGGGGCGGCGCGTTCGGCGGTTTCGATCACTTGGGCAACGGTAGGCGTCAACTGTGGTTGACAAAGTGCTGGTGTCAACCTACGTTGACGGTATGACGAAGGCTACGGAGTTGGCCTCGGCTGCGGGTGATCAGGATCCGAAGGTCGGGTTGCGGGCCGTGAGTGCGTTGCGGCGGTTGTTGGAGCAGCTCGAGGCCGTTCAGGTGCGGAACGCCCGTGTGCGGGGTTGGTCTTGGCAGGAGATCGCGGCCGAGCTGGGGGTCACCCGGCAGGCCGTGCACAAGAAGCACGGAGGGCGGGGCTGATGGTCGGGGAGCGGTTCACGCGGGACGCGCGGCGAGTGGTGACCGGCGCGGTGGAGCAGGCGCAGCGGGAGTCGGCGGACGAGGTGCGGCCGGAGCACCTGGTGGTGGGGTTGTTGGACTCGCCGGTGCTGGCGGGGTTCGAGCTGTCGCGGGACGAGGTCGTGGCGGCGCTGGCGGCCGTGCGGCGCAAGGGCGGGCTGAGCGAGGCCGACACGGAAGCGTTGCGGGGCCTGGGGATCGACGTCGACCAGATCGTGGACAGCGTCGAGCAGTCGTTGGGCGAGGGGGCGCTCGCGACGATGACCACGCGGAAGAAGCGGTGGCTGTTCGGCGGCCACCTGCCGTTCTCGGCCGACGCGAAGCAGGTGCTGGTGCGGAGCCTGGTCGAGGCGAAGGACCTGGGGCACAGCTACCTCGGCGACGAGCACCTCGTGCTCGCGCTGCTGGCGGGCGGAGGTGTCGTCGCCGAGGTGCTGGGGTCCAGGGGGGTGACCTACGTGGAGGTCAGGAAGCAGGTCGTGGGCTGACCTCGGTCCAGGTCAGCCTCGGCAGGAACGCCTGGGTGAGCGGGCCGATCGCCAGGGCGTAGAGGACGGTGCCGATGCCGAGGGTGCCGCCCAGCAGCCAGCCGCCCACCAGCACGGCGACCTCGATGACCGTGCGCACGAGCCGCAGCGACGTGCCGGTGCGGGCGCAGAAACCCGTGGTCAGGCCGTCGCGGGGGCCGGGACCCAAGCGGGCGCCGATGTAAACGGCGGCGGCCAGGGCGTTGAGGACGATGCCCGACGTCAGCAGCAGGATCCGGGGGAACAGGTCCGTCGGCGTCGGCAGGACCGCGAGGGTGGCGTCGACGGCCACGCCGATCAGGACGACGTTGAGCACCGTCCCCACGCCCGGCCGTTGTCTGAGCGGGATCCAGCAGAGCAGGACCAGCGCGCCGACGATGACCGTGATCGTGCCGAAGCTGAGGCCGGTGCGCTTGGTCAGGCCCTCGTGCAGGACGTCCCACGGTGCCAAGCCGAGTCCGCCGCGGATCTGGAGCGCCATCGACGTGCCGTAGAGCCACAGCCCGATGGCGAGCTGGGGCAGGCGTCGGCCGGGGGCCACCGTGACCGGTGCGGACGTGAGCGCGGCGAGACGAGGGGATGCCATGTGGCCATCCTGCGGCGTGATTGGCCTTGTATTCCAGGGCCAATCATCAATAATTGGCCTCATGGACCAGGGAATCCCGCTAGGTGGACGCGTATCCGGGCAGCGGTTGGCCCGCTTGTTGGGGGACTGGCGGCGGCGGGGCGCTCGGCAGGGGGCCGCCGACCTGGCCGCGCGCGTCCGGATGCTGGTCCTGGACGGCCAGCTGCCCGCGGGGACGCGGCTGCCCGCGGAGCGGGAGATCGCCGACGCGCTGCCGGTGAGCCGGACCATGGTCACGGCGGCGCTGGACCAGCTCCGCGAGGAGGGGGTCGTGGCCAGCAGGCGCGGCGCGGGGTCGTGGATCACGCTGCCCACGGGCGTTCTCGGCAGGCCGCTGGACCTCCCGTCGGCGAGCCGGGCCGTGATCGACCTGGCCCGAGCCGCCCCGCCCGCCGCGCCGAGCCTGGCAGCGGCCATGGACGCGGTGCGGCTGCGGATGCCCGAGCACCTCGCGGGCCACGGCTACCACGAGCACGGAGTGCCGGAGCTGCGCAGGCTCCTCGCCGAGCGGTACACCGCGCGGGGCCTGCCTACCTCGCCGGACCAGATCGTCATCACCAGCGGCGCGCAGCACGCGCTCGCGTTGGCGTTGCGGCTGTTCACCGGGCCAGGTGACCGGGTGCTGGTCGAGCAGCCCAGCTACCCCAACGCGCTGGACGCCATCCGGTCGATGTCCGCGATCCCGGTCCCGGTGCCGCTCGCGCCGGACGGGTGGGACCTCGCCGGGATCGCGGCGGCGCTGCGGCAGGCCGCCCCGAGGGTCGCTTACCTGGTGCTCGACTTCCAGAACCCCACCGGGCTCCGCCTCGACGCCCACGGCCGGACGCGGCTCGGGGAACTGCTGCGCCGGGCCCGGACGCCCGCGATCATCGACGAGACCCTCGTCGACCTGGACCTGGACGGTGACCCGGCCGACGCCCCGCCACCGATGGCCGCGTTCGCCGACGAACTGGTCGTCACGCTTGGCTCGGCGAGCAAGTCGCACTGGGGCGGGATGCGGATCGGGTGGATCCGCGCGCGGCCGGACGTCGTGCACCGGCTGGTGTCGACGCGGACCTCGATCGACCTCGGCACGGCGGTGTTCGAGCAGCTGCTGATGGCCGAGCTGCTGGTCGACCCGGAGCCCGCGCTGCGCGAACGGCGGGCCGAGCTGGCGGCGCAGCGGGAGGTGCTGATCGGCAGCCTGGCCGAGCACTGCCCGCGGTGGACGTTCCGGCGGCCCGCGGGCGGGCTCGGCCTGTGGTGCGAACTCGACGCCCCGGTCAGCACGCAGATCGCGGTCGTGGCGCAGAGCCACGGGATCCGGCTGGCGCCGGGCGGCCGGTTCGCGGCCCAGGGAGGGCTGGAGCGGTGGCTGCGACTGCCCTACTCGCTGCCCGCCGACGTCCTGCGCGAAGCGGCGCGGCGGCTGGGATCGGTGGCCTCGCTGGTGGCGGGATCCGCGACGGCGATGGACGGCGACCTGGCGGTTCCGGTGGCCTGACCTGGGGGTCCTGGTCCCCGCCGCGCTGGCGGCGGGGACCGGACGGCGCCTGCCACTCGACTCCTCCGGCACAGCCCCTCGGTGTGCCGGGTACGTCGGTGGAGGAGGTTCCCGTGGACCTGCGGCGGGGACGTTCGGGGCGGAACGTCCCTGCCGCAGGTTCCGGGGTGAGGCCCTGGTGTCGCGGGGCAGTGCGGCACCTGGGCCATACCCGACCTGCTGGGGCGCGGTCGGCAGGTCGGGAAGCCTGGGTGGGCGTGCGGTGGCCGCGGCGCGAACGCCGAGGACACGCACAGCCGGGGTGCAACGGGGAGGGATACGAGGCCACGCGACCGGGAAGAACCCTGGTCAACGGGCATGCTCAAGGCACAGTCGTGCCCTGGTCAGTCCGGTGGGGAACTCGGCAGGCCCTGGACGCTGCCGAACAGCCGCCCGTCGTCGCGCCGCTCGACCGTCCACGGGGACGGCTGCTGCGGGGCGGACTGGGAGGTCGTCACGGCGACGCCGCCACGGGCGCCACCGGAGGTGTCGTGGGCGCTCGACGACGCCGTGGGCGCGGTCGGGGCCGGAGCGGGCTGGGGGGCGGGGGCGGGGGCGGGCGCGGCGGGCCGCGGCGCCTCCCACTCCAAGCCGTCGGCGGGCGCGGTCTCCGGGACCTCGACCACCGGGGCGGTCACGTGGATCGCCGGGATCGTCCACTGGGGAGCGGCGGGAACGAGGGCCGGGACGACCACCTCCGCCACGACGGGGACGACCACCTCGACCGGTTCCGGCACGGGAGCCGCGGCGAGCTTCGCGGCCGCCTTGGCGGTCACCTTCGCCGTGTACAGCTCCTCGGGCATCTCGTTCGAGATCGTCCCCGAGCGCTCGGTGCCGTTGGAGATGAGGCCGCCGGAGTAGACCGGCGACACGTCGAGGAACTGCTCCTCGGCCTCGGGTTCCTCGGTGACGTCCTCGTCCTCGTCCTCGTGGTGCACGGGAACGCGGGCCGCGTCGAGGAAGGAGAGGTCGACGGGCGCGGCGGCCACCGCCGTGGTCCAGTGCTCGCTGATGGCCAGCGCGTCGACCCGCTGGTCCTCGAAGGACTCGAAGAAATCGGGGGACCCGAACGACTCGAACGGGGTCCGGTGCTCGCCCACGGCGCTGTGCACGATGTCCAGCACGGACGGCGTGTCCGGCACGGGGTCGCCAGGACTCGCGGTCGCGACCACGCCGCCGATCAACCACGCCGCCGCCGTGAGCCCGCCGACGGCGAGAGCCCGCACCAGCAGAGACCCGGTGCTGCGCACCGCATCTGCTCCTGCCACGGAAATCACCACCGTCCGGGTCACCGCGAACACAACCGGTTGTCGGGGCTGACGTTGTGCTATGTCTAGCACTGGTGACGCCGTTTTCGAACGTTATCCGGCGGAACCACTCGGAAGGGCGGCCCGGTGCGGCTGTCCGGGTAGTCGCTCCGCCGGGTGAACACTTTCCGTCGCCGTTCACGAGTTCGGGTGATGACCCCCGACGTCCGCTGTGGACAGTCCCGGATGTCGGCGATGGTGTCCACCGTGGACTACGAATCGACGGGAAGTGCGCAGGTCACCTCGCTCGCCGAACTGGTGTCGGGGTGGCGGTCCGAACGGCCCGACCTCGTCCTGCACGACCCCGGCGGGGAGCAGGAGTGCTTGGTCCGTTCGGGCGAACTGGTGGTCTTCCCGGACGAACTACCACGCGCGGTGGCCCGGCTCGGCCGCTGGATCGAGCACGTGGAGGAGCCCGCCGACCTGCGCGTGGCCCGGATCCGGCTGCGGCCGAACGAGCGCGGGCAGTGCGTCCGCATCGCGCAGGACCACGGGTACACGCCCAACCACGTCCACGTCGGCAGCCCGATCATGATCGGCACCGCGCTGCCCCTGCCGTCCGAGGCCGCGCCCCCGGAGCCGCCGCGGAACGAGCGGTGGGACGTGACCGCCGCGGTCCTCGACACCGGTCTGGACCCGCACCCGTGGTTCGCGGGCAGGCAGTGGTTCGGCGAGTGGGGCCGGTCGCCCGAGGTGCTGGACGCGGACGGCCGCGGTGGCCAGGACCGCTTGGCCGGGCACGGCACGTTCGTCGCGGGGGTGCTCCTCCAGCACGCGCCGGGCGTGGTCGTCCGCCACGACCGCGTGCTGTCCTCGCTGGGCCTGACCGACGACGTCACGGTGGCCGCGGGGCTGCGGCGGATCCGCCGCCGGTCCGCCGACCACGGTGAACGCCTGCACGTCGTGGTCCTCACCTCCGGCTGCCACACCGCGGACGACCGGTGCCCGCCGGTGCTGAAGAGCGAGGTCAGCGCGTTCCCGGACGTTGCGGTGGTCGCCGCGGCGGGCAACGGCGGCACGTCCCGCCCCAGCTGGCCCGCGGCGCTGCCCGAGGTGCTGGCGGTCGGCGCGGACGCCGACTTCTCCAACCACGGGCCGTGGGTGGACGCCGTCGCGCCGGGCGTGGACGTGGTCAGCAGCCACGTCCACCTCGGCCCGGCGGGCGGTCGGGACTACGGCTTCGCGAGGTGGAGCGGCACGTCGTTCGCCGCGCCGCGGGTCGCCGCCCGTGTCGCGCACCTGGTGCGCGAGGGCCGCACCCCGCGCGAGGCGGCGGCCGAGGCCGCCGCCGAGTTCAGCCCGGTCCGAAGCAGGTGAACGACCGGTCGCCGTGCTGGAGCTGGGCCGAGGCCAGCGCGGCGGCCGGTCCCAGTCCCGCGCGGAGTCCGGCGTGGACGGCCGCCATGAGCGCGGGCGTCCGGTCGTCAGGAACGGCGAGGGTGCTCGCGATCACCGCCCCGGTGCCGCGCCGGAGGAACGCGGGCGCGAGCCCGGAGTCGCAGGAGGACAGCACGACGATCCGCGGCGGGTGGGACAGCCGGTCCAGGTCGTGTGCGTGCAAGTGGCCGTCGGCGAGTTGCACCGAGGAGAACAATCCTCGCCTGTGGCCATGTGCGGCGACGTGGACGACGTCCACCCCGTCCATCGTCCGCAACGCGGCGTCCACTGTGGCCGCTCCGCCGGTGAGCGCCGTGCCGCCGTGGGCGCGGTGGAGGGCGGCGATCTCGCGACCCGCGTGGGCCAGGGCCGGCCCGGCGATCCACGCGCTCGTGCGGAGGGGGACCGGTGGCGGCGTCGACCCGAGGGAGACCGGGCGGCCCCGGTAGGACGGGAGGGCCGCCCACGGGAGGCCCGCCGGTGAACCGGTGATGGTGATCGGGCCGGTGCCGGTCGGCGGGAGGAGCGCGTGCAGTGCCTCGGCCGCGGTCCGGACGGCGTGCGGCCGGTCCGCCTCGACGGCCAGGCGCAGGGCGTGGACGTGGTGGTCGAGTCGGGGGACGCGGTGCAGGCGGTGCCTGCCGTCGACCGCGGTCACGGCCAGCAGGTCGCCGTTGTACGGGGTGAAGGCGAGCGTCGGGCCGATGACCGGGATGGTCGACGCGGGAGTCGGGCGCGTGGTGAGCGTGAGGCGGCGGATCTCGCGTTCGAGGGTGATCACCTGCTCGTGGTCGCCCTGGAGGCGGGCCAAGCGCAGTTCGGCGGACCGCGTGGTCACGGGCGCGGGTCCGGGTGAGGTGGTCCGCGACCAGCGCAGGACGGACCTGGCGTCGTTGGCCGCGACGGCGTGGCCGAGGGCGATGGCCCGCAGCTCGGTGCCCGGCCAGGTCGCCGGGTCCACCAGCGCCAGGCCCGCCCGGCAGGCGGCCGACGCCTGGCGGCGGGACTTGGCGCGGCGGGCGGTGTCGAGGTGGCCGAGCGCGCGCAACCGGGCCGTGCCGCGGCGGACGGTGAGCGGGTGGCCCGCCGCCAACCGGAGTTCGGCGGCGTCCTCGGGCCTGCCCAGACGGTCGCACTCGGCGGCGACGCGGTGGACCCGTGGCCGCTCGCCCAACGCCAGCCGCGCGCGCAGCGCCACGGACTTCGCCACCCAGCCCGGCACCCGGTCGGCGAGGACTCGCGCTTGGCGGAAGTCGTTGTCCGCCAAGGCACAGCGGGCCGCGAGCAGGACGGCGTCCGGGATGCGGGACCCGCGGTCGCAGCGGTGGAGCAGCGCGAGCGCGGGGGTGAGGACCTCGCGGGCCTCCCGCACCAACCCGGCCGCGAGCAGCGCCTGCGCCCGGTCGATCAACGCCTCCGGCCGGCGCACGGCGGTCAACCCGTCGTGCGCGGCCTGCTCGTAGTGGCGCAGCGCGGTGGGCAGGTCGCCCGCGAGCATCGCCACGAAACCCCTGTTGTGCAAGCACATCGCGGCCCGGTCGGGTTCGCCGATGCTCAGCAGCGCCGTCCTGGCCGTGGTGAAGTCGGCGTCCGCCTCGGCCAGCCGGAGGGTGTACGCGCGGGCGATCCCCCGGCCGATCAGGGCGTTGGCCAGCCACCGGTGGTCGCCGTGGCGGCGCAGGTCGCGGATCACCGCGGTCAGGTGGGCGACGGCGAGCCGCGGCTCGGCGTTCTGGCACAGGTGCAGGCCGCGCAGGCACCGCGCGCGGGCGAGGTCGTTGCCGGTGAGGTGGGGGAGGGCCGCGTCCAGGTGCCGGGTGCTCGCCGCGGGGCGGCCGCGGTCCAGCTCGATCCACGCGAGCGCCAGGTGGAACCGGGCCTTCTCCGCGCCGGTGCCGCGGGAAAGTCCTTGCCGCGCCAGCCTTCGCGCCTCCGGGAGGCGGCCGAGCTCCACCTGCCGGAGGCAGTCGGCGTGCAGGGTCACTGGACGAACCACCCCGTCGTCAGGTCCGGCAGACCGGGCTGGCGCACCACGAACCGGAGCGGCCCCGGCGGGACGAGGTCCGCGCGGAACCAGCCGATGTGGTCGAGGTCGGCGACGTGGTCGCCGCTCGGCCACGACACCAGCACCGACCCGCCACGCGGCGGGTGGACCAGCCCCAACGCCCGGACGCCCAGCCCGTCGACGGTGTCCAGCCGCAGGTCCACGGTGGTGGTCCCGGCGGTGAAGCGGAGGGTGCGCGACCCGCCCGCACCCCGTTTGCCCGCCGGGACCGCGACGGCGGAGTCGGTGGTCCACTCGAGCGGCACGAACGCCGTGGGCGGCCGGAACGCCGCCGCTTCGGCCAGGTGCGGGGGAACGGGGTCGACCTGGTCGAGCACGGCCGCCAGGTCGTCGAGGAGGTCGCGGTCCGGGGTCACACCGACACCTCCGCTTCGACGCGGCGGCGGAGCACCGCCAGGCAGCGGCTGCGCGTCGACCCGAGGTTGCCGACCGGCACCCCGACCGCGCCCGCCACGTCCTGGTAGCTCAGGCCCGGCGCGTAGGCCACCAGCCGGAGGATCTCCCGGCACTGGTCGGTGAGCGTGCCGAACGCCCGCCACAGCCGGACGGCCCGCTCGCTGTCGAGCACCAGCTCCTCGGGACCGGGGTAGTCCACCTCCGGCGGCCCCCACAGGTCGACCGGCAGCTCACGCCCGCGCACCTTCCGCACCCGCAGCGCCTCGTTGCGGGCCGTGGTGATGAGCCACCCGGACAGCTTCGCGGGCTCCCGGATCCGGTGCAGGCTCTCGGACAGCGTGAGCCACGTGTACTGGCAGACGTCCGCCGCGTCGGCCTCCCGCAGACCGGCGGTCCTGGCCGCCGACCACAGGAGCGGCAGGTGCCGACGAACGATCTCCCGCCAGGCGGCCTGGTCGTGGAGCCGGGCCCGGACCACCAGCTCGGCGTTCGTGAGTTCTTCCATGATCGCTTGGAAGACCGGTGGTCCGGTTCGGCTCCCGCACTAGCCCGATCGTGTGATCATCCGGACAGCTTGCGCAGCCGGAGCAGCGCCTCGTCCAGCACCTCGTCCTTCTTGCAGAACGCGAAGCGGACCAGGTGCTGCCAGTCCTCCGGGTGGTCGGTGAACACCTGCACCGGCACGCCCGCGACACCGATCCTCTCCGGCAGCGCCCGGCACAGCTCGGCGCCGTCGGTGAACCCGAGCGGGCGCACGTCGGCCGTGATGAAGTACGTGCCCTCGCTGGGCCGCACCGCGAACCCGGCCTCGGCGAGCCCCTCGGACAGCCGGGAGCGCTTGGCGGCCAACGACGAGCGCAGCCCCTCCACCCACTCCAGCTCGTGGGTCAGCGCGTGCGCCACGGCGGGCTGGAACGGGGCACCGCCGACGAACGTGATGAACTGCTTGGCGGCCTTGATCGCCGAGACCAGCGGGGCGGGCGCGCACACCCAGCCGATCTTCCAGCCGGTGCAGTTGAACGTCTTGCCCGCGCTGGAGATCGTCACGGTCCGCTCGGCCATCCCCGGCAGCGTGGCCAGCGGCACGTGCTCGTGCGCGTCGAACACCAGGTGCTCGTACACCTCGTCGGTGATCGCGATCAGGTCGTGCTCCACGCACAGCGCGGCGACCGCTTCCAGTTCCGCGCGGGTGAACACCGTGCCGGTCGGGTTGTGCGGCGTGTTCACCAGCACCGCGCGGGTGCGCGGCCCGATGGCCGCCCGCAGCCCCTCCACGTCCAGGTCGAACCGCCCGGTCACCGGGTCCTCGACCAGCCCGACCACGCGCCGGGTCGCCCCCGCCATCGCCACCGAGGCGGCGTACGAGTCGTAGTACGGCTCGAACAGCACGACCTCGTCGCCGGGCTCCACCAGCGCCAGCAGCGACGCCGCGATGGCTTCGGTCGCACCTACCGTGACCAGCACTTCGGTGTCCGGGTCGTACGTCGTCCCGTACCGGGTCCGGTGCGCCGCGACGGCCTCCCGCAGCACCGGCATGCCGGGGCCGGGCGGGTACTGGTTGAGGCCTCCGTCGATGGCGGCCTTGGCCGCGGCGAGCATCGAGGCGGGCCCGTCGGTGTCGGGAAATCCCTGGCCGAGGTTCACCGCCCCGGTGCGCTGGGCGAGCGCCGTCATCTCCGCGAAGATCGTCGAGGTGAACGGCCGCAATCTGGGGACTAGCGCTGGTACCCGCACAACGTCGAATCTTCACGGACAATGGCGTCGTGGAGCAACTGACGGCAGCCGACCAGGTCAAGCGGCGCGACCTGCGCCGGATGAAACTCGTCGCGACGGGGTTCTTCGCCGCCGCGACGGTGATCTTCCTCATCGCGCTGTTCCTGGAGCGTGACGGGGACGCGTGGAGCTACGTGCGAGCCGCGGCCGAAGCGGGGATGGTCGGCGCGCTCGCCGACTGGTTCGCCGTGACGGCGCTGTTCCGGCGGCCGTTGGGCCTGCCGATCCCGCACACGGCGATCATCCCGACCCGCAAGGACAGCTTCGGCGACGCGCTCGGCGACTTCGTGGGCACGAACTTCCTGGCCGAGGACGTGGTGCGGGACAAGCTGCGGCGGGTCGGCATCAGCCGCCGGGTCGGCGAGTGGCTGGCGCAGCCGGTCAACGCCGAGCGGGTCACGTCCGAGGTGGCGAACATCGTCAAGGGCGCGGTCACGGTGCTGCGCGACGAGGACGTGCAGGCGGTGATCGACCAGGGGATCGTGCGGCGGCTCGTGGAGAAGCCGTGGGGTCCGCCGCTGGGCAAGCTGCTCGGGCAGGTGCTCACCGACGGCGCGCACCACAAGTTCGTGGACCTGGTGATCGACCGGACCTACGACTGGGTGGCCAACAACCACGACAAGGTGCTCCAGGTCGTGTCCGAGCGCGCGCCGACGTGGTCGCCGAAGTTCGTGGACACGCTGCTGGGCGACAAGGCGTACACGGAGCTGCTGAACTTCGCGTGGGCCGTGAAGACCGACCTCAACCACCCGATGCGGCTGGCGCTCGACCAGTTCATGATCGAGTTCTCGCACGACCTCCAGCACGACCCGGCCACGATGGAACGCGCCGAGCTGGTCAAGACGCAGCTCGTCGAGCACCCGGACGTGCAGCACTTCATCGGGTCCGCGTGGGGCGCGGCGAAGAAGATGCTGCTCGACGCGGCCGAGGACCCGTCGAGCGAACTGCGCAAGCGGGTGCGCGAGGGGCTGCTGTTGTTCGGGCAGCGGATGGTCGACGACGACGCCATGCGCGAGAAGGTCGACGGCTGGCTGGAGGGCGCGGCGGCGTACGTCGTGACGAACTACCGCGCCGAGATCACCACGCTGATCACCGACACGGTCGAGCGCTGGGACGCCGAGGAGACCTCGCGCAAGATCGAGCTCCAGGTCGGCCGCGACCTGCAGTTCATCCGCATCAACGGCACGGTGGTGGGCGCGCTCGCCGGCCTGGCCATCTACACGATCGGCCAGCTCGTCACCTAAGAAGCGCTGAGGGCTCTGGTGCGTTCGCGCCAGAGCCGCGCCTTCTCCCGGTTGCCGCACACCTGCATCGAGCACCACGTCCGCGAGCGGTTGCGGGAGCGGTCGAAGAACGCCGCCTGGCAGCTGTCCGCCTGGCAGATCTTGAACCGCTCCCACGAGCCCAGCAGGGCGACCCGCGCGGCGGAGGCGAGGACGGCGCCGAGCGCGTCGGTCGTCGCGATCATCGGCACGCCCTGGCTCAGCTCGATCCGCACCGTGCCGGAGAACGGCTTCGCCGAGCCGCGTTCACCGAGCGCCGACCGGAGCGCGCCGCGGGCCGAACGGACCTTCGCGAGATCCCCCACGTGGCCCAGTCCTCGTTCGGTGACCCATGCCCGCCACGAGGCCGCGCCGTCCAGCACGTCGGTGCCGAGTTCGAGGTCCCGTGTGTTGAGGAAAGCGAGCAGCAGTTCCACATCGTGTTCCGCATCGCTGGCTCGACCCTGCGCGAAAGTCGCGTGATCCCAGCCGGCTGCCAGACCAGTCACCTCTCCACTGTAGCCGGCAACCCGGTTGCGATGTGGTGATCTAACCGGCAACCTGCATTAGCCAGTTAGACCGTGCCGCCGATCAGGTGAGGTGCCGCTCATGCCCGCTCCCGTTGTCCGCTTCGGTTCCGTCGTCCTCGACTGCCCCGACACCCGCGTGCTCGCCGACTTCTACGCCCGGCTGCTCGGCTGGCCGCCGGACGCCGAGCCGACCGACGGCTGGGCCACCCTGACCCCGCCCGACGGCGGCGTGGGGATCGAGTTCCAGCACGCCGACGACTGGCGTCCGCCGACGTGGCCGGACCTGGAGGTGCAGCAGATGTCGCACCTCGACTTCCCGGTCGACGACCTGGAGGCCGCGCACGCGTGGGCGCTGGAGGTGGGTGCGGAGTTCGTCCGCGACAGCGGGTCCTTCCGCGTCTACCTGGACCCCGCGGGGCACCCGTTCTGCCTCTGCGCCTGCTGACCTATGCACCCTGTGTATACCTCGTGTGTATAGTCACGGCCATGTCACTCGGACACGCCTTGCTGGGCCTGCTGGAACGCGGTCCCGGCCACGGTTACGACCTGAAGAAGGCCTACGACGACCAGTTCGGCCAAGACCGGCCGCTGCACTACGGGCAGGTCTACACGACGCTGTCCCGCCTGCTGCGCAACGGACTCGTGCAGGAGGCGGGCGTCGAGGCCGGCTCGGGGCCGGACCGCAAGCGCTACGCGATCACCGACGCGGGCGTCACGGACGTCGAGACGTGGCTCGGCACCCCGGAGAAGCCCGAGCCGTACCTCCAGAACACGCTCTACACCAAGGTCGTGCTCGCGCTGCTGTCCGGCCGCGAGGCCGCGGACGTGCTGGACACGCAGCGCGCGGCGCACCTGAACGCCATGCGCGAGCTGACCCGCCGCAAGACCGACGGCGACCTCGCCGACCAGCTGATCTGCGACTACGCCCTGTTCCACCTGGAAGCCGACCTGCGCTGGCTCGAACTCACCACCGCGCGGCTCGACCAGCTCGCGAAGCGGGTCGGCCGATGACCCTGCTGACCGCCACCGGCCTGCACAAGGCGTTCGGCCCGACCCCCGCGCTGGCGGGCGCGGGCATCACCGTCGACGCGGGCGAGATCGTCGCGATCATGGGCCCGTCCGGCTCCGGCAAGTCCACGCTGCTGCACTGCCTCGCGGGCATCCTCACGCCCGACGCGGGCACGGTGCTCTACCGCGACGTCGACCTCGGCTCGCTGCCCGACGCCAGGCGCAGCGAACTGCGCCGCACGGAGTTCGGGTTCGTGTTCCAGTTCGGCCAGCTCGTGCCGGAGCTGTCGTGCGTGGAGAACGTCGCCCTGCCGCTGCGCCTGGCGGGGATCAAGCGGCGGGACGCCGAGGCCCGCGCGACCGAGTGGCTGGAGAAGCTGGAGGTCGCCGAGGTCGCCGCGAAACGGCCGGGCGAGACGTCCGGCGGCCAGGGCCAGCGGGTCGCGGTCGCCCGAGCGCTCATCACCGGCCCGAAGGTGATCTTCGCCGACGAGCCGACCGGCGCGCTCGACTCGCTCAACGGCGAACGCGTGATGACCCTGTTCCTCGCCGCGGCCCGCGCGACCGACGCCGCCGTGGTGATCGTGACGCACGAGCCCCGCGTCGCCGCCTACGCCGACCGCGAGGTCGTCGTCCGCGACGGCCGCACCCGTGTCGTCGAGCCCGCCGCGTGAAGGGCTGGGTGAACGACCTCGCGCTCGGCGTCCGCATCGCACTGGGAGGTGGGCGGTCGTCGTGGCGGCGGCTCGCGCTGACCGGCGTCGGAGTCGGGCTGGGTGTCGCCGTGCTGCTGGTCGGAGCGTCGATGCCGACCGCGGCGGTCGAGCGGCAGGCCCGCCAGGACCACTCGCGGGTGGTGCAGGGGCAGCCTCGGCCGCCGGGCGCGGTGGCGCTGTACCGGCAGTACGCCCCGGAACTCTTCGGCGGCGACGAGATCATGGGCAGCTACGTCGTCCCCGAGGGGCCGGGTGCGCCGATCCCCCCTGGCCTGCAACGGATTCCGGGCGACGGGGAGATCGTGGTGTCGCCCGCGCTCGCCGACCTGCTGGCCTCGCCGGGCGGGGAGCTGCTGCGGCCGAGGTTCCCGCAGCGGGTCGTCGGGACCATCGGCCAAGAGGGGTTGCTCGGGCCGAACCACCTGCTGTTCATCGCGGGCGACGCGACCATCCCGCGCACGGACCAGACCGCGTACTACGGCTTCGGCACCCCTGCCGCCACCGTGACGGACGGGACGCAACCCTGGTACTGGGCGCTCGGGCTGATCGGTGCGGTCGTGCTGCTGCTGCCGGTGCTGCTGTTCGTCACGATCGGCACCCGGCTCGCCGGTCCGGAGCGCGAGCGGAGGCTGGCGGCGTTGCGGCTGCTCGGCGCCGGGTCGCGGCAGGTGCGGCGGATCGGCACCGGTGACGCGCTGGCGGGCGCCGTCGCCGGACTGGTGTTCGGCGTGGGCTTCTTCCTGGTCCTGCGGGCCTTCGTGGAGCGGTTCGAGGTGCGCGGCGTCAGCGTGTTCGCCAGTGACCTGACCCCGACCCCGCTGTTGGGCGCTCTCGTCGTGGTGGTCGTGCCCGTGCTGTCGGTGCTGACCGCGCTGGTGACCATGCGCGGCAGCCTGGTCGACCCGCTCGGCGTGGTGCGCCGGAGCGCGCCGGTCCGGCGGCGGCTGTGGTGGCGGCTCGCGCCGACCCTGGTCGGTGTCGCTCTGCTGACCACGCAGGCGCAGGCGTTCCTGCGGCACCCCAGCACCCTGGACTCCGGGCCGAGCATCGTCGGGGTCGCCCTGCTGCTGCTGGGGATCCCGCTGCTGCTGCCGTGGCTGGTCGAGCGGTCGGTCGGGCGGCTGCGCGGCGGCGCGCCGTCGTGGCAGCTCGCGGTGCGCGGGCTCCAGGTGGACAGCGGCTCGGCGGCCAGGCTCGTCGGCGGTGTCGCCGTCGTGCTCGCGGGCGGCATCGCGCTCCAGACGTTGATGATCGGCCAGGAGGCGGGCGTGCGGGACCGCCAGTACGTCCTCCAGGACCCGAGCCGGGTGACGCTGAACCTGGAGGGCGACGCCGTCGAGCGCGGCGAGGACCTCGCCGAACTGGTCCGCGGCACCTCGGGCGTCACGGCGGCGGCGTTCCAGCGGTGGTTCATCGCGCGGATGCCCACCCAGGACGTCCTGTACGTCCAGGTCGGGTCGTGCGACACCCTGCGCCAGGAGGCCCGGATCGGGCAGTGCCGGGACGGCGACGCGTTCCGGGTCGCGGGCGCCGCGCCGGTCGCGGTGCTGCCCGCGCCCGGCGACCGGGTCGACCTCCTCGGGCCGGGGCCCCTGCGCGTGGCGGGGCAGTGGACCGTCCCCGACCTGACCGCGGTCGAGCCCGTGGACGGCGACCCGCACCGCTCCGGGATCGTCCTCACGCCCGCCGCGGTGCGGGGGACGGACGTGGTCTTCCAGTCGTCGCAGCTCGTGGTGCGGATCGACCCGTCGTCGCCGGACGTGGTCGACCGCCTCAGGGCCGCGCTCGGGCCGGTGGGGCGGCAGGCCTACACCAGGCAGGTCACCCCGCTCGACCGCGAGCGGCCCGCGGCGGACTACCGGACCCTGTGGCGGCTGTTCCTCGCCGGGTCGCTGGTCGTGGTGGCGCTCGCGGGGGCGAGCCTGCTGGTGCTGGCGCTGGAACAGGTGCGCACGCGGCGGCGGCCGTTGGCGGTGCTCGCGGCCGGAGGGGTGCCGCGCAGCACGCTGGCGTGGTCGGTGCTGTGGCAGAACACCGTGCCGCTGGCCGTCGCGGTCGTCGTGGCCGTGGTGGTCGGCTCCGGGACGGGGCTGCTGCTGCAACGGGCGTCGCGCACGCCGTTGACGCTCGACCCGACCGGGATCGGCGCGCTGGTGGCGGGGATCGTGGCCGTGGTGCTGCTGGTGACCCTGTGCACGCTGCCCGCGGTGCGGCGGGCTACCGGGGCGACGGGGCTGCGCGCGGAATGAGCTGGATCCGCCGGGGGAGCGGCTTGTCGGCGAGGCGGTCCTGCAGCAGCGCGTGGCGGAACTGGTAGCAGGCGCCCGCCTGGCGCAGGACGCCGAGCTTGCGGGCGTCGTCGAGGAACACCATCAGCTCCCACGGCAGGTTCATCCGCGCGGCCAGCCAGATCCGCGCCACGGTGAACCACCACCAGCGCAGGTGCAGCACCGACAGCGCGAACCCCAGCAGCAGACCGGACGACAGGCCGAGGCCGATCATGCCGGTCTGGTTCACGCCGAACACCATGGCCGCGGCCGCGCCGAACACCACTCCCAGCACCAGGGAGCCGGTCCACACCGCCACGCGGTCGCGCGCCATGGTCCACTGCGGGCTCGACGGGTGGGTCAGCTCGGCGGAACTGGCGGTGGCGAACCGCAACGCGGTCGCCACCGCCAGACCCAGCCCGACGACCAGCCCGGCGGACACCCCGTACAGCGCGCCGAACGCGAGCCCGGTCGCCGTGCCGATGGTCCCGCTCGTCACGACCAGGCTGCGCCACACGCCGAGCCGCGGTTTCGCGGTGCGGGCGCGGAACGTCCTGCTGGACGCCGTGAGCGCGGCGACCGCGACCACGGCCCCGGCGATCAGGCCGGTGAGCGGCGCGATCTTCGCCGTGCCCGCGTACGCCATCAGCCAGCCGACGCCGAACCCGCCGATCGACCCGACCGCGAGCGCGCCGAGCAGCGCGAGCCACGCGTTGCCGACCGACCGCCGCAGGTCCCACCACGCCAGTTCGCGGACGCCCTGCTCGCGCATCTGCTGCGCCAGGAACCCCAGCCAGCGGCGGGCCTGGTCGCGTGGCCACGCCTGGCTCGCGTGGGCCTGGTAGGCCGCGTCGACGTTGGCGAACACCCGCTCCACCAGGCTGTCGACCAGGTGGTCCTCGATCGCCTTGTGGTCGGGGAACTTCACGCGGTCGAGCAGTTCCGACGGCTCGCCGATCCCCGTGCCGTAGACGGTGCTCGCCAGCCACACCATCAGCGGCACCGACAGCACCTCGGCCAGGTGGCCGTGCGGCTCCTCGCGCAGGCGCACGAAGATCGGCTCCCAGCAGGCGGCCGTCGTCGGGTCGGCCCCGGCGCGCAGGTAGGCCGCGACCTCCTCCTGGTCCAGCGGGTGCAGTTCCAGCACGTCCGCCTCGGGCACCACGCCGACCCGCGAGATCGTGTCCACGTACTCGTCGATCCGGCAGGTGATCACCAGCGGCGACTTCTCCGGGAACGCGCGGGTGATCCGCTCCATCGCCTCCGCGCGCCAGGCCTGCGGGATCTCGTCCAGCCCGTCCAGGATCGGGAACACCCGTCGTTGCTCGACGAGCAGGTCCGCGGTGTAGCTGCCGTACAGCTCGGTGTTGCGCAGCGCGGGGTGGTCCTCGTAGAGCCTGCGGGTCATCCACGTCCGCACGTCCTCGGTCGCGGGGTTCCACGTGGACAGGGGGAGCAGCACCGGAACGGCCCCGTCCAGGTGCCGCTCCAGCAGGCCGATCGTGAGCAGCATCGCGACCGTGCTCTTGCCGCTGCCGGGTTCGCCGATCAGCACGATCCGGTGGTGCGACTGGCGTTCGAACGCGCCGACCACGCCGTCGCTGTGCCCGGACGGCGCGTTCGGGCGGTCGCTCACGTCGAGTTCGGTGGCCGTCCAGTGCAGGTCGAGCAGGTCGCCGCGCTCGGTCAACTTGCGCGCCGTGCACTCCTCGGTCCACTGCGACCGCAACGCGGTCGCGAGCGCTTTCGAGGCGGCGTCGAGGTTCTCCTCGGTCGCGAGGCCCGCGGCGCGGCGGCGGTGCAGCCACGGGTCCAGCACGGCGAGGAACACCAGGAAGACGACGGCCAGCCCACCCAGCCAGAGGTGCGGGTTCACCCCCGCTCCGGTGACGAACAGGCCGATCAGCGTGAGCAGCGCCGTGAGGGCGCACCCCGTGAACACGGCCCGTTGGCGAAGTCTGGACACCCCGGCATCATGACTCACCCGTCACTCCAGGTGTCGACACGGGCACGCGGGTGTCATCTGTGTCGTCGCTGCGTACGCTCGAACTGTGATCTGTCCCAAGTGCCAGGACCTCATGCGGACCATCGACCGGGGCGGCGTCCACATCGAGCAGTGCGAGCGCTGCCGGGGCGTCTTCCTCGACGGCGGGGAGCTGGAGCAGATCCTCGAGGCCGAGCGCAGGCACTACGGGGACGGCCCTCCTCCGGCGCACATCCCGATGCCGCTGCCGCACGAGAACCCCGATCCCACAGCGGTTCCACCGCCGTCGCCCGCGCCGCCGTACGCGCCGCCCACCCACTCGTCGCAGCCCGCGGGCGTGCCGCCGCCGTACCAGCCACCGCCCGGCACCCCACCGCCCGGCTACCAGCAACCGGGTTACCAGCAGCCCGGCTACGGCTACCCGCCGCCTGGGTATTACCCGCCGCGCAGGCGCAGCTTCCTGGAGGAGTTGCTCGACTAGTGGTCCCGCAACGCCCGGCCCGACCGTCCGACGTGCCGCGCATCGGTGAGCTGATGCGGCAGTCGGTGGCGGAGCTGTTCCCGCTCTTCCACACCGCGGAGGAGACCGCCAGCGCGGCGGTCCACCTCACGGAGCCGGACACCGTGCTGATCGACGACGGCACGTACTTCGTGCACGAGGTCGACGGCCGCGTGGTGGCGTGCGGCGGGTGGAGCAAGCGCGACAAGCTCTACACCGGCTCCGGCGCGCGCCCCGGCGACAGCCGCCTGCTGGACCCGGCGACCGAACCCGCCAGGGTCCGCGCGATGTTCGTGCACGCCGACTTCGCCCGCCGCGGCCTCGGTCGCGCGATCCTGACCTCGTGCGTCGACGCGGCGAGCGCGGCGGGTTTCCGCTCGCTCACGTTGATGGCCACGCTGCCCGGTGTGCCGCTCTACCGCGCGTTCGGCTTCCGGGAGGCGCGTCGCGCCGAGATCCCGTTGCCGGACGGCGTGGTGCTCGCGGCCGTGGCGATGGAGCTGGCGCTCTAGACCGGCCAGTCCAGGCCGCCGAGGCGGAACCGCTGGCCCTCCGCGTCGACGGTGAAACCGAAGCGCTCACGGCGTGGCCTGCCGAGGGTGAGCCACTGCCGGTAGCCGTCCTCGGCGAGCCGCCACAGCCTGCGCGGACCACCCTGCTCCACGCGCGTGGACCCGCCGCGCGGCCGCAGCCGCGCCCACGACCCGTCGGCGTGCACGAGGTGCACGCGGTCGCGTTCCCCGTGCGACACCACGACGTCCGCGAGCACGAGACCCGCGAAGAACTCGAACGGGCTGCGCTGGTCGACCACGAGCCGCGGGTTCAACGCCGTCCGCCTGCGTTCCTCCGCCTTCGCCTCGCGGGCCACCTCCAGCAGGTCGTTCGCCCAGCCCTGGGCGTGGGCGCGCAACGGCATGAACCGCCCGTCCTCCGGCAGCACCCGCCCCTCGCCGCCGCCCCGGCCGTCGGACACGAGCCGCACCAGGCCCGCGCCGATCGACCGGTTGAGGGTCGTCACGACCAGCGCGCCGGGCTTGGTCTGGGTGAGCCACGCGGTCGGGATCCGCGACACCGCGCACGTGCAGATCACCCGGTCGTACGGCGCCCGGTCGGGGTGTCCCCGCTCACCGTCACCGGCCACGCAGGTCGGCCGGAAACCCGCCGCCGCCAGGTGGTCGCGGGCCCGGCCGAGCACACCGGGGTCGACGTCGACGGTGGTCACGTGGTCGTCGCCGAGCGCGTGGCACAGCAGCGCGGCGTTGTAGCCGGTGCCCGCGCCGATCTCCAGCACGTCGTGGCCGGGGCGCGCGTCGAGCACCTCCAGCATGATCGCCATGATCGTCGGCATGCTCGACGAGCACGTGGGTACCCCGTGGACGGCGCCGTCGCCGACCGCGCGGAGCCAGGCGTCGTCGTCGCCGTCGAGCTGGGTCACGCAGACCCGGTCGCGGTAGACGAGCGGGAGCCAGTCGGGGTCGTCGGCGTCGACCGGACCCCAGCGGCCGTCGGCGAGCTGGCGGAAGAACCGGGGCAGGAACGCGTGCCGCTCGACCTCGAGGAACGCCCGCGCCCAGCGCGGATCGCGAACCGCGCCCTCGGTCAGCAGGGCGTCGACGAGCTGGTCCCGCAGCGCCGCGGGGTCGTTCGCTGTCTGGTGCATGTGGGCTCCCACCTCGACATTACCGAGGTCGCGTCGGTAGGTCGGGTCACCATTTTTTCGAGCCGGGTGGGGACGGAGTCTCTGCCCGGCTCGAAAAAATCGAGGCTCGACGTGCCGACTTCCAGGCGGCCGAGGCGCCGTCTCCGGAGGAGCGGCAGAAAACGCTGTGGTGGAGGCCACGGCCGTTTTGCTAGCAGCCCGCTTGCAACTGCTAGCACTCGCGCGTAACGTCGTTGTCGGAGCCGAACGGGAGGGAGACCCCGGACCATGGACAAGTCCATCGACAAGGCGGTCGCCGACCTCGGCCGGGACATCGGCGACTACATCAAGCAGCAGCGCAGCAACGCGAAGATCTCGTTGCGGGAGCTGTCGAAGCTCGCCGGTGTCTCCAACCCGTACCTCAGCCAGATCGAGCGGGGCCTGCGCAAACCCAGCGCGGAGATCCTGCAGCAGATCGCCAAGGGGCTGCGGATCTCGGCAGAGGCGCTCTACGTCGAGGCCGGGATCCTCCAGCAGCGAGAAGGCGGCGCGCTGGCCGACGCGATCGCCGTCGCACCAGAGCTCACCGAGCGGCAGAAGCAGGTGCTGCTCGACGTTTACGAGTCTTTCCGGCGGGAGAACGCCGCCAAGCAGTCGAAGTCCGATGTGGACGGTAGTCAACCCGAGGAGTGATCTCCATGCCGAACCTTCCCACCCAAGAAGAGCTGCGCAAGGCGGGCGAGCAGGCCGCTGCCGCCGCCCGCACCCCGCTGCTCGCCGCGCTCGGCGCCGGTGACCTGGCCACCAAGGCCGTCATCGAGGCGCTGAACAAGGCCAAGCACACGATCGACGAGCGCGCCGAGGCCGCGAAGACCGCGGTCGACGAGCTGCCCACCGAGCTGAGCGGCCTCCGCGAGAAGCTGGACCCGGCCGAGCTGCGCAAGCTGGTCGACGCCTACACCCAGTCCGCGCTGCACCTCTACACCTACCTGGCCGAGCAGGGCGAGGCGACGCTGGAGAAGTTCCGCTCGCAGCCGCAGGTCAAGAAGGCCACCGCCCAGGTCGAGGGGGTCGTGGACGCCGCGCAGAAGCGCGCCGAGTCCGCCGCCGCCGACGCCCGCGAACTCGCGGACGACGTCCTGGGCAAGGTCACCCGCCGCACCCGCTCGGTCGGCGAGAAGGCCGCCGTCGCGATCGACGACGCCAGCGAGAAGCTCGCCGAGACGGTCGAGGAGGTCGGCGGCGAGGTGGCCCACGAGGTCCGCAGCACCACCCGCAAGGCCGCGAACCGCACCGCCGCCGCCAAGCCCACCACGACGGCGACCAAGCCCGCCGCCGCCAAGCCGACCACCACCCCCCGCACCACCACCCGCAAGTCCCCCACCAGCACCACCAAGTAACACCGCACCCCCGAGCACCCCTCACACACGTGGGGGGTGCTCGCGCATGCGCCCAGTGGGGCAACACCAGCTCGACCCGTCGGGACCCACCCGCCTACGCGAGGCCGCTCCTCCCAGCACCCTCAGCGGCAACAGCCGATCAACCCACTGGCGCCTATCCGCCCAGGTGACTCCCACGCGAGGCCATCCGCCAGCCCCCGACTTGGCCTCTGCCGGCAACACCTGCCCAGTGACCGGACTTGCCTGCCTGGTGCCCCCTGCATGAGGCGGCCCGCCACCGACACTCGCCCGCCGACCAGGGCCTATCTGCCCAACGCGAGGCCATCCGCCAGCCCCCGACTTGGCCTCTGCCGGCAACACCTGCTCCAGCGACCGGACTTGCCTGCCTGTGCCCCCTTCGTGAGGCGGCCCGCCACCGACACTCGTCCGCCGACCAGGGCCTATCTGCCCAACGCGAGGCCATCCGCCAGCCCCGAGCAGGCCCCGCCTGCAACGCCTGCCAAGCGACCCACTTTCCTGCCCAGGTGACTTCCGCGCGAGGCCGCGTCGGTAGGTCGAGTCACCATTTTTTCGAGCCGGGCGGTGACGAAGTCTCTGCCCGGCTCGAAAAAATCGAGGCTCGACGTGCCGACTCCCAGGCGGCCGAGCCGCCGTCTGCGGAGCAGCGGCCATGTCACAGCTTGTCCCAACACGTACCCTGGGAACCGTGTTGTTCTCGAGGGTGCCTCCGTTCAACCCCCTGTACTTGGATGCCTGGATCCTCTACGGGGTGGGCTGGGCCGCGTTGGTCATGGGTGTGTACGCGTTCGCGCATGCCGTGACGCAGCGCGCGGATGCCTTCACGGCCGCTGAGCGGTTGACCAAGCCCGCGTGGCTCGGGATCACCGGTGGTGGTGCTTTCGTGTTGATGGTGTTCCAGCTCAGCAGCCCTGGTGGGATGTTCTGGCTGGCTGGTGTCGTCGCGGTGATGGTGTACGTGGTCGACGTGCGGCCGAAGCTGATCGAGATTCAGCGCGGTCCCCGCTGGTGAACCCGCTGCCCAGCGGTTTGCGCTGGCAGGCGTTCGGCAGTGGCGAGCCGACGACGCTGATCGTGCACGGGCTCGGCGCCACCGCCGGTGAGGCTCGTATCCCCGCTTCCGGTCTTCCCGGCACCCGTGTCGTGGTGACGTTGCCGTCGCACAGCGGCGCGGCGGACGCCCCGGACGGCTACTGGACGTACCAGCGGGTGGCGCAGGACCTGTGGGCGGTGGCCCGCGAGGTGCACGCGACCCGTGCCATCGGTGTTTCGCTCGGGGCGGGCGCGCTGGTGGCGTTGCTCGCGGCCCGGCCGGACGCGTTCGAGCGGGTGGCGTTGCTGCTGCCCGCCACCCTGGACCGGCCGCGCGGGCAGCAGACCGTGGAGGACCTGGTCAACGCGGTCGAACTGCCCGACGGTGTCGAGGCGGGCGAGTACCTGCACGCCCGCGCGTTGGCGTTCCGGCGGCTCGACGCGGCCGTGGCGGCGCTGCCCGGCCAGGTGAGCGTCGCCGATCCGGCGGTGTTGGCCGAGGTCACGGCGCCGGTGCTGGTCGTCGCGGCCACGGACGACCCGCTGCACCCCGCTCCGGTCGCCGAGGCGACCGCCGCCGCGTTCCCGCACGGCAAGCTCGAGGTGTTCCCGTCGCGGACGCCGCTGGTCACGCACCGGCGCGAGGTGCGGACGCTGCTGATCGACCTGGTCGGCGTGTGAGGCCACGTCGTTCGGGTAACCGAAGGACATGGCTGAACCGAAGAAGATCGCGTTCCTGGTGGCCGAAGAGGGCATCGAGCAGATCGAGCTGACCGATCCGTGGCAGCACGTCGAGAAGGCCGGAGGCGTGCCGCGGCTGCTCGCGCCGAAGCTCGGGACCGTGCAGGGGTACAACCACCTGACGCCCGCCGACACGTTCCAGGTGGACGTGCCGTTCTCCGAGGCCGTCGACAGCGACTACGACGCGCTGGTGATCCCCGGCGGCGTCGCCAACTCCGACGCGCTGCGGCTGGACGCCGACGCCGTGCGGATCGTGCAGGAGCACGTGGCGGCCGGGAAGCCCGTCGCCGCGATCTGCCACGGGCCGTGGCTGCTGGTCGAGGCGGACGTGGTGCGCGGCAAGATGCTGACGTCGTACCCGAGCCTCGCGACGGACATCCGCAACGCGGGTGGCAGCTGGGACGACCTGGAGGTCCAGGTGTGCGTGGCGAACGGGTGGACGCTGGTCACCAGCCGCAACCCCGGTGACCTGGAAGCCTTCAACACCTCGGCGCTGAAGGCGTTCGGACTGGCCTGACCCGGCCGGGATCTGCAGCTCCCGGCGGGGGTTGTTACAGCCTGGCCTGCGCGTAGGCGGCGATGGCGTCGCGGACGTACTCCGCGAAACCCTCGGCGTGCGCGAACTGGACCTTGAAGTCCGGCGAGTCCACGTACAACTGGCCGAGGCCGGTGTACGACTCGCGGTTGGGAGTCCAGCTCAAGCAGATCCAGCGGTAGTGGCGGTCGGTCAGCTCCAGGGTTTCCGGAGCGTCGGCCGCCACGTCGTTGTCGAACAACGCCGCGTAGGCGGTGCTGATGTCCTGCCACTCGGCCATGAAGCGGTCCGCGCCGGCCTTGTCCCAGGTGCGCATCTTCGACTTGCTCTCGTCGATGTGCGCCTGAGCGCCCTCGCCGAAGCGCTCCACCAGTTCCTTCTCGTAGCGGGCTTGACGGTCGGCGTCGAAGCCGTCGAACAGCTCTTCCATCTTCACGGTGTCGCCTCCTTCCAGGTCCTCGATCGTCTTCGCCACGGTGGCGGCCAGCCTGGCCAGCCGCTCCTGCTCGGTCCGCAACCACTGCTGGTGGTTGCGGAGCACGTCGACGGTGCGGTGCCTGCCGTCGAGCACCTCCGCGACCGCGTCCAGCCCGAGCCCCAGATCCCTGAGCAGCAGGATCTGCTGCAAGCGCAGGACCTGGTCGCGTTCGTAGTACCGGTAGCCGTTGTCACCCGTCCACGCGGGCGGCAGCAGACCGATGGCGTCGTAGTGGCGCAGCGTCCGCGACGTCACCCTGGACATGCGGGCCACCTCGGCGATCGACCAGACCATGTGTTCCTCCCTGACCTGGACGACGGTAGATGTTGACGTAGCGTCAAGGTCAAGCGTCGGTGGCAGGATGACTGGCGTGTGGACTATCGCCGGAAGTTTGACGCCTGTGCCCGTGCTCGACCGGATGGACCTGGTGGGGGGTCCGGTGGCGGAGGCGTTGCGATCGTTGGACCCGTCCGATGCGGCTCGGTGTGCCGTGGCGGAGATTGATGCTTCTCTGGCTGATACGGCGGAGTTCTGTGCTTTTTACGGGTCGCCGTTGGGTGCTTCGGCCAATTGTGTGGTGGTGGCTGGGCGGCGCGGGGACGTCACGCGGTATGCGGCTTGTTTGGTGCTCGCTACGCATCGGGTGGATGTGAACGGGGTTGTTCGGCGGCGGTTGGACGCTCGGCGGGCCTCTTTTGCGAGTATGGATGACGCTGTGTCGTTGACCGGGATGGAGTACGGGGGGATTACGCCGGTCGGGGTGCCTTTGGGGTGGCCGGTGTTGTTGTCTGCTGAGGTGGCTTCGGCGCCTGAGTTGGTTGTGGGGAGTGGGGTTCGAGGGAGCAAGTTGTTGGTGCCTGGGGATGTGTTGGCGAAGTTGCCTGGGGCTGAAGTTGTGGCGGATATGGCTCGGTTGGCGTGAGTTTTTGCTGGTCAGGGGTGGTGTGGCGGGTTTTTGTCGTACCCCTGGTCTAGCGTATGTGTTGGGGGGTTCTCGCTTTCGGGGGACGTCTGCGAGAGCTTGCGCTTGAGGGCTAACCCCCGATTGCGCCAATTGTCCCACCCTTTTTCGCTTTGTCAAGGCTGGAAAGACGCCTTGACAAAGCGAAAAAGGGTGGGGGCGCAAAAACAATCGGGGGCCGGCCGGGGTGGGGGTTAAAAGAACCTGCCGGCATGGTGCGGTTGGTCCCGGTGCCAGTGCCGGCCGGGGGCCGGAGGACTTTTAGTCCAGTTCCGTGCGGTGCGGGTGCCGGCCGGGGGCCGGAAGAAGACAGCGCGGTTGCGATCGGTGCGGGTGCCGGCCGGGGGCCGGAGGGTTTTTGGTCCAGTTCCGCGCGGTGCGGGTGCCGGCCGGGGGCCGGAAGAGGACAGTGCGGTTGCGATCGGTGCGGGTGCTGGCCGGGGGCCGGAGGGTTTTTGGTCCAGTTCCGCGCGGTGCGGGTGCTGGCTGGGGGCCGGAAGAGGGAGAGAGCAGTTTCGATCGGTGCGGGTGGCGGCCAGGTCGGGTTGGTCACGGGGTTGGGTTTGGGCCGGGGGCGGTGGGGCCTGTTGGCCCACGAAGCGAAATGCCTGGCTAGAGGTCTAGTTCTTGGGGGCCGTAGAGGGCTGCTGGGGCGTCTGTGAGCATGGCCCAGTAGCGGTCGCCGTAGGACCAGTGCCACCACTCCGTTGGGTAGTTGACCAGGCCCGCTGTGCGCATCGCGTGGATCAGGATGCGGCGGTTGTACCTGGCCAAGGGGGAGATTGTGGTGGCGTCCGTGTAGCAGGCGTTGTTGCTTTCCTCCGGGCTGGCGTTGACCTCGGTGCCCATTGCCAGCTCTTCGCCGGATTCCGTGCACAGGGTCAGGTCGATTGCCGCGCCGCTGACGTGCGGGGCTATTTCCGGTGGGGAGATGTACCTGCTGGCCTGGGTGCGGAGTTCTGCTTCCGACCACGTGGGGTTGTCTTCGTGCAGGGCGTTGGCGTATTCCTCGAAATAGCGTTCCTGCAGCCAGAGGGGGCGGTAGCCCTCGACGATCAGGAGTTTCAAGCCCGTGGGGAGTAGGCCTTGGGCTACCAGGAGGCGTTCCGCCACGCCTGCTCTGAGGTGGACGTAGGCGCCCGTTTGGTCTGCTTGGCGGGTGTCCAAGGTCAACTCGTCGATGGTGCGGAGGTCGACCAGCGGTTCGCCGCACTCGTCTGCCGGCAGGGCGGCTACCCGTGGGTTGGACAGCAGTACGAGTTCGCTCACGGTGTCACCTGGGGGCTCGTCGGGGGGAAACGGTGATTGTGACCGGCGAACCTGTCAGGTTGCTGAAGGTGTTCGCCGAATTCACCCGGCCTGGTACGAGGTGAGCAGGGCGAGGGCCTCGTCGACGTCGTCGGTGACGACGATCCACTGCTCTGCCTCGCGGCCCCGTGCGAGTTGTTGGACCAAGGGGGCTGCCGGGACCTCGTTGAGCCAGAAGTCCTTGCCCAGGAACACCATGGGGGCCGCCGGGCCGACGCTGCCGTAGTAGTTCTGGCAGAAGTCCTGGAAGACCTCCTGGACGGTGCCCGCCTTACCTGGGGTGTAGACGATGCCGCCTGTCGCGACGGTGAGCAGGCCCTCTTCGCGGACGGAGTTGGCGAAGTACTTGGCGTGGACCTCGCAGGCCGGGTTCGGCGGTTCGTGGCCGTAGAACCAGGTGGGGATGCCGATCGTGCGTGGGGTCGCCGCTGTCGGCAGGTCTGTGGGGAACGCGGCCAGCCAGTGGCCGATGCTCTCGTCGTCCGCGCCGAAGCGAGGGGCCCTGGAGATGTGGGTGAGGACGTCGTCGACGTTGGTGCTGTCGGCCAGGCGGACGCCCAAGGGGACGGCTTCCATGGCGCCGGGGCCGCCGCCGGTGAGGACGGTGAAGTCGGCTTTGCCCAGCGCCACGCCCAGGTCCACGGCGGCGCGGTAGCCCGTTGAGTCGCGGGAGAGGGCGTGGCCGCCCATGACCGCCACCGGCTTGCCGGTGAGGACCTCGTCCAGGGCCTCGGTGATGGCGTGGTCGTGGAGGCGTTCCGCCAAGGCGTGCAACGGGTCCGGGCGGGTGCCGAGGTGCCTGCTGTGGCGGTAGACGCGGGCGTCCAGGGTGTCGGTGTAGGACGCGGGGTTCGCCGGGTCGAAGCCCGCGAAGAGTTCCGCTGGGGTGTAGAGCCTGGTGCGGTAGACGTCGTACGGGACGTCCGGGATGACCGGGAACGTGAGCGCGCCCGCTGCTTCCGCTCGGCGTTGCAGTGCGGGGGACAGGAGGCAGCCGAGGAACAGGGCACCGTCGAGTGGGCCGCGGAGGTCCTCGGACGTCAGGTCGAGGCCGGTGAGGACCGCGCCGCGCAGGTCCGGTGTGGCGCGCAGCTGGTCGAGGTCGCTGATCTCGGTTCGCACCGCCGAATCGTACGGCGGTGCGAACCGGGAAACGCCCTGTTAGCGGTAACGGGTGGTGCAGGACTGGCCGGTGCCGTTGAGGAAACCGTCGCGGAACGCCTCGACCCGTGCGAAACCGGACGGAATGGTCACGCCCTTCGCGTCGCCCGCGATGAGGCTGCCGCGCGACAGGAGTTCCGCGATGGCCTCGTCCAGGTCGCCCGGCGACAGCTGGAGCGGCGCTTTGCGGGACCGGATGATCGTGTTCGCCCACTGGCCGGTCAGGCACGCCGTGCGCTGGCCCGCGACCACGCCCTCGATCGACAGGCCCATCGAGTCCTGCACGGCGATCGCGTAGCGGGACGCGACCGCGCCGAACGCGGCGAAGTCGCCGAGCTTGCCGACCTTCACCAGCGCCTTCAGGTCGATGCCGACGACACCGCCCTCGCAGTAGCTGGCGGGAGTCGTGTCGGCGCACTTGCCGTCCCAGCGGACCTTCGAGTCCGGGAACGCGGCGATCAGGCTGTTCTTCAAGTCCTGCAACGCCTGCTGGTCGTCGACCTTCAGGTTGCCCGCGCCGAACCCGATGTCGCCGTCCTGCGCGCCGAACACGTCCTGCGTGCTGCGCTTGCTGATCTCCGCCAAGTCGATCGCGGCGCAGCGCTGCGGGTCCTCGGAGAAACCGAAGGTGAACGCCGTCACGCGGTCGAACGCCGTGCCGTGCGCGCCCTCCGCGTCGAAGGCGCTGCCCGCGGAGTCGCGGATGGCGAACAGGGTCGTGAGGATCTGGTTGAGGCCGGGGCCCGTGGACACCTGGAACCGCTTGGAGTTGCCCTCGGCGACCCAGCGGAAGTAGTTGCCCGCGTAGCAGTCCGCCTGCTGCTCCTTGACGATCGTCGGCGTGTTGCCGCCGACGCCGAGCCGGAACTGCACCGCGTGGCCCATCTCGTGGGCCAGCACTGCCACCGACGAGATCGGCTCGAACGACGGCAGGAGTTCGCCGCGGTCCCACGCGATCAGGTCGTCGGTGGAGCAGAAGAACGCGTTCACCAGGCCCTTGGTGTCCGTGCCGCACAGCCGCTGGTTCTCGCCGCGCGAGTCGTAGGACACCAGCGTCCTCACCGGCTCGAAGTCCTTGCCGAACCGGTCGGGGAACTGGCTCTCCCAGTAGCCCTCGACGTCGGCGACCGCGCTGGCCGCCAGCTTGTCGATCGCGCCACCGTCGGAGTTGCGGACCTGGCGGTCCGCGGCGGGTGCTCCCGGCCGCGGACCGCTGTCGCCCGTGGTGATCGCGAGTCCGGCCACCTTCGACGGGTCGAGCCTCGACGACTCGCCCGCCTTGCCGGGCACGCTCTGCGCGCAGCCGGCCAGCAGTGCGGCGGAGACCGCCGCGATCACCAGTGCTTTCACGTCGGACTCGGCCTCAGCCCAGGAAGACGGACTTGATGCCCGCGGTGAAGCCCAGCGCGGCCACGTCGGCGACGTCGCTGCTCACGACCTTGGACGTGCCCTTGCAGCCGAGGTCGGACCAGATCTTGACGGAACCGCTGACGGTCAGCGACCGGAACGCGCCGCGCAGGTCGTTGCAGCCGGGGCTGGCGATGCCCGCGGCGAAGTTGTCACCGCTGGTGTCGTCGAAGTTCTTGCCGGTGAACACGGTCACGGACGTGGCGGGCTTGGCGTCGGGCTTGTCGGCGACCGGCGGGGCGGGCTTGGCGGTCGGACCGGCCTTCTGGCCGTCCGGCGTGACGCCGAACCACGTGCCGCCGACGCCCTGGCCCAGGGTGTCACCGGGCTTGGTGTCCTTGGAGAACTTGTAGATCGGCCAGCCGCCAAGGGTGACCTGGATGCTGCCGTCGTCGCGCTTGACGAAGCCGACGTCCTCCTTCTTCACGCCCGCGATGAACACCTTGCCGCCCTTGGCGACGGTCACCGGCGGCCACGTCACGGCGCAGTCGCCGTTGCAGTTGGACTTCGACGGCTTCGCGGTGTCCTTGTCGAAGCGGTAGAGCGTGAAACCGGAGCCGTTCACGACCACCGGGTCCAGCTCACCGGCGGCGGAGGAGCGCAGCGAGACCCAGCGCTCCTTGACCTCCTTGGGGGCGTCGGCCGGGGCCATGTCGCCCGACTTCTCGTCGGCCTTGTTCGACTTCGGCGTGCCCGAGAGCAGGGAGGCGTCGGTGGCGCCGCTGTCCTCGGCGCTCTGGGACTGGCCCGCGGAGGTCGCGGGGGCCGCGGTGCCGCCGGTGGCTCCGCCGCAGGCGGACAGGGTGATCGCTCCTACCGCGAAAAGGGCAGCGAGGGGCCAGACGTGCTTGCGCAGCATGGGATTCTCCGAGTGGGTGACGATCCGGGGCATTCGGTGTGCGACCCGTACACGCATCCCGCGCCCAGGCGGTTCACCGCCGTTTTCGAAAACTCGGAAATAGGTTCGAAGTGGGCCTTTCAGGCAGGCGCCGGTGTCCTTTCGGGCACTCAGAAGATGACGGTCTGGTTCCCGTGGACCAGCACGCGGTCCTCCAGGTGCCAGCGCAAACCCCTTGCCAGCACGGCTTTCTCCACGTCACGTCCTTTTCGGACCATGTCGCCGATGGCGTCGCCGTGGTCGACCCGGATCACGTCCTGCTCGATGATCGGCCCCGCGTCCAGGTCCGCCGTCACGTAGTGGCAGGTCGCCCCGACCAGTTTCACGCCGCGGCGGTGCGCCTGGTGGTACGGCCGGGCGCCGACGAACGACGGCAGGAAGCTGTGGTGGATGTTGATGGCCTTGCCGATCCAGTCCGCGCACAGCTCCGGCGGCAGGATCTGCATGAACCGCGCCAGCACGACGGCGTGCGGCTCGTTCGCGTCCACGAGCTGCCGCAGCTGCCGGAACGCGGCCTGCTTGCCCTCCGGGTCGTTCGCCGGGAACGGCACGTGGTGGAACGGGATGCCGTGCGCCCTGGTGATGCCCGCGAGGTCGGCGTGGTTGCCGATGACCGCGGCCACGTCGGCGTCCAGCTCGCCCGCGGCGACCCGGCCGAGCAGGTCGTAGAGGCAGTGGCCCTCCTTCGACACCAGGATGACCACGCGCTTGCGCTCGCCGGTGTCGGTGATCCGCCAGCTCGTGTGCCCGCCCAGCTCCCGCGCGATCTCGGTGAACCGGGCGCGCAGCTCGGTCACGCCGAACGGCAGCGAGTCCGCCCGCACCTCCTGGCGCGTGAAGAACCAGCCCGTGTCCGGGTCGGTGTGGTAGGCCGCCTCCACGATCCAGCCGCCGTTGTCGGCGAGGAACGACGAGATCCGGGCGACGATGCCCGTCCGGTCGGGGCACCCGAAGGTGATGACGTAGCGGCGTTCAGGCTGGGACACGGGTGGTGAGTATCCAGGATCACACCCTGGGCAGTGCGTCCAGGAGTGCGGTGTCGCCGGAGACCACCGCGCCGCTGGGCCTGCCCCACACCGCGCGGAACACGGAGTCCGCCGTGCCCACCACGGTCGCGTCCCCGTCCGTGCCGGAGCCGGTGACCGGTCCGGAGACCGGCGCCTCGCCGGGCGTCAGCCGCACCTCCCAGGCGCGGCCCGCGTCGGCGGCGTGCAGCACGAGCACCCCGGCCCGCTCCACCGGCCTGCGGCGTGCGGCGATCACCGTCATCCGGGTCAGGAACTCGTCGATGCCATCGGCGGCGAACTCCGGCGTGAACAGCAGCGGCGGCACGTCCCCGCCCCGCCACGCGTGCTCGGCGTCCAAGCGGTGGATGGCGGCCTCGTGGGCCTGCCTGCGGGCCCAGAAGCCCGCGGTCTCGGCGCCGATGAGCGTCCACCTCGGCGTCGCCGGGTCGGCCGCCCGCAGCTCGTCGGCCAGGTCCGCGGCCTGCCCGTCCCACCACTGGAGCAGGTCGTCCCACTCGTCCGGCGCGGGCGGCCACTCGGGGCGCTGGTCGACCGCGTCCGAGCGCAGCGCGGCCAACGCCCACGCGTTCACCCCGGCGATGTGCCGCACGAGGTCGTGGACGGTCCACAGCGGACAGGTGTCGACCGGAGCCGACGGCCCGGCCTCCACGGCCGCGGCCCGCAGCGCGCGGACCTGGACGGTGTAGTGGTCGACGAACTCGCGGTGCTCCACGGCGATCAGCCTAGGGGTTTCACCGCGTCCCACGGGAGCGTGATCTCGCCCAGCCGCCAGCGCTTCCTGGTGTCGAGCACCGGCCAGTCGCGGGCGGCCAGCAGGCGGACCGCCTCGACCCAGCGGGCCCGCGGACCGAAGGGCGCGAACGGGGCCGCGGTCGCCCAGCACGCGTCCAGCTCGGCCAACAGCCGGTGCACGCGCTCGCCGTCGACGTTGCGGTGGATCAGCGACTTGGGCAGCCGCTCGGCGAGGTCGCCGGGCGTCTCCAGGTCGGCGGGCAGGCAGGCCAGGGTGAACGTCAGCGGCCCGTCGGCGTCGAGCGCGATCCACGAGCACCGCCTGCCGATCTCGTCGCACGTGCCCTCGACCAGCAGCCCGCCGGGCGCGAGGCGGCCGAGCATCGTCGCCCACGCCTCGTGCGACTGCTCCTCCGTGTACTGCCGCAGGACGTTGAACGCCCGCAGCAGCACCGGCCTGGCCCCGGCCAGCTCGAACCCGCCCCGGCGGAACTCCAGCCGCGGCGGGTCGGCCGCCGCCTCGCCCGCGGCGACCCGGTCGGCGTCCAGCTCCAACCCGAGCACGCGCACGTCCGCGCGCACGGCACGCAGGCGCGCGGCCATCTCGACCGTGGTCACGGGCGTGGCGCCGTAGCCGAGGTCCACCACGAGCGGGTCGGGCGCGGCGTTCAGGGCGTCGACGACCAGCGGCGTGCCGACCATCCAGCGGTCGACCCGCCGCAGCCGGTTCGGGTTGGTGGTGCCCCTGGTGGGCAGGCCGAGCGTGCGCGCCCGGCCGGCGGCTAGCCGCGGTTTGCGAGCCATTCGGTGGTGAACTCGTTTTCCTTGTCGAGCAGCTTGGCGACCTGTTCGGCGATCATCGTCTCCAGCTTGCCGCCCATGAGGGGGATGCTGACCTTGACCTGGCCGGTGAGCGTGGACTTCGTGCCGCCCTGGTGCTCGGACAGCACGATCGTCCCGTCCAGGCGGCCGGGGACGCCGTTGAGGGTCACCTCGACCGTGCCGGTCGCGCCGGCCTCGGTCCACACCTCGGTGCGGTGGATCACCAGGTCGCCGCCCAGCAGGCTCTTCGCCACCGACGGCAGGTGCTCGGCGGACACCCCCTGCTTGAGCTGGTACGACGTCTTCGCGTCGCTCTTGTCGAACGACACGAGCCGCGCGTCGGTGCCGCCGAGGACGGCCAACCGGTCGCGGAGATACGTTTCGTCGACCAACGCCTTGAAGACGTCCTGCACGGGCCACGTGGACGTGGTGTGGTGCTCGATGCGGCGTGCCATGGCGCGGAGGTTACCGTTGACGGTTGTGACCACCCCGCTGTCCAGTGCCCAGGCGCGCACCGCTGTGCCGCTCGCCGAGCGCACCACGCTCCGGCTCGGTGGCCCGGCGACGACGTTCGTCCAGGCCACCACGGCCGCCGACCTGGTCGACGCGGTGCGCACGGCCGACGCCGCCGAGGAACCGCTGCTCCTGCTGGGCGGCGGGTCGAACCTGGTCGTCGCGGACGCGGGCTTCGCCGGGACGGTCGTGCAGGTGGCCACGACCGGCCGCCGCGCGGACCCGTTGGGCGACGGGCTGGTGCAGTTCACCGTCGAGGCGGGCGAGAACTGGGACGCCGTCGTGGCGGACGCCGTGGCGCAGGGCTTGGGCGGGCTGGAGTGCCTGTCCGGCATCCCCGGTCTCGCGGGCACGACGCCGGTGCAGAACGTCGGCGCGTACGGCGTGGAGATCGCGCAGGTGCTGACCTCGGTCGACCTGTTCGACCGGCGGCGCGGCAACGTCCAGCACCGCTCCGCGGACTCGCTGGGCCTGGCCTACCGCACGTCGGTGCTCAAGGGCACGGACCACGCGGTCGTGCTGCGCGCCCGGTTCGCGCTGACGGCGGGCGGCCTGTCCGCGCCGATCCGCTACGCGGAGCTGGCGCGGGTCCTCGGCGTCGCGCAGGGTGACCGGGTGCCGGTCGACGCGGCCCGCAAGGCAGTCCTGGAGCTGCGGCGCGGCAAGGGCATGGTCCTCGACGCGGCCGACCACGACACCTGGAGCGCGGGCTCGTTCTTCACGAACCCGCTGGTCGACGACTCGACGTTGGCGGGCGCGCTGATCAGGATCGCCGAGCGCATGGGCCCGCACGTGGACGTGCCGGTCTACCCGGCGGGGTCGGGCTACTCGAAGCTGTCGGCCGCGTGGCTGATCGAACGGGCCGGGTTCGCCAAGGGCCACCTCGGGCCCGGCGGCCGGGTCGGGCTGTCCACGAAGCACACGCTCGCGTTGACCAACCGCGGCGGCGCGAGCACCGAGGACCTGCTGGAACTCGCCCGCGAGGTCCGCGACGGGGTCCGAGTGGCGTTCGGCGTGGAGCTGCATCCGGAGCCCGTGCTGGTCGGCTGCGAGTTCTAGTCCTCTCCTGCCGACGGCCGAACGGGTGACCTTGCGTGACCAAGTCCTCACCATGCGTGTTTCATTGAGGTGAGCACTTCACGGAGGTCGACATGGCCTACCTGGACGAGCACGTGCGTGCGGCGATCAGGCCGATCAAGAGACGCGTCGAGGACGAACTGCTGGCCCGACCAGGTGTGGTCGGCGTCGACATCGGCGAGAAGACCACCGGCGGACACCCGACCGGCCGGGCCGCGATAGTCGTCTACGTGGGCGTGAAGCACCACAGCCAGCGCTTCGCCATCCCCGTGCGGTACGGCGACGTGCCGACCGACGTCGTGGAGGACTCGTTCCTGCCCCACCGCGCCCTGGCCTGGTCCGACGGCGTGCACGGCGCGGAACGCCACACGTGCGTGGTCGGCGGCATCGGCGTCGGTCCGTGCCGGGTGATCCGCTTCGTGCCGCCGGACGTCCCGGTGCCCGGCGACTACTCCGTCGTCGGCACCCTGGGAGCCCTCGTCACGCCGCGCTCGGCCAGCCCGCGGGTGATGGCGCTGACCTCGTTCCACGTCGCCTGCGTCGACGACGCGTGGGCCGTGGGCGACGGCATGGCCCACCCGTCACTGGTCGACGGCGGCCACCCGTGGGACGACCGCATCGGCACCCTGGCGCGCGCGGCGCTGTCCGGCTCGGTGGACGGCGCGGCGCTGCTGCTCGGCAGCCACCTCGACTGCCGCGCCGAGGTCGTCGACCTGGGCCCGGTGCGCGGCCGGGCCTCGGCGGTCGTCGGCACGGCCGTCCGCAAGCGCGGCCGGACGACCGGGCTCACCGAGGCCGTGGTGGTGTCCACGGACGCCTCGGTGTCCCTCGACTTCGGCAACGACCTCGGCGTGCGGACGCTGCGCAACCAGGTGCGCGTGGAAGCCGCGCCCGGCGGGCGTTTCGGCGACCACGGCGACTCCGGCGCGGTCCTGCTCGACGACACGAACCACGTCGTGGGGCTGTACTGCGCGGGGAACCCGAGCGGGTCGATCGGGTTCGCGAACCCGATCGACCGGGTGCTCGACCAGCTGGACGTGAACCTGCTCGTCTAGTTGCGGTTCACCCTGGTGGCGTTGGCCTGGTCGCGGGGGCGCAGGACGATCTGGTCCAGGTTCACGTGCGACGGGCGGGTCACGGCGAACGCGATGGTGTCGGCCACGTCGTCCGCGGTGAGCGGGGTCATGCCCTTGTAGACGTTGGCCGCGCGCTCGGCGTCGCCGTCGAAGCGGAGGACCGAGAAGTCCGTCTCCACCATGCCGGGGAGGATCTCGGTGAACCGGACGGGCTGCCCCAGCAGTTCGCCGCGGAGGCTGCGGTGCAGGGCGGCCTGTGCGTGCTTGGCGGAGGTGTAGCCGGAGCCGTTGTCGTAGATCTCGAAGGCGGCGATGGACGTCACGGTCACCACGTGGCCGTCACCGGACGCGATCAGCTTCGGCAGCAGGCCCTTGGTCATGCGCAGCGTGCCGAGGACGTTCGTCTCCCACATCCAGCGGTAGTCCTCCTCGGGGTAGTCGATCACCCCGGCCATGCCACGGGCCCCGCCCGCGTTGTTGACCAGCACGTTCGCCTCGGGAACCTGCTCGAGGAACGCGGCGACGGACTCGGCGGACGTCACGTCCAGCTCGACGGCCGTCCCCTTGATGTCATCCGCGATACCCTGGAGGCGATCGAGTCGGCGGGCTCCGAGCACCACGTGGAATCCCTCGGCGGCGAGCTTGCGAGCGGTCGCTTCCCCGATTCCCGCGCTCGCTCCGGTCACAACGGCGGTTCGACGGTCGTTTGTCACGAGGACGATCGTGCCGTGCTGGTCCGACCGGCGCAGCGGCTATGACGAGCATCACTACCGCTGAGTGGGCACTTCGGTCGTGCCGGGACGTCTTGACAAGTGGGGGAACACGAACAGCGAAGGCTCTGGAGGTCGATCGTGCGGACGAAGCTTCGAGCCGTGACCGCGTTGCTGCTGGGCGCGGCGCTGCTAGCCGGCTGCTCCAGCACGGAAGCGGGCAAGGCGAACCCGGAAGGCTCGGGTGGCGGCGCTCCGCAGGAATCGGCCTCGGTGGCCAAGTTCACCGCGGTGCCCGCGGCCGACGCGAAGGACGTGCCGGTGAACGTGCCGGTCGCCGTGTCGGTGTCGGACGGCACGATCGACTCGGTGGCGGTGAACAACCCCGAGGGGAAGCCCGTCGCGGGGAAGTTGGCCGACGACAAGAAGTCGTGGGCGACCACTGAGCCGCTGGGGTACGGGAAGGCTTATTCGTACTCGGGGAAGGCCACCGGGACCGATGGGAAGACCATCGAGTTGAAGGGGGCTTTCACCACCGTCGCTCCGGCGGCGCAGGTGCGGGGGACGGTGTTCCCCACGGACGACCAGCAGGTCGGGGTGGCTGTGCCGATCATGGTGAAGTTCGACGCGCCGGTGGCGGATCGGGCGGCGGTGCAGAAGGCGTTGACGGTGACCAATACGGCCAATGTCAAGGGGTCTTGGGCTTGGTTGAGTGATTCCGAGGTGCACTACCGGCCTGAGGCTTACTGGCCCGCGAACACCAAGATCCACGTTGAGGCGAAGTTGTACGGGGTCGCTTACGGGGGCGGGGCTTACGGGTCCTCGGACGTGACTTCCGACTTCACCGTTGGGCGCAACCAGGTCGTGAAGATCGATACGCCTACGCACCAGTTGGTGGTGCAGCGTGACGGGCAAACGGTTGCTACATACCCGGCTTCTTTTGGCAAGGACGCTGATCCGGAGTTGACCACGCCGAACGGGACTTTCGTGGTCATGCAGAAGGATGAGCAGTGGAGCTTCGACAACCCGCAGTACGGGTACACGAACGTGTTGAAGAAGTGGGCGGTTCGGTTCTCGAACCACGGGGAGTTCATCCACGAGAACAACGACAACGCCGCGAACATCGGGAAGAACAACACGTCGCACGGGTGCGCGAACCTGACCGAGGCTGACGCCAAGGCCTACTTCGACACGGCGATGATCGGGGACCCGGTGGAGGTCACCGGGTCGATCACGACGTTGCCCGCGAAGTACGACTGGTACGACTGGCAGGTGCCGTGGGCGCAGTGGCAGACGTTGTCGGCTATCTGAGAGCTGCTTGAAGGGGCGTCCCGCTGAGGCGGGGCGCCTCTTTTTGCTGGTCAGGGGTGGTGTGGGGGTTTTGTCGGACCCCTTCGGTACCTTGTGTCTTGGGGGGTTCTCGCTTTCGGGGGACGCTTGCGGGAGCTTGCGTTTGGAGTGGAACCCCCGATTGCGCCGATTATCTCACCCTATTTCGCTTTGTCAAGGCTGGAAAGACGCCTTGACAAAGCGAAATAGGGTGAGGGCGCAAAAACAATCGGGGGGTGCCAGGGGTGGGGGTTAAAAGAACCTGCCGGCACGCTGCGGATTGGTCCCGGTGCGAGTGCCGGCCGGGGGCCGGAAGATAGAGAGAGAGCAGTTTCGATCGGTGCGAGTGAGGGTCGGGTCGAGTTGGTCACGGGGTCCAGTTGGGGCCGGGGCCCTCTCCGGTCCAACTCCAGTTCGGCCCTCCCCGCCCGCCCCAGTCCCCAACCCAGCCCGATCCGGTCAGCTCAGTCCAGCCCAGTCTTAACCCCAGTCCGGTCCAGCCCTCACCTGGGCCAGCCCCGCCCTGTCTGCTCCAGCCCCGCCCCGGTCGCACTCCGGCTCGGTTCGCCTTGGCCCTCTCCAGCCTGACCCTCCCCGGCCCAGTCCTGCCCCGCTCCGCCGCTCCAACCCACCCAGGCCCGGTCCAACATCGGCTCGGCTCGCCCTGCTCGCCCCACCCCGGCTCAGCTCGCCCGGCCCAGCCTCACACCGCCCAGCCCAACTCGCCCTGCTCAGCCAGCCCAGTTCTGCCTGCGCCCGCCCGCTCCGGCTCACCTTTGCCCGGTCTCACTTCGGCTTGGCGCGTCCTGGCCCGCCTTGGTCCTCCCTGGCCCATCCAGCCCGGCTCGGCCAAGCCCGGCCCGGTACCAGCCCCAACCTCGGCCGGACCCGCTCCGGCCCTGGTCCCCGCCCAGGCCTCCGGGCCGGTGGGTGGCGGCTGGACTCTCTCTGCGGCTCGGGTCGGGTTTGGGGGTTTTGCCTGGTTCTGTGGTTTGTTCTGGCTGGTGGGAAGTGTTTGAGGGGGTTTTGTGTTGGGACAGTCGTGCAGAAAACTGTCCTGACCTCCGGTGGTGTTCGGCTGGTGGTTCGTGAAGCTGGGCCCGTCGACGCTCCTGCTGTGGTGTTGGTGCACGGGTGGGCTCAGTCCGGGGAGGTCTGGGGGGAGGTTCCCGGGTTTCGGACCTTCGCCCTTGATCTTCGGGGGCATGGGGAGTCCGAGGTTGCTCCTGGTGGGTATCGGGATTCTGCGGTGTGGGCCGCTGATCTGGCTGCTGTGCTTGCTCATGTCGGGCGGCCCGTGACGGTGGTCGGCTGGTCGTACGGTGGGTTGGTGGTCGCGGATTACCTGCGCGTGCACGGGACCCGCCTGGTTGAAGGGCTGGTGCTGGTGGGGGCGATCACGGAGATCGGGCGTGGGCGGGCCGGTGGGGCTGTCGGTCCTGTCATGCGGGAGGCGTTGCCCGCCGCGTTGACCGACGACGCGGCGTTGGCGCGGTTCTGTGCGCGGATGGCGCCGTCGCTGCCCGCCTCGACCGTTGAGCGGCTCACGGCCGCCGCCCTGCGGGTGCCGCATCGGGTGCGGTCCGAGCTTTTCGCGCGGGACGTCGGTAGTGACGAAGTTCTTTCCGCCGTGGACGTGCCCGCGATCGTGTTGCACGGTTGTGACGACGAAGTGGTCTCGCCCGCTGCCGCCGACCACGCCGCGACGATGATTCCCGGAGCCGAGTTGATGGTGATCCCCGACACCGGGCACCTGCCGTTCCTCGAACGGCCCGCCGTGTTCCTCGAGGCGCTGGCGAAGGTGGCCCGGTGAAGCGGGTCGCGGTGCTCTCCGTGCACACGTCGCCGCTGGAGCAGCCCGGAACCGGGGACGCCGGCGGCATGAACGTGTACATCGTGCAGACCGCCACGCGGATGGCCGCGCAAGGTGTCGAGGTGGAGATCTTCACCCGTGCGACGTCCTCGGAGCTGGCGCCGGTGGTGCAGATGGCTCCTGGGATCAAGGTCCGGCACGTCGTGGCCGGGCCGTTCGAAGGCCTGGGCAAGGAAGAGCTGCCGGGGCAGTTGTGCGCGTTCACGGCCGGGGTGCTGCGGGCCGAGGCGCGGCACGAGCCGGGGTACTACGACGCGATCCACTCGCACTACTGGCTGTCCGGGCAGGTGGGGTGGCTCGCTCGTGAACGGTGGGGCGTGCCGCTGGTGCACACCGCGCACACGTTGGCCAAGGTGAAGAACGCCGCGTTGGCCGACGGGGACACGCCGGAGCCGCGGATGCGGGTCATCGGCGAGGAGCAGGTGGTCGAGGAAGCCGATCGGCTGGTCGCCAACACCGACGTCGAGGCCGCCGAGCTGGTGAAGCTGTACGACGCCGCACCCGAGAAGGTGCTGACGATCCCGCCCGGTGTCGACCTGGAGCGGTTCACGCCGGGGGATCGGGACGCCGCGCGGGCCTCGCTGGGGCTGCGGGCCGATCAGGTCGTGCTGGCGTTCGTGGGGCGGATCCAGCCGTTGAAGGCACCGGACGTGCTGCTGCGGGCCGCCGCCGAACTGCTCGTGCGGGACCCGTCGTTGCGGTCGCGGCTGGTGGTGCTGGTGGTCGGCGGGCCGTCGGGCAGCGGGTTGGAGCAGCCTCGGGCGCTGCAACTGCTGGCCGAGGAGCTGCGGATCGACGACGTGGTGCGGTTCCTGCTACCGGTGTCGGGGGACGCGCTGGCGCGGGTGTACCGGGCCGCGGACGTGGTGGCGGTGCCGAGCTACAACGAGTCGTTCGGGCTGGTGGCGCTGGAGGCGCAGGCCTGCGGGACGCCGGTCGTGGCGGCGGCGGTCGGCGGGCTGCCGGTGGCCGTGCGGCACGGTGTGTCGGGCTGCCTGGTGAACGGGCACGACCCCGCCGAGTGGGCGCGCGTGCTGGGGCACGTGGCGTTGGATCCCGGTCGTCGGGCCGAGCTGGCGGGCAACGCGGTCGCGCACGCGCGACGATTCTCCTGGGAACGCACGACCGACACGCTGTTGGCCGCGTACTCCGATGCGCGCAACGCGTTCCAGCGGGAGGTCCACCGGTGATCGAGTCGGTCATCCAGTCCACATTGGACGCGCAGGAACTGGCCTACGAGCACAAGGAACCGAACAAGTTCTTCGTGACCCTGCCGGGGACGAAGAAGCTCCAGACCAACTGCTGGCTGGTGGTGGGGCGGCACGCGCTGCTGGTCGAGGCGTTCGTCTGCCGCAAGCCCGACGAGGCGCACGAGGCCGTGTACCGGTTCCTGCTGCGCCGCAACGCGAAGCTCTACGGCGTGCACTACACCGTGGACACCGAGGGCGACATCTACCTGGTCGGGCGGATCGGGCTGCACGCCGTGACGCCGGACGAGCTGGACCGCGTGCTCGGGCAGGTCGTGGAAGCGGCGGACGGCGACTTCAACACGCTGCTGGAGATCGGTTTCGCCGGGGCGATCCAGCGCGAGTGGGACTGGCGGGTGTCGCGCGGCGAGTCGCTGGCGAACCTCCAGGCCTTCCGGCACCTGGTGAACGAGGCCTGATCGTGACCAGGAAGGCGCAACTGCCCGCCTGAGCCCTTCCGTCTACCCCCTGCGACGCACGGGGCGACAGGAGGGGAATCAGCGATGAGCAGACGGGTACTGGCGGTGACGGCGCTGGCTTTGGTGGCGCTGGCGGGGTGTTCGTCCACGGGCTCCATGAGCTCCAGCGGTGGCGCGGAGGTGGCGGCCCCCGCCGTCGCGCCCGCCCAGCCGGGCGGCGCGGCGAAGGACAGCGCGGGCACGGCGCAGCAGCCGGACTCCGTGGCGACGAACCGGCAGCTGGTGCGGACGGCGCAGGTCGACCTGCGCGGCGACGACGTGAGCGGGGCGCTGGTGAAGGTCAAGGACCTCACCTCGCGCGAGGGCGGGTACGTCGGGCAGGAGAACTCCAGCGCGAGCACGGGCTCGTTGACGCTGCGCGTGCCCGCGGACCGGATGGACGCGGTGCTGAAGGGGCTCGGCGAGGTCGAGGGCACGACCGTCGTGCGGCGCGAGACGAAGTCGGAGGACGTGACCGAGCAGGTCGTGGACGTCGAGTCCAGGCTGGCCACCCAGCGCGCGAGCGTGGACCGCGTGCGGGCGCTGCTGGAGCGGGCCGGGACGACCTCGGAGATCACCCAGATCGAGGGTGAGCTGACCAAGCGGCAGACCGACCTGGAGTCGATGCAGCGCCGCTACGACGCCCTCAAGGGGCAGGTGGCCCAGTCGACGATCACCGTCTCCGTTCGCCAGGGCCCCGCGCCCGCGGCCGAGGAGGAGAAGCTGGGCTTCCTGGGAGCGCTCGGCTCGGGCTGGAACGCGCTGCTGGAGGCGTTGCGGGTGGTGGTCGTGGTGATCGGCGCGGTGCTGCCGTTCGCGGTCGTCCTGCTCCCCGTAGGGGTGCTCTGGTACCTCCGGCGGCGACGTCGGACGGTGAAGATCACATCCGAGGCGTCAGCCAATTGAGTCACGTTTCCTGACGGAAAAGCTACTCAGAGCAATACGCGGGGGAAGCGCGGGGCGGTCCGGGAGAGAGGGGGAGTCACAACTCGGACCACCCCGCGTTGATTCCCCGCTGAAGCGGACATCGGGCGGGGGGAGCCCGGAAGTCCAGCGGGCCGCGGTTCGACGGGGGGTTTGCGAACCGCGAGGTTCCCTGCGCGGCTCGTGGAGTGCGTGGGAGCCGAGCCGCGAAGGCCCTGCCAACTTCGCAGATCGGGCACGGCCACCACAAGGTCAACCACTACTCCATTCGAGTGCTATTGATCTGAGTCGGTAACGTCTCGGTACGTCTTGACCTCGGCTGTGGCGTGACTCACGATGACGCGATCAGGGTCGACCGCCGATCGAATGAGGCAGCCGAATGGTCTTCCGCAGTCCGTTCCCCGACGTCGTGGTTCCGGACGTCTCCTTGCACGAGTTGCTGTTCGCGAACGTGGCCGAACGCGCCGATCAGCTCGCCCTGATCGACGGCACGTCCGGCGCCGAGATGACCTACGGGCAGCTCGCGGGAGCGATCGACCGGCTCGCCGCGGCGCTCGCCGAGAGGGGGATCGGCAAGGGCGACGTGGTGGGCATCCTCAGCCCCAACACGCCGTACTACGCGGTCGTCTTCCACGGCATCCTGCGCGCGGGCGCCACCGCCACCACGATCAACGCGCTGTACACGGCGAACGAGGTGGCCAGCCAGCTGGCCGACGCGGGCGCCAAGATGCTGTTCACGGTCTCCGTGCTGCTCCCCAACGGCTGGCCCGCCGCCCAGCAGATCGGTCTGACCGCGGACGACGTGGTCGTCCTGGACGGCGCCGAAGGGCACCCGAACCTGCCGCAACTCCTGGCGAGCACCGGCCCCGTGCCGGAGGTGGTGATCGACCCGGCCGAGGACGTGGCCGTGCTGCCGTACTCCTCGGGCACCACCGGCAAGGCCAAGGGCGTGATGCTCACGCACCGCAACCTGGTCGCCAACATCGTGCAGTCCGACCCGATCATCCGGATCGGCGGCCACACCCGCATCCTCGCCGTGCTGCCGTTCTTCCACATCTACGGCATGCAGGTCTTGATGAACAACGGCCTGTACGTCGGCGCGACGGTCGTGACGATGCCGCGCTTCGACCTGCCGGAGTTCCTGCGGGTGATCGCGGAGCACCGCACCGACCGCGTCTACATCGCGCCGCCGGTCGCCGTGGCGCTGGCCAAGCACCCGCTGGTGGACCAGTTCGACCTGTCCGCCATCGACACGATCTTCTCCGGCGCGGCCCCGCTGGACGTCGACCTGGCCGCCGCCGTCCGCAAGCGCCTGGGCTGCAAGGTGTTGCAGGGCTACGGCATGACGGAGATGAGCCCGGTCAGCCACGCCATCCCCGAGGGCCGCGACGACATCTCCGTCGGCACGGTGGGCGTGATCTACCCGAACATGGAGAACCGCTTCGTCGACCCCGCCACCGGCGAGGACGTGGGCGTGGGCGAACGCGGCGAACTCTGGTGCCGCGGCCCGAACGTGATGAAGGGCTACCTCAACAACTCCGAGGCCACCGCGGCGACGTTGGACGCCGACGGCTACCTGCACACCGGCGACGTGGCGATCATCGACGCGGACGGCATCGTCACGATCGTCGACAGGGTCAAGGAACTCATCAAGTACAAGGGCTACCAGGTCCCCCCGGCGGAGCTGGAAGCCGTCCTCCTCACCCATCCGCAGATCGCCGACGCCGCGGTCGTGGGCGTCCTCGACGCCGACGGCGAGGAAGTCCCGAAGGCCTTCGTCGTCCGCCAAGCGGGTGCCGACGACCTCGACGAGTCGGGCGTGATGACCTTCGTCGCCGAACGCGTGGCCCCGCACAAGAAGGTCCGCGTCGTGGAATTCATCGAAGCCATCCCGAAGTCCGCGGCGGGCAAGATCCTCCGCAAGGACCTCCGGGCGCGGGAGAAGTCCGGCTCGTAGCTCCCACTGCGTTCGCGACGGCCCTCGGCGAGTTTCGCCGGGGGCCGTTTCGCGTCCCTCCATTGGGGTGAACCGGTGGAATTCGGTAACGCCGGTGCCGCCCCAGCGCGATTCGTTCATGACTGCTCCGGGGAGAGGCCATGATTCGAGTTCGAGGCGCGATCGGCGTTGTTTTCTGCGCGATTTCCCTGACCGCGTGTTCCGGCGTGACTTCGGGTGCTCCTGTTCCCGCGAGCGTTGCCGTGACGACGACCGCCCCGCTGGCAACCGTCACCACGGTGTCGACGGCGAATTTCGACCGCAAGGTTTGTGCAGGTGAGGGTGGGTTGGCGCAGCGTGGACAAGGTTTTTACCTCACCTACCGGCAACTGATGCAAAGTGGTGGGCAGGGGATGTCCATCTCCCCGGTTGAACTGGCCGCTCAACTCGCGGGGCTGACCACCGTCGCGGCCGAAGGTGACGGGATCGACGGTTCGGCGATTGTCGACCAGGCCGGTTCCGATATCCGACTTCCCGTTTCCACGATGATTCGCGACGCGGATCGGTTGGCCCAGCACTACGCCGATGTCGCCAAGGGCGGGTTGTCCGCGAACTCGGACATGACGCCGATCATCACGTCGTTCACCAACGCGCTGGTCGCGTGCACCAAGGCCGGTTACCAGCCGACGTGGTTCAAGCCCGAGGAGCTCGTGCGGAAGTAGGTGCACGCTCGCCGCGTCCGGTGCTACGGTCCGGGTGCACGGAGTGCGGCGTCGGAACGCTTCGTGTGTCTCCGCTCCCGTGGCGCGCCCGGTTTGTCGTGCGCGAGGAGTGTGTTGTGGACAGTCCAGTCCTGGTTGTCGGTGCCCGTGGTGGTGTCGGGCGGCATGTCGTCGAGCAGTTGGTGGCCGCTGGGCGGTCCGTGCGGGCCTCGGTGCGGGATCTTGGCAAGGTTGATCTGCCTGACGGCGTTGAGGTTGTGGTTGCTGATCTCACCCGGCCGGAAAGCCTGAAGACCGCGATGGACGGTGTGGCCGACGTTTTCGTCTACGCGCCGACGCACGGCGCGGAGGGGTTCGTCGGGGCCGCGCGGAGTGCTGGGGTTGAGCACGTCGTGTTGTTGTCGTCGGGGAGTGTGTTGTTGCCCGACGTGGTTGGCAACGCGATCGCGGAGGAGCACCGGGCGGTCGAGGAAACCCTTGCGGCGTCCGGGTTGCGGTGGACGCCGGTGCGGCCGTTGGTGTTGGCGGGCAACGCGCTCAACTGGGCGAAGTCGATCAAGGGGCAGGGCGTGGTGCGGTTGGTGCGCCCCGCTGCCGCGACGGCTCCGGTGCACGAGCGGGACATCGCGGCGATGGCCGTCGTGGCGTTGCTGGGTGGTCACGAGCGCGTGAGCGATCTGTTGACCGGGCCCCACCTGCTCTCGCAGCAGCGGCAGGTGGAGGTGATCGGCGAGGCTCTCGGCACGGTCGTCCGGATCGAGGAGCTGTCCGAGGCGGAGGCCCGGTCGGCGTTCGACGGGGACCGGGTCGAGGCGATCCTGGAGTTCCTGCGCGGTGCGGAGGCCGGGCGGTCGCCCGCCACGGGGACCGCCGCGGCGGTGTTGGGGCGTCCGCCCGCGAGCTTCGCCGAGTGGGTCGCCGATCACCTGGCCGAGTTCCGCTGACGCTGACGTGGCGTCAGGCCGTCGCCTTCCTGGCGGCGGTCGCCCGCTGCGCGATGGCCTCGGCGAAGCCGGGGACCAGCAGGCCCGCGGTGTCGGCGGCGGCGGTGATGATCTCGTCCTCGGTGAGGTCCAGGTCCTGGGAGCCCATGACGGCCAGGTTGGCGCTCATCAACGCCATGCGGATCTTCAGCAGCTCCAGCGGTGGCGCCTCGGGGTCGACCAGGAGCGCCGAGACGCGCTGCATGCGGTCGAGGCCACCGCCGCCCTTCGGCATCAGTTCGCGCAGGGACGCCTGGTTGGCGAGGGCGAACCTGGCGAAGCCAAGGCCGTCGTCGACGACGAGGCCGAACCAGCCCGCGACGACCTCGGCGGCGCGCTCGGGCGTGCGCGGCTGGGCCTCGGCCCACTCGATCAGCTTGTCCAGGGTCGCCAGGCGCTCCTCGAACAGGCTGCGGACGATCGCCTCCTTGCTGTCGAAGTGGTAGTAGAGCGCGGCCTTGGTGATGTCCAGCCGTTCGGCGATCTCCCGCATCGACGTGGACTCGTACCCCTGGACGGTGAAGAGCTCCAAGGCCACGCGCCGGATGTCGGCTCGGCGGTCGTCCCCCGTCTTGCGCCGCTGGGTCATGCGTTGCCCTCCCTTCTGTCCGATTTGCCGTTGTGCGCAGCATAGCGGTTGCTTACCTGCCGGTCAGTAAGTACTCTCTGACCGACCGGTAAGTAAGTTGTGCCTTTCGTGAAGGAATGCGCGATGACGACAGAAGCCGCCCCCGCACCGGGCGCGCCCGCTCGGTTCACGCACCGGCAGATCATGGTCACGATGAGCGGTCTCGTCATCGCGATGCTGCTGGCGATGCTGGACAACATGATCGTCGCGCCCGCGCTGCCGACGATCGTGGGAGACCTCGGTGGACTGAGCCACCTGGCCTGGGTCACCACCGGCTACGTGCTGGCCTCGACGGCGTCCACGCCCATCTGGGGCAAGCTCGGCGACCTGTTCGGCCGCCGGATCACGTTCATCTCGTCCGTCGTGGTGTTCCTCGGCGGCTCCGCGCTCGCCGGGATGTCGCAGAACATGGGCGAGCTGATCGCGTTCCGCGCGATCCAGGGCCTCGGCGCGGGCGGCCTGATGGTCGGCGTGCTGGCCGTGATCGGCGAGATGATCCCGCCGCTCGAGCGCAGCAAGTACATGGGCCTGATGATGGCCGTGATGCCCGTCGCGATGATCGGCGGACCGCTCGCGGGCGGCTTCATCACGGACAACTTCTCCTGGCGCTGGGCGTTCTACGTGAACCTGCCGCTGGGCGTGGTCGCGCTCGTCGTGTGCTGGTTCACCCTCGCCAAGCTGCCGCGCGGCACCGGCAAGGCGAAGATCGACTGGCTCGGCGCGGGCCTGCTGACCGTGTGGATCACCTCGCTGGTGCTGATCACCAGCTGGGGCGGCACGCAGTACGACTGGTCGTCGCCGCAGATCCTCGGCCTGATCGTGCTGACCGTCGCGGCGTTCATCGCGTTCGTCGTGGTGCAGCGCCGGGTCGCGGAGCCGATCATGCCGCTGCGCGTGTTCGGCAACGTCAACTTCACCCTCTCCGGCGGCCTGGCGTTCATCTCCGGGTTCGCGATGTTCGGCGCCGTGACGTTCCTGCCGCAGTTCCAGCAGTTCGTCCAGGGCTCGTCGGCCACGAACAGCGGCCTGCTGCTGATGCCGATGATGATCTCCGCCATGGTCGTCTCGCTGGCCAGCGGTCAGGTCATCAGCCGGACGGGCCGGTACAAGGTGTTCCCGATCGTCGGGGCGGCACTGCTGACCACCGCGTTGGGGCTGTTCTCCACCATCGACGTCGACACGAGCAAGACGACCACCGCGCTGTACATGGTGATCCTCGGCGCGGGCATGGGTTGCCTGATGCAGACGTCCACGCTGATCGCGCAGAACAGCATCGAGGTCCGCGACATCGGCGCGGGCACGGGCGCGTCGACGTTCCTGCGCAACATGGGCAGCTCGCTCGGCGTCTCGCTGCTGGGCGCGCTCTACACCAACTCGCTGACGGACTCCCTGTCCGGCGGCGGCGCGGCCCTGCCCGGCGAGGCGAACCAGATGACGCCCGCCGTGCTGAAGTCCTTGCCCGAGGCGGCCCAGCGCGTGTTCCAGGCGGCCGTCACGGACGGCGTCACGGTCCTGTTCGCCGTCGCGGCTTGCGTCGCCGCGGTGGGGGTCGTGGTGGCGCTGTTCATCCGCCAGGTGCCGCTGCGCGGGCACGCGAAGGTGGAGGACGTCGTGGCCGCGGAGGTCTGACCCGGTGTGGCGCCGCACTCGCCCCGTTCGCGGGTGCGGCGCCACCCCCTAGGCTGGCTGCATGTCTGTGGGAACGCTGGTGCTGCTCCGCCACGGCGAGAGCGTGTGGAACGCCGAGAACCTGTTCACCGGCTGGGTGGACGTGCCCCTGTCGGAGAAGGGGGTCGCCGAGGCCAAGCGCGGTGGTGAGTTGTTGAAGGCCGCCGGTGTGCTGCCGGAGGTGCTGCACACCTCGTTGCTGCGCCGTGCGATCTCGACGGCGAACCTCGTCCTCGACGCCGCCGACCGCCACTGGATCCCGGTGAAGCGGGACTGGCGGCTCAACGAGCGGCACTACGGGGCGTTGCAGGGCAAGAACAAGAAGCAGACCCTCGAGGAGTTCGGCGAGGAGCAGTTCATGCTCTGGCGCCGGTCGTACGACACGCCGCCGCCGCCCATCGAGCCCGGAACCGAGTTCAGCCAGGACGCCGACCCGCGCTACGCGGACCTCGGCCCCGACCTGCCGCTCACCGAGTGCCTGCTCGACGTGGTCAAGCGGATGATCCCGTACTGGGAGTCGGCGATCGTGCCCGACCTGCGCGCGGGCAAGACCGTGCTGGTCACGGCGCACGGCAACTCGCTGCGGGCGCTGGTGAAGCACCTCGACGGGATCTCCGACGACGACATCGCGGGCCTCAACATCCCGACGGGCATCCCGCTGCGCTACGACCTTGACGAGGCCCTCCAGCCCCTCAAGGCGGGCGGCACGTACCTGGACCCCGACGCGGCCGCCGACGCCATCAAGGCCGTCGCCAACCAGGGGCGTTAAACCAGGCCCAGTTCACGGGCCCGCGCTCCCGCCTGGAAGCGGGACGTGGCGCCCATGGCGGCCATCAGCTCGGCCACGCGGCGGCGGTACGTGCGCAGGGACAACCCCAGCGCGCGTGCCGCCGCTTCGTCCGTCAGGCCGTCGTTCAACGCCGTCAGGATGCCGGGCGTCAACGGCCTCAGCTCCACCATGGACGCGTCGTGCACGGCGAGCGGGCTGGCGGCCCGCCACGCGGCCTCGTAGAGCGCGTGGATGCCCTGCACGGCCTCCGGGGCGGAGATGACGCTGTAGGACCGCTCGCCGCGGGACATGTCGCCCGCCATGATCACGAACCGGTCGCCCAGCAGCAGGGTCTCGTTCAGGTCGTCCGGAGTGACCCGGACCTCCGCGCCGTGCTCGGCCATCACGTGGGCCCGCTGCGACCACGACGGGTCGAGCATCGCGCTGAGCCGGAACATCTTGCGCAGCCGCTTGAGCCGCCTCGGGTCCTTCGGGGCCTGCGCGTTCGTGCTCCACCACGTGAGGAGCGTGTTCGCCGCGCACGCCATCTCGTCGACGTCGAACAGGTGACCCGCGCGCTCGAACAGCTCGCGCTCGCCGCGCACCACCTCGATCAGGTCCATGCGTCGAGCATGGCAGCTTGTGGCCACGAGATGCGGTCGGTGGCAGGTTCCGTCCACCCTTGAGCCATGGATCTCAACGTGAAGCGGATCGGCTACGGCGCCATGCAGCTCGCAGGCCCCGGCGTGTTCGGCCCGCCGAAGGACGCCGACCAGGCCCGCGCGGTGCTGCGCCGCGCGGTCGAGCTGGGCGTCGACCACATCGACACCAGCGACTACTACGGCCCGTACGTCGTGAACGACCTCATCCGCGAGGCGCTGCACCCGTACCCCGAGAACCTGGTGCTGGTCACCAAGGTCGGGGCCAAGCGCGACGACACGGGGGCGTGGCTGCCCGCGCTGTCGCCCGACGAGCTGCGCTCGGCCGTGCACGACAACCTGAAGCGCCTCCGGGTGGACGCGATCGACGTCGTCAACTACCGGGTGATGGACGAGTCCTCGTCCGTCCAGGAGGGGTTCTCCGCGCTCGCCGACCTCCAGCGCGACGGGCTGGTCAAGCACCTGGGCATCAGCAACGCGACCATGGGCCAGCTCGCCGAGGCGCGGGCCATCGCGCCGGTCGTGTGCGTGCAGAACCACTACAACCTCGCCCACCGCGACGACGAGGCCCTGCTGGACGAGTGCGCCGCCCAGGACATCGCCTACGTGCCGTTCTTCCCGCTCGGCGGGTTCCAGCCGCTCGACCTGGAGCACCTCGAGACGGTCGCGAAGCGGCACGACGCGACCCCCCGCCAGGTGGCGCTGGCGTGGCTGCTGCACCGGTCCCCGAACATCCTCCTGATCCCCGGCACGTCGTCGGTCGAGCACCTGGAGGAGAACCTCGCGGCGGGCGGGTTGCGGCTGTCCGAAGAGGACCTCGCCGAGTTCTGAACGCGGGATGGACACGACTGGGTGAACGCGGGCTGGACGGGTGAAGAACAAGCCGCTCAGAGGGTGTCGCAGGAGTCACGGTTGGCCCCTCGGCCCTAGGCCGGAAGGCCCTTGACCTGCTTACCATTCGGTCGTGACCGCAACGGGTTACCTCGCACTGGTGGTCGGCCTCGTGCTGATCGGCGGCGCGGCCTTCCTCATCGGCCGCGCCACGGTCCGCAAGCAGGCCTCGACCACGACTGGGCTGACCGTCGCCGACCTCATGGCGATGGTCGTCCAGTCCTCCCACGACGGCATCGTCGTCCTCAACGGCTTCGGCGACGTGGTGCTCAACAACGCCCGCGCCGAGGAGCTGGGGGTCGTGCGCAACAACCGCGCCGACGACCGGGCCCGCCGCGCCGCGGAACTGGTCCGCCAGACCGGCGAGGTCGTGCACGTCGACCTGTCGCCGCTGGAGGTCAAGGGCCGCCAGGCCGAGGCGGTGCACGCGCGGGTGAAGGTGCTGACCGAGGGGTTCACCGTCGTGGACGCCTCGGACGAGTCCGAGGCCGTGCGGCTGGAGGCGACCCGGCGCGACTTCGTGGCGAACGTGAGCCACGAGCTGAAGACGCCCGTCGGGGCGCTCGCGCTGCTCGCCGAGGCCGTGCTGGACGCCGTGGACGACGAGGAGCAGGTCCGCAAGTTCAGCGCGAAGATCATGCAGGAGGCCACCCGGCTGGGGACGCTGGTGACCGAGCTGATCGCGCTGTCCCGCCTCCAGGGCGCCGAGAAGCTGCCCGAGCTGACCGCCGTCGAGGTCGACACGGTCGTGTCCGAGGCGCTGGGCCGGTCGCGGCTGGGCGCGGAGTCGGCGGGCATCGAGATCGGCTCCGACGAACCGGGCGGCCTCGTCGTCGAGGGCGACCGGATGCTGCTGGTCACGGCGCTGAGCAACCTCCTTGACAACGCTGTCGCCTACTCGCCGCCGGGCAGCCCGGTGTCGATCAGCCGCAGGCTCGTCGGCGGGTTCGTGGAGATCGCGGTGACCGACCGGGGGATCGGCATCGCCGAGGACCAGCAGACCCGCGTCTTCGAACGCTTCTACCGCGTCGACCGGGCCCGTTCGCGGGCAACGGGCGGCACCGGGCTCGGCCTGGCCATCGTCAAGCACGTCGCGCTGAACCACGGCGGCGACGTGAAGCTCTGGAGCCTGCCGGGGACCGGTTCGACGTTCACCCTCCGAATCCCCGCCCACCTCGACCAGGTGGAGCGGGTTCCGACCCTGCCCGAGCAGGAACTCGCCACAACGCACGGAGGAGAGCTGTGACCAGGGTGCTCATCGTGGAGGACGAGGATTCCTTCGCCGATCCGCTCGCCTTCCTGCTCCGCAAGGAGGGCTTCACCGCCGCGCTCGCCACCACCGGGCAGGAGGCGCTGGAGGAGTTCGACCGCAACGGCGCCGACATCGTGCTGCTCGACCTGATGCTGCCCGGCATGAGCGGCACGGACGTGTGCAAGCAGCTCCGCCAGCGGTCCGCCGTCCCGGTGATCATGGTCACTGCGCGGGACAGCGAGATCGACAAGGTCGTCGGCCTGGAACTGGGCGCGGACGACTACGTCACCAAGCCCTACTCGGCGCGCGAGCTGATCGCCCGCATCCGCGCGGTGCTCCGCCGCGGCGGCGAGGCCGAGGAGCTGTTGCCGCAGGTGCTGGAGGCGGGGCCGGTCCGGATGGACGTCGAGCGGCACGTCGTCACGGTCGACGGCGGCGAGGTCGGACTGCCCCTCAAGGAGTTCGACCTGCTCGAGTACCTGCTGCGCAACGTGGGCCGCGTGCTCACCAGGGGGCAGCTGATCGACCGGGTGTGGGGCGCGGACTACGTCGGCGACACGAAGACGCTGGACGTGCACGTCAAACGCCTGCGGTCCAAGATCGAACCCGATCCGTCGATCCCCAAGCACCTCGTCACGGTCCGGGGTCTCGGTTACAAGTTCGAGTCCTGACGACCCCGACCGGGTACGGTGCACCGCGTGCGCCTCGGGGTCCTCGATGTGGGGTCGAACACCGTCCACCTGCTGGTGGTGGACGCCTTTCGGGGTGCCCACCCGACGCCGATGAGCTCGGAGAAGTCCGTGCTCCGCCTGGCCGAGCAGCTCGACGACACCGGGCAGCTCACCAGGGCGGGCGCGGACCACCTGGTCCGGACCATCGCCGCGTCCAAGGCCGCCGCGCAGCGCCTGGAGTGCGAGGACCTGATGGCCTTCGCCACGTCCGCCGTGCGCGAGGCCCGCAACTCGGCCGAGGTGCTCGACCGGGTGCGCAACGAGACCGGCGTGGACCTCAAGGTCCTCAGCGGCGAGGACGAGGCGCGGTACACGTTCCTCGCGGTCCGCCGCTGGTACGGCTGGTCCGCGGGCAGGCTCCTCTGCCTGGACATCGGCGGCGGTTCGCTGGAGCTCGCGATCGGCATGGACGAGAACCCCGAGGAGGCGTTCTCGGTGCCGCTGGGCGCGGGCAGGCTCACCCGGACGAGGTTCCGCAAGGACCCGCCGAGCCGCACCGAGGTGCGTGATACCACCGAATGGCTGGACGGACAACTGGCCTCGGTGGCGAAGAAGTTGCGCCGTTCGGGTACACCTGACCGTGTGGTCGCCACGTCGAAGACCTTCCGCACGCTCGCCCGCCTCACGGGTGCCGCGCCGTCCTCGGCCGGTCCCAGGGAACGGCGGGTGCTGACCGATTCCGGTCTGCGGCAGCTGATCGCCTTCATCTCGCGGATGTCCGCGGGAGACCTCGCCGGCCTGGAGGGCGTGAGCTCCAGCCGGTCGCACCAACTGGTGGCGGGGGCGCTCGTGGCCGACGCCACGATGCGCGCGCTGTCGCTCACGCAGCTGGAGATTTGCCCCTGGGCACTGCGCGAAGGTGTCATCCTCAGGAGGTTGGACCACACTAACGGCTCGGAACAGACCGCGCCGACGGCTTCAACCAGTCAGCCGGGTGACACTGGACGTTCAGGCCAGCACGGAGCACGGTGGAGTTGATGAGTCGAGAGAGCGAGTCCGAGCAGACTCAGCGGACGGTCGCTGAGCTGCTGGCCCAGTACGGCGCGAGCGCGGGTGACGCCCCGCCGCGTCGTCGACGTCGGCGTGCGGAGGACCCGACCGACACGGCTCCGCAGGCGATCATCGAGCGGATCAACTCCGACAGCGGCGAGATGAAGGTGATCGACCCGTCGGTCGAGCCGCCGTCGACCCGCACCGGCAGGCGCGCGAAGCCGGACCTGGACCCCGACCGCACGCAGTACGCGGCCCCGGTCCAGCCCCCCGCGCCCCCGCGCGCCGAACCGCCGAAGGCGGGCCCCCCGCCGCGCGTGGAGCCCCCGAAGGCCCCGCCGCCCAGGGTGGAGCCGCCGCGCGCGGCCCCGCCCGTCCGGCAGGAGCCGCCGAGGGTCGACCAGGCGCGCCCCGAACCGCGCCGACCCGAGCCCCGCAGACCCGCGGTGCCTCCGGTCGACCCCGCCGAGGAGACGCGGCAGGTGCCGCCGATCGTCGACGAGTACTCGCTGCCGTCGCTCCCGAAGCCCTCCGGGCTGCCGGACCCGTCGCGGCCGAACATCCCCAAGCCCGAGCAGTCCTCGCGGGCGAACCTGCCGAAGCCGGAGCAGTCGTCGCGGGCGAACCTGCCCAAGCCGGGGCTCCCGCCCGCCACCGAGCAGGTCTCGCGCGCGAACCTGCCCAAGCCCGAGCAGTCGTCGCGGGCGAACCTGGTCCGCCCCCCGGCGGGCCCACCGCCCCCGCCGCCGGTCCGCGAGGCGATGACCGAGGTCATCCCCACCATCCGCGACCACGCGGGGCCGGACGACACCCAGATCACCCAGGCCGTCCCGATGCTGCCGCCACCGGCGAAGCTGCCGGACCCGCTCCCGGACGTGCGTCCCGAGGAGTGGTTCGGCGACGACGACCCGGAGTTCGCCGAGCAGGAGAACACGGCGGCCCACCCCGGCCCGTACGTGGACGACTACTCGGACAACTACTCCGTCGACGGCTTCGACGCCGAGGGACCGGCCGGTCTGACCGACGAGGACGACGTCGAGGTCGAGGACCTGGACGAGGTCGAGCGCTCGCCCGTCAAGGAGTGGCTGGTCATGATCGGCCAGCTCGCGGTCGGCGTGCTCGGCGGCGCCGCGCTGTGGCTCGGCTTCAACTTCCTGTGGCGCGCGATCCCCGCGGCCGCGCTGGTGCTCGCGCTCGGCGTGACCGTCGGGCTGGTGCTGCTGGTCCGCAAGATCCGCAAGGCCGACGACCTGCAAACCACGTTGCTCGCCGTGCTCGTCGGGTTGATCGTGACGGTCTCACCAGCGGCGATGCTGCTGGTGAAGTCTTGACGATCCCGGTAGGGCTCTCCACGGCGTCGGTCTGGCCCCAGCCTGCCGCCGCCGCGTTCGACCTCGCCGCCGAACTGGGGTACGACGGCGTCGAGGTCATGGTCTGGGCCGATCCGACCAGCCAGGACGTGCGGGCGCTCGAGCGGCTCAGCCAGCGCACCGGCGTGCCCGTGCTGGCCGTCCACGCCCCGTGCCTGCTGATCACCCAGCGGGTCTGGTCGCCGGACCCGGTCGAACGGCTGCGGCGCAGCGTCGTGGCCGCGGGCGACCTCGGCGCGCGCACGGTCGTCGTGCACCCGCCGTTCCGCTGGCAGCGCCGCTACGCCGAGGGCTTCGCCGATCTGGTGGAGACCCTGGAGGACTCCAGCGGCGTCGACGTGGCCGTGGAGAACATGTTCCCGGTCCGCCGCGCCCTGGGGCGCGGCCGGTCCGTGCAGGTCACGGCGTTCGCCCCCTCCATCGATCCCACGGACGTCGGCCACCGGCACTACACGCTCGACCTGTCGCACACCGCCGCCGCGGGCGTCGACGCCGTCGAACTGGCCAAGCGCATGGGCGACGGCCTCACCCACATCCACCTCGCCGACGGCAGCGGCGCGGCCAAGGACGAGCACATGGTCCCCGGCCGCGGCACCCAGCCGTGCGCCGCCGTGTGCGAGGGCCTGGCCCGCGGCGGCTTCACCGGCCAGGTCGTGCTGGAGATCAACACCAGGCGGGCGCGCGGCGCCGCCGAACGCTCCCGGATGCTCGCCGAGTCGCTCCTGTTCGCCCGCCTGCACCTGGACTGGCAAGCCGCGCGCTGAAGCCGCCTGACCACGTAAGGTCAGGCGCGTGAACCCGTTGCGATCCCTGATCCTCGCGGCGGCGGGCAACGACGCCGTTCGCGGACTGGTCGCGTCCGCCCCCGTGAGCCGCGACGTCGTGCGCCGGTTCGTCGCGGGCGAGTCGACGGCGGAAGCCGTCGAGGTCACCCGGTCGCTGGCCGCCGACGGCCTCGCGGTGACGCTGGACTACCTGGGTGAGAACACGACCACCCGCAAGCAGGCCGAGCGCACGGTGCGCGGCTACCTGGAACTGCTGGACCGCCTGCACGCCACCGGCCTGGCGGGCAAGGCCGAGGTCAGCGTGAAGCTGACCGCCATCGGCCTGGCGCTGGGCGAGAACCTGGCCCTGACCAACGCGTCGCGCATCTGCGCCGCCGCCGAGCAGTGCGGCACGACCGTCACGCTCGACATGGAGGACCACACCACGACCGACGCCACGCTGCGCGTGCTCGCCGAGCTGCGCCGCAGCTGGCCGTGGGTCGGCGCGGTCCTCCAGGCGTACCTGCGGCGCACGCTCGACGACTGCCGCGCCTTGGCGGGCTCACGGGTCCGCCTCTGCAAGGGCGCCTACGCCGAACCGGACGGCGTCGCCTACACCGACCCGCACGAGGTCGACCTCAACTACGTCCGCTGCGCCAACGCCCTCCTCGCGGGCGACGGGTTCCCGATGTTCGCCACCCACGACCCGAGGTTGGTCGACGTGATCGGCGAACGGGCGCGTTGGCACGACCGGAAGCCCGGTAGCTTCGAGTACCAGATGCTGTACGGGATCAGGCCCGCCGAGCAGCGACGGCTAGCTTCGGAGGGGAACGTGGTCCGCGTGTACGTGCCGTACGGCGAGCAGTGGTACGGGTACCTGATGCGAAGGCTGGCCGAACGCCCGGCCAACGTCACCTTCTTCCTGCGGTCGCTGGTCAGCCGCTCATGACAATTCGTACGAGGAGCTCGGTGCCCACCTTCACGGCCGCCAGTGCAGTGCGTTCGCTCGGAGACGGGACCTACACGGCAAGCCTGCCCGCGGAGTGGACCATCGGTCCCAAGCCGCACGGCGGGTTCCTGCTGGTGCTGGCCGCTCGAGCCGCCGTTCGGACCGCTACCGACGCGGTTCCCGGTACGGAGGGGTTGGCGCCGTTGGCCGTCAGCTCGCAGTTCCTTCGGGCTCCCGAAGTCGGTCCGGTGCTGCTGCGGACGGAGATCCGGAAGTCGGGGCGGACCGCGACGGTCGTGGCTACGACGATCGAGCAGCGGGGGCGGAGTTGTGTGGAGTCGGTGGTGACCGTGGGGCGGTTGCCGGAGCAGGTGCCGGATTACGTGGCGCTGCCTTCGTTGGCGGCTGAGCCGCCTGCTGATTCGATTGACTTGAGCACGATGGAGTCGGGTGGGGTTTACAAGCTCGGGGCTGTTTGTGACGTGCGGTTGGATCAGCAGGGGGCCGGGTTCCTGACCGGGCGTACTGGGGATCCGTTGGTGCTTCGGTTGTGGGTGCGGCCCAAGGGGGAGCGGCCGGATCCCTACTTCGCGTTGGTGGCTGGGGATATTTCCATGCCGGTGACGTTCAACCTGGGGCGGTTTGGGTGGTCGCCCACGGTGCAGTTGACGGCGTTGATGCGGGGGGTGCCTGCGCCTGGGTGGTTGAGGGTGCAGGTGTCTTGTAGTGCGGTTCACGGGCAGTGGTTCGACGAGGATGCCGTGGTGATCGATTCCGCTGGGCGGTTGGTTTGCCAGTCGCGGCAGTTGGCTTTGACGCCTGCTGGGTGAGGGTGGGGTTGTGCTGGGGCTAACCCCCGATTGCGCCGATTGTCCCACCCTTTTTCGTCTTGTCAAGGCTGGAAAGATGCCTTGACAAGACGAAAAAGGGTGGGGGCGCAAAAACAACCGGGGGCCGGCAGGGGTGGGGGTTAAAAGAACCTGCCGGCACGGTGCGGTTTGGGTGCGGTGCCAGTGCCGGCCGGGGGCCGGAAGATATTTGGTGCGGTTCTGGATGGTGCAATTTAGGTGTGGGTTGGGTTGGTCACGGGGTCTTGTTGGGGCCGGGGGCCCTGTGGCCACGGCTGCGTTGTGGCCGGGTGGTGAAGGCCAGATAGGCAGTGCCTCAGTTGTCAGGTTGCCTACGGCAGAAAGTTGGCAGCGGTTGAGGGCGAAGGGTTGCCTGCGGCAGGCCTACGAGGGTTGATGGTGCAGGGTTGCCTGCGGCAGAAAGCTTGTGGTGGTTCGGTCGAAGGGTTGCCTGCGGCAGGCCTACAAGGGTGGATGGCGCAAGGTTGCCTTCGGCAGGCCTGCTGCTCGTCGACGGCGCAGGGTTGCCTGCGGCAGCAGGCTTGAGAGCCGATTGCCTACCTGCTCGACCTGGCTGGTTGGTTCGTGTCCGATTTTATTTGGGGGATTTGCCCCTTAAAATTGGAGATCGGGCAGGGCTTTGGGGCACTGCCTTTTGGCCCGATCAAGGGGCAAATCTAGGGGCCCCAAATCAAATCGGACACAGCACGCTGGAAATCGAAGCCGCCGACCAGCCCAGCTGGAATCGGGAGCCGCTGAGTGGCCCGGCTGGAAATCGAAGCCGCCGAGAGGAAACCCCAGGGGCGGCCACAGAGTGACCCCAGGGGTGCATCCGGCGTGAGAGACATCCCATTCAGGACAGCCGTTCCATAGGACGCCGAAGGACCCGATAGCCTCTTCCCCCATGCGCTTGATCTTGGTCCGGCACGGGGAGTCGGAGCACGTGGCACGGCGGATCGTTTCGGCGGAGCGCGGCTGCTTGGGGTTGACGGCTCGAGGGCGTGATCAGGCCGAGGCGTTGGCGAAGCAGTGGGCGGCGGACGGTATGCGGGCTGACGTGCTGCTCCACAGCACCGCCGCCCGTGCAGGCGAGACGGCTCACCTCCTCCAAGAGGCCCTCGGCGTGGACACCGTCAAACCGGATCGCGACCTCTGCGAGCTTTGGCTCGGCGAAGGTGACGGTCTCCCTCGGGTCGAGTTCGCCAAGCGGTACGGCGCGTTCGACCTGCCCACCGCGCCCGACCGGCCGATCTGTCCTGGTGGTGAGAGCTGGAACGGGTTTCTCAGCCGCGTTGGCGAGACGCTCGACACCCTGGCCGCCACGTACTCCGGCCAGCAGGTCGTGGCGGTCACGCACGCGGGGTTCGTGGTGGCCGCGTTCCTGGAGTTGTTCGGGATTCCCCGGCCCGGTACCGGTGCCCGCGTCGATCCGGACTTCACGTCCGTGACCGAGTGGGAGCACCTTCCGTCGTCCAAGTGGCGGCTCGTTCGGCTCAACGACACGGCTCATCTGCGCTGAGAAACGCGTGGCACCCTTGTCGGCATGACGACGATCGCCGTTTTGGGCGCGGGCAAGATCGGGGAAGCCCTGTTGTCCGGGCTTCTCCAAGGGGGCCGGGACGCTCACGAGCTGCTGTTCACCGAGAAGCACCCGCAGCGGGCCGAGGAGCTGGCCAAGCAGTACGGCACGGACGCCGTGGACGTGGCCCAGGCGGCCGCGCGGGCCGACGTGCTGGTCGTCGCCGTCAAACCGCAGGACATCGAACCGCTGCTGGACGAGTTGGCGCCGGTGATCCGGCCGGGCGCGCTGGTCGTCTCGCTCTGCGCGGGCCTTCCGACCGCCCTGTACGAACGCAGGCTGCCCGCGGGCACCGCGGTGGTCCGTGTCATGCCGAACACGCCGATGCTCGTTGGCGAGGCGATGAGCGCCATTTCCGCGGGCAAGCACGCGGAGGCGGAGCACCTCGACCTCGTCGAGGAGCTGCTGTCGACCGTGGGCAAGGTCGCTCGCGTGCCCGAATCGCAGCAGGACGCCGTGACGGCGCTGTCCGGGTCCGGGCCCGCGTACTTCTTCTACCTCGTCGAGGCGATGATCGACGCGGGCATCCTGCTGGGGATCCCGCGCGACCTCGCCGGGCAGTTGATCATCCAGTCGGCGGTCGGCGCGGCCACGATGCTGGCGCAGGGCGACCAGCACCCGGTGATCCTGCGGGAGGCCGTCACCTCGCCCGCGGGCACCACGATCATGGCGATCCGGGAGCTGGAGAAGCACGGCGTGCGGGCCGCGTTCCTCGCGGCGATCGAGGCCGCGCGCGACCGTTCGGCGGAGCTGGGACAGGCCCACCAGGACGGGTGAGCGCGCGTCCGGCCCAGATCGGGGGCCTTTGGACGTCGCAGTAGCCCCACCTGTCCCGCTACTCTCGGGTGCAGCACGTGCGTGTCGAACCGTCGGTGGGGAAGCCGACGGCACGACACGTGTCGAAGGACGCGGTGATAACCATGCCTGCGAAGGAGAACGATCGATCGAGCCTCGTTCAGGTCCAGTTCCTGACCGTGGCCGAAGTGGCCTCCATGATGCGCGTTTCGAAGATGACCGTGTACCGGTTGGTGCACTCCGGAGAGCTGCCCGCCGTGCGGGTGGGCAAGTCGTTCCGGGTGCCCGAGAAGGCGGTGCACGCCTACCTCCAGAACGCGTATTTCGACGCCGGGTGACCTCCCGGTCAAGACCGGTGTGCGGCGCGGGGTAAACTGGGCAGCCGTTCGTGCCTGGTGTCGGCGTGCCCGCTTGACGGGCGCGCGTCCGTAGGTAGCACCGGAGCATGGAGAACCACCAACGTCTAGTAGCTAAGGAACCCGCATGGGCTCGGTCATCAAGAAGCGCCGCAAGCGCATGTCGAAGAAGAAGCACCGCAAGTTGCTTCGCAAGACTCGCGTTCAGCGTCGCAAGCGCGGCAAGTAGCCCACGCGCGGGTTCTTCATCAGCGCTCGACTGCCGCCGATCCCGGTCTCCGGGGTCGGCGGCAGTTGTGTTTGGAGGACTCGCCGTCCCAGCCGGTGGGAGTGGTTCGTGTCCTGCCGGGACAGCCCCGGTCCGATCGGGTGATTAGCCGGTAAAGCCTGCGTGACCTGCGTCAAGAGAACGTTCACAGGCGCTGCGGTCAGCCCGGTTGCTTGTAGCCTTTGACCAGTTCCAGCACTTGGACATGGAGTCGCATGGCGCCGAAGGTCGTTCTCGTCACCGGAGTGAGCCGCTTCCTCGGCGGCAACCTCGCCGCGCGGTTCGCCGCCAACCCCGACATCGAGCGCGTGCTCGGGGTCGACACCGAGCCGCCACCCCGCGACCTGCTCCGGCGGATGGGGCGCGCGGAGTTCGTGCGCGCCGACATCCGCAACCCGCTGATCGCGAAGGTGATCGCGACGGCGGGGGTGGACACCGTCGTGCACGCGTCGGTCACCGCCAACCCGGCGGGGCCGACGGGCCGGACGGTCATGAAGGAGATGAACGTCATCGGCACGATGCAGCTGCTGGCCGCGTGCCAGAAGTCCCCGCAGCTGCGCAAGCTGGTCGTGAAGTCGACCAGCGCCGTCTACGGCACCAGTCCCCGCGATCCCGCCGTGTTCGCGGAGGGCATGAGCCCGAAGGACCTGCCGTCCAGCGGCTACGCCAAGGACGCCGTCGAGGTCGAGGGCTACGTCCGCGGTTTTTCCCGCCGCCGCCCGGACGTGGACGTCACCACGCTCCGGTTCACCAACTTCATCGGCCCGCGCATCGACACCGTGCTCACCCGGTACTTCGCCCTGCCCGTGGTGCCCACCGTGCTCGGCTACGACGCGCGCGTCCAACTGCTGCACTCCGAGGACGCGCTGGCGATCCTGGAGCGCGCCACCATGCACGACCTCCCCGGCGTCTTCAACGCGGGCGGCGAAGGCGTGCTCCTCCTCTCGCAGGCGATCCGCCGTGCGGGCAGGCTCACCCTGCCCGTGCCGAGCGGCGCCGTGCCGAGCGTCGGCCGCTTCTTCCGCAGCGCCCGACTCGTCGACTTCTCACCCGACCAGATGAGGTTCCTCAACTGGGGCCGGGTGGTCGACACGAGCCTGCTCAAGCGCGATTTCGGCTTCACCCCGCGCTGGACGACCCGCCAGGCCTTCGACGACTACGTGAGCGGCCGCGGACTGCGCCCGCTCATCGCCCCGGAGCGGGTGGAGGCGATCGAGCGAGGCCTCCTCGACGCCGCCGCCAAGCTCCGCTAGCACCACAGACCAGAGGAGATGGACCCCGTGGCAGGAGCACGCGTGATCCCGTTGCACGGTGCTGACCGCAACCAGTCGTCCCCGTCCAGGCCCCGCAGGCCGAGGCCGGTCCCGCACCCCACCCCGACAGCGGACGAGCCGCAGCAGCCGCTCACGGTGGCCCCTGAGCCCCAGGACACCACCCCGCAGCCCGCCGAGTGGGAGCAGCGTCTCGGCGGCCTGCTGAACTTCGTCCGCAGGCGCATCGCGGGCGACTACGAGGTGGACGAGTTCGGCTTCGACCCGGACCTGACGGACAACGTCCTGATGCCCCCGCTGAAACCGCTGTACGAGAAGTGGTTCCGCGTGGAAACGACAGGAATGCACAACATCCCCACGGAGGGCGGCGCTCTCCTGGTGGCGAACCACTCCGGCACCCTGCCCCTGGACGCCACCATGACGGCTTTCGCGGTGGCCAACGAACACCCCGGAAAACGCCACCTCCGCATGCTCGGCGCGGACCTGGTCTTCAAAACCCCACTGCTAGGAGCCCTAGCACGCAAATCCGGCCAAACCTTGGCCTGCAACCCGGACGCAGAACGCCTGCTGCGATCGGGAGAAGTCGTAGGCGTCTGGCCGGAAGGCTTCAAGGGCATCGGCAAGCCCTTCAAGGACCGCTACAAGCTCCAGCGCTTCGGCAGAGGCGGCTTCGTCTCAGCAGCCCTGAACACCGGAGTACCGATCATCCCGGTCAGCATCGTCGGAGCAGAAGAGATCTACCCGATGATCGGCGACATCAAGGCCTTGGCAAGACTGTTCGGCTTCCCCTACTTCCCGGTAACGCCGACCTTCCCACTGCTGGGCCCCCTGGGCGCGATCCCACTGCCGTCGAAGTGGTACATCGAATTCGGCGAGCCGATCCAAACGGACAACTTCGGCGACAACGCAGCAGACGACCCCATGCTCGTCTTCAACCTGACAGATCAGGTAAGAGAAACCATCCAGCAAACCCTCTACAGGCTCCTAACGCAGCGCCGAAACGTCTTCCTGGGATAACAGCAAGAAGACAACAGCCAACCCAACTGGCAACCACGACGGGACCAGCCCCAAACTGGTGGCCACGACGACTCCGGCGGTCTGCCGGTGACCACGACGGCACCGGCGGGTGCTGGTTGGGCCGTGGCCGATTTTATTTGGGGGATTTGCCCCTTAAAATTGGAGATCGGGCAGAGCTTTAGGGCACTGCCTTTTGGCCCGATCAAGGGGCAAATCTAGGGGCCCCAAATCAAATCGGCCACAGCACGCTGGAAGCCGCAGCCACCGCCCGACCACGGCGGAAGCCGTAGCCACGGCCAGACTCCGCTGGAACGAGCGTCGCCCTCAGGCGTTCCGCCGCCGATAAGCCATCCCGGCAGCCACAGCCCCGGCCAAAACCCCTGCCCCCAACACCGACGGCACCCCGATCTTCGCCGCCTTCCGCCCTGTCCGGAAGTCCCGAACTTCCCACCCACGCCGCCGAGCCGTCTCCCTCAACCCGGAATCCGGGTTGACAGCCACAGCATTCCCGACCACCGACAACATCGGCACATCGTTGGCAGAGTCCGAATAAGCGGTGCACCGCCGCAAATTCAACCCTTCCTTGGCAGCCAAAGCCCGAACAGCTTGGGCCTTCGCCTTCCCGTGCAACAAATCCCCGACCAACCGCCCGGTGTAAATCGAGTTCTCCGACTCGGCCACGGTCCCCAGAGCCCCGGTCAACCCCAACCGCCGAGCAATGATCTGCGCCAACTCCACGGGCGTGGCGGTAACCAACCACACCCGCTGCCCAGCGTCCAGGTGCTTCTGCGCCAGAGCCTGCGTCCCGGTCCAAATCCGGTCCACCATCAGCTCGTCGTAGATCTCTTCCCCGAGCGAGATCAACTCCGCCACCGACCGCCCGGCCACGAACGACAGCGCCTGCTCGCGCATCGCCTTCACGCTCTGCGGGTCTTCCCGCCCTCCGACCCGGAACTTCAACTGCTGCCACACGAACCCCGCGAGGTCGGACGTGTTGAAGTAGTCCCGTGCCGCCAACCCGCGCGCGAAGTGGAACATCGACGCGCCCATCATCATGGTGTTGTCGACGTCGAAGAACGCGGCGGCCGTCAGGTCCGTGGCCTTCTCGCCCGGATCGTCCATGGGCAGCGCACCGGCCAGCGCCGCCTCAGCGGAAGCCTCTCCAGCCAGCGCGGCCGCGCGTTCACGGTCCGCCGAGCTCTCTACCCGCCTCCATGCCACAGCCAGCGCCTCCTGGTCAACCTGCGAGCTCTGGCATCAGGGTAGCGATCAGGACCCGAATGCAATGCCAGGCAGTCCGGGGAGTGGCAAAGGCAACGGAATGGTGATCGTCGGCAGCCCCAGCGACGGCACGGTCGGCAGCACCGACGTGAGCGGCGGGATCGCCGCCGTCGGCGAGTTCAGCACCGACTGGTCCGGCGGGGCGGTGCCCGTGGTCGTGGTCGCGGCGGGCGGGACCGGAGCCGACGGCACGGTCGCCACGGGCGGGCTGACCAGCACCGATGGCGGGTTCGTCCCGGACGACCCCTGCGCGGGCGGTTCGGATCCGCAGGGCGAGGACGCGGGCAGCGGTCCCACGTCGTCCGACGCCCCGGTCGTCACGGGCGAGCAGCCGGTGCGGGCCCGCAGGTCCGCCATCCGCTGCGCCATCCGCGCCAGGAGGTCCAACGACGTGGCCGATCGGGTCACGGCGGCTTCGGGCAACCGAGGTCGCAGGTCCGACAGCCGCCGGGTCTGGGCCTGCGACCACTCGGCCAGCGTCCCCAGCACCCGCTCGTCCGAGTTCGCGCCCACGGTCGACAGCTCGCGCGATCCGGCCGCCGCGTCGGCGTCGAAGTCCGTCAACGCCGTCAGGTACCCGCCGAGCGGTCCGTCGTCGCCGTACTGGTCGGCGAGCGTCTCCATCTCGGCGAGCCGGGCCGCGGCGAACTCCAGCCGCTTCAACGCCTTCGACTCGTCGCCGAACGTGAACCCCAGCGACGCGGACTCGGCGGTCCGCTTCATCCCGTACAGCGCGTCGCCGGGCAGCGCGTCACGGCTCAGCAGCAGGCTCATCCCGGCCAGCGACAGCACCAGGCAGAGCGCGGCCGCCGCGGCGACCGCTAACCGCCCCCGCGCGCTCGACCTCCGCCGGGGCTTGAGGAGCGTGACGCCCGAGGCGGTCGGGGGGTCGGCGGCGAGGATCCGCGCGCGCATCCGCTCCCGTGCCGCCGCGTCCGGTCCGCTGGTCGCGGCGGCCGACCGGAGCAGGTCGACCACGGCCAGTTCGGCCGCCAGTTCGGGATCGGCGGCCTCCGGGCGCGCCTCGACCGCACGAGCGAAGCGCTCGTGCTGCCTGCGACGCCCCAGCGGCGTGATACCTCTGCCCACCATCCCGCACCATCTCGACTTCGACGACCTGACCCGAACAACGAAAGGGGGTGTGCGGGGGTTACGCGAACGGCACCTTTGCGATCGTGATCACCGCAGCCAGGTCGGCAGCAACGTGGCCAACCGCCGCACCGCGCGGTGCTGCAGGGCCTTGATCGCGCCTTCGTTGCGCCCCATCCTGGCCGCCGTCTCGGCGACCGACAACCCCTGGATGAACCTCAGGGTGATGCACTCCCGCTGGTCCTCGCCGAGCTGCCCGACGCACTTCAGCAACTCCGCGTTGGTGGCGTCGGTGAGGACTTCCTGCTCCGGACCGCTCGCGACCTCGCGGTTGTCCGCCAGTTCGGCCGTGGTGATCTCCAGCCGGTACCGCGAGGACTTCACGTGGTCGTAGACGATGTTGCGGGCGATCGTCACGAACCACGCGCCCACGTCACGGCCCTGGTAGCTCACCGACCCGATGCTGCGCAGCGCCCGCAGGAACGTCTCGCTGGTGACGTCCTCCGCCAGGTTGCGGTCGCCCACGCGGAACAGCACGTACCGGAACACCACGTCCACGTACCGGTCGTAGAGCACACCGAACGCGGCCGTGTCGCCCTCCTGGGCGGCACGGACCAGGTCCCACGGCGTCTGCGCCGTGTCGATGTCCGTCTCCTCGGCCGTGGTGGACTGCCCTCCTGCGCTCCGCGCCGAGCGGAACGTCCGGAAGGACCGGACGTTGTTCGCGCGTCCCCTGGCGATCATCGGGTAGCGGCTCCTCCACAGGTTCGCCGTGGCGAGAGCATACGTGTTGTTACTCCTTAGTAGGTAGCGCGGAGCCGTCACGGTTGTGCGACGTGTGAGCCATGCCTACATCACGCGGCCCACGCGTGACAGACTGCGACGAGCGTGAAGAGTGTTCATCAGGAGGTCACCTTGACCGAGACTGCCCGCAACGTCGCCGACCTGGTCAGCGCTTCAGCGCTGCGCGGCCCGCAGCACGCCGCGTTGATCGACGCGACAGCCGGCAAGCAGTACACCTGGTCACAGGTGGACGCGGCGGTGAACGCGCAGGCCCACGCCCTGGCCGCCGCGGGCGTCACCCCAGGCGACCGGGTCGTCGTCCGCCTCCCCACGAGCCCGGAGTTCTGCGCAGCCGTCTTCGGCGTCCTCCGCGCGGGCGGCGTGGTGGTCCCCGCAGGCCCCGGCCAGCCTCTACGCGAACTCGAGCGCCTGATCGAGGACAGCGGCGCCCGACTCCTCATCGGCGACGGCGGCGGAGCCGACATCACCACCCTCGACGCCCAGTCCCTGGACGTCGAGGCCGGAGCCCCCTTCACCACCCTCACCGGTGACGAAGACCTAGCGGTCCTCGGCTACACGAGCGGCACCTCCGGCGTCCCCCGAGGCGCGATGCTCACCCACCGGGCCTTGATCGCGAACGTCACCCAGTGCGCGGCCCTCCGCCCGGCCCCGGTGACAGCGGGCGACCGCGTCCTCCTGGCCCTCCCGCTCTTCCACGTCTACGGCTTGGGCCCAGGCCTCTTCCAGGTAGCGGGCGCGGGCGCCACGGCGGTGCTGCTCGAACGCTTCGACGCCGAAACCGCCCTCACCACGGTCCGGGACCACCGCATCACCACGATCGTCGGCGTTCCCCCGATGTACCAGGCAGTGCTCGCACAACCGGCAGAGCGCCTGGGCGACAGCCTCTCCACGGTCCGCCTCTTCACCTCCGGCGCGGCCCCACTCCCCAAGGGCGTCCTGGACGCCATGCGCAACGCCGTGGGCCTCCCCATCTACGAGGGCTACGGCCTCACGGAAACCGGCCCAGTGCTCACGTCCACCCTCGTGGGCGGCTTCCCCAAGCCCGGCTCGGTGGGCAGGCCCCTCCCCGGCGTGGAACTACGCCTGGTCGACACGGACGGCCGCGTACTGGACCAGGACGAGGACGAACCAGGCACGGGCCTGGTCTCGGTGAAGGGCGCCAACCTCTTCAGCGGCTACTGGCCGGACGGCCACCACGGCCCGGACGCACAAGGCTGGTTCCGCACAGGGGACGTCGGCTACCTCGACGCCGAAGGCGACCTCCACCTCGTGGACCGCGCGGGCGACCTGATCATCGTCAACGGCTTCAACGTCTACCCCCACGAGGTGGAGAAGGTCCTGGGCGAACTGGACCAGGTAGCCGAAGCGGCAGCGGTAGGCGTCCCAGACGAACGCACAGGCGAGTCGGTGAAGGCAGTGCTAGTACTGCGAGACGGCCAAGAACTCGACGCGGCCACAGTCACCCAGCACTGCGCAGCGAGGCTGGCGAAGTTCAAGGTCCCCACGATCGTCGAGTTCGCCCAAGAACTACCGCACTCGGCCACCGGCAAACTGGCCCGCTCCCGCCTCCGCCTCCCACAGTCCTAAGCCCACGACGGGACCAGCGGGCCAGTCGGTGACCGTGACAAGAGTGGCCCAAGACTTGCCAGCCACGACGGGACCAGCGGGTCAGTTGGTGACCGTGACAAGAGTGGCCCAAGACTTGGCAGCCACGACAGGATCAGCGGGTCAGTTGGTGACCGTGACAAGGGTGGCCCAAGACTTGCCAGCCACGACGGGACCAGCGGGCCGGCTGGCGAGCACGACGGTGCTGGCGCAAAGCTGGTGACCACGACGGCACTGGCACGCGCAGGCCACGGAACGTGGCCGATTTTACTCGGGGGTTTTGCCCCTTAAAATTTGTCGGGCGGCAAGCTTTCCACCTGCCGTTTTGGCCCGACAAAGGGGCAAAACGAGGGGTCCCCGAGTCAAATCGGCCACAGCACGCTGGAACGAGCGCCACCGGGCGACCCAGCTGGAACAAGAGCCGCCGGGCGACCCGCCTGGATCAAGAGCAGCCAGGTGACCCGCCTGGATCAAGAGCCGCCGGGCGACCCGCCTGGATCAAGAGTCGCCAGGTGACCCCGGCTGGATCAAGAGCCGCAGGGTGACCCCGGCTGGAACAAGAGACCCACTGGCACCATGACCACGTGACCCACCACGTAACCCTCATGACCCGCGAGAACTGCCACGCCTGCGACCAGGCCAAAGCGGACATCCAACGCATCTGCGCCGAACTCGACGTCCCCTGGACCACCGAGGACGTCGACTCCGACCGGGAACTCCGCGCCGAGTACGGCGACCGGGTCCCCGTCATCCTCATCGACGGCGAGGAGCACGGCTACTGGTCCGTCGAGGAACCCCGCTTCCGCGCCGCCCTCACCTGATTACCGTCTGCTTACAACCGCCGCTCCCGCCGGCGAACCGCCCGCGCACAGGCGTCGAATGTGCACTATGGAACCTTCAGCACAACCACCGAAGCCGCCTCGCCTCACAGCGCCGGTAGCGGCCCTCATCGGGGTGCTGGCGGTTGCCATCGCCCTCACCGTCGGCCACCTGGTCGCTGGCTTCGTCGGCCCCTCGGCCTCGCCTTTCCTCGCCGTCGGCAACACCGCGATCGACCTCACCCCTCTCCAGTTGAAGGACTTCGCGGTCCGCACGTTCGGCACCTACGACAAGCTCGTCCTCCTGGGCGGCATGGCCGTGGTCCTCCTGGGCGCGGCGGTCGTCGCGGGTCTCCTCTCCCGCCGCAACCCCCTCCCCGGCTCGATCCTCGCCGGCGCCCTGGGCCTCCTCGGCGTGGCAGCGGTCCTCGCCCGTCCCGACTCCGGCCAGCTCAGCGTCCTGGCCCCGATCGCCAGCCTCGTCGCGGGCATCGCCGTCTTCCGCTGGCTCCACCGCACCGCTCTGGCCGCCAAGGACGCCGACGCCCCCGAGGGCCGCCGCACCTTCCTCATCGCCCTCGGCGCGACGGCCGTGGGCGCGGGCCTCGCCGGTCTCGTCGGCCAGTTCCTCGGCAACCGCATCGACGTCGAGGGCTCGCGCGCCGCCGTGGGCACGATCAAGCCCACCACCCCCGCCCCCGAACTCCCGGCGGGCGCGGACTTCGCCGCGCAGGGCACCCCCAGCTTCATCACCCCGAACAACGACTTCTACCGCGTCGACACCGCGCTGAGCGTCCCCCGCCTCCGCGCCGAGGACTGGAAGCTCCGCGTCCACGGCATGGTCGACAAGGAACTCACCCTCAGCTACGACGACCTCCGCTCGCGCGACCTCGTCGAGCGCACCATCACCATGACCTGCGTCTCCAACGAGGTGGGCGGCCCGTACGTCTCGACCGCCAACTTCACCGGCGTCCTCCTCCGCGACGTCCTCATGGAGGCAGGCGTGAAGTCCGGTGCGGACCAGCTCTTCGGCACCAGCTCCGACGGCTGGACCGCGGGCACCCCCGTGGACGTCGTCATGGAGCAGGACCGCGGCGCGCTGCTGGCGCTCGGCATGAACGGCGAACCGCTCCCGGTGGAGCACGGCTTCCCGGTGCGGATGATCGTCCCCGGCCTCTACGGCTACATCTCGGCGACCAAGTGGCTCGTGGACCTCGAGCTGACCACGTTCGACGCCAAGACCTCGTACTGGATCGACCGCGGCTGGGGCAGGCTCGGCCCGATCAAGCCGATGTCCCGCATCGACACCCCCAAGGGCCTGAGCCGGATCACCGGCGGCGGCAAGATCACCGTCGCGGGCGTCGCGTGGGCCCAGCCCAAGGGCATCGCCCGCGTCGAGGTGCGCACCGACGGGGGCCCGTGGCAGGACGCCACGCTGTCCGCGGACGTCAACGACGTGTCCTGGCGGATGTGGAAGGTCGACATGGACCTGCCCGCCGGGGGTCACACGGTCGAGTGCCGCGCCACCGACAAATCGGGGTTCGTGCAGCCCCAGGCCCGTGTCGCCCCCATCCCGGACGGGGCCACCGGCTGGCATTCAGCCTTCTTCACGGTAGAAAAATAAACTCCATCGGGTGAAAGCCGAACCGGATCCCCAACCGCTTCGAACGTCCCCATGACTAGCGAAGCAGAAATCAACAAGGAGTGATCCGCGTGAGGAAGACCCAGCTCGCCATCGTCGGTGCGATTGCCGCCGCGACCCTGTCGATTGCGGCCTGTGGCAGCAGCGACACCGCCTCCTCCGGTAGCTCGTCCACCGCCGGTGCCGCGACCACCACGTCCGCAGCGGCCGCCACCTCGTCCGCCGCGTCGGCAGGCGCCTCCGACGGCGTCACCAAGACGACCGACGTGTTCGGCGCGGGCTGCGCCTCGGTCCCGCAGGACCCGGCCAACAAGGGCTCCCTGCAGGGCATGGTGTCCGACCCGGTCGCCACCGCCGCCAGCAACAACCCGCTGCTCACCAAGCTCGTCGCCGCCGTTGGCGCCGCCAACCTGGGCGACACGCTGAACTCCCAGCCCGCGATCACCGTCTTCGCGCCGTACGACCCCGCGTTCGCGGAGCTGGGCGACGCCAAGTTCGCCGAGCTGGCGGCCGACCCGGCCACGCTGGGCAAGATCCTGCAGTACCACGTCGTCGGCAAGCGCTACGACGCCAAGGGCCTCGAGGCCGCCAAGACGGTCGACTCGCTCACCGGCCAGAAGCTGACGATCGCCGGTTCCGGCGACACGATGACCGTCAACGGCGCCCCGGTGCTGTGCGGCAACATCCCCACCAAGAACGCCACCGTCTTCGTCATCGGCAAGGTTCTCACCCCGCCCGCGGCGTAGTCGCTGAAGCTTTTCCCGGAGCGGTGCCCCGAGGACGAAACAATCGTCTTCGGGGCACCGCTCCGTCTTTCTTCCGCCCGGCCGCGAATACTTCGCGAACCGGGCGTTTTCCGTTGTGCGGGATCCAAGTGGGAGTGCTATAAGCGACCGGACATCCGCGCGAAAGTGGTGAATTCATCCCATCACCGGTCGAAAGGCGCTGAACTGAATCGGTAGAGGCCCTCCCACCCCCGCAGGAAGCGCGATGATCGTCACCCGATCCGTGGTCCGACGTGCAGGTGACGGGCTGTGACCAGCGGGCGAGCCGTCGGCGCGCGAAGATCGCCGACTTTGTGCATACCTTCACAAGCGGTACGGTGGTGGTGTCACACCGTCAGATGCCGGAGCGGTTTCACCGCTCGATGCCGACGGGTCCGTGCGTCGACTTTCGTGTGTTGTGAGGAGTTCCAGCGTGGTGGCTCAGCGGGGCGAGGGTGACGAGGTCGTGACCACCACCCCGGGAGCGCCCGCCGTCCAAGGGGCCCCGGTCGTCCCGGAGCAGGACGAGGTAGTCGTCCGCGAACGCGCCCGCGCCATCCCGGAGGCCGCCGTCGCGCGGCTCGCCGTGTACCTGCGCGTGCTGTCCGGCATGGTCGACCAGGGCGTGACGACGATCTCCAGCGAGGAGCTGTCCGCGGCCGCCGGGGTCAACTCGGCGAAGCTCCGCAAGGACCTCTCCTACGTCGGCTCGTACGGGACCAGGGGCGTCGGCTACGACGTCGAGGTGCTCGTCAGCCACATAGAGCGCATCCTCGGCCTGACCCGCAAGCACAGCGTCGCGGTCGTCGGCATCGGTAATCTTGGTCACGCGCTCGCCAACTACGGCGGGTTCCAGAGCCGCGGCTTCCCCGTCGCCGCCCTCTTCGACGTCGACGAGGACCTGACCGGCGTGCCCGTGGGTGGCATACCTGTCAACCACATCGACGACATCACGGCGGTCTGCGTCGAGCGCGAGGTGTCGATCGGCGTCATCGCGACGCCGCCCCAGGCCGCGCAGGCGGTCTGCGACCGTTTGGTATCCGCAGGCGTGCAGTGCATCCTGAACTTCGCACCCGTCGTCCTCCAGGTCCCGGACGACGTCGAGGTGCGCAAGGTCGACTTGGCGGTCGAGATGCAGATCCTGTCGTTCCACGTGGCGCGGCGGGCCGACGAGGCCTCGGCCGAGCAGGCGGCGAACGACGTGATCAACGGAGTGGGCGTGGACAGGGTGGTGATTCGCCCGTGAGTGCGCGAATCGGCTCGACCGCGAGCCGAACGGCTCGCGGAGACGTGGTGACGGCATGAGTGTGCTTGTCGTCGGTCTCTCGCACCGCACCGCCCCCGTCCCCGTGCTCGAACGGGTCACCGTCGCCGAGCCGGACCTGGGCAAGGTCCTGGACGAGCTGCTGCGCTGCCCCGGTGTCTCCGAGGCCATGCTGCTCTCGACCTGCAACCGCGTCGAGGTCTACGCCGTCGTCGAGACCTTCCACGGCGGCATGAACGACGTCGTCGGTGTTCTCGCAGCTCAGGCGGGCGCCGAGCCCACCGAGCTGTTCGAGCACCTCTACGTGCACTACGCCGCCGCCGCGGTCGAGCACGTCTTCCGCGTCGCGGGCGGCCTGGACTCCATGGTCGTCGGCGAGGCCCAGATCCTCGGCCAGCTCCGGTCGGCCTACACGACCGCGGACGGCGCGGGCACGGTCGGCCGCACGCTGCACGAGCTGGCGCAGAACGCCCTGCGCGTCGGCAAGCGCGTGCACACCGAGACCGGCATCGACCACGCGGGCGCCTCCGTCGTCTCCGAAGCCCTCTCCGACGCCGAGACCGAGCTGGGCGGCCTCGCGGGCCGCCGCGCCCTCGTCGTCGGCGCGGGTTCCATGGGCGGTCTCGCCACCGCCCACCTGCGCCGCGCCGGCATCGGCGAGGTCGTCATCGCCAACCGCACGGCCGCCAACGGCGCCCGGCTGGCCCAGTCGCTGATCGCCGAGGGCGTGCCCGCCAGCTCCGTCGACCTCGTCGAGCTGCGCTCCGAGCTGGCCGACGCGGACGTCGTGTTCGCCTGCACCGGCTCGATGGAGACCGTCGTCGGCGTGGAGCTGCTGGCCAGCGCCCTGCTGGACCGCGACCCGAGCCGCCCGCTGGTCGTCTGCGACCTCGGCCTGCCCAAGGACGTCGACCCCGCCGCCGCCGACCTGGCGGGCGTGACCGTGGTCGACCTCGAAACGCTCCAGCGCAGGCTGACCGACGCCCCCACCGGGCAGGACGCCGCGCGCGCCACCGAGATCATCGGCGAGGAGGTCCGCGGCTACCTCGCGGGCCAGCGCTCCGCCGAGGTGACCCCCACCGTCACGGCGCTGCGCAAGCGCGCCGCCGAGGTGGTCGACGCCGAGCTGCTGCGCCTGGACACGCGGCTGCCGGAACTGGACGCCGCCGTGCGCGGTGAACTCGCCAAGACCGTCCGCAGGGTCGTCGACAAGCTCCTGCACACCCCGACCGTGCGCGTGAAGGAGCTGGCGTCGGCTCCCGGCGGCGCCGGGTACGCGGAAGCGCTGCGCGAGCTGTTCGGGCTCGACCCGCAGACCCCCAACGCCGTCAGCCAGCCCCACATGACGCAAGCCACCGGAGACCCGCTCGCGGGGTCGCGCACGAATACAGGTGAGAAGCGGTGAACCGCATCCTCAGGATCGGCACCCGCGGGAGTGCACTGGCACTCGCGCAGACCGGCCACGTCGCCGAAGTTCTGGAGAAGGCGGGCGCCCACGTCGAGATCGTCGTGGTCTCCACGCCGGGCGACCGCTCCTCCGCGCCCATCGCGGAGATCGGCGTCGGTGTCTTCACCTCCGCGCTGCGCGACGCGCTGGCCGGTGGCGAGATCGACATCGCCGTGCACTCGTACAAGGACCTGCCCACCGCACCGGACCCCCGTCTGGTGCTCGCCGCCGTGCCGCCCCGCGAAGACCCGCGGGACGCGCTCGTCGCCCGCGACGGCCTCACCCTCGGGGAGCTGCCCGTCGGATCGACCGTCGGCACCGGCTCGCCCCGGCGGGCCGCGCAGCTCGAAGCGCTCGGCCTGGGACTCACCATCGTCCCGCTGCGCGGCAACGTCGACACCCGCATCCGCAAGGTCGCCGACGGGGAGCTCGACGCCGTCGTGCTGGCCCGTGCGGGGATCGCGCGCCTCGGCCGCACCGCCGAGATCACCGAGACCTTGGAGCCGATCCAGATGCTCCCCGCGCCCGCCCAGGGCGCTCTAGCAGTGGAATGCCGGGTCGACGACGTCGACACCGAGCACCTCCTTCAGTCCACTTTGGACGACTCGTCCAGTAGGGCCGCGGTAACCGCGGAGCGCGCCATGTTGGCCGCGCTCGAAGCTGGTTGCAGCGCGCCGGTCGGCGCACTGGCCGATGTGGTGGAAGACCTCGACGACGACGGTGCGGTTGTCTACCGCATCTCGTTGCGCGGGGTCGCGGCGACTCCGGAGAACGAGATGCTCCGGGCCTCCGCCACCGGTGACTTGACCGCAGCAGAGGAACTCGGCCGCGCGCTGGCCGCCGAGTTGCTCGACCTCGGGGCCGCGGTGCTCAGCGGCCCAGAGGCGTAGATGGGGAGTGCCCTGATGACCCGCGCACGCAAGACCCCCGGCCGAGTCGCATTCGTGGGCTCCGGCCCCGGCGACACCGGGCTGCTCACCGTCCGGGCCCACGACCTGCTCGCGAGGGCTGAACTCGTGGTCGCGGACCCCGATGTGCCAAGCGACATCGTCGCGCTGGTGCCAGAGGGCGTCGAGGTCAGGCCCGCCGTGGGCGAGCCCGCCGACGTGGCCAAGGACCTGGTCGCCGAGGCGAAGAACGGCCACACCGTCGTCCGGCTCGTCGCGGGCGACCCGCTCACGCTCGACTCGGTGGTGAAGGAGGCGCAGGCCGTCTCCCGCACCAGCATCGCGTTCGACGTGGTGCCGGGAGTTCCCGCCGGCACCGCGGTGCCCGCTTACGCGGGTGTCGCGCTCGGCGCCGTGCACACCGAGGTCGACGTCCGCGGCACGGTGGACTGGGCGGGCCTCGCGGCCGCGCCCGGCACGCTCGTGCTGCACGCCAGCGGCAGCCACCTCGCCGAGGCGGCTTCGTCGCTGGTCGAACACGGCGTCGCACCGCAGACCCCGGTCGCGGTGACCGTCGACGGCACCGGCTTCGGCCAACGCACCATCGACACCACGCTCGCCTCGCTGGCCTCGGACGCGGGTGACCTCTCC
>Ga0247771_1000024_pt1 | contig 78639 bp, 80 predicted proteins | sample UWRJL197509C6_FD_179948 | JGI IMG/M metagenome (GOLD analysis project Ga0247771, IMG submission 179948) | Plant litter microbial communities from Arlington Agricultural Research Station in Wisconsin, United States - UWRJ-L197-509C-6 | ecosystem: Environmental > Terrestrial > Plant litter >... | reverse complement strand
CGCGAATCCGCCGATGTCGTCGAGGAGGTCACGTCCTGTGGACGGGGCGTCCGACCTTCCAGGCGCCCGAACGACCTCGTAGCCGTGGGGCGTCCGCTCGCGATCCAGCGGACCGGCGGAGGTTCGTCGCGTGTAGAGGACGACCTCGTGTCCGTCCAGGCCGAGGATCGAGGAGAGTTCGGCCACGTACGTCCTGTCCTCGTCGCCGTCCGACTCCCAGGACGCGGCGACCATCGCGATCCGCATTCACCGCCCCCGCGCGATTCCGTCGACCAGCGTCATGGCAGGCGATGACGGGCGCAGAACGGGAGAAAGTTCTTGGCACGCCGTCTTGAGAAGAAACACCACCGGGGCACCCCGCAACCTGTTCGGTCGAAACCGCGGGGTCAGGGCGGCGCTGAACGTCCAGCACCCCCAGTTTACCGCTGCGCTTCGCGGAGCACTCGGCGAAGCGCAGCGGCGGGTCGCGGGGCCGCGCTGAGCAGCGCCCAAGACGACGAACGTCCGTGCGGCCGTGGGGACAGCCCCCTACTTCGCGGAGGCGCTGCGCAGTGCGAGCGGATCGCGCGGTGCGTCGGCCTTCGCGGCGATCATGCGCGCACCGAGTTCCTGCAGGCGCTTGCGGCTCAGGGCCTCGCGGACCTGGGGGAACCACTCCTGCTCTTCTTCTTCGACGTGGTGGCGCACGTTCTCCGTGAGCACGGTGACCTTCGCGTCGAAGTTCTCCGCTTTCGGGTCCAGTTCCCGCAACTCGGACAGCATCCACGCGACGACGTGGTGCTCCTCGACGCTCTCCAGGACGTGGTCCTCGGTCTCGGGCACGGCCTCGCGGGCCGCGGGGTAGAAGATCTCCTCTTCGACGTAGGCGTGCACCGTCAACTCGTGGATGATGGAGTCGACGAGCTTCCTCTTCTCCTCGAGGGCATCGTCGTCCGCCTTCTCGAACCGCTTGAACAACTTCTCGACGGTCTTGTGGTCCTCTTTGAGCAGGACGATCGCATCGGTGGACATCGTTTGCCTCACTTGACCTCGGGTGATCACCGCGGTGGACGGGTGGCGGCGCCCGAGGGGCGGATCGCGTCCCGTTCGGTGTTCATGTCGGCGGCTACCCCTGTGCGAACGGCGCAAACAAATGCCCCGCGCGACGAGGTGTGGGCGTGACCAGCGAGCGGGTACCGGTTCGGGCGGTGCCGGATGTCCACCGGCCACCACCCGAATCCGTCTCCCGCAGACACATGGAGGAGTGCGTTCATGGTCCCGCACTCCCAGGGGTACCGCTTGATGAGAGGGGTCGGGATTCGACCACCGCGGGCCGCCGCCGCTCGGAACGGGCCGCGGGTCGCGACGCCGAGGGTCAAGATCGACCGGACGGCCGTGCAAGAGGTAGAATCGGGCTGTCCTCCGCCGGGAGCGCCTTGACCTCGCCCTCACGACGATGTGCTGTCACGCGAGCAGTCAGGCCGCCCTTCCCTCGTGCCGCGGTGCGCGTGGTGAACCGGGTGGTCGGCCGGGAGCCGGGTATGACATCCCCCGAGCACGACTCCAGTTCCACCACGAGCCCCTCGTTAGTTCCGGGCGAGCTCTCGGTGATGGCGGCTGAGCCACCCTCGTCGACACCGGTGCCCTTTCCCCGCCCGGCCCCGCCAGGAGCGGTCGACCGCGGTCGCCCTCCGGAGCTGATCGTCACGACACTGACCAGCAACCAGGTGGTGGTGCTGGTCGTGGCCGGGGACGTCGACCGGGCCACCGCGCCGATCCTGCACCGCGCCCTCGAATCGGCCGCTGTGGTGAGTCCGGGACTGGTCGTGGTCGACCTGTCGGCCGTGAAGTTCTTCGCGTGCGCCGGACTGTCGTCGCTGGTCGCCGCCCAGCACAGGGCAGGGGACCGCGACCGACTGCGGGTGGTGGCGAGCAGGCGAGCGGTACGGCGTCCGCTGGAGCTGACCGGCCTGGACGAGTGGTTGACCGTCTGCCGGAACCGGGCGGAAGCGCTGACACCGCTGCGCGGCAGCCGGTAGAGGACTGCCGCGTTCCGCCGTCGCGGGAACGCGGCGGAGTGACGCGGTGCGCCGGATCCGGTTTGGCCGGACTCCCGCGAGCACATCCACCGGGTGAGCTCTCCGCACCGGCACGACCGCCACAACGGAATGGAACCCATGACGCAGAACGAAAACCTCGCTGCCCTGTCGAACGCCGGTGTCGCCGTGTGGCTCGACGACCTCTCCCGCGACCTCGTCCACGGCGGCGACCTGCGGAAGCTGGTCGACGAGCACTCCGTGGTCGGCGTGACCTCTAACCCCTCGATCTTCGCCGCCGCGATCAGCGGCTCGAAGTCCTACGACGACCAGCTGCACGCCATGGCCGTGCGCGGGATCACCGTCGAGGAGGCGCTGCGGGTGATCACGGCCGCCGACGTCCGGGACGCCTGCGACGTGCTCGCCCCGGTCGCCGCGCGCACGGGCCGGGACGGCCGCGTGTCCCTTGAGGTCGCGCCCTCGTTGGCCCACCACACCGACGCGACCGCCGCCGAGGCCGCGCACCTGTGGTGGCTGGTCGACCGCCCGAACCTGTTCATCAAGATCCCGGCCACCGTCGAGGGCCTGCCCGCCATCACCGAGACGATCGCCAACGGCATCAGCGTCAACGTCACCCTGATCTTCAGCCTCGAGCGCTACCGGGCGGTGATGGAGGCGTACCTCGCCGGGTTGGAGAAGCGCGCGCTCGACCCCGACGCGTCCTTTGAGGGGATCGAGAGCGTCGCGTCGTTCTTCGTGTCCCGAGTGGACACCGAGATCGACCAACGCCTCGACGACCCCTCGCTCAAGGGCAAAGCCGGTGTCGCCAACGCCCAACTCGCCTACCAGGCCTACGAGGAGGTCTTCTCCTCCGACCGCTGGAAGGCGTTGGAAGCGCGGGGCGCGAGCAAGCAGCGCCCGCTGTGGGCCTCCACCGGGGTGAAGAACCCCGAGTACAGCGACACGCTGTACCTGTCGGAGCTGGTCGCCCCCGACTCGGTGAACACGATGCCGGAGAAGACGATGCTGGCCTTCGCCGACCACGGCGTGCTCGGCCGCCCGGTGGGGGAGACCTACGCCGACGCGGCTGCCGTGCTCCAAGCCGTGACCGACGCCGGGGTCGACCTCGACGACGTCTTCGCGGTGCTGGAGGACGAGGGCGTGCGGAAGTTCGCCGACGCCTGGGACGACCTGACCACCTCCGTCCGGGAACAGCTGGAGGACAAGGCCTGACGGTTCAGCGGGCCGTGAACACCTGGTGGGCGCTCAGCACGACGCGGTAGCCCATCAGGAAGACGACGTGCACCAGGAACAGCCACAACGCGACGGCGGCCACGACGCCCGCTGTGGTCAGGCCGCCGAACGGGATGCTCCAGTCCAGCGGTATCGCGAGGAACACCACGAACCCGTGCAGGAAACCGGTCAGCACGGCCCCGATCGTGAACCCGGCGATCAGCGACGCCCGCGTCGGGAGCACGGACGGGCCGGTGAACTCGACGACGAGGAAGACGACCACGGAGACCAGCACCCAGTCCACGTGGAACGACACGACCACACCGAGCACCGTCGACCACCCGCCCGCCTCGTACAGCGGGCCCACCCAGGGCACGACGGCCAAGGCCAAAGCGAGCAGCCCCGAACCGGCGAGCAGCACCGGGAGGAACCCGAGTCGGCCCGCCCACCCGGTGAACCCGGTCGGCCGTTCGCCCGCGGCCTGCACGAGAGCACGGCGCAGCCCCTCGCCGTACATGCTCGCGGGGACCAGCGCGGTCAGGAGTGCGGGCCAGGCGATGCCGGTCGCCGCTCGCGCGAGGGCGACGAGCGGCGTGGTGGCGTCGTGGGCGGCGGGCAGCGCGTCGCCGAGGTTTCGAGCGTGGTCGAGGACGGCCTCGTCGCCGATGACCAGCGCCGCACCGCGCAGGAACAGCAGCAGCATCGGCACGACGGCCAGCACGGAGAAGAACGTGAGCCCGGCGGCCCACAGCGTCAGGTCGCGACCGCGCAAAGCCTCGGCGCAGTGGGCCAGTACTCCGCGGACGAGTGAACGGAGTGCGGTCATCCCCGCCAGGTACCCGCGCGGCGGCCATCCCACCCGCTGTCGAGCAGTCGGAGTGCCACCGGCCTTACCGTAGGCGGATGACCAGCGACGGCCAGGACTCGCCCGAGGATCCGGTCGCCGGGTGGTCGCGGTTGCACGGCGAGGACGTCAGCGGCAACAGGGTGGTCGTCGTCTGGTTGCGGGTGGTGCACCGGCTGGCCGCCGGTCGACTGCTCGGCCGAGCGAACCCCGACGTGCTGTCCGCGGCCGGGGTGCTCGCCGCCGTTGGTGCGGTGACCGCCGTCAGCGCGCGGTGGCCGTTGGTGGCGCTGGTCCTCGTCTTGGCGACGGGTGTGCTGGACGGGCTCGACGGAGCCGTCGCGCTGCGCACGGGACGTGCGAGACCACTGGGCGCCGTGATCGACGCCGTGGCCGATCGCCTGGCGGACCTGTGCCTGGTGGGAGTGCTGGTGGTGCTGGGAGCCGATCCGCGACTGGGGATCGGCCTGGCCGCGGCGGTGTTGCTGCACGAGTACGCCCGGACGAAGGCGCAGAGCGTCGGGATGGGATCGGCCGGGGCGATCACGGTCGCCGAGCGGCCGACCAGGGTGATCATCGTGCTGGTCGCGTGCGGGGGCGCGGGGCTCGCACCGGCGGGCACTCCGGGCACGAGTTGGAGTTGGGGGCTGGTCTGCGGGGTGCTGTGGGCGGCGTGCGTGGTCGTCGGCGGTGTTCAGCTGGTCATCGGGATTCGCCGCGCCCTCACCGGCCGTCCCCTGGTGGACTCAGGCGGGACCGATCAGCGTGGCGACGATCGCGGCCGACATCGCGACCAGCGGTAGCCCGCCGCCGGGATGGGCCGACCCGCCGACCAGGTGGAGACCGGGCACCGGACTCCGGTTGGCCGGGCGCAGGAGCGCCGCGCGGGCGCCGTTGGACGAGGAACCGTAGATCGACCCGCCGACCGACCCGGTGTCGCGCTCCCAGTCGGCCGGGGTGCGGATCTCGCGCCACAGCACCCGTGACCGGACGTCCAGCCCGCGGCGTGCCATCACCCGGAGGACGTGGTCGGCGTAGTCCTCGGCGAGACCCGGTCGATCCCAGTCGACGTGGTCCGCGCCGTGCCGAGGCGCGTTCACCAGCACGAACCACGCCTCGCCGTCCGGCGGGCGCACGGCGGGATCCGGTGGTGCGCACACGTAGACCGCCGGATCGGCGACCGGCTCCGGGTGGGCACCGAAGATCGAGTCGAACTCGGCGTCGTAGCGGTCGGGGAACAACACCCGGTGGTGCCTGGGATCAGGGGTTCGGCCGCGCAACGCCAGCAGCAGCACGAAACCCGACAGCGACGGTTGGACCCGCCGCAGCGCCTTGCGGGGCTTGGCGGCTCGACGATCGGACACCAGATCGCGGTACAGGTGCGTCGCGTCGACGTCGGACACGACGAGGTCCACGGCGAGCCGTTCGCCATCGGGCAGCCTCACCCCGGCCACCGCTCCGCCCTCCGTGTCGATCGCCAGGACCGGCGTGTCGAAGCGGAACCGGACGCCCAGCAGCACGCACCGCTCGAACACCGCGTCGGCGAGTCGGCGCAGCCCGCCGGAGACGTACCAGCCGCCGAACCGCTGCTCGACGAACGGGATCACCGACATCAGCGCGGGAATCCGCCGCGGGTCCGAGCCGGTGTAGGTGGCGTAGCGGTCCAGCAGCATCCGCGTCCTCGGATCCCGCAGGCGTCGCGTGCCCAGCGTGCGCAACGTTCGCCACGGCGCGAGCGCCATGAGGTCCCGCACACCCGCCGAGCGGCGAACGACGTCCCGCACCCCACCGAGCGGGCGTTGCAGCACGGGTTCCCCGACCAACCCCCACAACCGCTCCGCGTCCTCCATCACGGACCGCCACTCCCCGGCGGCCAGTGCACCGAACGCCTCCACCAGCGCGGCGTCGAGGTCTTCCTCGTCGTGCGGGATGTCCGCGGTGGACCCGTCGGGGAACCGGTAGTGGCACACCGGGTCGACGGGGACGAGGTCGAGCACCTCCTCCAGCGGTGCCCCGGTGTCGGCGAACAGCGCGCGGAACACAGCGGGCAGCGTCAGCAGGGACGGACCGGTGTCGAAGGTGAACCCGTCCCGCGAGAACACCCCCAGCTTGCCGCCGTAGGTCGCCGCCCGCTCGAACACCGTCACCTGGTGACCGGTCGCGGCCAGCCTCGCGGCCACGGCCAACCCGCCCATGCCCGCGCCCACCACCGCCACCCGTGCCACCTCAGCGACCCCCTCGGAGCGAACGGCCCTTCCACGTCACGAGCCCACGGCGTCGAGCTCGCCAGGAACCGGCCATCAGTGACAGCAGCAGCCCCACCGACACCGGATGCGCGACCGCGTCGGGCCACACCCGTCCACCGGTGCTCCGAGCGGCGACCACGCGGCTCACCACGCCCGCGCAGTACCCCACCGCGCCCGCTCGTGAGCCCGCGACGGCCGCGAGCGGCGGCACCAGGTACAGCCACGCCAGCACGATGCCCGCCGCCACCGCCGCGGCCGGGTTGGCCGTCGCCGACCACAGCGACTTCTCGTAGCCGAGCCGGACCTCGGACCACCCCTCGTACATCCGGCAGGACGCGATCCCGCTGCCGTCGGCGACGATCCCGCGTCCCCCGGACCGCTTGACCGCGCGCATCACCGCCAGGTCGTCGAGCACCTCCGAGTCGATGCCCTCGTACCCGCCCGCCCGGCGCAGCGCGGCGGCGTCGAAGACGAGGAACTGCCCGTTCGCGGCCGACAGTTCGGGGCGGGGCGATCGTTCGGCCAGTCGCAGCGGCAGGAACACCAACCACGACCACTGCAACAGCGGCTGCACCAGGCGCGTGGCGACGTCGTCGGCCAACTGCCGCGGGAACGGTGAGACGGCGTCGAGTCGCAGGTCCCGCAACAGGTCGACCGCCGCGGCGACGGCGTCCGGTGCCAGCACGACGTCGGCGTCGACGTACACCAGCACCGAGCCGTTCGCCTCCCGCGCGAGCCGGGCGCACGCGAGCGGCTTGCCCGGCAGACCGGCGGGCGGGGGCTCACCGGTGACGATCCGCACGCGGGAATCCCCGTCCGCTGCCCGCTTGACCACGTCCGCGGTGCCGTCGGACGACCCGTCGTCCAGCACGACGATCTCCAGGTCGGCGATTCCGCGCTGCGCGAGGAGCGATCGGATGGTCGGGGTGACGCGGTGGGCCTCGTCCCGCACCGGGAGCAGCAAGGACACCCGTTCGGCACAGGGCTTGGCCGGTACTCGCGGTCGTCGCACCAGGCCGGCGTTCACCAGCGTGTGCGCGGCCAGCAGGACCGACGCCGCGGACGCCGAGAGGACCAAGGACGAGAGCGCTGTCCTGGTCATCGATTCGCCCGCCAGACCGCCGCGGCGAACGGCAACGCCACCGCACCCATCGCGATCCCGCCGACCAGCGAGACCCACGGTCGACCGAAGAACGCGGTGTGCGCCCACACCGAGGACCCGTAGGTCCACAGGTACAACACCGGTGCCGGCCCGAACCGCAGGCGGAGTTCCGCGGAGCGTCCGACACCGACGTGCAGGGCGGCGATGATCGCCACGGCGACGAGCAGCCAGCCCGCGTAGTTGGTCAGCGGCACTCCGGTGACACCGGGTAGGGACGGGGTCGGCGTCGTCCACGTCCAGTGCCCCGCGTCGACCATCTGCGGATCCAGGAAGACGTCCCAGGACACCAGGGCCCATGCCCCGACGAGCGCGACCGGCCACGTGCGGGTCGACGTCGTCAGCGCGCGACCCACCAGCAACGCGGGCCACGACATCATGATCCACGCCAAGGGGACCACCAGGGGAACCCCGACCAGTTCGACACCGAGCGTGCCGCTGTACTCGTAGGAGCCGAAGGGGAATCCGGTGTGGACGCCGACGGTCTCCGCCAACAGCCCGCCACCGCCCGCGACGAGCACGAGCAGACCCGCCGCGCGCAAGCCGAACCGGGCGGTCGCGTCGCAGACCGAGGCGACCGCGAACGCCGCCACGGCCAAGACGGTGGTCGTCAGCCGGTCGTCCGGTTCGGCCTTCGAGTAGAGGATCTGCGCCACCACGACCACCGCGCCGAAGAGCCACGCCAGCAGACCGACCGCGAGAGTTCTCCCCCGCACCACAGGGATTTCGGGCATGCGGGTGGATGCCATGGTGTGGACCCTAGCCGCCCGCCACCACACCGGCACGACAGCGGAGAGCACGTGATCCGGATACCACCGGCTGTCATGCCGAACCCGGTGGGAGGTGCGAGCATCGGACGATGGTCCCCCTCCGCACCGCGCCGTCCGCCCACCGGGAACCGAGCAGACCCGGACGCGACCGCAGCGCGGTGGCGGCGTTCGCGCACCCCGGCCTGCCGTCCGCCGAGCACCTGCGGGACCGACCGGCGGTCGCCGTGGTCGGTGGGGGAATCGCCGGGGTCACGGCCGCGGTGGCGCTGGCCGAACGCGGCGTGGCCGTCCAGCTCTTCGAACGCGAGACCTCGCTCGGCGGCCGTCTCCGCGGCTGGACGACGGGGAACGGCGAAACCATGACCAGGGGTTTCCACGCGTTCTTCCGCCAGTACTACAACCTGCGCTCCCTGCTGCGGCGCGTGGATCCCGACCTCGGCCTGCTGCGCCCGGTCGCCGACTACCCGCTGCTGCACCGGGACGGCACCACGGAGAGCTTCGCCGGACTGCCGAAGACCCCACCGTGGAACGTCGCCGGTTTCGTGTTGCGCAGCAAGACGTTCACCATCGACGGTCTGCGCCGGATGAACCCCACGAACGCCGCCCGCCTGTTCGACGTGTCCGTCCCGGAGACCTACCTCGACCTCGACGGGATCGACGCCGCGTCGTTCCTGGACGACATCGGCTTCCCCGAAGCGGCCCAGCACCTGGCGTTCGAGGTGTTCTCCCGCAGCTTCTTCACCGATCCCCGCGCCCTGTCGGCCGCCGAACTCGCCACGATGTTCCACATCTACTTCCTGGGGTCCAGCGAGGGCTTGCTGTTCGACGTTCCGCGCGGTCCTTTCCCGCACACCCTGTGGGAGCCGCTGCGCCGCTACCTCGAATCCCTCGACGCCCGTGTCCGCACCGCCACACCGGTCGACGAGATCCGCAGGCTGCCGTCCGGGTACCGGGTGCACACCGGCGACACGCAGGTCGACGTGGACGCGGTCGTGCTCGCCTCCGACGTCTCGGGCTTGCGACGCCTCATCGCGGCGTCCCCGACCCTGGGCGACATGGCTTGGCGGTCGGGGATCGACGCGCTGCGGACCGCCCCGCCGTTCCTCGTCAGCAGGCTGTGGTTGGACCGGCCCGCGCGCTCCGATCGCGCTCCCTTCCTCGGCACCAGCGGGTTCGCCTACCTGGACAACATCAGCGTGCTGGACGCGTTCGAGGACGAGGCGCGCGCCTGGCGCGACCGCACCGGAGGGTCGGTGGTCGAGCTGCACGCCTACGCCCTGCCGGAGGACTTCGACCAGGACGCCGTGGTGCGCGACGTCGTCGGCGACCTCGGGCTGGTCTACCCCGAACTGCGGGGCGCGGGCGTCCGGCACGTGGAGCACGTGGTGGCCGACGACTGCCCGCTGTTCGCGCCCGGCACGTTCCACCGGCGGCCCTCTGTCATGACGACCGACCCCACCCTCGTGGTGGCCGGTGACCTCGCCAGGATCGACCTGCCGGTCGCGCTCATGGAACGGGCCGCCACCACGGGCTTCCGCGCCGCGAACGCGCTGCTGGCCGGGTGGGGTGTGCGGGGCCACGAGCTGTGGACGGTCGCGAACGGCGGTCGGTCGCCGATGCTCAGGCGCGCCGCCCGTCGTTCGCGTCAGGCGTCCTGACCGGGAGGGCCCGCGTCACGCCGGGAGATTTCCCTTGGCGCGCAACGCGTAGCGGCGTTCGGCGTAGTCCATGTCGTCCCGCCACAACCTCTTCGCGGCCCAGCGCATCACCGGCCGGAGCGCGGGGGCACCCGCGCGGGCGACCGCGAAGCCGCGCTGCGGTGAGTGGGCGATCGTCGCCTCGACCACGGCGGTGCGGGCCAGCCCGTCCGAGCCGGGCGACAGGGGAGTGGCGTGCGTTTCGACCACGCTGCCCCGACCCTCGCCCTCGACGATGTGCATGACGATCGTCCGCGGTTCCGGACAGGTGAACGCGGCCACCACGGGGATGCCGATCCGCCCGGCGAGCCGGAACGTCACCTCGACCAGGAACCTGTCGTCCTGCTCGGTCGGCGTTTCCAGCACGGTCAGGTTCGCGAACGAGTACGGGTGGAACCACGAGCCGTGCCACGGGTCGAGCCGGTTGGCCATCACGTCCTCGGGCTCGCAGCGGCCCACCACGGTGACGACCGCGTCGACCGACCCCAGGGGCGGCCGGTCGGACAGCACCGGTCCGGGCAGCGGTTCCTCACCACCGACCTCGTCCAACCGCACCCACACCAGCACACCGTCGTCGTGCGCCGGGTAGGGACGCCAGGAGCCGAACTTCTCGCCTCCCAAGGCCAATCCGTGCCACCGGCAGACGACCTTGCCCTGGTGCACGGCGCCGTCGCACAGCGGTGCGCCCAGGTGCGGACAGGCCCCCGGCCCGGCCAGCAGACCACCGTCGCCGTCGCGCCACACGACGACCTCGTGACCCGATATGCCGCGGCCGAAGGGTTTTCCCGCCGTCACCTGGCGGCTCGCACCGACGACGAACCAGTTTCCGGACGGTCTGGCCAGGGCACGGGCGAGCGCGGACTCGATCAGCGCGGGCTTGGCGTCCTGCCAGGTGGGCCGCTGCTCCGGCCACGGCTTGCTGCGGAACACGCGGAGCGGGATGCGATCGGACATGCGCGGCTCCCAGGAGTGGTCAAGCGGAACGAGCCAGCACGGACTTCGCCAGTGCGGGCAGGGCGATCGCCAGCCGCCTGCCGCCCGAGACGACGACCCGGCGTGCCAGCACGTCGTAGCCGGCTTCGGCGATCAGGTCCAGAATTCGGCCGTACAACCGGAAAGCGGTGCTGACGCACGGTCTCGACCGCGGCGCCAGCAGGGCGATCCCCGGTTCGGCCTCGCGGTACACCGCCCGTGCGCGGGAAACCTGGTGCTCCACCGCGCGACGAACGCGTGGATCGGAACGGCCCGTCCGGCGGGCGTGCTCCAACCGCGCTCGGTCCACACCGAACGCGGCCAGCTCGTCCAACGGCAGGTAGACGCGCCCCCGATCGAGGTCCTCGCCGATGTCGCGCAGGAAGTTGGTCAGTTGGAACGCCACTCCCAGCGCCGCCGCGGCGGGTTCGGCCTCCGCCCTCGGCACGCTGGTGCCCAGCACCGGCAACACCTGAAGTCCGATGACGGCGGCCGACCCGTGCACGTACTCGGCCAGGTCGGCGTAGGTCGGGTACTCGGTGACCGTCAGGTCCATCCGCATGGACGCGAGGAAATCGGCGAAGTGGCGGTGGTCGATGTCGTGGCGCCGCGCGGTGTCCACCACCGCGGCGACCACCGGGTCGTCGCTCCGCCCCGTCGCCAACCCCGCGAGCAAGGCCTCCTCCACCGCGGCGAGTTCCGCCGCGCGCTCGGCCGCCGTCCGTCCGTCGTGCACCTCGTCCACGATGTCGTCGACCCAGCGGGCGAACCCGTACAGCGCGTGGATCGCGGGCCGCTGCTCACGGCTGAGCAGCCGGGTCGCGAGGTAGTACGTGCGCCCGTGCACGGAGTTGAGGGTGCGGCACCGCGCGTAGGCGAGCCGCAGCACGGGGTCCGTGATCGCGGCAGCGTCGAGTTCCCGTGCGACCGACATGGTGAACGCTGGTCCTTTCGCAGGTTTCCCGTTCCACGCTAGGCCTCCGGGACGAGCCCCGCACGACGGCCGGGCTGTCATGCGGAGTGCGCCGGGTGCTGCTTAGCTCGGCACTCCAACGACTTCCCTGGAGGCGATGATGTCGCTGGCACCCTCGCCCGGTGACACCGCGCTGGACGACGGCGGAGCGTTCCGGTCGCTGCACGACGAACTCCGGATCTTCTTCGACAGCCGACCGCACGCCGACCTCGCACCCGAACTGGTCGACGAACTCGCCCGGCTCGTGCTCGCGGGCGGCAAGCGCGTCCGGCCGACGTTCGCCTGGTGGGGCTGGCGTGCCGCGGGCGGTGACGCCGACGGTCCGCTCGCCCGGACCACCGTGCGCGCGCTGGTCGCACTCGAACTGCTCCAGGGGTGCGCGTTGGTGCACGACGACGTGATGGACAGATCACCCACCCGACGGGGAGGTCCGGCGGCGCACGTCGTCTTCGCGACCCGCCACCACCGAAACCGGTGGGCGGGCAACGGACGGCTCTACGGCGACTCCGCCGCGATCCTGGTGGGTGATCTCGCGCTCGCCTGGGCCGACGACGCGCTCGTCACAGCGGGGCTCGACAGCACCGCCCTCGCACGGGCGTGGGTGCCGTGGCAGGCCATGCGCACCGAGATGATGGCCGGTCAGCACCTCGACCTGCTCGCCGGAGCGCGCCGCGAGGAGTCGCTGGAGCAGACGCTGCGCGTGGCGCACTTCAAGACCGCCGCCTACACCACGGAACGCCCGCTGCACCTCGGCGCCGCGCTCGCGGGCGCTCCCGCCGACCTGGTCGACGTCCTGCGCGAGTACGGCCGCGACATCGGTGTGGCGTTCCAGCTGCGCGACGACCTCCTGGGTGTCTTCGGCGACACCTCCGTCACCGGCAAACCGGTCGGCGACGACCTGCGGGAGGGCAAGCGGACGCCGCTGATGGCCATCGCGATCGGCCTTGCCCGCGCGGCGGGTCGAGGAGACGCCGCGCGGCAGCTGCGGTCCTGCCTGGACGGCCACCGCACGGCCGATCACGTGCTCGCCGAGGTCCAACGCCTGCTGCACGACCTCGGCGCGGTGTACGCGGTCGAGGAGAAGATCGACGCCCTCATCTCCAGCGCGTTGTCCGTGCTCGACCGGGCGCCCATGGCCGACGCGGCCAAGACCACTCTGCGGCGGCTGGCCATCCTGGTCACCGCGCGACGGCACTAGGAGATCACGTGGTCCACGTCGTCCGAGGCCGGACCGACTCCGTCGTCGTGGTGGGCGCCGGGTTGGCCGGGTTGTCCGCCGCCCTGCACCTCCGCGGTGACGGGCACGACGTGACCGTGGTGGAGAAGACGAACCACCCTGGTGGTCTGGCGGGACGGATCGAGGTCGAGGGCCACCGGCTCGACACCGGTCCCACGGTGCTAACCATGCCGGAGCTGCTCGACGAGGCACTCGGCGCGGTCGGCGAGAGGCTCGCCGACCGGGTGGAGCTGCTGCCGTTGCACCCGGCCTACCGGGCGGTCTTCGCCGACGGCAGCGCGCTCGACGTGCACACCGACCAGGCGGCGATGGAGCAGGCGGTCCACGAGTTCGCCGGGGGAGCGGAAGCCGACGGCTACCGGCGGCTGCGCGCCTGGTTGACGCGCTTGTACGCGGTGGAGCGGGACCGGTTCATCGGCGCGAGCTTCGACAGCCCGCTCGACCTGGTCGGCCGGGACCTCGTCGCGCTCACCTCGCTGGGAGGGTTCGGCAGGCTGGCCCCCGCCGTGGGGCGGTACCTGCACGACGAGCGGCTGCGCCGGGTCTTCACCTTCCAATCGCTCTACGCCGGTGTCGCACCCCGTGACGCCCTCGCGGCCTACGCCGTCATCGCCTACATGGACACCATCGCCGGGGTGTGGTTCCCCCGCGGGGGGATGCACGCCGTCCCACGGGCCTTGGCCGACGCCGCCGAGGCGGCCGGGGTCCGTTTCGTCCACGGGGCCGAGGTCGTCGCGCTCGAACGAGCCGGTGAGCGCGTGACGGCCGTCCGCACCGACACAGGCCGCTTTCCCTGCGACGCTGTGGTGCTGGCCACCGGCCCCGCGCAGAGCGCCCGCCTGCTGGGAGGCCGACCCCGCAGGCCGGTCGCCCCGCGCTGGTCGCCGTCCGCGGTGGTGGTCCACCTGAGCGCCGACCGCGTCACCGACCAGGTGGCGCACCACACGATCTCCTTCGGCGACCAGTGGGACCGCACCTTCGACGAGATCATCCGCCGAGGCAGGCTGATGAGCGATCCCTCGCTGCTGCTGACCACCCCCACCCTGACCGACCCCGATCTCGCCCCACCCGGAAAGCACACGCAGTTCCTGCTCGCCCCGTGCCCCAACCTCGACGCGGCCCGGCTCGACTGGGCCGCGATCGGCCCCCGCTACGCCGACGAACTGATCGAGGAAATGGTGCGCCGCAAGCTCATCGGATCCACCGGCGACGTCACCCGGTTGTCCTTGACCACACCCGACGACTGGGCCGTCGCGGGACAAGGCGCGGGCACCCCGTTCTCCCTCGCGCACACCTTCGCCCAAACCGGCCCGTTCCGCCCCCGGAACCTGCCGTCCCGCACCGGCAACGTCGTGCTGGCCGGCAGCGGCACCACCCCCGGCGTCGGAATCCCACCGGTGCTCATCTCCGGACGGCTCGCCGCACGACGGCTGCGCCGCCCGTGACCCGGCGAATTCCCGCGCCCGTCCGTTTGCCGCCCCCTGGCGGGGGTATGCCGTCCGCGAACGGTCACGTCCCACTGGGCCGAATCCGGGTGAGCAGGTCCTCCCGCGCTCGCCCGACACCACCACCCGAGGAGCAGACGTGAAAGCGTTGACATGGCAGGGCAACGAGGACGTCCAGGTCACCGAGGTGCCGGATCCGCGGATCGAGGAGCCGACCGACGCCATCATCAAGGTCACCTCGACCGCGATCTGCGGCTCCGACCTGCACCTCTACGGCGTTCTGGGCCCGTACCTCAAGCCGGGTGACGTGCTCGGCCACGAGGCGATGGGCATCGTCGAGGAAGTGGGTCCCGGCGCCGCGAGCCACCTGTCGGTGGGCGACCGGGTCGTGGTGCCGTTCAACATCTCCTGCGGGCACTGCTGGATGTGCGGCCGGGGCCTGTTCGCGCAGTGCGAGACGACCCAGGTCCGCGACCAGGGCAAGGGCGCGAGCCTGTTCGGCTACACCTCCCTCTACGGCTCCGTGCCCGGAGGCCAGGCCGAGTACCTCCGCGTGCCGCAGGCCCAGTTCGGCCCGATCGTCGTCCCCGAGGGCACGCCGGACGAGCGGTTCCTGTTCCTGTCCGACGTCCTGCCGACCGCCTGGCAGGCCGTCCGCTACGCCGACGTGCCACCCGGCGGCACGGTCGCGGTCCTGGGCCTCGGCCCGATCGGCCAGCTCGCCGTCCGCATCGCCGCGCACCTCGGAGCGGGCCGGGTCATCGGGGTCGACCGGGTGCCCGAACGGCTCGCGCTCGCCGCGCGCTACGGCGCCGAGCCCGTCAACCTCGACGAGGTCGACGACGTGGCCGCCACGCTGATCGAGATGGTCGACGGCCGCGGCCCGGACGCCACGATCGACGCCGTCGGGATGGAAGCCCACGGCGGACGGCTCGTCGCCGCGGCCCAGAAGGCCATCGGGATGCTCCCGGACGCGCTGGCCCGGAAGGTGACCGACAAGATGGCCGTCGATCGGCTCGACGCGCTGCACGCGGCCGTGAAGGGCGTGCGCCGGGGCGGGACGGCGTCGGTGTCCGGCGTGTACGGCGGCGAGGTCGACGCGATGCCGATGATGGAGATGTTCGACCGCGGCGTCCAGCTGCGCATGGGCCAGGCCCACGTGCGCCGGTGGACCGACGAGATCCTGCCCCTGCTGCTCGACCCGGCCGATCCGCTCGGCGCGCTGGACCTCACCACGCACCGCCTGCCCCTCTCCGAGGCTCCGAACGGCTACGAGATGTTCCGCGCCAAGAGCGACGGCTGCGTCAAGGTGGTGCTCACCCCGTGACAGGTCGGGTCGTGGTCGTCATCGGCGCCAGCAGTGGCATCGGGTTGGCCGCCGCGACCGCGTTCGCCGCTCGTGACGACGATCTGGTGCTGGTCTCCCGCAGCGCCGACGCGCTCAAGGTCGCGGAGGAGAGGTGCCGCGGCGCGGGGACCGGTGAGGTGGACGTGATCGTCGACGACATCGGCGATCCGGCGGCGGCCGACCGGATCGTCGCGCGGACCCTGGACCGGCACGGGCGCGTCGACGTCGTCGTGCTCACCGCGACGGTGATGGCCTACGGCACGGTGGAGGCGATGCCGTCGGAGGTGTTCACCACGGTCGTCGACACCGCCGTCCACGGGACCGTCCACTTGAGCCGCGCGGTGCTCCCCGTCATGCGCCGCCAGCACGCGGGCGTGTTCATCGGGGTCAACTCGCTGCTCGGCTCGGTGACCGTGCCGCAGATGGGCGCCTACGCGGCCTCGAAGTGGGGTCAACGGGCCGTGCTCCGCACCCTGCAACAGGAAACGCGAGACGAACCCGGTGTGCACGTCTGCATCGTCAGTCCCGGCAGCGTCAACACCCCGATCTACTACCAGGCCGCCAACTACACCGGCCAGTCCGCCCGACCACCGTGGCCGGTCCTGACCCCGGAACGGGCGGGCGCGGCGATCGTGCGGCTGGCCGACCGGCCCCGTCGGCACGTGTCCATGCCGGTCGGACCGGGAAACCCCTTCATCATCGCCGGGTTCCGCGTTCTGCCGCTGGTGTACGACCGGCTGGTCGGCCCGCTGTTCCGGCTGGCCGCGCTCACCCGGAAGCGGGTGGACCCGACCTCGGGCAACGTGCACGAGCCGGTCCCCGAGGAGGAACGCGTGCACGGCCGGTGGCCGAGACCGCGGTGACACCGTCGTGGGTAGGTTGTGGTCGTGGCCCAGGTCTTCATCCAGCCGTCGTACGGCACTCCCGAGGCGCGCCGGTACGGGGCGACGACCCTGGACGAGTGCGTGCCGTTCACGGACACCGGCTACGCGGACCTGCTGGACCCGGCGGACCTGGCACGGCTGATCGCCTTGCACCCCAACGGTCTCGCGCGTTTCTGGGGTGCCACGGGCAAGCACGACAAGCGGATGGACACCGTGGCCACGGGTGACGTGGTGCTGCTCACCGGTCGCAAGCACGTGCTGGCGATCGGTGAGGTGGGGCACGCGTTTCGCGATCCCGCGTTCGCCCGCCGCCTGTGGCGCCCCGATCCCGGCAAGTGCGTGTGGGACAACGTGTACAGCCTGCGCGGGTACTGGCCGGTCCGGATTCCGTACGGGGCGGTCTGGGCGTTGCCGGGGTTCACCGTCGGCGACAACTTCATGGGCCTGCGGTTCCTGGACGCCGAGAAGTCGGCGGCCGTCCTGACCCTGACCGAGCCCGCGCGCTCGACCACGGGGGAGGACCGCGGGTGACCGCCGACGGCATCGCCGACTCCTACAACGACAACAGCGTGCTCTTCCGGGTGCTGGGCCACCTCGGGTGGGGTGACCTGGTCAACGTCGGCTACGTGACCTGGCCGACGCTGCCGTTGGCGCTGGGAGGCCTCGGCCGGTTCCAGCGCAGGCTGGTCCGCCGGTCGCTCGCGCTGCTGGACGCGCGGCCGGGCGAGGTCGTGCTGGACGCGTGCTGCGGGCGCGGGCTCACCACGGCGTGGCTGGCGCGGCAGGGGTGCCGGGTGCTGGGCGTTGACATCCAACCCGAGCAGGTCGCGGAGGCCGAGGCGCGGTTCGGGCACGAACCCGGCGCCACCTTCGCCGTCCTGGACGTCACCGCGCCAACGTCGAGCGCGGGCGGCGTCGACCTGTCCGACGGGGCGCTCGACCGCGTCCACTGCCTGGAAGCCGCGTTCCACTTCGGCGCGGCCGGGCGGCGGGCGTTCCTGGCCGAGACCCACCGCCTGCTGCGTCCCGGCGGTCGGCTCGTGCTGGTGGACTTCACCTGGCGCGACTCCGACCCCACGACGATCGCCGCGCTCGACCCGGACGGCCTTGTCCGCTCCACCTGGCACTTCGAGGAGTTCGAACCGCTCGACCGGTACCTCGCCACCGCGTCCGACATCGGGTTCGCGGTGCACGCCGTGCACGACTGGACGCCGCACGCCCTGGCGCACTACGGCCGCGTGGCGCCGGTGCTGCGGCGGGCCCTGTCCACTCGGGCCGGGCGCTGGGCGGCGTGCCGCTACCGGCCCGCGCTGGCCTCACTGACCGGCGAGGAGTGGGATCACCTGCTCAGGCTCGTGGACGCGCACCTGACCGCCTTGATCGGTCAGTGCCGCTACAGCGCGCTGGTCCTCGACAAGCCCCTGTGACGCCCGCACCGGGGTGGAGGGCGACCACCTGCCGGCCCCGCAGGCGCGACTCCCGGCCGCGGGCATCACCTGGTCGCCGCGCGGTCCGCGTGATCATCGGAGATCCACTAACGTCTACCTGGTTGTGCAGGGTCCAGCGCGGAGGGCTGTCGTGGGGCGGAACCGACGTGATCGGCTGCGTGAGCTGCTGATCGCCGATCGCGCGCGCGGCGCCGCCTCCACTGTCGCGCTGGTCTGCGCGCGGTGCGTGGTGGACCTCTCGGTCACCGGCGCGGGCGCGACCGTGCTCAGCAAGCTCGGCGACGGCGAGGCACGGGCCACGCCGCCAGACCGGGGCTTGGTGCACGCGACGGACGAGGTCAGCGCCGGACTGGAAGACCTCCAGCTCACCGTGGGGGAGGGACCGTGCCTGGACACGTTCGAGTCCGGTGGTCCGGTGCTGGTGGCGGACCTCGCCCTCGACGGTGGGCGGTGGCCCGCGTTCACGCCCGGCGCGTTGGCGCTCGGGGCGGCGGCGGTGTTCTCGTTCCCGTTGCAGATCGGTGTGGTGCGGTTGGGGTCGCTGGACCTCTACCGCGACGTTCCGGGTCCGCTGACGCGGGTCGAGTTGACCGACGCGCTGATCCTGACCGACATGGCGACGCAGGGCATCGTCGACGAGGTCGACGGGCACGACATGGCGGACCTGAGCTGGCTGCTGGACCCCCACGTCGAGGTGCACCAGGCGGCGGGCATGGTCCAGGTGCAGCTCGGGGTGAGCACCGACGCCGCCCTGATGAGGTTGCGCGGGCACGCCTTCACCCACGACCTGCCGCTGGCGGAGGTCGCCAGGCAGGTCGTCGCCCGGACGCTGCGGTTCACACGGGAAGAAGAGGAACGTCGATGACGCGTCTTGGGGAAAGGTCGACTCGATGAGCACTGGACGGGACCAGCGGCTGGCGGACACGTTCGTGTCGCTGGCCGACACCCTGGTCGCCGACTTCGACGTGCTCGACTTCCTGGGCCTGCTCACCGAGCGGGCGGTGGAGCTGCTGGAGGTCGACGCCGCCGGGGTGATCCTGTCCGACCAGCGCGGCGGGTGGCGGCCCGCCGCGGGCTCGTCCGAGCACGCCGAACTGGTGGAGGTGCTGGCCGCCCAGACCCAGCAGGGCCCCTGCCTGGACTGCGTGCGCAGCGGTGAAGCGGTGACGAGCGCCGACCTGCTCGCCGACACCGACCGGTGGCCGCTGTTCGCGCCCGCCGCGGTGAACGCCGGGTTCCGCGCGGCGTGCGCGTTGCCGATGCGGCTGCGCGAGGAGATCATCGGGGCGTTGACGCTGCTGCACGTCGAACCGATGACCATCGACGACTCCAGCGTCACGCTGGGGCGGGCGCTGGCCGACATCGCCACGATCGGGATCCTGCAGCAGCGCGCCGTGCGCCGCGAGGAGATCGTCTTCGAGCAGTTGCAGGCGGCGCTGCACCACCGCACCGTGGTCGAGCAGGCCAAAGGGGTGCTGGCCGAGGTCGGCGACCTCGACATGAACGACGCCTACACGCTGCTGCGCGACTACGCCCGCGCCCACCAGCGACGCTTGTCCGACCTCGCTCGCGACGTCGCCACGGGTGCGGCGGACATCGCCGAGATGATCACTTGGAAGGCCAAGGCCGGCGCGTAGCCCGCGCCGGCGGGAACGGGGAGTTGTCATGCGGCGTACGCCGTCGAGCGTTACCGGGACCGCGAGCAGTCGAGAGCGGTCGGTTTCGCGAGCCTTCGTCGCGCTGGCCGACACGCTCGTGGCCGACTTCGACATCGCGGAGTTCCTCGACCTGCTCGTCCGGCACTGCGTCGACCTGGTCGACATCTCCGCCGCCGGGGTCATCCTGATCGAGCCCGGCGGCGGATTGCGCGTGGTCGCCACGTCGGCGCAGCGCGCCGAGCTGCTGGAGCTGTTCGCGGTGCAGACCGAGGACGGCCCCTGCATCGAGTGCGTCCGCACCGGCCGCCCCGTCGCCTGCGACGACCTGACCACCGAGGGGGAGCGGTGGCCGAGGTTCGCCGCGGCCGCCCACGAGTGCGGCTACCGGGCCGTGCAGGCGCTGCCGATGAGGTTGCGCGACCGCACGGTCGGTGTGTTGAGCCTGCTCAGCGCGGAAACGGGGGCGCTGGAGGACGACCACGTCCAACTGGGGCAGGCGCTGGCCGACGTCGCCACGATCGGGATCCTGCAGCACCGCACGATCGAACAGGGCGACCAGGTCGTCGGCCAGTTGCAGACCGCGCTCACCAGCCGGGTCGTGATCGAACAGGCTCGCGGGGTGCTCGCCGAGCGCGGCGGCCTGTCCATGGACGACGCCTTCACCCTCCTGCGCGGCTATGCCCGCTCCCACAGCCGCCCGCTCACGCCGTTGGCCCGCGCCGTGGTGGAGGGTGCGGTCGACCTCGACACGATCCTCGCCTTCCGCAGGACCTGAGTTCTCGCGGCCGCGGAAGGTCAGGTCGTCGTGGCGATCAGCAGTGCCACGTCGAGCACGGCGAGGGCGATCGTGATCCGGAACGCGGCCGGGCTGTCCGGGAGCCGCAGCGCGACGGCCGCCGTGATGAGGGCGCCGACGAGTCCCGCGCCCGCGGCGGAGAACGCGAACAGCGGAGTCGTCCCGGCGGGTCCGAAGCCGAGGACGACGGCCGACGCTCCCAGTGCGAGGGCCATGACCACCACGCCCCACCGCGGGCCGAGTCGTTGCGGCAGACCGCGAACCCCGGTCTCCGCGTCCGCCCGCAGGTCCGGCAGGACGTTGGCGAAGTGCGCGCCGAACCCGAGCAGCGCGCCGACCACCGGCACCCACCACGGCGGCCACGGATGCCCTGGCAGCGCGAGGAAAGGCGCCAGCGGAAGGGCTCCGAACGCGACCAGGTACGTCACACCGGACCACGGTGTGGCCTTCAGCCCGAGGTTGTACGCCCAGCCCGCCACGACGCCCACCAGCAGCGCGACCCCCGCGTACACACCCACCAGCAAGGACAGCACGATCGTCGCGACCAGTGCCGACCCCGCGGCGACGGCGACCGTCGTGGCCGGAACCCGCCCCGCGGCAACGGGTTTGGCCCCGCGGCCGGTGGCTCGGTCCCTGGCGTTGTCGACCCAGTCGTTCGACCAGCCGATCGACAACTGCCCGGTGAGGACGGCCGCGCCGATCAGCACCACGCCCGCCGCGCCGTGCCCGACGCCGATCGCCAACAGCACCGCCACCGCCGTGACGGCCAGCGACGGAACCGGGTGGCAGGCGCCCACGAGCCCGAGGAGCGCCGTTCGTTTCGTTGGTGCGACCGGCGATCCTGTCATCTGCGGAGTCTAGGCGCAGCCCGTAGCGTGGGCATGATGACGACGGTAGCGGCGGTGCGCGGGGTGCTGCCCCCGCACCGCTACCCCCAGGCGCGACTCACCGAGCTGTTCTCCACGCTCTGCCTCCCCGACTCGGCGTCCCGCGCCGTCGTGGACCGGCTGCACGACAGCGCCCACGTGGCCACCCGCCACCTCGCGCTGCCCATCGAGCGGTACGCCGAACTGGACGGGTTCACCGCCGCCAACGACGCGTTCCTCTCGGTGGCCGTCGACCTCGGCTGCGAGGCCGTGCTGGGAGCACTCGCCGACGCGGGCCTCGCACCGGAGGACGTGGACCTGGTGATGTCGACGACCGTGACCGGGATCGCCGTGCCCTCACTGGATTCCCGGATCGCCGCGCGGATCGGGATGCGGCCGGACGTCAAGCGCGTGCCGATGCTGGGCCTCGGCTGCCTGGCGGGCGCGGCGGGAGTGGCGCGGCTGCACGACTTCCTGCGCGGCTGGCCCGACGCCGTCGCCGTGCTGGTGTCGGTCGAGCTGTGCTCGCTGACCGTGCAGCGCGGGGATCCCAGCGTCGCCAACATGGTCGCCTCCGGGTTGTTCGGCGACGGCGCCGCCGCCGTGGTGGCGGTCGGGGCCGACCACCCGCGGGCGCGGGGCGGTCCTCGGGTCGTGGACACCGTCAGCCACCTGTACCCGGACTCCGAACGCGCCATGGGCTGGGACGTCGGCAGCACCGGGATGAAGATCGTCCTGGGCGCCGAGGTCCCCGACCTGGTGCAGACCTACCTGGCCGACGACGTGAAGATGTTCCTGGCGCGGCACGACCTCGCGGTCGAGGACGTCGCCCGGTGGATCTGCCACCCCGGCGGCCCGAAGGTCATCGAGACCATCCAGTCGGTGCTCGGCCTCGACGAGAACGACCTGGCCATGACGTGGCGGTCGCTCAACCGGATCGGCAACCTGTCGTCCGCGTCCGTGCTGCACGTGTTCGCCGACACGCTCGCCGAGCGACCGGCCGAGGTGGGGGACTGGGGTGTGCTGATGGCGATGGGGCCGGGGTTCTGCGCGGAGTTGGTGTTGCTCCGGTGGTGAGCCAGGTCTGGTACACCGTCCTCATCGGACTGGTCGGGGTCGAGCGCCTCGCGGAACTCGTGGTGGCCAAGCGGAACATGGCGTGGAGCCTGGCCCGCGGCGGCCGGGAGAGCGGGTTCTCGCACTACCCGTTCATGGTCGTGCTGCACACCGGGCTGCTGGCGGGTTGCCTGGTCGAGGTCTGGTTGCGCGACAACGACTTCGTGCCGCTGCTCGGATGGCCGATGCTGGTGCTGGTGATCGCCGCGCAGGTCCTGCGGTGGTGGTGCATCCGCACGTTGGGCCACCAGTGGAACACCCGGATCGTGGTGGTGCCGGGACTTCCTCGGATCACCGGCGGCCCCTACCGGTTCTTCGACCACCCCAACTACGTCGCCGTCGTCGTCGAGGGGTTCGCCCTGCCGCTGGTGCACGGCGCGTGGTGGACGGCGGTGGTCTTCTCCGTGCTCAACGCCGGGTTGCTGACCGTCCGGATCCGCGCCGAGAACGACGCGCTGCGGTCGACGAGTGCGTGACGTCGTGGTCGCGGGCGGCGGCCCGGCCGGGCTGGCGGTGGCGCTGGGGTGCGCCCGAGCGGGTCTGGACGTCGTGGTCTGCGAGAAGCGCGCCGGGGTCGTCGACAAGGCCTGCGGGGAGGGCTTGATGCCCGGCGCGGTGCGCGCGCTGGCCGCGCTCGGCGTCGACCCACCAGGCCACGTGATCCGGGGCATCACCTACCGGCAGGGCGGGACGGTCGCGCGGGCGTCGTTCCGCGGCGAACCCGGTCGCGGCGTCCGGCGGACGGTCCTGCACGAAGCCCTGCGCGCGGCGGTGCTGGGGCACGGCGTCGAAGTGTTGCCGACGCCGATCACCGAGGTCGTCCAGCACGCCGATCACGTGCAAGCGGGCGACCTGCGTGCCCGGTACCTCGTCGCGGCCGACGGCCTGCACTCGTCGTTGCGCGGGCTGGTGGGTTTGGACGCGGGCGGCGGGACTCCCCGGTGGGGCCTCCGCCGCCACTTCGCCGTGGCCCCGTTCAGCGATTCGGTGGAGGTGACCTGGGCGGAGCACTCGGAGGCCTACGTGACACCGGTCGCGGAGGACACCATCGGCGTCGCGATCCTCTCCTCGGCTCGCGGTGGTTTCGCCGAGCAGTTGGCGGCTTTCCCCGACCTGGCCGCACGACTGGCCGACGCGGAACCGGTCTCCGAGGTCCGGGGAGCGGGACCGCTCAGGCAGCGGACGTCCGGCCGGGTCGCCGGTCGCGTGCTGCTGGTCGGCGACGCCGCGGGCTACATCGACGCCCTGACCGGCGAAGGGCTGGCGTTGTCGCTCACCACGGCCGCCGACCTCGTCCGCTGCCTGGCCGCCGACCGCCCCGCCGACTACGACCGCGCTTGGACGAGCACGTCCCGCCGCTCGCGCTGGCTGACGTCCGGCCTGCTGTGGACCCGCTCGCGACCCGCGCTGGCCCGCCACGTGGTGCCGCTGGCCGCCCGCGCCCCGAAGCTGTTCGCCCTCGCCGTCGACCAATTCGCCCGATGACGGTGCCGCAGTGCTCGCCCTCGTTGGTGGGCGGACTCAGCCGCCCAGGCGTTCGACGGTGAACGCGGTGAGGAAGCCGATCGTGGCGATGAGCCCGGTGTAGACGCCACTGCGCTCGAAGGCCTCGGGGATCATGGTGTCGGCGATCATGGTGAGGATCGCGCCCGCCGCGACCGCGGTGATGACCGCGATGGTCGCGGGCGAGGCGTCGCGCAGCAGCAGGTTCCCGAGCAGCGCGGCCAGTCCGCTGGCGAGGGCGATGCCGCCCCAGACCCCGAACACGTAGCGAGCGCTCCGGCCCGCCCGTTTCATCCCGGCCGCGCTGGACAGCCCTTCCGGGACGTTGGAGATGAACACCGCGACCAGGACCGCGACACCGATACCGCCGCCGCCCAACAGGGACAGCCCCAGCACGACGGACTCGGGCACCCCGTCCAGCAGCGCACCCACCGCGATGGCCGCGCCGCTGCCCTGCGTCTGCGCCTCGGACGCCTGCTGGTCCCCGGAGCGCTTGCGGTGCCGGGCGCCGCGGCGGGCGAGCACGATGTTCGCCAGCACGTACACACCCGCCCCGCCCAGGAAGCCCGCGGCCGTGGGTACGAGACCACCCGACCGCTCAGCCTCGTCGACGAGGTCGAACGCCAGCGCGGAGATGAGCACGCCCGCGCCGAACGCCATGATCCCGGCTACGACCCCGCGGGACACGGGGACCCGCCAGGCGATGGCGGCACCGAGCACGAGCGCACCGCCGCCCAGCAGACCCCACAGCCCGGCTTCCAACCACTGCGGCATCGCCGCACCTCCTCCGGTGACGACGACGCCGTCGCCCACCACGTACCCGAAGGCAGCATGAACGAACCGCGGTCACCTGATCGGGAAATCGGGCAATGGCCGCGGCAGTGCTTTCCACCGGCGTCCGTCGTGGCGGTTTCCTGCCAACGGCCCCGATGACCTTGAACCGTAACGATCGACCGGCCCTGAGCAGGTCAGCGAGGGGTACTCTCAAAGGCGTCCTCCGCCGGGAGCGCCCTGACCCCGCCCTCACGACGAACCCGTTGATCCGTGAGCAGTCGACCACCTCGTGCCGGATCGCGTCGTGCGAGGGCCGCAGTGGTCGACGGGAGTCCGCCGTGACATCTGCTGGACATGACGCCACCCCGAACCACTGATCAGTCCTGCTCGCCGAGGTCGAACCACCAGAGCACTCGTCGGTCGCCCACGAATCGGGAGCCTCGAATGTCGTCCCCCTTCCCCTCGGACCCCGTCGACACATCGGTGCTGGTCGACGCGCGCTGCCAGCCGCTGGACACCGCCATGCTGGTCACCGTCGCGGGCGAGTTGGACATGACGACGGCCTCGCAAGTGGAAGTCGTGCTCATGACGGCAATGGACGAGGCCGGGGCCCACCGCGAGGTCGTGGTCGACCTCACCGGCACCTCCTACCTCGACTCCAGCGGCCTCGACCTGCTCGCGAGCTGCCACCAGCGCGGCGCTCGGGAAGGCATGACGCTGAGGATCGTGGCGTCGTCCCGTGCCGTGCTGCGGCCGATCCAGCTCACCGGGCTCGACGGGATGTTCCTGCTGCACCCGGACGTTGCCGAAGCGCTGGCCGCCGGCCGCGACCGACGGCGCTGAGGTCTACCTCGTCCGCTCCGGCAGCACGGCCCAGACGATCTTCCCGTGCACACCGTCGCCGTCGATCTCGGGCAGCACACCCCACCGCAGGCACAGCCGATCGACCAGCAGAACCCCACGACCGCCCAGCACGGTCAACGACAAGGGGCGTAGCACCGGCGGCGCCGGGTCTCCGTCCGACACCTCGACCCGCAGCTCCTCCGCGTCGCGCGACAGCCTAAGCCGACGCGGCAGGACCGCGTGCAGGTAGGCGTTGGTGACGAGTTCGCCCACCACCATGAGCAGATCGGTGAGGACGTCCGGGTGCAGCACCACGGCCAGCCGGTGGCGCACCAGGCGGCGGAGGGACGACACGTCCGGGAACTCGACCAACGACACCTCCCACGGTTCCGCCACTTGAGCGGACAGGATCCCGGCTTCGGCCGCCACCTCGTCGGCGGCATCGGCGAGGGATCCCGTGATCCCCAGCGCGACGGGCTCGTGCTGATCCCCGGAAGGGGTGTTCTCGGTGTTCACTGGCGGTCCTCAAGTAGTGGACGGGGTTGGTGCACGAGCGCGTCGCGGTGACGTGGCCCCCGTCGAGTGGTTACCCCCGGATAAACCGGGTGCACGACGGTGGTCGAGCCCAAGATCGGGTGTTGTGGTCCAGCGGTTGCGGGTGTCAACCCGTGATGCGATCGTGGGGACACGATCACAGCGACTCCCGCCGCGTCGGGCGGTCGGTTTCGCCGCCCCTGACCTCGGTGGCCTGTGCGCTACCAGGCCGCTTGGAGACGTGAGATGACCAGCACCGGTGCGGCGGTGATCAACCGCGAGGTGATTGCCGGATCGCGGCGTTCCCCAAGCCGCCGATGATCTCAGCGGACAAGCCAGGACCACCGACCGGCTCGGGGTGGGTCGACGACCTGCTCGTCGCGGCGGGCAGAGGCGACGCGCGGGCCTTCGGGCTGCTCTACGACCACGTCGCGGCGATGGTCGTGGGGTGTGTTCGCGAGGCGGTGGGCGACCTCGTCCGTGCGGAGGAGGCCACCCGTGAGATCTTCGTCGAGGTGTGGAGAACGGCGGGGAGCTATTCCCCCGAGCAGGGTGCGGCAGCCTCCTGGGTCATGGCGCTCGCCCGCCGGTGGACGACCGAGCGCCTCCGGCCCTCACCGGCTCCCGAATCCGTGAGCGGCAGCGGAGGCGACCACGGCCGGATCACCGACGGTTTGGCCAGGTTGACCCAGCCGCAACGCGAGGTGCTCCTGCGGATCCAACGCCAAGGGCAGACCTACGGCGACATCGGCAAGGCGATGAACCTCCCCGTGTCCGCGGTGAGCGCGCTGGCCCGCGACGCCGTGACCTTGCTGCACGAGATTCTCGGCGGCTCGTGAAGGACCCGGCCGGACCGGTCAGAACAGCGTCGACCAGTTCATGACCTCGGCGACCACGAAACCCACCACCATCAGAGTCATCACGGCCACGACCACGAGCACCACCGGCCCGATCGCCCGCGAAGGAATGGGGGGATCCTTCGGCCCCGCCGGTGTCTGGGCGGAATCGGGAGGCGTGTCGCCGGGATTGACACCACCGCCCCGTTCGAGGCCTGGAGTGTCGTAGGGGTCGGGGTCCGGCGGAGTCGCGGTCATATCGGGGGAGTACCCCGAACGGCCCACGGGAATCAGGATCCACGGGTCCGATCGGCTGCCCCGTGTGGCTTGGCAGTGCAGAGGTCCATTCGACTGCTCGCGAGTCTTCACCGAGACGAACTTCCCGGATCGGAAGACGGCGGCGCGTCCTCCGCCAGCTTCTCCAAGTACTGGTCGACCTCCTGTGGCGTGGGGTCGCTGCCCGCGTCCTCGGCGAACTCCTCCGGATCGGCGGGGGTTTCCGGATCTGCTTGGTCGTGCCGGTTCATCGTGTGTCCGTTCGTCGGGATGTTCAGGACTACCCCGACGGTGGGCCTTCACACGTCGTGCCGGGGGCGGTTCGATCCGCGCTGAGACGAGGCTTACAAGCTCCGATGCGCCTCGGATCGTGTGTTCGACATCGGTCCGGGTATCCGGGGTGAGCCGTGGTGGTCGCGGCGGACACCACCGAACGATGAGGAACCACCGCATGACGCTCGTCCCCTCGCCACCCACCCCGGCGGAGGCGTCCAGGTTCGTGGTCGGCCTGGCATCCAGGGCGTTCGAGACCGCGTCGGACGCGGTCCGGGCCGTGGCGGTACGACCGCGCGGCGCACTGGTCAGATCCGCGGCAGGACAACGGGTGATCGGGTTCGCCAACGGGGCCTTCGGCGAGCGGGCGATCCCCCGCGGCGACACCCTGCCCGCGGCGATGTCCGTCCGACTCGACCACCGTCGGCTCCCCGTCGATCCCCGTTCCCTGGCGGCGGCCTACCCCTCGGCCCAAGGCAGGCTGGTGGTGTTCCTGCACGGGTTGGTGGACACCGAGCGCGCGTGGTTCCACGCCGGACGTTCCGACGACTTCGGGAGCAAGCTCGCCACGGCGTTGCCGTGCACGCCGGTCTACCTCCGCTACAACTCCGGTCGCCACGTCTCCGACAACGGTCGCGAACTGGCCGACCTGCTCGACGACCTGGTCGACTCGTGGCCGGTGGAGGTCGTCGACGTCGTGCTCGTCGGGCACTCGATGGGCGGACTGGTGGCGCGCAGCGCCGTGCACCAGGCCCACGCACGAACGGCCCCGTGGGCATCGCTGGTGAGCAGGGTGGTGTGCCTGGGGACACCGCACACCGGAGCCCCGTTGGAACGCGCCGTCGTGCGCGTCGCGACCCTGCTCGACCGCGTTCGACCCGCCGCCCCGCTGTCCTGGCTGCTGGCGCTGCGCAGCGACGGCATCAAGGACCTGGCGGAGGGCTACCTGCACGAGCACCAGTGGGCAGGCGACGACACCGTGGAACGGGCGGAAGCGGTGCTGCCGGACGAGGTGCGGCAGCTGTACATCTCCGCGACCCTGTCCCGATCGGAGGACAGCGCGCTGGGACGCCTGGTCGGCGACCTGATGGTCGAACCCTCCAGCGCCGCCGAGGTCGACCGGAACGTCGAACGGCGGTGGCTGGGCGGGCTCACCCACTTCGACCTGCTGCGTCACGACTCCGTCTACCGGACCCTGGTCGACTGGCTGGTCACGAACGGCGCCGACGAGGCGGACAACCGGTTTGCCGTCGGCCGAGCAGGGAATACCAAGACTTCAGCCGGCCAAGACCCCGCCGTCCGAGGAGGAGCCGCCCGTGTCGGCTGACCGGGCGCGTCACCTCCTCTTCGCCACTGCGGAAGAGGCCTGACATGCCGTTCGACCGGTCCGTGCCACAGCGAGCCCGACTCCGGGTCGGGACGATCCTGCTGAACACCGGCTGCTGCGACGACGTCGCGATCGTGCACGTCCGCGGCGAGTGCGACCAGGACGTCACGGCGGCGCTGCGGATCGAGGTGGGCCGCGCTGTCACCTCCGGCGTCAGCGCGGTCATCCTCGACATCACCCACCTGAACCGCTTGAGCACGACCGCGGCACGCGCACTTCGGGAGCTGCGCGCCGTGACCAACGCCCGCCAAGTCGAGCTGTGCCTGGCATCCGGAAACCGCACCGCCCAGCTTTCACCGCCGGACGTCTTCGCGGTGCACACCTCGGTGGTGGACGCCTTGGCCGCGCTCCCGCCCTGTTCACTTCACGGTGCCGACATGCCGGCGTGCTCCGAAGTCCCCGACAGGAACGCGCATCGCGCCGACCACGGCTCACCAGGCCACCTCTGCCTGGCCACCGGCGAGGAGCAAGCCCGACCGTAGGGGAGCCGACGCGGAGACGATCACCCCGTGGAGACACCGACCGGAACGTGGTCGGTCGGCAGACCTTCCTCGCGGGCGGCCCGCAGGGTGTGCGCCCACCACGCCAGTTCGGTCAGCATGCGGGCGGCGAAGGCCCGGCCCCTGGGCGACGCGCCCGCCTGCACGAACGCGGGGCGGTGCTGCGGCGACGGCACCGTGTTCAGCGGGCCGCGGCTGGAGAAGTGCTTGCCGCGGAAATGGATCGGCCTGACCTTGTCCGGGTCGGCGTACGTCCCGCCCTCGCGGTCGAGCACGACCGCGTCGGCGTCCCAGGAGCCGAAGAGCTGTCGGACCAGCTCGACGTACTCGTCGGCCGCCTCGTAGCGCTCCTCGCGGGAGGGCAGCCGGTCCATGCCGAAGTTCTGCGCGGCCAGGTCCTCCGCGCTGGTGACGATGTTCCAGCCGAACCGGCCCTCCAGCAGGCTGTCCATCGTGGACGACAGGCGGGCGGTCATGAACGGCGGATAGGCCATTGTGGACAGCGTGGCCACGATGCCGAGTTCCTTCGTGGCCTTGCCCATCACGGCGGCCAGCGGGACCGGGTCGTGCTTGGGGGCGATGGAGGCCTGGCGCAGCGCTGCCCCGGCGGGCGGCGGGGTGGCGTGGTCCGGGCGCGGAGTATTCCCTCACCATTCTCGGCCGCACCCTCGAAGGCCTGATCGACAGCCTCGACGACTGGGGCGCGCACCACCTGAGTGCGGCCCCGCCCGAATCCGTCGAGGCCTGAGCCTCGGCCCACAGGGCTCGACCGCGATCCTGCGGGCCCGTCGGAGGCCGTTCGACTTCTTCCGCTCGGACTGGGGTGTCGTAGTCCTGCGCGAAGGCCGGACCGCGCGTGCCGGCTCCCGAGCCGCGTGGTGACGTCCGCTTCCGCGGAAGGGCGGACATTCGGCGTTACCACCGGCCGGTGCCGCAACAGCCGCGCCGTGGCAGCTTCGTGTCGATCGCGCTTCGCCTGCCTGTCTACTAGCCGGCCTGTTGTCCCCGCGCCGCAAGACGAGCGGTGACGGCCTGCACGAGCGCCGTCGCGTGCGGCTCGTCACGGGAGGCCCACCCGCGCATCGCGTCGCACGGCACAACCCGGCCGTCGGCCATCAGGAACGACACGCGCTGGATGCGGCCCGACTCGCGGTCGATGCCCCTGATCTCGTCCCACGGCAGGAACCGGTCACGCCACGAGTTGCGCACGAGCACCCCATCCGGCTTCAGGACCACCGCCAGCCGCCAGGTCTGGAACACCGACGCCACAATCAGGGCGCCGAGCAACCCGGTGAGAACGTACCGGGTCAGCCCGTCCGCGAACTCGGCTATCCGGAAGACCAGGATGAAGTACGCGACCGCCAAGATGATCACGGCGGTGACGCGAGTCGACGGCCTGCGAAAAGTAGTGGTCCCCATGCGCCCAAGCTAACTCGGTGCGTGCCCGGCCTACCTGGAAACGACGAAAGTCCCCTGTGGAAGGGTGCAGGGCGGAGTCGATGACGGGCCACCTGGAATTCGGGCCGGTGTGACAGGCTTTGGCCCGTGGCGGAGGACCGGTCGAACGTCGAACTCGGGATCACGCGGACCTGGGGTTCCGGGCCGGAGGTGGTGTTCGTGAGCAACCCGGTTGCCGACCCGGTGAGCTGGTCCGCCCCCGTACGCGACGAGCTGCTGGAACTGGGCTACCGCGTGACCACCTTCGAGCATCGCCCCGAGGGGCTGGACTGGCGCAGTGCCGTCGGGTCCGTGGTCGAGTTCCTGGCGCGTCGCCGTGCCCCTGTCGCGTTGGTGGGCTGGTCGCAGGGGGCCGCGATCGCGCAGGAGGTGGCACTGGCCACACCCGAGGCCGTGACCTGCGCGGCCCTGTTGGCCACCTACGGACGGCAGAACGAGATCGACAAGATGCTGCAGCAGTGCTGGGATCGCCTCGCGTACGGGGAGGACGACCTGGACGACCTGCGCCTCGCCATGGCGCTGCTCACGGCGTTCCCACCGGAACGCCTGGCCGACGACGACTTCGTCTCGCACATGCGTGCCAGGCAGCACGATTGGGCCGGACGCCCCGCCCCGCACAAGAGGCAGCGGGCGGCCACCTTCATCGCCACCTATCAGGATCGGGTGCGGGCCCTCGCCGCGGTGACCACACCGTGTCTGGTGATGGGATTCGAGCTGGACACCGACACGTTCGCCGCCCGCGCATGCGAGGTGGCCAAATCCATCCCGCGTGCGCGGTACGTCGAACTGGACGGCGTCGCCCACGCCGCACCCTTCAGCGACCCGCATCGCGTGTGGCCACCGGTAACCGACTTCCTGCGCCACCACCATCCGCTGTGACTTCCTCCACCGGCTCGACCGCCGCCCGCGCGGGCAGGTCCGGCACCAGCTCCAGGTGACCACCGCGCCGGGAGGCGGTGGGGTCGTGTACCTGGCAGACACCTGCGGCAAGACCATGCGGACCATCGTGGTGTCCAAGAACGGCCAGGAGACCACGTGCTGGACCGCGGCCCACGGGGCGAGCCGGTCGCAGCCCTGCAACTACCCGCTCGTGTACGCCCGCACGGCCGTGTGCTGATTACCCAAGGGGAGCGTGCCGCGCCACAGCACGCGTTCGACGGGTGGCCGGGGGTCGAACTCCGGGTGAACGGATCGTCGAACCCCGGTCCACCTTGGAGTCGGGTGCTCAGAATCGGCCTGAGTGCTCGTGAGAAGGGGGTCCGGTGGTCGTGCTGACGGCGTTGCGGTCGGTGCTGGACTTCCTCGGGCCTGGCAACGTCGTGCTCGGGATCGCGTTGCTGATCGCCACGCCGTTCGTGGACCGGTTCCTGATCCGGCGCAAGCGGATCACCTACCGGGTGCTGTACAACTCCAAGATCGGTCTCGGCCTGGAGAAGCTGCACGACGGGACCGAACCGGCCAAGGCCAGCCAGCGGCAGCTGTACCAGGTCGCGGAGCTGCTGGACCGGATGAGCATCGTGGTGATCCGCATCCGCAACACCGGCGGCTACGACATCGACTCCGACGACTTCGAGCGTCCGCTGTCGTTCACGTTCGGCCGCCGGGTCGTGTGGAACGCCCGTGTGTCCGAGGCCAGCACGGACGCGATCCGCGAACAGGTCCGCGCGGGCTTGAGGTTCTTCGGCGCGGACGGCGGCACCGTTCCCGAGCCGGTCGACCGCGACAGCCTCCGGACCGTCCGCGAACGGCTCCCCGTGTGGATGTCGCGGTGGGTCGGGGCTACCAGCGGGCCGAAGGTGGAGGTCGAGTCCCAGTGGCACGGCGTCCGCGTCGAGCAGTTGTCGTTGCGGCGCAAGCAGAAGTTCAAGCTCGTCGTCATCCTGCGCGAACCCGACGACAGCGGCGTGAGCAAGGACATCGAGTTCACCGGCAAGCTCAAGGACAACGGGCTGCTCAAGGACGAGAAGCGCGAACGGCTGATCACCCTGCCCAGGCTGACCGGTGGACTCGCCGTGCTGCTGACCGTGTTCCTCGTGCTCAGCCTGGTGTTCGTGCCGCAGGCGGCCGACTCGGGCGTGGTGTGCGTTCCCGGCGCGCTGCGCGTCGAGGGGTCCAGCGTGGTGATGCCGACGATGAAGGCCATCGCCGAGGACTACCAGCGGGCCTGCGCGGACAAGGGCACACGGGTTACGGCCACGGCCACCGGCAGCGTCGAGGGCGTGCGCGCGGTGACCGCCCTCGGCCCCGACGACCTCGGGCTGCTCGCGCTCGCCGACGGCAAGCAGGACGTGGACGGCTCCGCGCCGCACACCGAGCAGGTCGGCATCGTCGTCTTCCACGTGATCGTGAACGCCTCCGTCGGCCTGGACACCGTGTCCAGCACCCAGTTGCGGGCGATCTACGACGGCTCGGTCACCGACTGGAACCAGGTGCGCGGCGGGGAGTCGCTGCCGATCCGGATCGTCGGCCGCGGCGGCGAGTCGGGCACCAGGGAACTGTTCGAGCAGAAGGTGCTCGGCACGGGGGAGGGGCAGCTGTCCTCCAACGGCTGCCGGACCAAGGACCGCGTGCCCAGCGCCGCCACGATCCGCTGCGAGCGTGGGTCCAATCCCGAGGTGGCTGCGGAGGTCGGCCGCACCGAGGGCGCGATCGGCTACGCGGACGCCCAGTCGGTCGCCCAAGCCCGCAAGGACGGGCCGTTGACCGCGCTCACCGTCGACGGCAAGGCGTTCGACCCGGCGGTCGGGGCGGAGTCGGGCTACGCGTTCTGGACGGTGGAGTACCTGTACGTCCGGAAGGAGCCCGAGCCGGGGACCGTGGCCGCGAGCTTCGTCGACTACGTGCTGCGGCACGACAGCGCGAGGGCGCGGCTCACCGACGCGGGCTACCTGCCGTGCACCACGTCCGAGGGCGCGCCGCTGGAGCTGTGCAACCACCGGTAGAAGCTGCCCGCTTGGCAAACTTGACTGAGCGTTCCAGTAATGGCTACTGTTCCGAACGTGGCGCGCACCAGGGAGTTCGACACCGGGGCGGCGGTCGACGCGGCCATGTCCGCGTTCCGCCGCAAGGGGTTCGAGGGGACGTCCGTGCAGGACCTGGTCGACGCGACCGGGATCGGCAGGGGGTCGCTCTACCTGGCGTTCGGCAGCAAGGAGGAGCTGTACCTGGCCGCGGTCGACCGCTACCGGGAGCGGTTCGCCGTTCCGCTGGCGGAGGCGCTGCGGGCGGGCGAACCCGGTCCGGAGCTGATCCGCGAGGTGTTCGTCGGGCTGGTGGACGAGATCGTGCGCGACGCCCGTGAACGGGCGTGCTTGGTCGCGGGAGCGGCGATGGAACGCGCGCACCAGGACCCGGCGGTGGCCGCGCGGCTGAAGGCGACAACGACGGTGATCGAGGACGCGCTGTTCGACGTGGTCGTGCGGGCGCGGACCGCCGGACGGCTGCCGGACCGCGGTGACGCCTCCGGGATCGCCCGCTTCCTCGTCACGGCGATGCAGGGGCTCCGGGTGATGGGGGCCATCGACCCCGATCGGGACGCGCTGCTGCGCACCGTGGACGTCACGCTGGACTGCCTGCGCTGAATCGCCTCCCTCGCTGGGGGCTTTTGCCTTGCGCGCATACTGTAATGAACGTTCCACAAAGGAGAGCTGATGGGCGAGATCGGTGTCGGCGTCATCGGGGCGAGCATCGGGGGATGGGCTTCGCTGAGCCATGTCCCGGCGCTGCGGGCGTCACCGGACTTCGAACTGCGGGCGATCAGCACCTCGCGGCGCGCGTCGGCCGACGCGGCGGCGCGGGAGTTCGGGGTGGAGGCGGCGTTCGACGACCACCGCGCCCTGCTCGCGCACCCCGGCGTCGACGTCGTGGTGGTGGCGGTCAAGGTCGCCCACCACCACGAGCTCGTGTCCGACGCGATCGCCGCGGGCAAGACCGTCTACAGCGAGTGGCCCCTCGCCGTCGACCTGGCGGAAGCCGAGGACCTCGCCGAACGAGCACGGGCGGCGGGCGTGCGGACCGCGGTCGGGTTGCAGGGCCGCTACGCCCCCGAAATCGTCCGCGCCCGCGAACTCGTACGGGACGGGCACATCGGCCGAGTGCTCGGAACCGTGCTGGTCGGGTCGGGCATGGTGTGGGGTCCGGAAACGGTGCGCTCCAAGGCCTACTGGTACGACCGTGCCAGCGGTTCCACCCTGCTCGAAGGCGCGGTCGTGCACGCCGTGGACGCCCTGACCACGACCCTCGGCGAGTTCGCGCGGTTCTCGGCCAACCTGGTCGTCGGCCGGGACGTGGTGTCCATCGCGGACGAGGGTGTCGTCGTCCCGGTCACCGCACCGGACCAGGTGTCCCTCATCGGCACGCTCGACTCCGGGGCCGCCGCCTCGGTCACCTACCGCGGAGGGACCTCGCGCGGCGACAACTTCCGCTGGGAGATCAACGGCACCGACGGCGACCTCGTCCTGACGGCGGACTGGGGCAACGTCCAGGTCGCCGACCTCACCCTCGCGATCGGCCGCGGCGGCGACACCACCGTCACCCCGGTCGACCTCCCTCCCACCGGGCTCACCGGCCCGGCCCGCAACGTCGCCGCGCTCTACGCGCACCTCGCCGCCGACCTCCGCGACGGCACGCACACCGTGCCCGACTTCGCCTACGCCCTGAGCAGGCACCGCCTGGTCACCGACGTCGTGCGCTCCTCGCAGACGGGGGCACGGGCGTGAAGGCGATCGTCGTCGACCACCCCGGCGGCCCGGAAGTCCTGAGCCTGCGGGACGTGGAGCCGGGTGAACCGGGACCGCACGACCTGGCCGTGGCGATCACCGCCGCGGGCGTGAACTACATGGACGTCGGCGCGCGCACTGGCCAGTACGGGCCACCGCTGCCACACGTCCCCGGCGTCGAGGGCGCCGGAACGGTCACCGCGATCGGCTCCGCCGTCACCGACTTCGCCGTGGGCGACCGCGTGGCCTGGTACTTCGCCTGGGGCAGCTACGCCGAGCGGATCGTGCTCCCGGCGAGCGCCGCCGTGCCCATCCCGCCGGGCATCGACGACGAGACGGCCGCGTCGGTGATGATGCAAGGCCTCACCGCCCGGCGACACGGCGCTCGTGCACTCGGCCGCGGGCGGGGTCGGCCTGCTGCTGACCCGGATCGTGAAGGCGCGCGGCGGTCACGTCATCGCCAGGGTGTCCACCGAGGAGAAGGCGGACATCGCCCGTGCCTGTTCGGCTGGCTCCTCGACGGGACGCTCGCGCACCGGATCGGCGGCCACTACCCGTTGGCCGACGCCGCCCGCGCCCACACCGACCTGGAGTCGAGGCGCACCACCGGGAAGCTGCTCCTGCTACCTGGCTGACGCCGTTCGGCCGGTCACCGTCGAACGCGGCGGTGACCGGCCGGGGCCACTACCTGCGCCATTCCTGTTCGACCGCGGCCATCTGGTCGCGCTTCAACCCCGACGGGCCGGTCCAGCGGTCGGCCAGTTCCCCGGCCTCGACGACCGTGGCCTGGTCGAGCAGCACGTAGTAGTCGTCGACCCAGGTCTTCGCCTTGACCGCACGCGCGCCGGTACGCGGCTTGGCCGTGCTGATCGGGGCGATCCTGACGGCGTTCGCGCCACCGGTGGTGAGTCCGACCTCCAGGACGACCACCTTGGTCCCCTTGTGCTTCCTGAACGATCCGACGGTGACTTGCGAGGGCATGGGTGTTCCTCCGAGAGCGTGCCTGGTTGGTGGGGCAACACTCTCCGACGGTCCGTCCGCCGGGCAGTCTCCGGTCGACGATCGGCGCGGGCGGGTTGTCGAACGGCAGGGGTCGTGCGGTCCGACTGACCGGCCCCGCGCTCCCAGACCTGTACAGGTGGTCCACGTTCACGCGCTCAGCGGCGGGTTCCCACGGGGTGAACGGTCCCGGCGGTCACGGCGGCGAGCTTGTCGGGGTTGGCGACGTTGTGCAGGGCCGTCACGCGGCCCCGTTCGTCGACGTCGAGCGTCAGCGTGGCGATGACCCGGCCCGCTCCGGTGAACACGACACCCGTGCTGCCGTTGAGCTCCACCAGGTCCACGCCCATGTCCGCCGGGTCGACGCCCTGGTACGGCCGGGTGCCGATGGCCGCGAACCAGGTGGAGACCCGGTCCGCGCCGGTGATGGGCCGCATCGCCTGCCGCACCTTGCCGCCGCCGTCCGTCCACAACGTCACGTCCGGGGCCAGCACGCCCATGAGGGTGTTGATGTCACCGCCGGTCGCGGCGGCGACGAACCGCTCGGTGGCCGCCCGCTGCCGGGCGCGGTCGGCGGCGAACCGGGGCCGCCGCGCCCGCACGTGGCCGCGGGCGCGGTGAGCGGCCTGGCGCACCGCGTCCTCGGACCGCGCGACGGCGTCGGCGATCTCGGCGTAGCTGAAGTCGAACGCCTCCTTCAGCACGAACACCGCGCGCTCCAGCGGGCTCAACGACTCCAGCACCACCAGCAGCGCCACGGACACCGACTCCGCGGCGTCCGGCTCGTCGGTGCTGGTCAGGATGGGTTCGGGCAGCCACGGTCCGATGTAGGACTCCCGACGGCCCCGTGCCGCCCGCAGCCGGTCCACGGCCACGTTCGACACGATCCGCACCAGGTACGCCTTCGGGTCCGCGACCCGCGAGCGGTCCGCCGCCGACCACTTCAACCAGGTGTCCTGCACCGCGTCCTCGGCGTCGACCGCCGTGCCGAGGATCCGGTAGGCGACCGAGAACAGCAGGTTCCGGTGCTCGTCGAACACGTGCTCGCTCATCGCCCGCCCCGCGGCCAGATCGAGCCCGCGCGCGGGAACCGCTTCAACCGACCGTACGTCGGCCACGGCGCGGCGCTCACCGTTTCCTTGTACCAGACCGCGGGCCGACCGGTGAGCGCGAACCGCCTCGGGCGGCTGTCGGGTCGGGTGAACTGCACGACGGCGTCGTGCCTGCCGAGGCTGACCGGCGCGTGGTAGTAGCCGAAGCGGAAGTCCTTGGGGCGCTTGCCGTCCAGCTCCCGCAGCAGCGACACGGCCGCGTGCACGCCGGTGGGCATCCCGCTCTGGCACGTCCCGTGCAGCAGGCCGTGCCGCTGCCGGACGGCCGCCGCGTCGCCGACCGCGTACACCTCCGGGTGCGACACCGACCGCAGCGCCGCGTCCGTCACGATCCGGCCGCGCTCGTCGACCTCGAACGCCGCCGCCAGCGGCGACACCCGGACCCCGCCGGTCCACAGCACGACCGTCGTCGGGACACTCTCGCCGTCGGCGAGTTCCACCGCGTCGGGCAGCACCTTCACGACCTCCACGTTCGAGCGCACCCGCACCCCGAGCCGGGCCAGCGCGGCGTCCAGGTGGGATTTGGCCTTCGGTCCGAGCGACGCCCCCGGCTCCTGGCCGCCGAGCAGCACGACCTCCAGGTCCGGGTACCGCTCGGCGATCTCGGCCGCCGCCTCCACCCCGGTCAGCCCGCTGCCGCACACCGCGACCACGCCCGTGCCCAGTCGGGCCGCCAGCAGCGCGGCGTCGTGCGCGCTGTCCAACGTGTGGGCGTGCTCCGCCGCGCCGGGGACGGCGGCCGTGTCGGCGACGGCGCCCAACGCGTAGACGAGCCGGTCGTACGGCAGGTCCCGCCGGTCGTCGAGGCGGACCGTGCGCGCGTCCGTGTCGATGCCGGTGACCCAGCCGCGCACGAACTCCACGCCCGTCCCCTTCAGCAGGTCCGGCACCCGCAGGTCGGCCGTCACCTGCCCCGTCGCGGTCTGGTGCAGCCGCAACCGCTCGGTGAACCGCTCCGACGCGTTCACGAGCGTGATCCGCATGTCGTCCCGCCGCTTGGAGCGTGCCGCGAGGATCACCGCCGCCATCGTCCCCGCGTACCCCGCTCCGAGAACCACGATCCTGGTCATCGTCCTGTCCCTTCTCCCGTCGACCACCAGACGAGGGAGGACGTGGTCAGCGTGACGTGAGGTGACCGCCGTCACAGAGCGCGGCGAGCAGGGTGACGGCCGGGCCGACCGCGGAGTCGGCCAGGTTGCCGTAGCCCAGCACGAGGGTGGAGTCCCGTTCGGGCGTGCCGCGGTAGGTGTCGAGGTCCACCAGCCGCAGGCCTTCGGCGGCGGCCCGGCGCACGAGGGACGCGGTGTCCGGCGTTCCCGGAAGGTGCAGCAGCAGGTGCAGGCCCGCCGCGACACCGGTGATCCGGGCGTCCGGCAGGTGCGCGGCGAGCGCGGCCACCAGCGCGTCCCGCCTGGCCCGGTACCGCAGTCGGACCGCCCGGAGCTGTCGGTCGTAGCCGCCGCGCTCGACGAACGTGGCCAGGGCGAGCTGGTCGACGACCGGGGGAGTCGCGGCGGCCGCACACGTCCACGCGGGCGGGAGGACGTACCAGCCGATCCCCAGCGCCGGGCTCAGGGTCTTGCTCACCGACCCGAACAGCGCCACGTGCGCGGGAGCCATGCCCTGGACCGTGCCGACCGGGCGGCGGTCGTAGCGGAACTCGGCGTCGTAGTCGTCCTCCAAGACCAGCCCGTCGACGTCACGGGCCCACTCGACGAGCGCGGACCGCCGGGCCGGGGCGAGCACCGTGCCGGTGGGGAACTGGTGGGCGGGCGTCACGATCACCGCCCGCAGGCCGCCCAACCGGTCGACCCGGAGTCCGTCGTCGTCGACCGGCACGGGCACCACGTCCATCCCCGCCGCCGCGGCGGCCTGCCGGGTGCGGCCCCAACTCGGGTCCTCGACGCCGATCCGCGTGATCCCCGCGGCCACGAGCGCACGGCACACCTGCGTGACGCCCTCCGTGACACCAGCGCAGATCGTCACGTCGTTCGGGGTCGTCGTCACGCCGCGGCACCGCCGCAGGTACTCGGCCATCACGGCCCGCAACCGGGGGTGGCCGCCGTGGGGAGGGAGGCCGAACTCCTGGTGCGGCAGCGTCGTGAGGACGTCGCGCACCGCGTCGGCCCACCGGCGGCGCGGGAACGCCCGCAGGTCCGGTAGTCCGGGCGCGAGGTCGTAGCGCGGTGGCTCGGCGACCTGTCGCGCGGGCGCGGACCGGTCGTCGCGCTCCGGCGACCAGGACACGCGGGTGGCCGCCCCGGTCCGCGCCGTTAGGTAGCCCTCGGCGATGAGCTGCGCGTACGCCTGCGTCACCAGCCAGCGCGAACAGGACAGGTCGGCGGCGAGCGCGCGGCTGGGCGGGAGCGCCGTGCCGAGTGGCAGCGCACCGTCGCGGATCGCCGCCCGCAACGCCCTGGCCAGCCGTTCGTGCCGCGGTCCGCCGTCCGGGCCGGACAGGTCGAGCAGCACGTCCCAGCCCAGATTGGTCTGCGATTCCGGCATGGAAGCGGACCGTAGCACCGGACCGATCTCGGCTTACGGTCGTTCTCGTGATGAAGCGAACCGAACTCGGGCGCACCGGGACCACCGTCAGCCAGGTCGCGCTCGGCTGCATGCTCATGGGCACCTACACCGACGAGCCCACCTCCTACCGGATGCTCGACTCGTACCTCGATGTCGGAGGCGACTTCCTCGACACCGCCAACTGCTACGCGTGGTGGCACGCGGGCAGCGACGGCGGCGAGAGCGAGGAGCTGCTCGGCCGCTGGCTCGCCCGCGGCGACCGCGACCGGGTCTTCCTGGCCACGAAGGTCGGCGGAATCGTGACCGACGTGCCCGCCGCGCTCGCGAGCGGCAAAGCGGACTGGGACGTGGCCGCCCGGCACTTCGAAGGAGCGGGCGCCGACGTCGTCCGGCGGGGGATCGACGCGAGCCTGCGCAGGCTCGGCACGGACCACGTCGACCTCTACTACGTGCACGTCGACGACCTGGCGACCCCGTTGGAGGAGACGCTGGAGGCGCTCGACGGCGTCGTCCGGGCAGGCAAGGCCCGGCACATCGGGTGGAGCAACGTGCGCACGGAGCGGCTGGAGCGGATCCGGGAACTGACCGACCGCCACGGCTGGACCGCGCCCGTCGCGGTGCAGCAGCAGCACTCCTACCTGCGGCCGAAAGTCGACCGGGCGGGCATCGCCGGGCCCGCACTGTTCGACCACCTTGCCGCGCACAAGGACCTGACGCTGGTCGCGTACTCGCCGATCCTCCAGGGCATCTACGACGACCCGGACCGCCGAGCAGCCCACGGCATGTGGCAGGCCTACGCCGGACCGGACTCCGAGGCGCGGCTGGCCGTGGTCGCCGAGGTCGCCGCCGACCTGGGCGTGACCGGCAACCAGGTGGCGCTGGCGTGGCTGCTGCGGCAGACCCCGGCGGTGGTCCCGATCGTCGGGACCCGGACGTGGGAGCAGTTCGAGGCGTTCCTGGCCGCGCTCGACGTCGAGTTGGGTGACGACCACCTGGCGGCGCTGGGGACGTGAGCCGCCGTTCTTGTCGGTGCTCCCTGTTAGCGTCCGCGCTCCGATGGTCGAGGAGCGTGGAGCCGAGTGGACGAGAGCGAGGACACCGTGTCGCCGCACGTCCCGGTGGCACACCCCGTCCGCACCCCGGTTCCCCGCCGCACGGCGGGTGAACGGGGTTCGGGCCGCGCCGGGCCGGTTGGTTTAGCATCGCGGTTCCGGTGAGCGGAAGGGGGCAGGTGGACCAGGCGTCGAACGACACGTCGGTCGCCGGTGTCGCCTTCGCGCGGTGGGGCGTGCGACCGGAGCCCGCGATGGCCCGCTACGCGGAACCGGGGTGGCAGCACTCGCCGATGCCGGTCGAACGCCCCTGCCCGAGGTGCGACGGGCAACTGCACGGCCTGTACCGGTCGCACCCGCACAAGGGGCGGCAGCAGCTCCAGGCCGCGGTCGTCTGCCCGACGTGCCCGGCGTCGTTCACGCTGCGCGAGCTGCAGCTGTCGCAGCGGGCGGTGCTGGGGGAGCTGCGCCCGGAGTCGGTGGCCCGCCGCCTGCGCGAGGAAGCCCAACTCGCCGCTCTCGAACGCCCCGACACCTGGGCCCCGCCAGCCCGTCCGGAACCTCCTGCTCCGCAGGTGGAGTCCCCTGCGCCACGGTCGGAACCCGTTGCGCCGCAGTGGGACGACCGCGCCGTGCCCTCCGACCTCGTGTCCCCGCACGTGGATCGCCCTGCCCCGCGGTCGGACTTCGTGTCCCCGGTGGCGGATCTCCACGCTCCGCCGGCGAAACCCCGCGTCCCGCGCTCGGAACCGCTCGCGCCGCCCTCGGAGCCCTTCACCCGGCCGACGCGCCGCCCGGCCGAAATCCCGCCCCCGGTTCGCCGCGAACCGCCCGCGCCGGAACCCGCCCCACCCGCGGAGGCCCCGGCCCCGATCCGCCGCCGGGTGTCGACCACGGTGATGGCGGCCCGGATCCGCTCGATCCTCACCGGCTCGACCACCGTCGCCTCGGCTCCCACCGCGTCGATCCCGGTGCTGCCAACCGCGCTGGTCGAGTCGACCGAGCACCGGCTGGTGTGGTGGCGCAAGACCGTCGACCCGCACCTGGAGCTGCCGGACCTGCCGCCGGGCGCGGACGTGCGGGTGGTGCTGCCCGAACAGGCCCGGTTCGACGGGCTGCGGGAGCGGCTCAAACAGGCCGAGGTGCCGTTCCGGTCCGTGCCGCACTGGATCGAGGAGGAGGTCGTCTCCTCGGTCGGCCCGGACGGTCGGCTCGCGCCGGTCGTGGCGGGCGCGTGGCTGTCCGAACTGGGCGGGCTCGTTCCCGATGGCTGCGACCCGGTCACCGGTGACGGTGCGCTGGCCGCGCTGCTGGCGTTCGAGGTGCTGTGGGACCTGCACGAGCCGGTCGACCCGGCGACCGTGCCCGACTCGACGCCCGCCGAGCGGCTGGTGCCGCAGGAGTGGCTGCCGTTCCTGTCGTTCCCGCTGCTCAACCCGGCGCAGAGCCAGGCCGCCCCGCACATCCTGGACACCGACGAGCACCTGCTGATCGCCGCGCCGACCGGCTCGGGCAAGACCACCATCGGCAAGCTGGCCGCGTTGCGCTCGATCCTGCACGAGGGCCGCAAGGCCGCGTGGCTGGTGCCGCAGCGCTCGTTGACCGACGAGCTGAACACCGAGCTGGAAGCGTGGCGCCGCAACGGGTTGCGGGTGGAACGCCTCTCCGGCGAGTACGCCGTGGACATCGAGAAGGTCCGCGAGGCCGACCTGTGGGTGGCGACCACGGAGAAGTTCGAGGCGGTCTGCCGCGCGGGGTCGTTGCAGGCGGCGCTCGGCGAGGTCGGCTGCCTGGTGGTCGACGAGATCCACCTGCTGGGCAGTCCTGGTCGCGGCGCGCTGCTGGAGGCGCTGCTCGCGCGGGTGCGCGGCGCGGAGTCGCCGGTGCGGATCGTGGGGCTCTCGGCGACGGTGTCCAACGCCGCCGAGGTCGCGGAGTGGTTGCAGGCCACGCTGGTGACGACCGCGTGGCGGCCGTCGCGGGTCACTTGGCAGCTGCCCGTGATTCCCGCGAGCACGGGGTTCGCGGGCGGCAACCGGATGCGCGAGCAGGCCGTCGTGGAGCTGACCGAGCGGCACACCGCCGAAGCGGGCAGCGTGCTGGTGTTCTGCGGCTCCAAGCGGAACGTCCGCTCGACCGCGCTGGCCGTCGCCGCGTCCCGCGGCGCACCCGTGCACACCGCCGTGCCCGACGACGTCGACGCGGTGACGCGGGTGTGCGCGGAGGTCGGCGTGCGGATGCACTACGCCGACTACGACCACAAGCACGCCGCCGAACGCGCCTTCCGGGCACGGGAGGCGGACGTGCTGGTCGCGACCTCCACGGTCGCGGCGGGCGTGAACCTGCCCGCGCGGGCGGTGATCGTGCGCGACACGAAGATCGGCGGCGAGCCGATGGACACCTCGACCGTGCAGCAGATGTTCGGCCGGGCGGGCCGGATCGGCGCGGGGGAGACGCAGGGCTGGTCGTACCTGCTGACCGAGGAGACCGAGCGGCCCGCGTGGCAGACCCGACTCGTCGCCGGATACTCGGTGTACTCGCGGATCTACGACAGCCTCGCCGACCACGTCCTCGCCGAGGTGCTCCAAGCCCGGATCGGCACCCTGTCCGACGCGCAGGCGTGGTGGGTGGAGACCCTGGCCCACGCCCAGGGTGACGACGACCTCGAACCCGTGCAGACGGCCGTGGAGTTCCTGATCGAGGAGGGGCACCTCACCGGCGTGCGGCGCGGTGAGGACCTGGTCCTGGCCACGACCGACCTGGGCAGGCTGACGGCCCGGATGATGGTCTCGACCTACACCGGCCAACGGCTGCGCCGCACCCTCGGCCTGCTCCCGGTGCCGACCGACCCGGACTCGGCCGAGGAGGCGTTGAGCCTGGTCCTGGCGGTCGCGGTGCCCGAGTTGGCGGGCGTTCCGGTCGCCGAACCGGTGCGCCCCGCGGTCGCGACGGCGATCAAGGCGGGCGGCCGGACGTCCCGCATCACCCACACCACGTCCATCAAGGGCCTGGGCTCCTCCGCGTCGACCGCACCGGGCGACCTCGCGTGGGCCGCGCTGCTGCTCGCCGCCCGGTCACCGCACCTGTTCCGGCAGTCCCGCACGCCCCGCCGGGTCGTCGCGGGCATCCCGCTGTCCACGATCTACCCGGTCATGGAGCAGGCGCCCCGCTACCTGTCCTGGCTGGCGGCTCAGGGCGTGCTCGGCACGGTGCACCCGTGGATCGCGATCGTGGCGGCCGACCTGGACCAGCGCGTCCGCTGGCGCCACCTCACACCGGGCCGCGGCGCGGGACGGCTGCTGTGGCTGTGCGAGCAGATGGCCACCCGCGCCCGTGCCAAGGACCTGGTGCCCGCTATGTGGCAGTCGGCCGTCGGCTCCGGCCTGCGCGCGCCGGACTGGAAACCCGGCTTGCCCCCGACCGGCTGCGAACTCGACCAGGCCGGCTACACCGCCCTCCTGCGCGAACGCGTCACCACCGCGACCATCACCGACCGCGCGGACGGCGCGGCCGTCACCGGGATCGCGGGCGCGACCGCCGTCACGTGGCGCGGCAAGATCCGCACCCCCGCCGTCACGACGAAGGCGAAGACGGACGTCCTCTTCCCACCCCCGTTCCCGGACGAACCGGGCCTCGACACCGGCACGGCCGTGTTCACCCGCCGAGGCGACTACCGCGCGACCGGCTGGCTGGCCGCCTACGACCGCTTGGCGGACCTGACCGACGACGACCCACCCCCGCGCCGCCGCGGTCTGTAGACATCACACGATCGGGTCGTGACGTTTTCCCTCCCGCTGTGTCTTAGAGGCAGGAACACCAACGCCCAAGACCAGAGGAGCCCCCCATGAGCACCCCGATCCAGACCGCCCCCACCCGCACCCGCGAGGTCGCGAAGACCAACGGCACCACCCCGGCCGCCCAGGGCGCGACCACCATCGCGGACGTCGTGGTCCAGAAGATCGCGGGCCTGGCCACCAGGGAGATCTCCGGCGTCCACGCCCTGGGTGGCGGAGCGGCCCGAGCGTTCAGCGCCATTCGCGAGCGCATCCCCGGCGCGTCCTCCAGCGCGGGCCAGGGCGTCTCCGTCGAGGTCGGCGAGAAGCAGGCCGCGGTGGACCTCCAGATCCTCGTCGAGTACGGCGTCTCCATCGCCGACCTGTCCACCGCGGTCCGCCGCAACGTCATCACCGCCGTGGAACGCATGACGGGCCTGGAGGTCGTGGAGGTCAACATCAACGTCACCGACGTCCACATCCCCACCGAAGACGACACCACCGACACCCCCGCTCCCACCCGCGTCCAGTGACCCTTCACCACCCCATATTGGCCGGCACTTCGGCCAGGCGAGGTGCCGGGCGTGGTCACTCCCTCGTAGGGCACAGGGGGTTCCGCGTCCAGCGTCCAGCTGTGACGGCCGCTGATGTTTCGGACAGGCGTGATGCCGGTCTGAGCGTGGGAGCTCTCGGGTTTGCTCGGCGACGCCCTGTTGCAGAGGTTGTTCATGCCGTCCGGTGGAAACCGGCACCGAGTCTCGTGCCGGTTTCCACCGTCGGTTTTCCCGGCCACCGGTGACGTTCACCTACCTATCGCCACCTGAACACCGTCCGCGGCACCCCGTGGCGGACCCGACCCCGTATCCGTAATCGTCCAAGGGAGAAGTCATGAGTCCCACCCAACTCGGTCTGCTGACCGGCATCGTTCTCGGTTCGGCCGCCGCTTTCGGCGGGTTCGGCGCTTTCCTGGTCGTGCTGCTGTTCGGGGCCGTCGGACTGGTCGTCGGGCGGGTGCTCGAGGGCAAGCTGGACCTGTCGCAGCTCGCCGGTCGCGACAGGGGCTGAGCGGCATGACCACCACGCTTGTCGACCGGGGACGGTTGACGATCTCGGATCGCACGGTCGAGCGAATCGCCGCCACCGCGGTCACCGAGGTCGACGGGATCGGGGGATCTGCCACGCGGATGCTCGGCGTCGCCATGAGTCGGGACGGCGGTGAGCACTCGGCCAAGGTGACCGCGACGGTCAGCGGCGGCGTGGCCTCACTCGTCGTCCGGCTGTCAGTGGCCTATCCCGCGTCGGTCACCCGCACCACCGAAGCCGCCCGCGCACACCTGGTGCAGCGAGTCGAGGAACTGACCGGCCTCACGGTGTCCCGAGTGGACATCACTGTGACCGCGTTGCGCGGCGCTGTCGCCGAAACCAGGAGGGTCCTGTGAAACGCCGTCCCCGCCGAAGCATTCCGGCCGTGCTGACGGCCGTCGTGCTGCTCGCGGCCTGTGCGCTGGTCGCGACGGTCGCGATCCAGACGATCCTCGGCCACACCCCGTGGCTCGACTACCGCGTCGCGGCGGACGCCGTGCACGCGACGAGCTGGAACGACCTGGCCCCGCTGATCGCCGGGGGAGTCGCGGCGGTACTCGGGCTGGTGCTGCTGCTCGCCGCCTTCCTGCCCGGCACACCCACCGTGCTGCCCCTGGAGAACGGCGAGGCCACGATCGACTCGGGCGCGTCCCGTCGCAGCTACCGCAGCACGCTGCGCGCGGCGGCCGCCTCGGTAGACGGAGTCAGCGGAGCCACGGTGTCGTTGGGGCGTCGCAAGGTCGCCGCCGTTGTCCGCACGGACCGCACCACGACCGACGGGCTGGCCGACGCGGTCCGTGCCTCGCTGAACCACCGACTGGACGAGATCAGCCCGTCCACCCGCCCCGACCTCAAAGTCAAGATCAAGGCCGCCAGGAGCGCGTCATGACGAACCTCAACCGCCCCGCCCGGCTCAACCGCGTCCTGCTGGGCGTGCTCGGTTTCGTTCTGCTGGCCGGGGGAGCGTTCACGGTCCTGACCCACTACAACGTTCTTCCGGTCCTCAAACCGGACTCGCCCCTGATCCCACCTCTGCTGGACCTGCCCACCTGGGCCTGGTACGTCGTGGCGGCCGTCGCGATCGTCCTGGGCCTGCTCTGCCTGCGCTGGATCCTCGCCCAACTGACCAGCAGCCCGAAAACCCACACGTGGCGCTACGAACAGGACCCCGCCAAGGGCCGCACCGAACTGGCCGCCAGCGCGGCCATCGCCCCGTTCATCGACGAGGTGACCGCCTATCCAGGCGTCCACGCCGTCCGCGCCACCCTGGCAGGCCACCGACAGAGTCCCGCGCTGGCGATGGTGGTCAGCGCCGAACAGGACAGCGACCTGTCCGCCATCCGCAACCAGATCGACACCGAAGGCCTGCCACGCCTACGCCAAGCACTGGACCTGGACGAGGTCCCAGTGACCATCGAGTTCAGGTTCTCCACGGCAACAGGAGCCCGCGCGCTCTAACTGGTCACCAACGCTCTCCCCGGCCCACCGCAGCCGCAGATGACCCACCAGCCACCAGCGGCCTGCTACTGGCCAACTGTGACCAGCCACCAGCCACCCGCTACCGGCCATCCGCCACCGGCCAACTGTGACCGGCGGCCTGCCACCGGCCAACTGTGGCCTGCGACCGGCCATGTACGGCCTGCCACCCTCGGACTGCTACTGGTCACCCGTCAACCGTGGCCGCGACGGGCCACATAGGGCTTGCCACCCTCAGCCTGCTGCCGGTCACCGCAGCCCCCGCTTCTGCCCCGCGCCCGCCACCGTCCTCTCGCCACCACCACGTGCCCGCTACCTCCGGACGCTGTGAAGGCAGGGGTGGTCGGCGGGGCAGAGCCCCGCCGACGAAACCTCACCCCGATCAGGCCGTGGTGTCGAAGGTGACCTCCTTGGTTTCCACCGTTCCTGCCTTCCGGCCCGGTGCGGCCTGGAAGCCCCAGTACAGGTTCGTGTGGGCGATGACCTGTTCCGGTGACGGGGCTCCCCACGGTGACTTGTCGCCGGTGGTGTGGGCGTCGCTGACCAGGGTGGCGTCGTAGCCCCTGGTGAACGCGCCGTGCAGGGTGGAGCGGATGCACGCGTCGGTTTCCGCGCCGACCACGACCAGGCGTCCCACGCCCAGACCCGCCAACTCGGCCTCCAGGGTGGTGGCCTCGAAGGCGTCGCCGTAGTTCTTCTCCACCAGCGGTTCGGCGTCGGCCGGGGTCAGTTCCGGGACCAGGCGCCACTCGTCGCTGCCCCGCACGAGGCCTTCGTCGGAGTGCTGGACCCACACGACGGGGATCTGCTCCTGTCGTGCCTTCTCGACCAGGCCCGCGATGTTCGCGACCACCGCGTCGCGTTCGTGCGCCTCGTCCACGACGCCGTTCTGCACGTCCACCACCAGGAGCGCGCTGTTGGGTCGGTTGTCGAGGGTCGTCATGGATCTCCTCCTGCTCGTGCCGGATTCCGGGTGTCCACGACGGTAGCCCCACCCACCGACAGTCGCCGGGATACGCCGATCAGCGCTTGGCCACCGCCACGTTGTCGAACACCGCCCCGGTGTCGAACACCCGCACCCCGTTCGCGCCACTGGTGAAGCTCGTGTCGGTGGCGGTGATCTTCGGTGAAACGAGGTCGTCGACGTAGACCTTGATGGACGACCCGACCGCTTCCACCCGCAGGCGGTGGCGGACACCGGGCGTGATGGTCATCGGGGTCGACGCCAGTTGCGTCCAGCCGTTTGACGCCTTGCCCAGCACGACCCGGCCAGTCGGGCTCACCCCGGCGTAGTACCCGCGGTAGCTGTCCGTGCCGGTCGCGGGCTGGGTCACGCGGAACACGATCCCGGCGTCGCCGCGACTGCCCGTGGGCGTCACGTCGGCGTCCTGGGTGAAGTTCGCGAAGTTGGTGTCCAGCAACGACTTCCCGCCGTAGGACGCCGTGGTCGTGTACCGGCCACCCGCCGCGGACCACGTCCCGCCATAGGTCGTCCAGCCGAAAGCGTTGTCGTCGGCGAAGTCGTCCTGGACCTTCATCGTGACGGGCTGGATCGTGCCGTCGGCCGCGAACCGCAGGCGGTCGTAGGCGAGCTGCCGGTGGTTGGCGTCGGACCGGCTCAACGGGCGGCGGTGGTAGAGGATGTACCAGATGTCCGTACCGGGGACGTTCACCACCGAGTTGTGGCCCGAGCCGGTCGCGACGGCCGAATCCTGTTGCAGCACCTTGCCGACCTCGGTGAACGGCCCGGTCGGCGAGTCGGACATCGCGTAGGACACCGAGTAGTTCGGGCCGGTCCACCCGCCCTGCGACCACATGAGGTAGTACTTGCCGCCCCGCTTCACCATCTGCGGGCCCTCGGTGTAGTTCGCGGGCGTGATCTCCTTGAACGTGCTGCCGTCGTCGAACCGCCCGAGGCTGGTCATGTCCCGGTTGAGCTTGGCGACGTTCGCGTGGCCCCACCCGCCGTAGTACAGGTAGGCCTGCCCGTCGGTGTCGACGAACACGTCCTGGTCGATCGGCTGCGCGCCGTTCACGAACCGGTCCACGAGCGGCTTGCCCAACGCGTCGGAGTACGGCCCTTCGGGTTTGTCCGCCACGGCGACGCCGATGCCGCCGGTCTCGGCGTCGCTCTGGATGTCGTTGGCGCCGAAGTAGAGGAAGTACCTGCCGTCACGCTCGACGGGCGCGGGCGCCCACACGGCCTTGGTCGCCCACGACACGCGTGCCGTGGTGAGGACGTTCGGGTGCTTGGTCCAGTGGACGAGGTCGGGGGAGGAGAAGGCGTCCAGGTAGGTCTGCTCGGCGTAGGGCCTCGACGACGTCGGGTAGACCCAGTACTGCCCGCCGTAGACCGCGACGTCGGGGTCGGCGTACCAGCCGTCGACGAACGGGTTGCCCGATTCCGCCGTGGCGTAGTCGGGGGCCGCGGTCGCCGGGGTGGTGCCCGCGACCAGGAAGGCCGCCAGCGCGAGGGTGGTGATCCTGGCCGAACGGCTGCGCCGCCAGGATTTGCAACGTTGTAAATCCATGCTGCGATCAGAGCACGGTCACGCGCGGTGTGTCCAGTGCTACCCAAAGTCCTGTCCGGTGCCGGTCCGGTCAGACCCGGAGTCCGGCGCTACCCGACGAGCGCCTGCGTCCCGAGCACGGTGAGCAGCGCGAGCCGTTCGGCGTCCTCGGTGCCGGGAACGGCCGTGTAGACCAGGATCCGCAGATCGCTGCCCGCCACGGTGAGCACGTCGCAGTCCAGTTCCAGGGTGCCCACGAGCGGGTGGTCGACGATCTTGCGCGAGCCCTCGTTGCGCCCGACCGCCCCGGAGTCCCACAGCTCCACGAACCGCTCGCTCCTCGCCCGCAACTCAGCGATCAGCCGCTGGAGCCGAGGATCGGCCGGGTACCGGTCGGCGGTCACCCGCAGCTCCGACACCAGCGCCACCTCGAAGTCCCGCCGCGCCTCCGGCGTGTGCCGCACGCGCGTGCCCGTGCCGACGAGGTTGCGCCACACCCCGTTGCGCTCGAACCCGCGCCACCCGGACGGGTCGCCCATCAGCGCCGCGTAGGGCGGGTTCGCCAGCAGCAGCGTCCACGACTCGTCCGACACCGCGACCGGCGTTCCCGCCAGCCGGTCGAGCATCCGCAGCACGCTCGGCGGGATGTGCGTCGGCACCGCCTCCGGTCCCGGCGGATCCAGCCCGGCCAGGCGGAACAGGTGCGCGCGGTCGGGACCTTCCAGCCGCAACGCCCTGGCCAGCGCCTCGACGACCTGCCCCGACGGGTTGGCCGCACGTCCCTGTTCGAGGCGCGTCACGTAGTCGACGGAGATCCCGGCCAGCAGGGCCAGTTCCTCCCGGCGCAACCCCGCCGCTCGCCGGTGTCCGCCCGCGGGCAGCCCGGCGGCTTCCGGCGACACCTGGTCGCGGTAGCGCCGCACCGCCCTGCCGAACTCCGCCATGCCGCCAGTGTGCCCCGCCGATCCGCGACCAGCCTGGTATCACCGGTCCCAGGAGCACGGGGCCACTGGCTGATCACCCGACCCGGTCACACCCTTGGCTCATGACGACGACACTGATCACCGGGGCCAACAAGGGCCTCGGCCGCGAAACCGCCCGCCGACTCCTCGCCGAGGGCCACACCGTCTACCTCGGCAGCCGCGACGCCGACCGCGGCGAACGCGCCGCCGCGGAACTGGGCGCGCGCCTGCTCGTCCTCGACGTCACCGACGACGCCTCCGTCGCCGCGGCGGCCAAGACCGTGGCGGCCGACGGCGGCCTCGACGTGCTGATCAACAATGCGGGCATCGAGGGCCGCACCCCGGACGGCGGCGTGATCACCGCCGCGGACGTCACCGGCGACCAGATGCGCACCCTGTTCGACACCAACGTCTTCGGCGCGGTCCGCATGCTCCACGCCTTCCTCCCCCTGCTGACCCGCTCCACCACCCCGGTCGTGGTCAACGTCAGCAGCGGCCTCGCCTCCCTCACCCGCGTCACCGCCGAGGGCACCCCGACCCACGCCTACCCCGGCCTCGCGTACCCGGCGTCGAAGGCGGCGCTCAACATGGTCACCGTCCAGTACGCGAAAGCCTTCCCCGGCATCAGGATCAACGCCGTCGAACCGGGCTACACCGCCACCGACCTGAACGCGAACACCGGCACGCAAACCGTGGAGGAAGGCGCGGAGGTGATCGTCCGCGCGGCCCTGCTCGGACCGGACGGCCCGACCGGCGACTACTTCAGCGTGGACGGAACGCTGCCCTGGTAGGCCCTACGGCACCATCCACGACAGCACCGCGGTGGATTGGAGGAACACCAAGGCGCACATGAGTGCCAGTAGGCCGATGCTCCACAGGAACACCTTGCGGAACAGGTCGCCCTCGTGGCCGGACAGGCCTACCGCGGCCGCGGCGATGGCGAGGTTTTGGGGGCTGACCATCTTGCCCAGGACGCCGCCGGAGGAGTTCGCGGCGGCCATCAGGGTGGTGCTGAGGCCTGCCTGTTGGGCCGCCGCTACTTGCAGTGCGCCGAAGAGGGAGTTGGAAGAGGTGTCCGAACCCGTGACGGCTACGCCGATCCAGCCCAGGATCGGGGACAGGACGGCGAAGAACGCGCCCGCGCCCGCCATCCACGTGCCCAGGGTCGCGGTTTGGCCGCTGGCGTTCATCACGTACGCCAGGCCCAGCACGGCCATCACCGTGACGATCGCGGCCGCCAGCTGGCGGTAGGTGGCCAGGTAGGTGCTCCACGCCTGGCGCACTCCTATGCCGATCAGCGGGATCGTGATCAGGCCCGCGATGATCAGCAGGGTGCCCGCCGCGCCCAGCCAGTCGAACTTGAACAGCGGCAGCGTCGACGGCTTTCCGTTCGCCGTCAGCAGGTGCAGGCCCGGCCAGGTGAACGTCCTCGTGGCACTTGCCAGCGCGGACTTGACCAGCGGGATCTGCGCCAGCGCGAACACCGCGATGATCACGCCGTACGGGGCGTACGCGCGGAACACCTCGCGGGAGTTGTCGGACGGCTCGTCCGTGGTGGTCGTGCCGCCGGTCGGGACCGCCTCGACGTAGGTGTGCGCGGGCCGCCAGACGCGCAGGAGGCCCACGGTCGCGGCGGCGCTCACCAGTGCGGCGACGATGTCGGTCAGGGGAGCGCTGAAGTAGTTGGAGGTGGCGAACTGGGCCAGTGCGAAGGTGATGCCGCAGACGGCCGTGGCGGGCAGTGTCTGCCGGGCGCCGCGGGGGCCGTCGATGATCAGGACCAAGGCCAGCGGGACGAAGACGCCGAGCAGCGGGGTCTGCCTGCCGACCATGGCCGCCAGGTCGTGCAGCGGGAGGTTCGTGACGGTCGCCAGCGTGGTGATCGGGGCGGCCAGCGCGCCGAACGCGACCGGCGCGGTGTTGGCGACCAGCGCGATGGTCGCCGCCTTCAACGGTCGGAAACCCAGTGCCACCAACATGACGCTGGTGATCGCCACCGGTGTGCCGAAGCCCGCGAGCGCCTCCAGCAGCGCGCCGAAGCAGAACGCGATGATCACGCCCTGGATCCGCTGGTCGTCGCTGACGCGGGCGAACGACCGGCGCAGCACGTCGAAGTGTCCGGTCCGGACGGTCATGTTGTAGATCCAGATCGCGTTGACCACGATCCAGAGGATCGGGAAGAACCCGAACGCCGCCCCCTCCGTGGCCGCGAGCAACGCCTGGCCGACGGGCATCGGGTAGGCGACGACCGCGACCAGCACGGCGATCAGCAGCGAGAGCAGGGCGGCGAGCCACGCCCTCATCCGCACCACGCCGAGCAGCACGAACAGCGTGGCCAGTGGCAGGGCGGCGAACAGGGCGGTCAGGCCGAGCGAACCCGCGACGGCGTCGAGAACCGGCTGGTACACGTGCTCCTCCTCGATGAGGAACCGCAGGGAATACGCTTTCCTCCCCCGAAGCTAGGGGGAGCGGCTCCCCGTGGTCAACAGCCGCTCCCCAGCAGGTCAACGGAGACGGGCCGCGACCGCCGACACCCACAGCATCGCGCTGATCGCGCCGACCGCCAGCGTCGACGAGCCCGCCGCGCCACCGGTCATCGCCCAGCCGTTGCCGACCAGCAGCGCGGTGCCCGCGACGCGCGACAGGACGGCGTCGCGGTGGTTCCCGGCGCGGGCGAAGTGGCGGCCGAGGACGTAGCAGGCGGCGATCAGGGCGATGAACGTGATCGTGCCGGAGACCAGGTGGCCGTAGGCGTGCCAGGTGAGCGAGGCGGGCATCCCGGCGGGCGTGCCCGAGGGGAAGCCGTCACCCGGATCCATCACCAGGACGCCCGCGGCGATCAAGCCGACGCCGCTGACGGCCACCAGCCGCGGCGCCCACGTGCTCGGCAGGGCGCGGCGCAGGCCGATCGCGCCGAGCACGGTCAGAACGCCCGCGACGACGAAGTTGGCGATCTGCACCCACCCGAGCGAGCCCGTGCTCAGCACGCTCAACGGGTGGCGGGTCAGGTCGTAGCCCTCACGGGTGGCGGCCTGCGCCAGCGAGACGGCCGCCCAGAGCGGTCCGGCGACGGCGCCGCAGGTGAGCAGCGAGCGGGTGGAGGTGACGGGGAGCTGCGTGGTGGTCATGGCGGGTGTCCTTCGTCCGGTGAGCGTGTCACCACCACGTCGCTGGCGCGATGTGACAGGGAATGCGACTATTCCCTGTCACATCGGCCGTTCGACGTCCAGTCGTAGCCCGACACCGACCGATGGAGGAGAACTCCGATGCGCTTCCTGATGATGTCCATGGCCAACGACTCCCAGCCCGACGAGAAGCTGTTCGCCGAGATGGCCGCGTTCATCGACGAGATGACCGCCTCCGGCGTCCTGCTGGCCACCGGCGGCCTGGAGCCGAGCGGGGTCCGGATGACGTCCGTCGGCGACGAGATCACCGTGACGGACGGCCCGTTCGCCGAGTCCAAGGAGTCCGTGGCCGGGTTCGCCCTGGTCGAGGTCCGGACCAAGGAGGAGGCGATCGAGATGTGCCGCCGGTTCCGCAAGATCGTCGGCGACGGCGTGAGCGTGATCCAGCAGGTCTTCGCGTGACCGGATGACCGACGTCCACCGCACGGTCGACGCGGTCTGGAAGCTGGAGTCGGCGAGGATCGTCGCCGGTCTCACGCGGATGGTCCGCGACGTCGGCCTCGCCGAGGAGTTGGCCCAGGACGCCCTCGTCGCCGCGCTCGAGCAGTGGCCCGCGACGGGCGTCCCGGACAACCCCGGCGCCTGGCTGACCGCCATCGCCAAGCGCCGGGCCGTCGACCACCTCCGGTGGTCCGAACGGCTGGAGCGCAAGCACGAGCTGCTCGCTCGCGAGCCGGAGCCGGAGGCTCGGCAGGACGACGTCCTGCGGCTCATGTTCGTCTCCTGCCACCCGGTGCTGTCCGCGCCCGCCCGCGCGGCGCTGACGCTGCGCCTGATCGGCGGCCTGACGACGGCCGAGATCGCGCGGGCGTTCCTGGTGACCGAACCGACGATCACCGGCCGCATCGCCGCGGCGAAGCGGACGCTGGCCGAGGAGGGCGTGCCGTTCGAACTGCCGGAAGGCCCCGAGCTGGCCGACCGCCTGTCCTCGGTGCTCGGGGTCATCTACCTGATCTTCAACGAGGGGTACTCGGCGACCTCCGGGGACGACCTGCTGCGGCCGGGGTTGTGCCTGGAGGCGCTGCGGCTCGGCAGGCTGCTCGCCGAACTCGCGCCGCACGAGGCCGAGGTGCACGGGCTGGTCGCGCTGATGGAGATCCAGGAGTCCCGCTCCGCCGCGCGCACCGGTCTGACCGGCGAGCCGGTCCAGCTGCACGAGCAGAACCGCGGCCGGTGGGACCAGCTGCTCATCCGCCGCGGGTTCACCGCGCTGCTGCGGGCGCGGGAGGTCGGCGGCCCGCCCGGCCCGTACGTGCTCCAAGCGGCCATCGCCGTCTGCCACGCCCAGGCGCGGACCGCGGAGGACACGGACTGGGCGCAGATCGCGGCCCTCTACGGCGCGTTGGCGCGGGTGTTGCCGACGCCGGTCGTGCGGCTCAACCGCGCGGTGGCGGTCGGCCACGCCCGCGGCCCCCAGGCCGGGCTGGAGCTGGTCGACGAGGTGGCCGACGACCCGGCGTTGCGGGACTACCACCTGCTGCCGGGCGTGCGCGGTGACCTGCTGCGCCGGGTGGGCCGCCACGCCGAGGCCCGGTCGGAGTTCCACCGGGCCGCGGCCCTGGCCCGCAACGAGGCCGAACGCGCGTTCCTGCTCCGCCGCGCCGACGAGGTGGCGGTCGACGAGACCGATGGCCCGACGGTGGGGGAGGCGGCCGAGGACTTCCTCGGCCGGGACGACCTGGACACCGCCACGGTCCGCTCGTACGGGCAGACCCTGCGGCGGTTGTGCCGGACCGTCGGCGAGCGCACCCCGCTGGCCGAGCTGACCGCCGACCAGGTGACCCGCGTGTTCGCCACGGCGTGGGGCGACGCGGCGGCGACGACGTGGAACCGCCACCGCTCCACGATCCGCTCGTTCGGCGCATGGGCCTCGCTCGGCGACTTGGCGGCGGGCCTTGACCGCCGCGCCGAGACCCGTCCTCGCACGCCGTCCCTCACGCCGGAACGCCTGGAGGAGCTGTGGAGCCTCGACGTGCCGCTGCGGGAACGGACGTTGTGGCGGCTGCTGCACGAGTCGGCGGCGAGCGTGTCGGCGGTGCTGTCGCTCGACGTCGAGGACCTCGACCTCGACGACCGCCGTGCCCGCGCCGATGGCACGTGGGTCAGCTGGCGTGCCGGGACCGCTCAGCTGCTGCCGTCGCTGCTGGGCGACCGGACCAGCGGACCGGTGTTCCTCGCCGACCGCCGCCCCGGACCCGGCCGGATGCCCGCGCCCGCCGACCTGTGCCCGCACACCGGCCGCGGCAGGCTGTCCTACGAGCGGGCCGAGCACCTGTTCAAGCGGACGACGGGCGGCACCCTCCGCCAGCTCAGGTGACCTAGGGCAGCTCCACCTCGACGAGCAGGCCGCCGTCGGCGTTCGGCCGGGCCATGACCGACCCCTGGTGGGCCGCGGCGATGGACCGCACGAGCGACAGGCCGAGCCCCGTCCCCTCGCTCGCGAGCCGTTCGGTGCGCAGCCTGCGGAACGGCTCGAACAGCCCCGGAACCTGCTCCGCCTGCACGGGTTCGCCGGTGTTGACCACGCGCAACGCGGGCGTGGAGCCGAGTTCGACGCGCACGGTCCCGCCGGGGTGGTTGTAGACGATCGCGTTGTGGACCAGGTGCGACACCAGGTGCGTGAGCAGCACCGGGTCGCCCACGACGACGCGGCGCTGCCCCGTGACGACCACCTCGACCTCCCGCGCGGCCGCCTCGCCCGCGTACGACTCGACGACGTCGGCGACCACCTCGTGCAGCCGCACCGGTTCACGGCTGCTGAGGCCGCGGTCGCTGCGGGCGAGCAGCAGCAGGCCGTCGATGAGCTTCTCGCTGCGCTGGTTCGTGTCCAGCAGGTGGTGGCCGAGCCGGGTCAGGTTCGGGTCGGCGTCCGGCGCGCCCATCGCGACCTCGATCAACGTCCGCTGCACGGCCAGCGGCGTCCGCAGCTCGTGGGAGGCGTTGGCGACGAACCGCTTCTGGCTGTCGAACGCCCCCGCCAGCCGGTCGAGCATCCCGTCGAACGTGTCGGCGAGGTCTTTCAGCTCGTCGTCCGGGCCCTCGTGGTTGATCCGGCTGCTCAGGTTGTCCGCGCCCAACTGGTGGGCGGTGCCGGTGATCGAGTGCAGTGGCTCCAGCACCCGACTGGCCATGATCCACCCCAGCCACACCGCCAGCACGATGGTGATGACCAGCGCGATGGCCGACTGGACCAGCAGCGTGTTCAACGCCGACTCCCGGTAGTCCCGCACCGTGAGCGTGATCCCCTCCGGGACCCGGCCCTCGTCCAGTTGGTACGCGGGCACGGCGGTCGTCATCCCGGCCCGAGCGGACGCGGTGAAGTCCTTCGGATCGGGCAGCGTGGCCGCGACCAGCACGTAGTTGGTGACCAGCAGGGCGATGCCCGCCAGGGCGAAGAGGCCGCCGTACCAGGCCGTGAGCCTGGTACGGACCGACAGCCTCAACTCCCGCACGACGGGGACCGGAACGCGTTCATGCGCCGATTCTCCCGGAACAGGGCATAAGCGCCCGATAAGGCCGTTCAGCGGCCGTGGGTGATCGCACCGTGGGTGAACGTGGGCCGGGTGCCGGGGCTGACCCAGTGGGCGGTCAGCTCGCTGGAGGGGAAGAACTGGAGGAACCGCGAGTCCGACTGGGAGCGGTCCACGATGGACTTCTCCAGGACCAGCGAGTTGTACTGGTCGGCCGTGGTCTCCAGGGTGTTGGCGTTGAGCACGACCTCCTGCTGCCACTCGCGCGTCCAGCTCCGCACGCCCGGCAGCTTGCTGTGCTCGGGTGTGAGGCACTCCGCGGCGATGGCGTTCTCGCTGCTCGCCCAGATCCCGGTGCTGGTGTTCAGGACCAGGGTCTGGTTGCCGAACACGTGGCCGGGGGTGGGGATCAGGGCCACGCCGGGACCGAGGAGGACACCGCCGTCGACGGCGAGGATGGACTCCGGGCGCAGGTCCGCGAAGTGCTCGGCCTGGTACCACGGGCGTTGCAACGGGTGCAGCGACCGCATGGCCGCGATCTCGTCGCGCTGGACGACCAGGCGGGCGTTGGGGAAGAACGGGGTCACGCGGCCGCCGAGGTCCGGCTGGTCGGTGGTGGTGCCCACCCAGCGCCGCAGGTCCTGTGTGTGCAGGTGGTCGAACACCAGGTAGTCGACCTCGTCCGGGCTGATGCCCAGCCGGGCCAGGTGGTCGCCGACCGACGGGTTGTCCGTGACCAGCAGGCGTTCCACGACCGACGGCGTCTTCTTGGCCAACGCGGCGAAGTACGGCGTGTTGCGGCCCAGTTCGACGTCGCTCGGCTCGAACAGCAGCGTCCGACGGCGACCGTCGGTCTGCGTCCAGCGGATCACCAGCATCCGGTTGGTGATCGTGAGGAAGGGCGCGGGCGTCAGCGCCGCGCGGAACAGGCCGAACTTCGTCGGGTACGGCAGCGTCACCAGGTCGCACGTGGTGATGGAGGTCGGCGTGCCGCTGGAGGCGAAGTCGCGGCGGAAGTCGTCGGCCCTGGTCCGGATCCACTCCAGCTTCGCGCCGTAGCCGCCGCCCACGGCGGACAGGCCCTCGAACGTGGTCAGCGGGGTGCCGAACCCCGACAGGTCAGCGGCGTCGGGCAGCGTCACTTCAGCTCCTTGCGCGCGCCGAGGAGGGCCTTCACGACCAGCAGCCAGTTCTTCGGGCGCTTGAAGTCCAACCCGCCCAGCAGCTGCTTGAGCATCGTCAGCACGTCGAAGTAGATCCGCTCGCACACCAGCACGTCGTCCTCGAAGAGGAAGTACGCGGTCATCCGCACCTTGAACTCGCTGCCGGTCGCGGGGATCGAGCCGAACGGCCCGAGGTGCGTGCCGAGCAGGTAGAACTCGCAGATCACGGCGTCGTCGCTGTGCCGCAGCTGGATCATCTCGTGGTGCTGGTCGGGGAACGCGGTGCGCGTGTCGGCGTAGTAGCCGCGCACCGCCTCGTTGCCGTCGTGCACGACACCGGTCGCGATCACCTCGTAGCGCGGGTGGGGGAACGTCGACAGCACGTCGTCCCACTGCTGGGCGACCTCGTCGTGGAAGTGGTCGAGGACGACCTTCTCCCGCGTGGCGCGGAGGGTTTCGGTGAGCATGGGCTGGGCATCTCCTCGGTGACTTACGCTGTAAGTACACCAACGGTGGCACTTACGGCGTAAGCTTGTCAAGACCGTCGAGGAGGACCATGCCCACCCGAGTGCCGTTGACCAGGGACAGAGTCGTGGAGAGCGCGCTCGTGCTGGTCGAGAGGCACGGCGTCGAAGCGCTGAGCATGCGCAAACTCGCCGCGGAACTCGGCGTCGAGGCGATGTCGCTCTACAACCACGTCGCCAACAAGGACGACGTGCTCGACGCGATCACGGTCGTCGTCTTCGAGCGGATCGAGCCGCCCACGCCGTCCGACGACTGGCGCGCCGACGCCGTGGCGCTGGCGGACGCGTTCCGCCGCGCCGCCCTGTCCTTCCCGCGCACGGCGTCGCTGAGCCTCACCCGGCAGCTGCGGTCCGAGTCGGCCCTGCCGTTGACCGAGGTCGCGCTGGACGTGCTGCGCCGGGCGGGGTTCGACGCCGAGCAGGCGGTGCACGCGCTGCGCGCCCTCCTCGCCTACGTCGTCGGCACGCTGCTGCGCGAGGTCGGCTCCAGCCCGGCGTTCGCGGGCCTGGACCCGGACGCCCGCGCGGACCGCGAGACCACCCTCGCCGGAGCGGGCCTGCCCCGCGTGGCCGAGTCCGCCGAGACCCTGTCCGCGTGCGTCCACGAGGACGAGTACCGCTTCGGCCTGACCCTGATGGTCGACGCGCTCGCCGCCCGCGCCCCGCTCACGCCGTAGCGGGGAACACCCAGCGCCCCATGAGGGCGAACCGCACGACCCCCGACACGGCGCTGGCGACGATCAGCACCCCGAGTTCGTCCAGGCTGCCACCGGTGCCCGCGACCGTGACCGCGTCCGAAACGCCAGGTACACGCCGAGGAACAGCACCCTGGTGAGGACACCCACACCGGCGAACCGCGTCAACCGGGGAACCAGGAGGTGGGCGCTGCGGTGGTCATGAGGTGAACCCTGCCGCCCGGTCCTCTTCGGACGCTGTGCCCTCCCTGTGAGTCCCCTGTGCGGGTTTAGCATCCGGGGCATGTCACGCCGGGAGCAGATCAGGATGACCCAGGACGAGGTCCGCGCGTTCCTCGACGAGGAGCGGGTGGTCACGGTCGCCACCACCAACCCGGACGGGCGGATCCACCTCGTGCCGCTCTGGTTCGTGCGGCAGGGCGACACCATCGAGGGCTGGACGTACGGACGGTCGCAGAAGGTGCTCAACCTGCGCCGGTCACCGCTCGCGACGCTCCAGGTCGAGGCGGGGGAGACCTACGACCAGCTGCGCGGCGTGACCCTGGAGTGCGATGTGGAGCTGCTCGCCGAGCCGGACGAGGTGGCGCGGATCGGGGCCGCGGTGACCGCCCGCTACACCGGCCAGACCGGGCCCGAGGTGGAGGCGTTCGTGCGGGCGCAGGCGGCGAAGCGGGTGGGCGTGAGGTTCACCGCCACCGGCACCACGAGCTGGGACCACCGCAAGCTCGGCGGCGTCTACTGAAAGTCCGGCAGCCGACGGGCGACGTCCTCCGGTGACGGCATGGCGGCGATCTCCTCGGCGAGGACGCGCGCGGCGTCCCGGTGGGCGTTGCGGCTGTGCGGCAGCAACGCCCTGACCTGGTCGGCGATGGCCTCCGCGCTCGCCTCGTCGCCGAGCAGCCGCAGACCCGCCCCGGCGCTGACGACGGCCTCGGCGTTCGCGAACTGGTCGGCCCCCTGCGGCAGGAGCAGCTGGGGAGCGCCGACGGCCAGCGCGCCGAGCGTGGTGCCGCTGCCGCCGTGGTGCACGACCACGTCGACGTCCGGCAGCAGGTCTGCCTGCGACACCCACGCGCGCACCGTCACGTTCGACGGCACCGCGCCCAGCTCCTCGGGCCGGATCCGGCCGGTGGCGACCACCACGTGCACGTCCAGCGCGGCCAACCCCCGGATGGCTGTGGTGAGCAGCTCGGCGGTGCCGAACGCGGTGCCGAGCGTCAGGTACACCACCTGCTGCCCGCCCCACGTCAGCGGCGCGGAGGGCGGCGAGAACGGCACCGGGCGCAGCGGGATCCGCGGTTCGGCCAGGAAGTCCGGGTCCTGCAACGACGGCGGGCAGATGTCCACGTGCGGACGGCCGGGGGCCTCGGCGTTGCGCGTCGGCGGGTCGAACCCGATGCCCGCGGGGATCATCCGGCCGAACCCGTGCCACAGACCGGGAATCCCGGCGCGGTGCGCGGCCACGGCCGCACCCGGCAGACCCCACTCGTGCACCACCAGGTCCGGCTTCAGCCGCGCCAGCTCCGGTTCGAGGTCCTCGGGGTAGATCTCGTAGAAGGCGTCGGCGGGCCGGAACGGGCGCAACCCGTTGGCGGCCAACGGCTCGTGCACGGCGTCGCCCACCGCGAAGTGCACCTCGTGCCCGGCGTCGCGCGCGGCGATCGCGAGGGGGATCAGCGGGTAGGTGTGGCCGATGGACGCCAGGCTGGCGAACAGCACGCGCATGGACCAAGCCTAGAGGCACGGGCGTGCGCGGCCCGTGCGACGTATGGTCGCCGGTAGGTGACGACGGCGGAGCGGTGGTGGTCGTGCGGACTCGTGGTCTCTGGCGGTGGGCTGTCGTCGGCGCGGCGGCGGCCCTCGTCGTGGGTGTGCCCGCGGTCGTGGCCGCCGTGACGACGCCGTCCGGCACGGTCGACGCCGGGGCGTTGCGCGACCGCGTCGCCCGGTCCGCCGACCAGGCCTACCAGGGGGTCGCGGTGGTCCGGGGGACCTCGGCGCTGCCCGCGCTGCCGAAGCTGGAGGACGTGACCGCGCTGCTGACCGGCGTGACGACGGTCCGGTCGTGGTACCGGTCGCCGGAGCGGTGGCGGTTCGACGTGGTGTCGACGGCGGGCGAGCGCGACACGTACCGGGCACCCGGCGGCGAGTTCGTCTGGGACTACGGGGCGAACCAGTTGACGCAGCTGATCGGCACGCCCGCCGTGCGCCTGCCCCGCGCGGGCGACCTGGTGCCACCGGAGCTGGCGCGGCGGTTGCTGGCCACCGCCGCCGGGGACGTCGTAACGGCGTTGGACGCGCGGGAAGTGGCAGGCCGTCGAGCGGACGGGCTGCGGCTCGTGCCCGCCGACCCGGACACCACGATCGGCCGCGTCGACGTGTGGGCCGACGAGGAGACCGGCGTTCCCCTCCAGGTCGAGGTCACCCCACGCGGAGCGGACCGACCGATCCTGACCACCGCGTTCGACCGGTTCACCCCCGGCGCGCCGGACGACGACGTGCTCGTCCCCGAGTTGGCCCTGGGTGCTGGATTTACCGCCGTGGACGCGCCGGACGTGGCCGGAGCGCTCGGGTTCCTCGGCGGCGACCCGCCGCAGGCGAGCCTGGCCGGACGGCCGCTGCGGCAGGCCGACGGGGCCGGGGTGCGGGGCGTCGGCGTGTACGGGGCGGGGCTGGCGTCGTTCGTGGCGCTGCCGGTGCCGCGCGAGGTCGGCTCCTCGGTCGCCGACGCGGGGACCAAGGCTGGCGCTGGGGACGTGACCGTGCCGCAGGGTCGGATCGTGTCGCTGGCGGTGCCACCGCTGTCCGTCGTCATCGCCCGGTCCACGGTCGCCCGTCGCTGGTACCTGCTCGTGGGCATGGTCGACACCTCCGTGCTGCGGGCCGCGGCGACCGAGCTCATCGCACAGCCCAGGCGCGGCCGGTGATCAGGACTCGCGGGCTGACCAAGCGGTACGGCCGGATCGTCGCCGTGGACTCGGTCGACCTCGACGTGGCGGAAGGCGACCGGTTCGGGTTCCTCGGACCGAACGGGTCGGGCAAGACGACCCTCGTGCGGATGCTGCTGGGCTTGGTCCACGCGACCGCGGGGTCGATCGAGGTGCTCGGCGAGCCGATGCCCAAGGCCGCGGCGAAGGTGTTGCCGCAGGTGGGCGCGCTGGTCGAAGGGCCTGCCGCGTACCCGCACCTGTCGGGAAGGCGGAACCTCGCGCTGTTCGACGCGGCCGGGCCTGGCGTCCGGCGTGGGCGGGCCGACCGGGTCGACGACGCGCTGGAGCAGGTGGGACTGTCGGGAGTGGACGGGCGGCCGGTGTCGGCGTACTCACTGGGGATGCGGCAACGGCTCGGGCTGGCGGGCGCGCTGTTGCGCGCGCCCCGGCTGCTGATCCTGGACGAGCCGACGAACGGGCTGGACCCCAAGGGGATCCGGGAGATCCGCGACCTGCTGACCGCGGTGAACGCCCGCGGGACGACGGTGTTCCTGTCCAGCCACCTGCTCAGCGAGGTCGAACTGCTGTGCACCCGCGTGGGCATCGTGGACCGGGGGCGGCTGGTGGTGCAGGACGACCTGGAGTCGTTGCGGGCGTTGACCGGGAGGGTGCTCGTGCGCACCCCGGACGCGGCCGAGGTGGTGGCGGTGCTGGACGGGCGGGTGGTGGAGCGCGACGGCGACGCGCTGGTCGTGCGGCACGCCGACGTGGCCGGGTTGAACGCGCTGCTGGTCGGCAAGGGCGTGCGGGTGGAGGCGATCGAGGCGGAGCGACGGACGTTGGAGCAGGTGGTGCTGGAGTCCACCGGCGACAGCGGCGACCGGGTGGACGGTGGTCGCCGGTGATCGGCGTCGAGCTGCGGAAGCTGGCGCTGCGGCCGCGGGTGTGGCTGAGCATCGCGCTGCTGTGCCTGCTGCCCGCGCTGGTCGCGGTGCTGCTGGCGGTGTCCGACCTGGCCCCGCCGCCGGGGCAGGGCGGGGCGTTCCTGTCGGCGGTGCTGGACAACGGGGCGCTCTACCCGGCGGCGGCGCTGGCGATGGTGCTACCGGTGTTCCTGCCGTTGGCGGTGGCGGTGTTCGCCGGCGACGCGATAGCGGGGGAGACGGCGACCGGGACGCTGCGGTACCTGCTGGTGCGGCCGGTCGCGCGGGTGCGGGTGCTGGTCGCGAAACTGGTGTCGCTGGCGGTGTTCACGGTCCTGGCCGTCGTGCTGGTGGTGGTCAGCTCGCTGGTGGTGGGGCTCGTCCTGTTCGGCACCGGCGCGGAGGCCGTGGGGCAGGCCGGGGCGGTGACCTCGCTGTCCGGGATCACGCTGGAGCCCGCCGAACTGGCGCTGCGGCTGCTCGCGGCGATCGGGTACATCGTGGTGTCGATGGTCGGGTTCGGCAGCATCGCGCTGTTCTTCTCGACGCTGTCCGACTCGGCGATCGGGGCCGCCCTGGCGGCGCTCGCGGTGCTGATCGCCAGCTCGATCATGGAGGCGTTGCAGGCCGCGGCGACGATCAAGCCGTACCTGCCGACGAATTACTGGCTGTCGTGGATCGACTTCTTCCGCGACCCGGTCTTCTGGACCAACATCAACCGCGGCCTCGTGCTCCAGGCCTGCTACATCGCCCTGTTCTTCGGCGCGGCCTGGGCGAACTTCGCGTCGAAGGACATCACCAGCTAACGCGCACAGCCCGTCGGCGCGCGATCCAGCGGGGCGAGGTCGGTCAGGGCGCGCAGCACCAACGCCGTCACGGCCGGGTCGGTGGGCAGTTGCGAGTGGGCCACGACCGCGTCCGGGCACACCTGCTGGAGGGCCACGTTGACCGCGCCGGTCAGCCGGGCCGAGTCGGGTGGCAGGACCGTCTGGTCGTTCTCCGTCCAGATCGACAGCCACGGCAGCGTCACGGGGTCGCGGTCGGCCTCGGTGAGCAGGGTGCTGCCCGGTGTGAGCTGGGCGCACGCGACCGGGCACGCGCCGGGGACCAGCGCACCGCCCTCGCCCGCCAGGCGGGTGCCGTGCAGCGGCGAGCCGAGGGTGACGACACGGCGGGCCGCCCGCGCCGCGTCGGGGTCGGCCAGCCAGAGGCGCACGACCACGCCGCCCGCGGAGTAGCCGACCAGGTCGACCGACGGAGCACCCGCGTCCACGGCCGCGTGCACGGCGTCGTCGAGCACCTTGGCCTGTGCTTTCAAGTCACCGGTCCCGTCGCCGGGCAACGTCAGCACCGTCGCGTCCCGGCCCGTGGCCCGCAGCCGGTCGGCCAACGCGGACAGCGACGCCCGGTCACCGCCGTAACCGGGCACCAGCAGCACCGCGCCCGGCCGGTCCTGGGTGGCGGTGGGGAGGTCGTCGCCACCGATCGCGGTGAACCCGACCGCGACCGCGCCGAGCAGCACGACCGCCGCGAGGACGGCCACGAGCCTGCGCCGAGGCGCGCTGAGCGACGACCACCAGACCCGCATGCCCCCATGGTGCCCCGCGGGGGTGTGGTGATCCCGTCAGGCGGACTCGTTCGACGCCGACCACTCCGCCAGGTGGGCGGCCACCCGGTCGGCCTCCGGCACCCCCAACTCCTGAAAGATCGTCAGGCTCAGCTCCCAGTGCAGGCGCGCGGCCTCGGGGTCCTCCTCCACCACGGCGTGGCCGAGACCGAGGTGGGCGCGGGCCTGCTGGTGGCGGTCGCCGATGTCGAGCGCCGAGGTCAACGCCCGCTGGTGGTCGGCCTCCGACGGCAGGCCCGCGGCGCGGTGGGCCTCGCCGAAGTCGTTGAGGACGCTGGTCTCCTCGGTGCGGTCGCCGATCTCGCGGGTGATCGCCAACGCCCGCCGCAGGTGCTCCAACGCCTCGGTGTGCTCGCCCGCGTCGCTGAGGACCATCCCCAGGTTCGCCAGCACCTGGGCCTCCCGGTCGCGGTCGGCCAGTTCCAGCATCAGCGCGAGCGCCTCGCGCTGGCACCCCATCGCCTCGTCCAGCCTGCCCAGGCGGTGCAGGATGATCCCGAGGTGGATGAGCGTCTCGCCCTCGCTCCACCGGTCGCCGAACTCGCGCATGATCACCAGCGCCTCGCGGCAGTGCTCGAACGCCTCGTCGTAGCGGCCGAGCCGCTCGCACACCAGACCGAGGTTGCTCAGCGTCGTGCCCTCGCCGCGCCGGTCGCCGATCAGCCTGCACAGGTCGAGGTCCTGCCGGTGGTGGTCGACCGCCTCCAGGTAGCGGCCCATCCGGTCGTAGAGCAGCCCGAGGTTGCCGAGCACCGCCGCCTCGCCCTTGCGGTCGCCGATCTCCCGGAACAGCGCCAGCGCCCCCTGGTAGTGCTCCAGGGCCAGCGGCAGCCTCCTGGCCTGCCAGTGCGCCGTGCCCAGGCACTTGAGCACCTCGGCACGGGCGGGCGCGTCGCCGTGCGCCGTCGCCGCCCGCAGCGCCGCGCGGTGCGTGCTGATCCAGTCGTCCACGTGCCCGCGGATGAAGTAGAAGCGCCACAACGACCGCGTCAACCGCCAGCTGTGCGCGTGCGGCCCGTGCTCGGCGGCGTGCAGCACGGCCGCGACCAGGTTGGCGTGCTCGGCGTCCAGCCACGCCACGGCCTCGCCGCCGTCGGCGAAGCTCGGGGCGTCGGCGGGCGGGTGCTCGACGGGGGAGTCGTCCGCGCGCGGACCGAGGTGGCCGCCCGCGGCGGTGGCGGTGTGCAGGTAGTAGTCCAGCAGCCGGGTCAGCGCCGCGGTCCGGTCCTGCTCGGACTCCTCCTCCAGCGCCACGGCCAGCGCGTGGTCGCGCAGCAGGTCGTGGAACCGGTAGCGGCCCGGCGTCGGCTGGTCGAGCAGGTGCACGTCGACCAGGTCCTCCAACAGCCCATCGGCCTCGTCCACGCCCGCGCCGATCAGCGCCGCCGCGTCGAAGGCGTCGAAGTCCGCTCCCGGCGCCAGCCCGAGCAGCCGGAACAGCCGCCGTCGGTCGTCGGCGAGGTGGTCGTAGGACAGCGCGAACGCGGCGGCGACGCTCCGGTCGCCCACCGATAACTCCGACAACCCCTGCCGCAGGCGTCGGGCGAGGTGGGCCACCGTCCACGCGGGACGGCTGCGCAGCCGTGCGGCGGCGATCCGGAGCGCCAGCGGCAGCCTGCCGCACAGCTCGACCACCTCGTCCACGGCCTCGGGTTCCCGCGCCGGGCGGTCGTCGCCCACGACCGTGCCGAACAGCGCCACCGCGTCCCGGTGGGGCAGCAGGTCCAGCGACAGCACCCGCGCGGTCTCCAGGTCCAGCAGCCGCCGCCTGCTGGTGATCAGCGTCAACGCGCGCGACGTGCCCGGCAGCAGCGGCCGCACCTGGGCGCTGTCGGCGGCGTTGTCCAGCACCACGATCGCCCGCCGCCCCGCCAGTTCCGACCGCCACAACGCCGAGCGCTCGGCGAGGTCGGCCGGGATCCGCTCACCGGGCACGCCCAGCGCGCGCAGCAACGTGTCCAGCGCGGCCAGGGGTTCGACGGCGGCGCGGTCGACGGCGTGGCCTTGGAGGTCGACGAACAGCTGCGCGTCCGGGTAGCGGTCCACCAGCAGGTGCGCGAGGTGCACCGCGAGCGTGGTCTTCCCGACGCCCGCCATCCCGTCGATGGCCTCGATCACCACGGCGGTCGGCGACCCCACCTCCTCGGGCACGGCCGCGAGCACGTGCCGCAGCTCGGCGTCGCGGCCGGTGAAGTCGGCGAGGTCGCCGGGCAGGTCGTTGCGGGGAGCCTGCTTCGGCTCGGGTTCGGCCGGGTCGACCTGGCCGCGCAGGATGGCCTCGTGCAGGCGGCGCAGCCGGGGACTGGGGTCGCTGCCCAGCTCGTCGGTCAGCCGCCGCCGGGTCCGGTCGAAGTGCTCCAGCGCGTCGGCCTGGCGGCCCGATTGGTAGAGCGCGAGCATCAGCTGCCCCGCCAACCGCTCGTCCAACGGCTGTTCCGCCGTCCGCGCCAGCAGGTCCGGCAGCACGTCCCCGTGCCGGCCCAAAGCGAGCACGACGTCGTTGCGGTCCAGTTCGGCCGTCAGGCGCTCCCGGTCCAGCTGCTCGCGGACCATCGCCAGCCACGGCGTGTCCAGACCGGCGAACGCCTCCCCGCGCCACAGCCCCAACGCCTCGTCGAACAGCGCCGGTTCACCGCTCGCGCGGGCGCGGGCCACGAGCGTGCGGAACCGGTGCAGGTCGATCGACCGCTCGTCCGCGGTCAGCACGTAGCTGCCGGAACGGCGGGTGATCGTGGCAATGCCCGCGAGCGCCTGGCGGACGCGGGTCAGGTAGCTGTGCAGCGTGCCGACGGCCCGTTCCGGCGCCCGCTGACCCCACACCCGGTCGACGAGCTGGTCGACCGTGACGGGCCTGCCCACGTCCACGAGCAGCGCGGCGAGCACGCACTGCTGGCGCGCGGGGCCGACGTCGACCCGGACGCCGTCGACGAACGCCTCGACGACCCCGAGCACGCGCAGGCTCGTGCGGGTTTCGTCGACGGGCGGCACGGTTCCCGGCATAGCGCCTCCGACCTGTCGATTCAAGCGGAACACAAGGATCACGCACCCCCGGCGCAGCACTGTGGTCGGGGGCGGTCCGGAACCGCCACCGGAGATCGACCTACCGCGAGGAGGAACGATGAGCACGGCAGTGATCCGCATCGGGGGCGGGGTGTCCGGGGCGACAGTGCCGATCATGGCCGCTCCGACGACCTGACCACCCGGTCCGCGGCGGTGTGACGCACCCCCTGCCCGGCGGGGTGTGTCGGACCGCGCCCACCGCGGTCGCGCTTCCTAGCGTCGTGCCCACCACGACCACTCCGGAAGAAGCGACCATGAACTCGGCTGTGCGCCGTCCACCGCGGATGAGCCGCGCCGTCACCCTCGTGCTGGCCGTCGCGTGCGGGCTGACGGTGGCGAACCTGTACTACTCGCAACCCCTGCTCGACCTCGTCGCCGTCACGTTCGGCGTCAGCCAGGGCGCGGCGACCGCGGTGGTGACGCTGACCCAGGCCGGGTACGCGCTCGGGCTGCTGTTCGTGCTGCCGCTGGGCGACCTCGTGGAGAACCGCACGCTGGCGTCGCGGACGCTGGTCGGGACGGCGTTGGCGTTGCTGCTGACGGCCGTCTCGCCGGTGTTCGGCCTGTTCCTGGCCGCGTCCGTGCTGGTCGGCATCACGTCCGTGGTCGCGCAGGTGCTCGTCCCGCTCGCCGCGAACCTCGCTCCGCCCGAGGAGCGCGGCGCGGTCGTCGGCCGGGTGATGAGCGGGCTGCTGATCGGCATCCTGTTGGCGCGCAGCGTGTCCAGCCTGGTGGCGGACCTGCTCGGCTGGCGGGCCATCTACTTCCTGTCGGCGGCGGTCATGGTCGCGCTCGGGTTGGCGCTGCTGAAGATGCTGCCCAAGAGCCCGCCGACCCACACCGCGAGCTACGGCTCACTGCTGGCGAGCCTGGGCGAACTCGTGCGCCACGAGCCCGCGCTGCGCCGCCGCGCGCTCTGCCAGGCGACCCTGTTCGGCGCGTTCACCGCGTTCTGGACGGCCATCGCCTACGAGTTGATCGGCGAGCACGGCTTCAGCCAGCGGGAGATCGCGCTGTTCGCGCTCGTCGGCGCGGGCGGGGCGCTGGCCGCGCCCATCGCGGGCCGGATCGCCGACCGCGGCAACGGGCGGCTCGCCAGCGGAGCGGCGCTGCTGCTCGCCGGGCTGACGTTCGTGCTCTCGCTGACCGGGCACGCGAGCGTGCTGCTGCTCGGGCTCGCGGCCGTGCTGCTGGACTTCGCCGTGCAGTTCCACCAGGTCCTGAGCCAGCACGAGATCTACGCGCTGCGCGCCGACGCGCGGGCCCGGATCAACACCGTCTACATGACCACGGTCTTCGTCGGCGGCGCGGTGTCCTCCGCCGTCACCGGCCTGCTGCACCACGCCTACGCGTGGACCGGCGCGTGCGTGTTCGGCCTGGTCCTGTGCGCTATCGGGTTGTCGTTGTGGGCCAACGGCTTGCGCTCCACCCGCGGCACGGCGGGGTGAGCCCTGTCGGGCGGCGCGCGGACGGGGCTGCGAGAGTGGCGGGAGCACCGCCCGTCACCGAGAGGAAGTCCGTTGTCCTTGCCACTGCCCGACGAACTGGTCAAGCTGCTGCGCCGACCCAGCCCGTGCTTCCTCGCCACCGTCATGCCCGACGGCTCGCCCCAGCTGACCCAGACCTGGGTGTCGACCGACGGCGAGCACATCCTGATCAACACCGTCGAGGGCTTCCAGAAGACGAGGAACGTCGCCCGCGACCCGCGCGTGGCCGTGAACATCGCCGACCCGGACGACGTCACCCGCTACTACGGGGTGCGGGGCCGGGTGGTCGGCGCGACCACCGAGGGCGCCGCCGAGAGCATCGACGAGATCGCGTTCAAGTACCTCGGCACGCCCTACCCCAACTACGGCGGCCGCCCGCAGACGCGGGTCCTGCTGACCATCGAGGTCGAGTCCGTGGCGCACGCGCCGCGGGACTGACCCTCCCGTGTGGAGCCTCCTCGGAGGCTCCACACGGGAAACGTGATCAGGCCGGGATGAGGAGCTCCTGGCCGACCTGGATCAGGTCGGGGTCGGAGATGCCGTTGGCGTCGGCGATGCGCTGGTACTGGTTGCCGTCGCCGTAGACCTTCTCGGCGATCCCCCACAGGGTGTCACCGGGGTCGACGGTCCAGCGCTGCTCGGCCGGAGCGGCCGGGGCCGCCTCCTCGACCGGGGCCGGGGCCTCGGCGGCGACCGGCGCGGCGGCCGGGACCGGGCGCGGGTTGTCGGTGTTGGTGCCCGACGCCCACGTGCTGGAGCCGTTGGAGCCGTAGACGACCAGGTTGCGGTCGTTCTGCAGGACGAGACGCGAACCGGGGTTGCCGCTCGTGTCGCTGGACCACGTCGACTGGCCGGAGGTGGTGTACAGGACGAAGTTGCCGTCCTCCTGCATCGCCGCGCTGGTGACGCCGGAACCGTTGGTCCCGGACGCCCACACCACGTCGCCGCCGTCCTTCAGCACGAGGTTGCCGTCGTCCTGCAACGCGAGCACGTACCCGTTCTCGGACTCGAGCTGCTGGCCGATCGCGAGGGTCTGCCCTGCCTGCAAGGTGTCCACGTGTGATGCCTCTTCCGATTTTTGATCAACTACGAACGCCGGGGACCTTACCGCCATTCGGAGCACTCCGCCGGTCGCCACGCGGACGTCCGCCGCCCGGTCAGGCCTGGGGTTCCGGCGCTTCCGGGACCTCGACGGCGACGGGCCGGGCGCGCTTGCGCCGCCAGAGGAAGCCCGCGGTCCCGGCCGCGGCGAGCAGCACCGCCCCGCCGAGCCACCACGCCAGCGGTGAGGACTCGTCCGCCCGGCCGGAGATCGTCACCATCCCGGTGGGCGCCTGTCCGGGGATCGTGTCGGGGAAGTCGCCGGGCAGGGTGATGGTGTCGCCGCCGTCGAGCAGCCGGTTGTCGCGCCGGAAGTCCTCCAGCGTCGGCGGGTACACCTGGCCGGCCGGGTCGATCAGCACCCGGCTGCCGTCCGGCTTGGTCACGACGTGCACGACGATGTTCTCGACGGCCCCGCCCTCGCGGACGATCTTGATCTGTTGCGACCACACGGCTCCGGACTTCCCGCCGGACTCCTGCTTGACCAGCGCGGCGACCTCGCTCTTGCTCATGGGCGCGGCCCTCGGCGTGCTGCACGCTCCGAGCAGCAGGACGAGCACGACCGCGACGGTCGCGCCCAGCGCGGTCCGCAGGCTCTGGGTCTTGTCGACTTCGGGCATGGCTCAGTGTCCTACGGTCGCCGTGGGCCACGTCCCGCCGGGGTCGCGTGCCGGAAGTCCGCGCGGGACACTGGATCGACCGGTCCACCGAACCAGGGAGCCCGATGACGACGATCGCGGACGCCGAAGCGCTGTGCGCCGCTGATGGAGGGCTCGGCACGGTCGCGACCCTCCGCGCGGACGGCACGATCCAGACGTCGGTGGTGAACCTCGCGTTCCTGCGGCACCCGTTCCGGGAGGCCCAGGTCGTCGGCTTCGTCACCTACGGCAAGGTGAAGCTGGCGAACCTGCGCTCCCGCCCGCAGATCACCGCGACCGTCAGGTCCGGGTGGAAGTGGGCGGCGGTCGAGGGGACCGCCGAGCTGTTCGGCCCGGACGACCCCGACGACCGCCTCGACGCCGACGGGCTGCGGCTGCTGCTGCGCGACGTGTTCACCGCCGCGGGCGGCACGCACGACGACTGGGACGCCTACGACCGCGAGATGGTCGAACAGCGCCGCACCGCGGTGTTCTTCGAGGCGACGCGGGTCTACGGCGTCGCGTGACGGTCCGCGGCCACCAGGGTCTCCAGGGTGGCCGCGACCTCGTCGGGTGGCGGCATCGCGGCGATCTCCCGGCCCACCAGGACGGCGTTGGCGCGGAACTCCGGCTCGGTGAGGCAGCGCGTCACGGCCGCCGCGACCGCGGACGGCGTCGCCTCGTCGCCGACCAGCGCCAGTCCCGCGCCCAACGCCGAGACGCGGTCCGCCTGCCGCGGGTGGTCCGCGCCCTTGGGCAGCACGACCAGCGGGATGCCGTGGCCCAGCGCCGCGAACGTGGTGCCCGCGCCGCCGTGCGTGACGACGACGTCGACACCGACCAGCAGCTCGTCCAGCGGCGCGAACGGCGTGAAGCGCACCCGGTCCCGGTCGACGTCGAAGTCGGCCTCGCGCCCCTCCGGGCCGAGGGTGTCGACCACGTCGACCCCGTCCAACGCCCGGACCAACGTCGACAGCTCCGCCGGGTTGGTGAAGTACTGGGACACCGTGCCGAACGTGACCAGCGCGGTCGGCTGGCCGGTCGGCGCGCGCGGGCGTCGCCGTCGCGGAGCCCGGTCTGCTGTGCGCCACCGGTCGGATGAGCAGCCGCTCGGCGAGGTCCACCCTGGCCCCGCCGAACAGGTACGCGTCCGAGTTCCCGCCGTCGCGCAGCCGCGGGTCGGCGCCGGTCACCCGCACGGACTCGCGGTGATCACCTCCTCGGTCGACGGCCCCGCCACGAGCAGGTCGAAGCCCTCGGGCTCGACCGCGGGCACGCCGGACGCCGCCGTGAGCACGCCGACGACGTGGCCGCGGGCCGCGAAGGCGCGCGCGAGCGGCATCATCGGCAGGAGGTGGCCGTACAGCGGCGCGGAGGAGAAGAGGACTCGCATCGGTCGGTGGCGCCTTTCGACGGGTGTGCCGCGGCGCGGAAACCGTGGCGCACCACCGTTCGTACCGGTCGCTGCGGCCACCTGCCCGCCCGCGGACCGGAGTCGGCGAAAAGCTGCCGGTCAGCTGCGGGCGCCCGCCTCGGCTTCCATCCGGTCCCACTCCTCCTGCGCGCGCCGGTGCCACCGGTTGCGGCGGTCGTGGAACGCCGCCGCGGCGCGGGGACCGGGCCAGTCGTGGTCGAGCAGCTCGGCGGGCAGGTCGGGGTCCAGGAACGGGAACCGGCGCCACTCCTGGATCAGCCGGACCTGGTGGACGAACACGTCGCGCGGAGCCTTGGCCGACGCGGCGTCGACCCGGTCGACGAAGGCCAGGTACCGCTTCTCCACGTCGTCGAGGTTCCAGGCGTCCTTGAGCACCTTCACCGGGTCGCCGAGGCTCACGGCGGTGCCGGTCCACGCGTACGCCCGGTCCTCCAGGCCGAGTTCCGCGACGATCGAGCGGAGGTCGGCCTCCTTGTCGGCGTCCGGGACGATCCACAGGCCGGGGGAGGGCGAGCCGAGGCCCAGCCACGTCAGCTTCGTGCGCAGCCGGTGCCGCAGGGTCCGCTGGGTCTCCGGGACGGCGACGCTGAGCACCAGCCACCGGCCGTCCCAGGTGCGTGGACGGCGCATGAACCCGTAGATCCGGTCCGCGCCCTCCCGCAGCAGGTCGGTGCCCTTCGGCGTGAGGTGCTGCCGCACCGTGCGGCCGTGCTTGGTCGACGTGAGCAGCCCGTCCGCCGCCGTGCGGGCCAACGCCTGCCGTGCCGCCTTGGGCTCGACCCCGAGCGCGCCCAGCGCCGTCACGAGGGTCCCCGTCCACGCCTCGCCCTCGCGGGGGAGCACGAACTCCCCGAGGAGCGTCAGCAGGATCGACGGCGCGCTCGGCGTCGTGTCCTGGTCGTTCGCCACCGCTGGTCTCCGGGTCGGTCGGGGGAGGGGATCGCGGCATTGTCGCAGGCGGACAGGGGCTGACGTGCGCGAACACGCCGTTCCCCGGAGACTGGACGGGCCCGCCCCGGAGGAGGTCGCCGTGCTCGACGGGATGCCGCTGGTGGACGCCCACGTCCACGTGCCGGTGCTCGGCTCGCTCAAACCCGCCTGGCGGGCGTGGGCGGAGGACTTCGGCGCGGACGGCGTGCTGGCCGAGGTGTGGGACTCCGACGGGACACCGCGGCCGGACCGGCTGGCGGCGCTGTTCGCCGCGCAGGGCGTGGACGTGGCGCTGCTGTTCTGCGAGTACAGCCCGAAGGCGACGGGGACGCAGGCGTTCGAGGACCTGCTGCCGATCGTCGAGCACGACCCGGACCGGTTCCGGCCGGTCGCCAACGTCAACCCGCACCTGCACTTCCCGATCGCCGCGGAGGTCCGGCGGCAGGTCGGGCTCGGCGCGGCCGCGCTCAAGCTGCACCCGGTGCACGGCGGTTTTCGCTGCGACGACGCCGCGCTGTACCCGGCGTACCGGGTGCTGGAGGAGAGCGGCGTGCCGCTGGTCGTGCACTGCGGGACGAGTTCGTTCCCCGGTTCCGCCAACGAGAACGCCGATCCGCGGTTCCTGCTGCCGGTCGTGCGGGACTTCCCCGGTCTGCACGTCGTGCTCGCCCACGGCGGGCGCGGCTGGTGGTACGACGCGGCGGCGTTCCTCGCGCTGTCGACCGAGACCGTGTGGATCGAGTTGTCCGGCCTGCCGCCCAAGCGCCTGCCCGACTACTACCGCAACTTCGACCTCCGCAGGCTCGCCCGGAAGTGGATCTTCGGCACCGACTGGCCCGGTGTGCCCAGCACGTCCGGCAACGCCCGCGCGGTCGCGGACCTGGTGCCGGAGCTGGCCGCGGACGTGCTCGGCGGCAACGCCGCGCGGGTGTACGCCGGACTCCCGCCTCTTCCGTCCTGAGTGGACGGTCAGGGGAACGCGGTGAGCGCGCGTTTCACGGCCGGTTTGAGCTGGCGGCGGGTCGTCCCGGCGGCGGCCTGCACGGCGAGTCCGGTCGCGACGGTGAAGAGGTGCTTCGCGCAGGTAGTGCTCGGCGACCCCGCGCGCGGTCGGGAGGGCGAGGGCGTCGGCGAGGTAGGCCATCTCGGTCTCCCCGCAGCCGCCCTGCCGTCGCTCCTTTGTTCCACCCCGGCGGGAACGACCCTGCGATGATCACGACGACCGCGCGGGACCCGTGCTCGACCGGATGACACGACAGCCGGCGCCGGCGCGGTTTCGGGGGCGTCCACCTGGCGGACCGCGGCTGGACCGAGTGGCGGGTGGGGTGCATGGTGGGTCCGACGGTGTCGGGCGGTGAGGAGAGCCATGCGCTACTTGTTTCGACCGCCTGCCGGGGACGCGGCGGAGTTGTTGGCGTTGCCGTGGGAACTGCCCTTGGAGTCGTGGGACCCGGACTTGCTGCTCGAAGTGCCTCAACGGGGGATTTCGCGGCATGTCGTGCGGTTCGTGTCGTGTGACGGGTTCGTCTACGCGTTGAAGGAGATCGCCGAGTCGTTGGCCCGGCGGGAGTACTCGCTGTTGAGCGGGTTCGAAGACGACGGGCTGCCCGCCGTGTCCGTGCTCGGGCTGTGCGTCGACCGGCCCGGTGGGCAGCAGGCGATCCTGGTCACGCGGTACCTGGAGTACTCGATGTCTTACCGGTACCTGTTCTCCAGTCCGCGCATGGAGCACTCCGTGGAGCGGTTGCTGGACCCGCTGGTGGAGTTGTTGGTGCGGTTGCACCTGGCCGGGATCTACTGGGGTGACTGTTCGCTGTCGAACACGCTGTTCCGGCTCGACGCGGGGAACCTGGCCGCCTACCTGGTGGACGCGGAGACCGCCGAGCGGCATTCGAGCCTGTCCCGTGCTCGGCGGGAGTACGACGTGGAGATGGCCGCCGAGAAGGTCGCGGGCGAGCTGATGGACCTGGCCGCCGGCGGGGTGCTGCCGGTGGAGATCGATCCGATCGAGGTGGCCGAGGGGTTGCCGGTGCGGTACGCGGCCCTGTGGGACGAGGTGACGCACGAGGACGTGTTCCGGCTCGATGAGCAGCGGTACCGGGTCGCCGAGCGGTTGCGGCGGTTGAACGACCTGGGGTTCGACGTCGGTGAAGTGGAACTGGTGACCTCTGCGGAGGGGGCTCGGTTGCGAGTGGACCTGCGGGTCGCCGAGCCGGGGCAGCAGCGGCGGGAGCTGTTCCGGTTGACCGGGTTGGAGGTGCAGGAGGGGCAGGCACGGCGGTTGCTCAACGACCTGCGGTCGTTCCGGGCGTACCTCGAGCAGCGGGACGGGAAGCCGGTCGCGGAGACGACCGCCGGGCACCACTGGCTGAACGAGGTGTACCGGCCCGTGGTGGAGGCGATTCCGCCTGATCCGACCGGACGGCGGGCGCCCGCCGAGATCTTCCACGAGGTGCTGGAGCACCGGTGGCTGGTGTCGGAGCGGGCCGGGCGGGACGTGGGGACCACCGCGGCCGTTCGCTCCTACCTGGAGAACGTGGCGGCGCTACCGGACGAGCCAGACGGCGGCGTTGTCGGGGAGTAGGCCGTCGGGGGTGAGGGGGACGCTGCTCAAGGCGATGCTGCGGTGCTCGGGCAGCGGTGCGGGGGTCGTGCCGAAGTTGACCACGCAGGTGAAGGCCGGGTCGCGGTCGAAGGCGAGCACGTCGGGGTCCGGGGATTCGCGGAACCGGAAAGAGCCGTCGCCCAACGCTTCCGTGGTGCGGCGCAGGTGGAGGGCGGTGCGGTACAGCTCCAGCATGGAGGCGGGGTCGCCGGTTTGCGCCTCGACGGACAGCGGGCCCCAGTTCGGGGGTTGGGGGAGCCAGGTCGTCGGGCCCGTGGTGAAGCCGTAGGGCGGGGTGGCGCCGGACCACGGGAGGGGAACGCGGCAGCCGTCACGGCCTCGCGCCGTGTGGCCGGAACGCTCCCAGGTCGGGTCCTGGAGCACGTCGTCGGGGAGGTCTTCCACCTCGGGGAGGCCCAGTTCCTCGCCCTGGTAGAGGTACGCGCCGCCGGGGAGGGCCAGGGTCAGCAGGATCGCGGCTCGGGCGCGGCGGAGGCCCAGTTCCAGGGAGGCGGGGGCGTCGGTGACGTGCCTGCCCGCCACCTGCGTGAGGCGGGCGTAGCGCGAGACGTGGCGGGCCACGTCGTGGTTGGACAGCACCCACGTCGGTGGCGCGCCCACGGCCACGTGTTCCGCCACCGTCTCCTCGATGGTCTTGCGCATGTCCGCGGCCAGCCAGGGCGTGGTGAGGTAGCCGAAGTTGAACGCGGTGTGCAGTTCGTCGTGGCGGAGGTAGCGGGAGAGGCGAGCCGGGTCGTCGACCCAGGCTTCGGCGACGAAGACGCGGGGCGGGGTGTACTCGTCGGCCAGCGCGCGCCACTCCCGGTAGATCTCGTGGACCTCGTCGCGGTCCCAGTGCGGGTGACCGGTCCACGGCGGACGCACCAGGTGGCCCTCGACCTCGATGCGGGTGGGCGGCCAGGTCAGCTCGCCCACGTCGGGGAAACCCGCCTGCTTGACGAGGGAGTGGGCGACGTCGATGCGGAAGCCGTCCATGCCGCGGTCGAACCAGAAGCGCAGCGTGTCGGTGAAGTCGGCGCGGACCTCGGGGTGGTCCCAGTTGAGGTCTGGTTGGGCCGGGTCGAACAGGTGGAGGTACCACTGGCCGTCGGCGACCCGCGTCCAGGCCGGGCCGCCGAAGACGCTGCGCCAGTCGTTCGGCGGCTGATCGCCCTTGCCGGGGCGGAACAGGTAGCGGTCACGGGCGGGCGAACCGGGCGGTGACGCCAGTGCCTGGCGGAACCACGGGTGCTCGCTGGAGGTGTGGTTGGGGACGATGTCGAGCAGGACGCGCAGATCCCGGTCGTGCGCCTCGCGCACCAGCAGTTCCGCGTCGGTGAGGGTGCCGAAGCGGGGCTCCACGGCGCGGTAGTCGCTCACGTCGTAGCCCGCGTCGATCATCGGTGACGGGTACCAGGGGTTGATCCAGATCGCGTCCGCGCCGAGCGCGGCGATGTGGTCCAGATGTGCTCGCAGACCGGCGATGTCGCCGAGCCCGTCGCCGTCCCCGTCGGCGAAGCTGCGGATGTACACCTGGTAGATCACCGCGCTGCGCCACCACTCC